>WBZO01001340.1_pt1 | contig 39156 bp, 34 predicted proteins | sample 5204261 | NCBI WGS metagenome assembly WBZO01 (sample SAMN12412400, study PRJNA552823) | activated sludge metagenome | isolation source: activated sludge from anammox sidestream of wastewater treatment plant... | place: USA: North Carolina | collected 2017-09
GCGTATATAATGGACGGTATAAACGGAAAGGAGCCAAGATGCCGGGACTGCTTCAAGAATTATTGGCGGGCAATTTCAGTTCGCCGCTCTCATGGGTGTTTATCATTTTCACGCTGCTGGCGTTTTATTTTTTATTTCGCCTCGCGTGGTTGTTTTTTGTCAAAGGCGATAACTTTACCGAAAGCGTGGAAGGGCGTCGCCAGGTGAAAAACACGGTCAAGACGCTGGTGATTTGCGCCGCCATCGCGCTGTTCACCGGTTTCGTTTTTCAATTCCTGTACGTCGGACGCCAAGCCGCCGAAGCGAGCGCGCCCGGCGCGGCGCAGGGATTTTTTAATTGGCTGTTGGGAAAATGAGTGCAATGCGCAATGGGGAATGGACGATGAGTAATGCGTAATAGGGGTTGGGCGTGAGAATTAGGATGCGGGGGATTTGGATTGCCGTCGTCTGCGCGTTGTGTTTGACAATGGGCGGCGGCTGGGTCGCGCGCGCGCAAGGTCCGACGCCGCAGCCGACGCCCGCTTCGACAGAACAGGGCGGATTGCAATTGCCGCAAATTCCCGAACTCGATAAAGTGTACGCCATCGTGCAGATGGTCAGCGATTTGGCGCAAGGCAAAACGACGAATCCCGATCAATGGTTCGCGCAATCGAAACAATCCGCGACGGAAATTTTGGCGCAGCCGGGCGCGGGCATTTTCTTTTTGGATTTCGCCGACCCGAATCTGCCCATCAATCAATTCGTCGGCACGATTGCGAGCGCGCTGCTCGCGCTCACGCCGTTGTATGTTTTCGCCTACGTCGTCATGCTGGCGTACAACGTCTATAAAGAGAAACCGATCCCGAATCCGATTTTGTACGCCGTCTTGGTGATTGCGGTGATGGTGTTTCTCGCCGCGTTCGCCGTCATTATGCGGGGCATGAGCGATTTAGGCCGCGCGCTGGCGGCGGCGTTGAGCGGCAGCGGCGACCAAACTTTTTTTCAACAGGCGACATTGCTCGACCAGACGCTGCGCGTGTTGGAAAATTTGCAAAAGAACGGCGGCTTGCTGTCCGTCCTCGCGCTCGTCGTTTCGCTCGGCTTGGCGTTAATCGTTCTGGCGCAATTGGTGTATCGCGGCATCGCGCTGATTCTCTTGCGCCTGTTGGGCGTGCTGGTGATTCCGTTTTCGATTTTGCTCGAAGGCACGCGTCCGAAAACGGCGGGACGCGTCGTCGCGGGTTTTTTTGAAGCGTGGTTCGATTTGGTCACCAAAGTCGCCGTCCTGCTCATTGTCCTCGCGCTGGCCGCCGCGACGGATTTCGCGCAATTCACGTGGTTGATTTTGCCGGCGGGATTGTTCCTCGTCGTCATGTCGTGGAAATTTTTCAGCATCCCGTTTGTGATGGCGCGCGACGCGGCGGGGCGCGCGTGGGGCGAAATGGTTCCGGCGGACGCGGGCGGTTACGCGGCGACAAACCTGCCGACCTCGGCGGAAGCCGCGCGCGCGAGAGAGATTGACCAAGCGCGGCGGGATATGTTGAACGAATAACTCGTTCTGAAATCAAAAATCAAAAATCAAAAATCATAAATCAAAAATCATAAATCATAAATCATAAATCATAAATCATAAATCAAAATGAATCCCTCTCCCACGCCTCGCGCGATTTTTCTCACGCGCCTTTGGGCGTTTCTCAATTACGCCACGACCATCGGTTTGACGTGGTTGGAATTGCTCGCGCTCATGCTCGCCGGTTTGGCGCTGGCATGGGTGGGCTTGCGCGATTGGGCGGGCATCGCGCTGGCGGGACCATTGGCGCTCTATCTCGTCTTTTTTGGCTTTTATCGGCGGTGGCGCGCGGGCGTCGGCGTCTTGCGCGCGGTGTACGAATGGTTGTTCAAACCATTGACGCTGCCCTCTCAAAAGCGCGAAGCGAAAATTTATTTGTTGGTCATCGTCGCCGCCGCGCTCATTGTCGTTCTCTTGCTCGGCTTGGCGGATTGGCGCGCGGGCATGTTGGGCGCGCTGCTGTTGCTCGGCGGCGCGCTGCTGTTTTGGCTCGTCGCGCAGCGCGAAACGAACGGCGGCGCGTTGAATCTAAATACCGTCGCCGGACGGCTGCCGATTCAAGCCATCGAACGCGACGGCGCGATTGTGGCGCGCGACGGCGCGCGCGCGCAGGTCGCGCTGTTGACGCTGGGACGCACGGGCTATAAACCCGCGCTCGCCGCCGCCGACGTCGCGGATACGCTCACGAAATTTCTCGCCTATCTCGCACAGCACGAAGAAGGCGCGGTGCCGATCAAACTGTTTTGGCTCACCGATTATCATCTCGGACAACTCGATCTCACCGACAGCGACGGCGCGAGTCGCGTGCCGCCGGAATATCTCGCCGCGCTCCAAGAGCTCGCGCAAACGGGCGCCAAACGCGCGCGCGTGGTAATTACCGGCATTGTGTATCCGACGCACGTGCACGACCGCGTGCGCGATTGGCTCGGCGCGTTGGATTTGGGTTTGTCGCCGCTCGGCGCGTACGCGGCGGAATCGTTTTTACGCATGTTGTTTGGCGGCGAAAGTTTGCTCGCGCAGATTCAGCAGGCGACCTTGCTCGACGCGGGCGCGCTGCCGCGCGTGGCGTATCGCGGCTATGTTCCCGAACAAATGACGTTCGGCGCGCAATTGACCGCGCGCGCGCGCGACCAACACAACGTCTTGCAAGCGCTGCGCGTCAATACGCCGTTCCACGAAGCGCGCGACGCTTTGATGCGCGCGTTGGGCGCGGCGGACGGTTTATTGTGCGTGACGGTGACGCCGCTGCCGCGCGATACGACGGCGACGGAATTGCGGGGCCAAGCGCTCGCCGCGCGCGTGCCGGGGTTGGGGCGTCCGCGGCAGGCGAAACAATTGCGCGAGACGTTGGAAAAACTCGAAGACAAACGTTCGCTCGAATATCTGTTTGATACGGAAACGGTTTTGGTCACGTGGGGCTCTGACGAACGTCAAGCGCAAGCGAATCAAAATTTCGCGGCGTCGTACTTGACGGCGTTGAATCTGACGCCGTTGACCGACCGCGCGCTGGACGATTCGATGGCGACCTGGCTGCCGACGCTGACCGAGCGCCGCGCGGCGGACGCGTCGCCGGCGGCGCGATTTGTGCATTGGTTGACCGAGCCGCCGCGTCCGCCGCAGCCGCGTCTGCTCACGTCGCAAGCGCTCGCCACGCTCGCGCGCGAAGAGGGCAGCGATATTCACCTCGCCGACGCGCGCAATCGCATTTTGTTGGGGCGCAGCGTCACGGCGGGCAAAGAAGGTTTGCGTTATGCCGATTTTCGTCAAGATACGGGGCCCATGTTGTTGGTGAGCGATCAGGGCGGCGGAAAATCTTCGACGCTGATTGTGTGGTTTTTGCTGCGTCTGCAAATTTTGAATTATAAAGTCGTCGCCGTCAACCTTAAATATTCGACGCGCATGGCGGCGGCGCTGGAACACATCGGCGGCGTGACGCTGCATCCGCACGACGACCTGCCGCGTTTTGAAAAGGAAACGCGCGCCGCGCTGTTTGGCGACAAGGCGGTGTTGTACCAGCCGGTCAAAGGCACGCGCCCGTACGCGCTGGCGGACGATCCTTGCCTTTTGGCGTTCATGAAAATTTTTTACGAAGAGTGGCTGCCCGCGCGCAATACGCCCGCCGCGTTGGTGATTGACGAGATTCACCGGCTCATGCCCAAAGATCGCGAAATTTCCGCCAACGCGCAGCAGGTGGCGACGTATGTGGCGGAAGCGTTCAAAGATTGGGCGGAGCGCAAACTCGTCATTGCGGCGGCGACGCAAACGCTGCGCGATTTGCTCGGCAGCAATCTCGGCATCGCGCTGCAAAAATTCCGCGCCGTCGCCTATTTCCAGGTGGGGCCCGAAGACCGCGAGATGTTGATTGAAAAAGGATACGAACCCGCGCTGATTGATTTAATCATCGGCGCGCGCCGCCGCCCGCGCGGCTATTGCGTTCTCGTTCTGCCCGACGGGTTTTACACCACGCTCAAGGTCTTGGTGACGCCGGAAGAAAAAGACATCATTCAGCGTTTGGACGTTGAAGAAACGTCGGACGTGACGCCGCAGCTGGCGTTTCGATAGAGTGAAACCGGTTTGGAAATCCGTCGGGTCTTGTGAAAAATCAAAACGGCGCGCTGTTGAAAAACAACGCGCCGTTCTATATTTATTTCGCGCGATTCGGGCGCCGCGCCCGAACTCTTATACTTCGCGGTATTCGCCTTCCACCGTATCGGCGCCGCCCGCGCTGCCATCGGCAGCGCCGTCGCCGCCCGCGCCATTGTCGCCGCCGAAACCGCCTTCCGCGCCGCTAGGCGGCGGAGTCCCCGCGCCCGCGTAGGCGGCTTGGCCCAGTTTCATTAACGCGTCTTGCAGCTCTTGGACTTTACGTTTGATGGGTTCGATCTCGCGGCCCTTCATCACGTCTTTGAGCGCGTTGGTTTTCGCTTCGACGTCCATGCGCGCGTCGGCGGGAACCTTGTCGCCCATGTCGTGCAAAAGTTTTTCCGCTTGATAGACCGACGCGTCCGCGTTGTTACGCACTTCGACTTCTTCTTTGCGTTTCACGTCGTCCGCCGCGTACTGTTCCGCCTGCTTGACCATCTTTTCCACTTCGTCTTTGCTCAAACCGGAAGACGCCGTGATGGTAATGTGCTGCGCGCGGTTTGTCGCCTTGTCCAGCGCGCTCACGTTGAGAATGCCGTTCGCGTCAATGTCAAACGTGACTTCGATTTGCGGCACGCCGCGCGGCGCGGGCGGAATTCCGTCCAAGACAAATTTGCCGAGCGTTTTGTTGTCCGCCGCCATCGGGCGTTCGCCTTGCAAGACGTGAACTTCGACTTGGGATTGCGCGTCCGAAGCCGTCGAAAAGACTTGCGATTTCTTTGTCGGAATCGTCGTGTTGCGTTCGATGAGCGCGGTCATCACGCCGCCCAACGTTTCGATGCCGAGCGTCAAGGGCGTCACGTCGAGCAAGAGAACGTCTTTGACTTCGCCGCCCAAAACGCCCGCTTGAATCGCCGCGCCGAGCGCGACCACTTCGTCGGGGTTGATGCTCTTGTCCAAATCTTTGCCAAAGAACGACTGCACCGTTTTTTGCACGAGCGGCATGCGCGTCTGCCCGCCGACCATGACGACTTCGTTCACGTCGCTTGTCGCAAGTTTCGCGTCGGTGAGCGCGGCGCGCATTGGCGGAATGGTTTTTTCGACCAAGTCGCCGGTCAACGCTTCGAGTTTCGCGCGCGTCAGTTTCATCACCAGATGCTTGGGACCCGCTTGGTCTGCCGTGATAAAGGGCAGATTGATTTCGGTCTCCATCGCGCTGGACAATTCTTTTTTCGCGCGTTCGCCCGCTTCTTTCAAGCGCTGCAGCGCGAGCCGGTCCGCGCGCAAATCAATGCCTTCTTGTTTTTTAAATTCGTCGCACAACCAATTGATAATGCGTTGGTCAAAGTCGTCGCCGCCGAGGAAGGTGTCCCCGTTGGTGGATTTGACTTCGGTCACGCCTTCGCCCAATTCCAAAATCGAAATATCGTACGTGCCGCCGCCCAAATCATAGACGGCGATTTTTTCGCTGCCCTTTTTATCAATGCCGTACGCGAGCGCGGACGCCGTCGGTTCGTTGATGATGCGTTTCACTTCCAAACCCGCGATGCGGCCCGCGTCTTTGGTCGCCTGCCGCTGCGAATCGTTAAAGTACGCGGGGACGGTAATGACCGCCTCGGTCACTTTGTCGCCGAGATACGCTTCCGCGTCGGCTTTGATTTTTTGCAAAATCATCGCCGAAATTTCCGGCGGCGAATATTGTTTGCCGCCCATTTCGACCCACGCGTCGCCGTTGGGCGCGCGCACGATTTTGTACGGCGCGACTTTTCTGGTCTTGTCCACTTCGGGGTCGTCGTATTTGCGCCCCATCAGCCGCTTGACGGAATAAATGGTATTTTCGGGATTCGTCACGGCTTGGCGTTTTGCCACGTCGCCGACGAGACGCTCGCCGCTTTTGGAAATCGCGACGATGGACGGAATCAAATGCCCGCCTTCCGCGCTCGGAATCACCGTTGCGTCGCCGCCTTCCATCACGGCGACGACGCTGTTGGTCGTGCCCAAATCAATACCGATAATTTTTGCCATGTGTGTAATTTCTCCTCTGTCGAAATCAAGCTCCAAGCTAAAAGTGCAAAGCGCAAAGGAAAATGGGCTGTCGCTTTTAACTTTTCGCTTTTGACTTTTAGCTTGTTATTCTCCCTTTGCCACCTTGACGCGCGTCGCGCGCAGCACGCGGTCATGCAGCATGTAGCCGCGTTGAAGCTCTTCCAAAATCTGCCCATCCGCCGCGCCGGGGTGGGGTTCGTAAAACATTGCTTCGTGAAAGTTCGGGTCAAATTCTCGCGCTGTTGTATCAATCGGCGTCACGCCCTCTTGTTCCAAAACCTGCAGCAACTGACGTTCCACCGCGTACATGCCTTCGACCCACGGTTTGTGACGGTACGACTCGGGCATCGCTTTGAAACCGGCGTCAAAACTGTCCAACACATCCAAAAGCCGTTTCAATAAACGCTGATTCGCGTACTGTGCGTAATCGGCTTTGTCTTTTTCCGCGCGCCGTTTGAAATTTTGAAACTCGGCGGCGGTGCGCCGCCAATTGTCCAAATACTCGGCGGCTTGCTTTTTTTCTTGATCCAATTGCGTTTCCAAATTTGTCACATCTTGCAGCTGTTCCGACAGCTTTTCATCCAACCCATTGCCGTGATCCTGAGTCATTCGTCCGCCTCCATGCGTTGAGCTTTACGATGTTGTCGTAATCAAGTTACGTGAAAGGATAAAAACTTACGTTCTCAATTTTGAATTTCTATTTGCCGCTGTAAAAGCGCATCATCAAGTCGTCCAACATTACCGATACGTACCGCACTGCGCTCACGGCGCGCGAGTATTGCATCCGCATTGGACCAATGACGCCGACCACGCCGCTCGCTTCGCCTTCGATGCCGTAACGCGCCATCACCAACGAATAGTCGTTCAATTCTTCGCGTCCGCCTTCGCTGCCGATTACGACTTGGACGCCGTGCGCGGGCGCGAGCGATTGCAGCAATCCTTCCAACATCGTGCGCTGTTCCAACACTTCCAAGAGCTGCTGCATCTTGTCCACGCCGATAAATTCCGGCTGGCGCAAAATGTCGAGCAGCCCGTCCCGATAAATTTCGCGCGAAGTGCGATGATCCATCTGTTCGATGATTTGCTGTACGCGCTGCGCGACGGTCGCGACGAACCCGCTGAAAGTGCGCGCGAGATTTTTTATCTCGGTCGCGGTGCGTCCGACGAATTTTTTGTTCAACTGATTCGCCACGCGGCGCAGTTCTTCTTGGTCCACCAAATCGGTCGCATACAACATTTGCTGCTTGACCGTGCCGGCTTGCAAAACCAGCACCATCATCGCCACCGTTTCGCTGATGGCAATCAATTCCACATGCTTGAAACGCGTATGCTGCGCGGACGGCGCCGTGACCAGCGCCGCCATGTTCGACGTATGCGCCAGCACCGCCGCCGAAAGCCGCATCCACTGTTCCACGTCCAACGTGACTTGATGAAATTGATGCCGAATCATCTGCTGTTCGTCGGCGCTCAATTCAAAATGATCCATCAGCGTTTCGACGAAATAGCGATAGCCCTTTTCCGTCGGCACGCGTCCTGCCGACGTATGCGGATGCGTGAGATAGCCCTCTTCTTCCAGCGCGGCGAGTTCATTGCGAATCGTCGCCGGACTGATGCCGAGGTCCAGCCGCGCGAGCGTCTCGGAGCCGACCGGCTGGGCTTTTTTTACATATTCTTTGATCGCAAGCGCCAAAAGCATTTGGCGGCGTTCGGTCATTTTCATGGCAGCCAATATCAGGAAAAAACACAAAGCAAGCGCGCCGTTTAGCCCGCCTGCTTGAAAAAAACGCTATAAAATAGCCAGATAAAATTTTGTCAAGTTATTAGCGCTCTGCTCTAAAGAGCGCTAGAACTATAGCACAAAAAAATGCGCGCGTCAAGAGGTTTGGCGCATTAAATTTTCATTTGATATTTCGCTAAACGGCAGGAGTGGAGGGTCATTCGTTTGCGCTCAAATTGCAATGAAAAAAGCGCCGAAATCATTTATAATGGACGCGCCATGTTTCGCACATTTCCGCCGCCCTCTTTTGTGCCGGGGCCCGACCTCCATTCGTTGGCGGCGCTGCTCGGCGGCGCGGTCCAGATTTCTGAATTCAAACCTTCCGATTTATGCGGTATGGTTGCGTCGGCGTGCCAACATGGCGTCGCGCCCATGCTTTACCGGCAGTTGCAGCGCGCGGGCATAGACCTTGCCGCGCCGGAATGGCAAGAACTGCGCGCCGCCAGAGAACTCGCGCTCCGCCGTTACTTGCGGTTCAAAGGCGCTTTTCAAAAAATTCACGCGGCGCTCGACGCGGCGGGCATCGAAAACGTCTGGCTCAAAGGTTTCGCGTTGGCGCACAGCGTCTATCCCAATCCGGCGCTGCGCCCGATGCGCGACCTCGACGTTCTCGTGCCGTATGAACGACGCCAAGACGCGCTCGCCCAGATTTTGCCGCTGGGATATGTCTTGGAATCTTCTGCGCTCACGGACGCGGTGGCGCAAATGTATCATCACTATCAACTGCGCGGTCCGGCGGCGCTCGAACTTCATTACCGACTTTTTTTTACTCATTCCCAAACTCTCTCTCCCGAACGTTTCGCGTGGTTTTGGACGCAAACGACTTGGCAGCAGATTGACGCGCGCAAGTTTGTCTGTTTCAAGCCGGAAGCGCTGCTTTTGCACTTGAGCGCGCACGCCATTTTGCAGCACGGCGAATTTGAATTTATTTTGCAGCGCTATTTGGATGTACATTTGTTGATTCAAAAATATCCACAGCTCGATTGGTCGGCGGTTTATGCGCGCGCGCTCGAATTCCGCTGGACGTATGCCGTCGCGCGCACGTTGGAATTTACGCGCGATTATTTTGGCACGGCGCTGCCCGATGGCTTGATCGCGGAATTGGACGCGCATCGTCCGGCGGATGAAAATACGACGCGGGCGCGATGGATTCAGCCCGATTCTACGCGGTTCGAAGCCACTCGCACGCTCATGCAAGCCATGACGCGCCGCGAAGCGTTGAGTTGGGTTTGGGGTTCGCTCTTTCCTACGCCAGAGTATATGCGCTGGCGCTATCCCATCCGCGCCAACTGGCAGCTGCCGTTTTGGTACGTGTGGCGTTATGGCAGCTTTTTCGCCGACGCGCTCAAAACGGCGCTAAAATCTATCTCGCATTAAAAAGCGTTTTCGCCAAGCGGTTACAAACTTTCGAAATCTCCGAGATTTCGAAAGTTTGAAGGTATTGCAAGTTCCGCGAACGAATCGCGCGAACGCGTGTGACAAATTTCAAATTTGTCGTACGCTTGCGCAAGGCGAGACTTGGTTTTTGCGCGATACAAAAAAGGAAACGTTTCCCAATGGCAATTGATTTAGCTACGCGCCTTCAGCGCGACAATTCTCTCACCACCGCCGAATTGGACGGCGAAATCGTCATGTTGAGTCTGGAAACGAGCCGCTATTACGGTTTGAATCCTATCGGCAGTCGGATTTGGGAACTGCTCGCGCAGCCCACGACCGTCGCCGAACTTTGCGCGACGCTAGAGAACGAGTACGCCGTTTCGCCCGCGCAATGCGAACGCGAAGCGTTGGCGCTCGCGCAAAAATTGTTGGATGAAAAACTGGCGCGGATTGTTGATTCGGTTTAACCTTGCCGCGGGCAGAATTTTTTCTGCGCGCTTGGGACAATGCGCCAGCGTAATGACTTGCTCGCGCGGCAGAGAAACAAAATGCGGTTGAACGGATGGAAAAAATTCGCGCGCCTTTCGTGGCGCGAGCGCGCGCTGTTGAGCGAAGCGCTCGTTAGCTTGACCGCCGCGCGGCTCGCGCTGTTCTGGATTCCCATCAAACAGCTTGCGCCGCGTCTGGGCAAACTTCACGCGCAATCTTCTGCCGCGTGTCCTTCGCCCGCGGCGCACGCGCACGCGCAGCGCGTCTGTTGGGCGGTGCAGACGATGAGCCGCCGCGTGCTTTGGCGCAGCGTTTGCTTTGACCAAGCGGTAGCGGCGAAATGGATGCTGCGGCGCCGCGCGATACCCAGCACGTTGTATCTCGGCGTCGCGCGGGATGCGCGGCAAGGATTCATCGCGCACGCGTGGCTGCGCTGCGGCGAGGTGTATGTCACCGGCGGACGGCAGCGCAGCCATTTTACCGTCGTCGCGACTTTTGCAGAAACGCCCCAAGACTCTTAGGACTTGTCATCATGTCAACCTATCATTACGTTGCTTTTGGATTGCGCCTTGCTTCGGCGCTCGAACTGCCCGAACTCGTCGCCAGAGATTCCGGCGGCGACGTTACCATTGAATTTGGCGACGTTCCTGAAACGCTCGAGGCGCCGACGGAACGCGGCGCGCTGTACCAAGTCGCCCCCGAACAATTTCTGCTCACGATTCCCGATACCGCGCGTTATCTGGTTGCAGAGGGCAAGCGCATCGTGATTCAACCCGCGCCGCACGCGAGCGACGCGGCGGTGCATTTGTATCTGCTCGGCTCTGTTTTTGGCGCGCTGCTGCATCAACGCGGCGCGCTGCCCATTCACGGCAGCGCGATTGCGACGCCGCGCGGCGCGGTCACGTTTTCGGGCCCGTCGGGCTGCGGCAAATCCACGCTGGCGTGGGCGTTTCACCAACGCGGTTATCGGCATCTCTGCGACGATGTTTCCGTCGTGGGTTTTGATGCGCAAGGCAAGCCGCTGGTTTATCCCGCGTATCCGCAAGCGAGCATCTGGGCGGACGTACTAGAGAAAACCGGACTCGGACACGACGCGCTGCGCGCGGTGCATCCCGAACTGCAAAAATACGCGCTTTCCACACGCGCCCGCTTTGACGCCGCGCCCGTGCCGCTTGTCGCCATGTATGTTTTACAGACGACCCATAGCGACACATTCGAACTCATTCCGCTTTGCGGCGTGGACAAGCTGCAAATCCTTGTCGCCAATACGTACCGTCCGCGTTTCGTGTCGGCAATGGGCAAACGCGCGGAACATTTCAAACGGGCGGCGACGGCGGGACGTTTTTTGCGCGCGTGCCGCGTCGTGCGCCCCGAAACGCCGTTTCAACTCGATGCCCTCGTGGATCTGCTTGAAAAGGATTGGGCGGCGTGAAACGCGCGCGTCGTCGTCGTGCGTTGGCGCGGCTATCTTGGGCGAAAGGAAACGTTTTGTAATTGAGCGCGTTCTTTGGCGTTTGGCGCCAAGATGGCGCGCCTTCCATCGCGCGGTCGCTCGAGGCGATGGAACGCGCGCTGAGCGAATGGCAGTGCGACGCGCGCGGGATATGGTTCGACCCAAACGACGCGGCGGACGCTGCGCGCGTCGGGCTGGGCGCGCGCGTGCTGTACACTACGCCCGAAGCGCAGCGCGAACGCGTTCCCTTCATCCATCCCCAATTTCCTCATCTCGTTCTCGCCGCCGACGCGTGGCTCGATAATCGCGCGGAATTGTGCGACGCGCTCGGCGTTCCGCCTTCCGAACGCGCGACCGCGTGCGACAGCGAATTGATTTTGTGCGCGTACGCCAAATGGGGCGAGGCGTGCGCGGCAAAACTGCACGGCGATTTCGCGTTCGCGCTGTGGGACGCGCAGAACGCGCGGTGGTACTGCGCGCGCGATTTCATGGGCTGCAAGCCCTTTTTTTATTTCGCCGCGCCATCGCTTTTTTGCTGCGCGTCCGACGTTCGCGCCGTGTTGGCATGTCCGAACGCGCCGAACGTTTTGGACGAGGCGATGCTCGCCGCGTATCTTGTACAGTCCACCATCGCCGCCGAGAAACGTCACACCTTTTATCGCGACGTGTGGAAACTGCCGCCCGCGCATTATCTCGTCGTCACGCGCGACGCGGCGCGGCTCACGCGGTACTGGTCGCCCGCCGACGCGCCCGCGGTACGGCTCGCGTCGCCCGACGCGTACGCGGACCAAGCGCGCGCGTTGTTGGAGCGCGCGACGCAAAACGCGACGCGTACGCTATTTCGCGTCGGCGCGCACTTGAGCGGCGGATTGGATTCGACGGCGATTGCGATTCTCGCCGCGCGGCAGCTGCGCGCGCGCGGCGAGCGGATGAACGGCTATTCGTGGTCTCCGCCTTTGACGCACACTCAAATTCAAACCGACGCGGACGAGCGCGCGTTCATTGAAATGGTTTGCGCCCAAGAAGGAATTACGCCGCGTTATTTGGAATATTCCGACGCTGCCGCGCTGCAAATTTATACGCGCGACGTGACGCGCATTCCGCGCGAAATGGCGCTGCGCGAAGAGCAAACGCAAAATATGGCGGCGCGCGACAAGACGCGGGTCCTCCTTTCCGGTTGGGGCGGCGATGAATTGCTTTCGTACAGCGGACGCGGCTATCTGGCGGAATTGTTTTGGCGCGGGCAATGGGGCGCGCTCGACAATCAAATTAAAAAGCGAATTCCCGCCGCCGCGCGCGGCGCGCGCTGGCTGCGCGCGTACGGCGGCATCTTGCGCGGTCAAGTGCTGTGGCAGCTCATGCCCGATTGGGTTTGGCGGCTCTCTTCGCCATATCAAGCGCCGACGCGCTATCCGCAGTACATTGACCCTGATTTTTATCGTCGTCACCGCGCGGCGCTGCGCGCGCTCCAAGACCCGCTGCCGCGCGATTATCCCGGCGTGCGCGCGACGCAGCTTGCGCGTTTAGAGCATGGGCATCTGACGCGGCGCATCGAGAGTTGGGCGATGCACGGCGCGGCGCGCGGCTTGGTCTATCGCTATCCGCTCTTGGACCGCGAGCTGGTGGAATTTGTCTTGGGGCTGCCGCCCGAGCTCTATTTTGCCGACGGGCGTTCGCGCGCCGTTTTTCGCGGCGCCGCGCGCGGGATTCTGCCCGAAACGTTTCGCGCGACGCGTGACAAGAGCGAACCTGTCGCCGTCGAGGTAGTGGGCGCCGTACTTGAGCAAGCGGTCTTGACGCTTTATGCCAAGACGCGTCCGCTTTTTGCCAAGCATCGCGCGGCGCGTTACGTGAACGTTGCGGCAATTCAAGCTCAAGTCGAATCGCAGAATATCCCTCTGCTAGAGCTAACTCCGCTTTTGCACGCGCTGTCCTGTTTTTATCTTGATCTTTAGCGCGAACTTGGCGGCTTCCGATGCGTGTATAATTCTTTATCATGAATACAAATGAACGCGCGCGTTATCTTCGCCAAATGATTTTTCACGGCGTCGGCCAAGCCGGTCAGGAAAAATTGCTCGCCGCCCGCGTCCTCGTCGTCGGCGTCGGCGCCACCGGCTCGATGATTGCCGCGACGCTCGCGCGCGCGGGCGTCGGTTTTTTGAAAATCGCGGACCGCGATTTTGTGGAATTGCATAATTTACAGCGACAGATTTTGTACGACGAAGCCGACGCAGCGGCGCGCACGCCCAAAGCCGTCGCCGCCGCGCAAAAATTGGCGCGCGTCAATTCGTCCATTCAAATCGCGCCGTGCGTGACGGACGTTCACGCGGAAAATATCGAAGAATTGATCGCGGACGTGGATTTGATTTTGGACGGCACGGACAATTTTGAAACGCGCTTTTTGGTCAATGACGCGTGCGTCAAACGCAATAAAACGTGGATTTATGGCGGCGCCGTTTCGAGTTACGGCGCGAGCATGACGATTGTGCCAAATGTGTCCGCGTGCTTGCGCTGCGTGTTTCGGCACGCGCCGCCGCCCGGCGCGCTGCCCACCTGCGACACGGCGGGCGTCATTGCGCCGATTGTGAACGTTATTGGTTCGCTCGTTTCCGCCGAAGCGCTCAAATATCTCGTCGGCGCGGGCGAGCGCAATCGCGGTCTCATCAACATAGATTTGTGGGAAAACACATTCGACATTTTCGAGGTCGAACGCCGCGCCGATTGTCCGTGCTGTGGGCTGCGCCAATTTGATTTTCTCGACGCCGACGCGGGCGCGGGCGCGACGTCGTTGTGCGGACGCAACGCGGTGCAAATTCGCCCCGCGCAAAAATACGCGCTCGATTTGGCGCAGCTCGCCGCGCGCCTCGCGCCGCTCGGACGCGTGACGCAGAACGAATATCTGGTGCAATTTGCGCGCGATGATTTTGACCTGACGATTTTTCCCGACGGGCGCGCGATCATTCAAGGCACGGACGACGCGAGCGTGGCGCGCGGTCTGTACGCCAAATATGTGGGGCATTGATGCAGGACGAACGCCGCCTAAAAGCCAGAACGCTGACCGCGCTGAACCGCGAAATTATCGCTTGTAAAAAATGTCCGCGCCTCGTGACGTACCGCGAAAAAATCGCGCGCGAGAAAAAGCGGATGTATCGCGACGACGATTATTGGGGCAAGCCGCTGCCCGGTTGGGGCGACCCCACGGCGCGCATTTTTATCGTGGGGCTCGCGCCCGCCGCGCACGGCGGCAATCGCACCGGACGCATTTTTACGGGCGACAGCAGCGGAGATTTTCTCTTTGCCGCGCTGTACCGCGCGGGTTTCGCCAATCAGCCGACTTCGGTCGCGCGCGGCGACGGTTTGCAATTGACCGATGTCTATATCGGCGCCGCCGCGCGCTGCGCGCCGCCCGACAATAAACCGACGCCGCAAGAGTTTGCCAATTGTTTTCCATATCTGATGCGCGAGTTCGAATTGTTAAAAAACGTGCGCGTTTTGATCGGTCTCGGCGCGATTGCGTTCCACGCCATTCTGCGCGTTTTGGAAGCGCAGGGTTTGGCGCTGCCGCCGCCGCGCCCGAAATTCGGACATAACGTGTTGTATCGCATTGATAAATACGCGGTCATTGCCGCGTATCATCCGAGCCAACGCAACACCAACACCGGCTTGTTGACCGCATCCATGTTCGACGCCGTATTTGAAAACGCCAAACGCGCGCTGGCGCGCGACTGACCATCGAGAATCGCATTGAATGGAATTCAACGCCTGAACAAGGATTTGGAAAAAACATGGTTGCATTGAATGGAATTCAACGCCTGAACAAGGATTTGGAAAAAACATGGTTGCATTGAATGGAATTCAACGCCTGAACAAGGAATTGAAAAAAACAATGCAGGTTGCCTTGTTTTTTTGAACGCCATGTTTTGCCGTCGAATTGAATTCGATGGTCTGGCGCAGTTTTTTCTTCTACCATGACGCTCGTCCGCAATATTCTGCGCGTACTCTGGCGCTTTGTCTTTTTTTGGGCGTTGGATACGGCGTCGCTTTTATTGACCGCCGCGTTGGTCCCCGGCATTCGTTTTCAAAACGGCGGCAATATGTTGGCGGTCGCCGCCGCCGCCGCGTTTTTGCTCGGCATCATCAATTTTTTGATTCGTCCCCTCATTCTGCTGCTCGCCCTGCCGTTCGGTTTCATCGCCATTTTCGTCGTCGCCTTTTTTCTCAATGCCCTCGCGCTGGTCTTGACCTCGCAGCTCATTGCCGGTTTTATCGTCAGCGATTGGCTCGCCGCGTTTTGGGGCAGCGTCGCGCTGGCGTTTTTCAATACGCTCATCACGAGCGTCATTGCCGTTGACGACGACGATTCATTTTATCAAGCGCTCGCCGAACGCTTGGCGCAGCGCGAACAATTTTACGACAGGGCGACGACGCAAGGACTGGTGATGTTGGAAATTGACGGACTGTCGTTTCATCACGTCCAGCGCGCCATTGACAAGGGCTGGATGCCGACGCTGAAACGCTTGCAGGTCGAAGAGGGGTATGTGTTGTCGCGCTTTGACTGCGGCTTGCCTTCGCAAACTTCCGCGTGCCAAGCGGGCATTTTGTTTGGCGAAAATTTCGACATTCCCGCGTTTCGCTGGTACGACAAACGCGCGGGGAAACTGATTGTATCGAGCCGCGACGCGCCGCTCCTCAACGCGCGTTACGCGCGCGGCAAAGGTTTGCTGCGCGACGGCGCGTCGGTCAACAACATGATGAACGGCGACGCGCGCGTTTCCATTTTCACGCTCGCGGATTTATTGACGGGCAGCGCGGAACAACAGCAGCGCCGCGCCCAAGACATTTATCTGGTGGCGCTGAATCCCTATTTTTTTCTCCGCACATTCATTTTGTATTTCGCGGACGTGGCGCGCGAAGTGGCGGAAGGCATTTTGCAGCAGCTCCGCCGCGAAGCGCCGCGCCTCAATCGCCTCGAACGTTTTTATCCGTTCGTGCGCGCGGCGACGACCGTGTTGATGCGCGACATGGCTGCGGCGCTGGCGATTTTGGATATTGCGCGCGGCGCGCCCGCGCTGTACACGACGTGGCCCGGATACGATGAAGTCGCGCATCATTCGGGACCGTGGACGCGCGACGCGTTCCGCACGCTGCGCCAATACGATCAAGTGATTCGGCGCATCCGCGACGCGATGGAACGCAAAGCGCCGCGCCCGTACGAGCTGGTCATTCTCTCGGATCACGGTCAATCGTATGGCTGGACGTTCAAACAACGTTACGGCAAATCGCTGCACGAATTGATTGACGAACTCACGCCCCACGGCGCCACCGTCGCGCAATCGTCCGGCGGCGACGACGGCATTGTTTCGATCAACGCGATGGCGTTGGAATTGAATAATTTGCAAGCGCGCAAAATGGGCGGACGGCTGGGGCGGCGCGTGATTCGCAACGCGCAGCGCGCGACCCAGCGCGGCTTGCGCGAAAACGAACGCGCCGACCTGCCGCTGCCCGCCGATTCGCAAATCGTCGTGTGCGGCAGCGGCAATCTCGCCCAAGTGTATTTTACGGCTGCGGCGGAACGGCTCGGTTTCGAGCGCTTGAACGAATTGTATCCCGGCATGGTGGACGCGCTGGCGCGGCACGAAGGCATCGGCATTGTCATGGCGTACGATCAAAACGGCGCGCCGATTGTGTTTGGCAAACATGGCGCGCGCCATTTGCAGAGCGGCGATGTCGTGGGCCAAGACCCGTTAGCGCCGTATGGCGACGCCGATTTGCGCGCGCGGCAATTGAAACGCCTCGCGGAATTTCCCAACAACGGCGACCTCACCATCGTCAGCGCGTTGTATCCCGACGGCACGGTGGCGGCGATGGAGGAATTGGTGGGCAATCACGGCGGCATCGGCGGCGAACAGACGGACGCGTTCCTGTTTCATCCGCCGACTTTTGACGTTCCGCCGACGAGCAATTCTGCCGACGTGTTTGCCATTTTGAACGCGCGCCGCGATATTGCGCCGCCGCCAAAACCGCGCGTCAAACCCGTTAAGCGGAGCGCATGGCGGCGCGGCGCTTGAGCGTCTGTTGCGCGTTCGGCGCGGCGATGCGCCGCTTGAACCGTTGGCGCTCGACGCCGCGCGCGGCGTCGTTTTGGCGGACATTTTATTTCACGGCGCGACAATATCATTCGCCGACGTTTTGCGCGCGTTGGGTCTGGCGCCGCGCTGATTACGCGAACGACAATAGAACGACGCCGACCACGATAATCAGCGCCGCCGGCACGCGCAGCCGCGCGCCGCGTTCGTGAAACCAATACGCGCCCATGACGACGCCCAACACAATGCTGATTTGCCTCAAGCCGATGATATAACTCGCGCGGTCGTCGGATTGAAACGCCCACAAAATCAACGAATAACTGCCAAACATGAATAGCGTCGCCACGAGCGGCAGTTTCCAATCGGCAAGTCGCGGCGGCAGCGCGAACGGTTCGCGCAGCGCCCGCAGCGCCAACCAATACAAAATTCCGCCCACCGCCGCTTCCAAAACGCCATAGCGCATCGCAAACGTTAAACCGTTCGGCAATTGACGCAATGCCGCGCGGTCAATCACGGTGTACGAAGCGATGGCAAACGCCGCCATCAAAATCCACGCCGTCGTACGATTCCAATAGCGCGCGAGTTTCAATTCGCGCAGCGCTTGCAGCGGCGTGAGCGCCGAACCCAATGCAATCAATACGATGCCGAGCCAACCCAACGGCGTTGGCGCTTCGCCCGACGCGACTTCGACGCCCGCGACCAGCAGCGCGGGCAATGCGCGCGAGAGCGGATACGCGACGGTGAAATCGCCGCCGCGGTAGCTGTGCGTCATGCCGAAATAATACACCGCGAGAAACGCGCCGCCGAAAAAAAGATGCAGCGGCACGGCGCTCAAGACGGGCGGCGCCAAGAATTCCCACAGCAGCAGCGGCGCGGTAAAGAGGACCAACGACACGACGGTGATGCCCATGAACATGTTGATCCGACGTTGGTCGCGCACCAACAAATTCCAGCTCGCGTGCATCGCGGCAGAGAGGAGGACGAGCGAAAGAGAAAATAACGACATACCGAGAGGCGCAAGAGAACAAGCGAGGAAGAGAAATTTTCTCTGCCTCGCTTGTTCATTCCCACATGAATAAGGGTCAACTCATTGCAATCCGTTCGACGGCGTTATGGCGCTGCCGTCCATTGATCCGACGACGTTTCATAATTAAAACGGATTTCGCTCCCTTGCGGCGTATCGGCGTTTGCCAAATTAAATTCGACGACGCGCACGAGCATTTCGGATTGGGACAATAGCGTCAAGCGCCACGCGCGCTGCGCGCCCGTCAACGCGCCGACGTCGCGCGGTTTGCCTTGAAAATCGCCGGACGCTTCCAGATTGACCGCGCGCAGCTGCGGCGCGCGCGCCGAACCGAAAAACAAGGTTTTGCCTTTGGCGCTCAGACCCACCGTCAAACCGAGCGCGTCCACCGCGTCCAGCCGCCCCACGACGGCGCCCAAACCCAAATCCACGCGATAAATGTGTCCCGCTTCCTTGTCGGCGGTTGAACCCGCGAGACTGGAAACATACAAGCTGTTGCTCTCGCAATCGTACGCCAAGCCGACGATGCCGAACGGATTATCGGGCGTCGGCGCGTCGTCTTCGGTGAGCGTGACATAGGGCGCCAGCTCTCCCGTATTCGTATCCACTTTGTAGATTACATTTTGCGCTTTTGCTTGTTTGACGCCGGGCCCAAGGCGCGGGCTGGGCGCGACATAAAGATTGCCTTTGTTGTCCAGCGCGAACGCGCCGACCAAGCCCGCCGCGCTCCACGATTGATTTTGATATTTCGTAACGGCGTCGCTGTCCGGCGCCGGCACGAGCAAGACGAGCCGATGCGTGTCCGAAAGGTCGAATGTGGCATTGCCGCCTAGTCCGAATTTGCCTAAAAATTTGGGCGGAGTCGCGCACGCGGCGCCAACGCCGCCGGAATTTTCCGCATTCGCCGTTTCCGCCTGGCGCGTTTTACGCGCATCGGCTTTGGAAAGCGACGCGGATACGGCGCCATTATCGGCTGGCGCCGCCGGCGCTTCGGCGATGGCTTGCGTTTCGGCGGCTGGTTTTGAACCGGGCGCAATAATGCGGGTATAGACAAAAAAGATTCCGCCGCCCAACGCCACAATGACGAGCAGCGGAAGGAGTCGCTTGAGAGGACTGCCGCCTTTGGCTTTGGCAGGCGGCTTGGCGGCTGGTTTGGCATCGCCGGCTGGTTTTGCCGCGGGCGCCGCTGGTTTCGCATCGCCTGCCGGTTTCGGCGGCGCGGCTGCCGCCGGTTTTGCCGCAGGCGTTTTCTTTTTAAAAAACATGATTACCTCGATTGAATTACACGCGCTTTGGTCTTGACCCGAAGAGGGGACGAAAATGGACCGCCCTTACGGACGGCGCAAAATCAATTGCCCCATTCCTCTACGTGCAGCGCCGCGTCGCGTCGCGTCGCGCGCGCCCGTTTCATACATAACACACTCCAAGCGCCTTTTCAATGGTATATCCGTGCCATGTTTCTGAAACGCTTTTGACGCGCGGGACAATTCCTTGCAATCATTTTCGCCGCGCCAGCCAGTCCCGCGCTTGCCAGATTCTGCTTTCGGGCAATCCTGCCAGCATTGCCAATTGTCCTTCCGGCGGACGCGCGTCCGGCTCGCTTTTTTGAAATTGCGCGTACGCGTCGGCGAGCGCGCGCTTGACCAAAACGCTGTCGGCGATGCGGGCGCCGAGACACACCGCCAAACCGACGATGGCGAGCCAAGACATGGCGGTGAGAATCCATTCCTTGTCCGCCGACACGGTTTCTTCCATTGCGAAATAAAGCGCCACGCCGCCCAGACCTACAAACGCCGCGCCGCCGAGCCAAAACGCCCAATCGAGATATTTTAATTGCGTTTGTAAATTCGACATGCCGCCCCTTTACTTGTTGATAAAAAAGCGCCAGCGGTACAAAATTGCGCCCGTCAACAAGGCAAGCTGCGCGAGCGCGACGCCAATCGCGTACAATTGCGAATAATAGAACGTGAGTAAATTGACGACTGTCAGCGAAAGTACGAGCGCGAGCGTGCCGAGCCGCAGCGCGCGCCGTTCTTTGCCCAATGTCAAAAGCGCGGCGGCAATGCCCATCAAAGCGCCCGTCACGACATTGGCGACTTGATAAATCAATAAAAGCGTCGGGTCTTGGACGGCATATTCGGCTTTGCCATTGGTAATGATAAAGTTGGGCAGCCCGTCGCCGTTAAACGCGCCCGCCAGCCAACCCCACAACGCGCCGAGTTGAAACAATGCGTTGACGCCCGCGAGCGCCAAGCCCGCCACCAACAGCCACTTGAAAGTGCGGCGCGGGGGCCAGCGCGCGGCGATAAATTTTACCCACAGCCATATGCGCTCGATTTGATTGGGCGCGCGCGCGACGCGCGTCTCTTCGGCTTGGACAAATCCCAAAATCGCTTTTGCCAAATTGAGTTCGTTCGCATCCGGCGTTTGCTTTAGAACCTGCGTCAATTCGCCTATCAATTCACGCCGCTCGAACGGGTCCAAATCGTTATCCAACACCTGTTTCAAATCTTCGAGCGCGTGATACAAGAGCGTGCGCGTGTCGCGCGGCTGCGCGCGCCGCACGCGCAGGTACAACCATACGCAAATAATCAAGAACGCATAAATGATGGGAAACACCAACGGGAAAAAATAATCGTTGGACGAGGTAATGAATTTACCCACTTCGTCAATGAACAAACCGACGCCGATGCCGCCCAGCAGCGCGGCAAGCCACATCACCCAATGATTCGCCCACAAGAGCAGCGCGACCAACGCCAGAAACAACAACAGCCCGCCCCACAACATGTGCGCGATGTGAAACGTGCCGCCGCCCCCGACTTGGGGATACCCGGACAATTCCAAAAAAACGCGCGTCACAATGACGGTCACGGCAAAGGACGCGATAAGTAAAATCAAAAAGCTGTCCGCCGCCTGTTGGCGCACCGGCGACCAGATGCGTTTCGGCGACGTCGTTTGAGTTTGTGTCATCTTTGCTCCCGCTTACGGTTTCTTTTGCAAAATCAAATTTTTTCAAACGCCGCGCGGCGCGTCGAGCTCATTTGCGCCCCGCGATCAAGCCCCCCGTCGCCTGATGGCCGTGCGTAATCACCACAAACGCTTTCGGGTCCGCTTCGCGCACAATGCCGCGCAGCGTGTCCACGAACGGGCGGCTGATGGTGCAAAACAAAACGCTGTGCGGTTCTTCGGTGAACATGCCTTCGCCCTGCCACGCCGTCACGCCGATTTGTAATTTTTCCAGCAGCGCGCGCGCCACCGCGTCGCGTTGATCCGTCACAATGAACGCGGTGCGAATGACGCTGGGACCTTCCAAAACATAATCCGTCGCAATGCCCCAGATAAACAACGTGACCAACGCGTACAGTGCCGCTTCCCAGCCGAACGTGATTCCCGCCGCGAGAATGATCAAACCGTCCGTGACAAAATACACTTGTGAAATCGGAATGCCGGTTTTCAATTGCAGAATGCGCGAAATGACGCCGGTGCTGGCGGTGGTGCCGCCCGCGCGATACACAATGCCCGTGCCGATGCCGCCGACGACGCCCGCGAAAATCGCATTCAGTAAATTGTTTTGCGAAATGCCGGGCGGCAAATAATGGGCGGCGACGTTGGCGCCGAGATTGTAAAGCAGCACGACGTATAACGTCTTGGTCAAAAAATGAAACCGACCGAGATTGCGAAAACCGAGAATCAGCAGAGGAACGTTCAAAACGAGCATCGTCGTGCCGACTTGCCAGCCCGTGTAATGATTGATAATGATCGCCGCGCCCGAGACGCCGCCGGGCGCCAGATGCGACGGCGCTAAAAACAGCGCGACATTGGACGCCAAAATGACGCCGCCGATGGTCAAGAGCAGGTACGTCCATAAAGTATTGCGCCAGTTTTGCAGCGCCGCGCGCTGTAACGCGTTCCGCATAAATTTGAAATCGCGCCCATACACCCGGCGCGGAATTTTTGCGCCCACCCGTGTATCTGCGCGGCTCGCCGGTTGGCGGCAAGTTATTCGCGCAGTTCGCGCATTTTTTGCAGCAGCAAAAAAACCGCCGCCGCGACCAAACCGATGACTAGCGCCTCGCGCCAGTACAAAACCAGCAGCACGCCGAACGCGATTAACGCCAACCCCACCGCAATGGCGTTAATCGTCATGGTGTACGTGCCGCGCAAAATAGATTCCAACAGTACGAACGCGACGACCAAAACTACAATGCCGCCCAAGACCAAGTTCGGCGCCAACAACGCCAACAGCGCAATCACAATCAACATGACGCTGATGCTGATGGCAGCCCAAAATTCCGCAAAGCGATTGAAACGCATCCGCGCCAAACTGACCGGCGTCGCCAAATGCATGATATGCGCGCGCGGGTCATCCGGTTCGCCGCGCTGCAATTTTGCCGCGCGCAGCGCCATGGCGGCGAGCAGCGCCGCGTTTTCGGAACGTTCGCGGCGTAAAACGCGCACCGCTTCCGCCAAACGATTCAACTCGTCCGTCAGCGCTTGATAGCGCCCCGCGAGATGCGGATTGCCGCGCATCGCTTGCAGCTGCGTCCCCCACTCTTGCAAGTCCGCCGCTTTGGGCGCGAGCTCGGTTTCAATCGCGGTTTGGCGCGCCTCGAGTTCGCGCGTGCGCGCTTGAATCATCGGCAATTCCGTTGGCGGTGGGGGCGTTTTATCCAAACCCGCGAAACCGAGCGGGTCATACCATGAATCGCGCGGCGAACCATCGCGATTGTACATGGGTCCTGCGGGCGCGTTCTCGCCCGAAATCGGGTCGCGCGCGTACAAACCCCACAAACCGCGATATTGGCTCACCCACGGCGTCTGTTCGTCAATCACCACCGGCGTCCACGTTTTCGTTTGACGGGGCCCAATCGCCAAACCGTCGCCGCGCGCAAAATCCACGAACGGAATGCGAAATGGATGCTCGTCCGCCGCGCTGCCCAAGCCCAACGTCTGATGCCAAAATTGACTCCAAAGCAGCGCGGCGCGCGCCAACCAGCGCGGCAGCGGCAAACTCACTTCGGCTTGATATTCGCCGGGGCGAAAATACGAGGCGTGCGAACCTGCGCCCGCATAGACCACCATGTGTCCGTCAATTTTGTCCACTTGCGCGTCGTCGTCCCAGCGCCGCCGCAAATCGCTGCCGTGAAAATCGTGCGACGCGTACGCCACCCATTCGGGATACAGCGCGCCGTCCTGTTCGTACAAATAAACGTTGACCAATTCCCAATCGGACTCGTGGTCGTTGACGCCGTGAAAACCGGAACGCCAACTGTTGAAAGCCATAAAGAACCAGTATTGTAAAATGGTCCAACCGTCTTGGCGCGCGACGCGTCCGTGATAGACGTACTTTTCCTCGCGGCGCTGCATTTCGTCGTACTGCAATTCCGCTTGCGCCGCGACGGCGCCCGGCACACGTCCGCGCGCCAACAGCGTCAAACTGAAAAGCGCGTCCGCCAAACGCGGCAATAAACCGCCGCGCGCGAGCCGCCCTTGTCCCGCGCGAAAAACGTTTTTCTTTGCTTGGTGGAGTTGATTGCCCGCCGAGAGCGCGCCCATACTTTCTTGGAGCGTTTGCGGCGCGACAAAACGCAGATATTCGACCACGCCAAATTCCAGCGGACGCGGCGCGACCAATTTTTCCGGCGAGAGCTCGCCGCGCGCGTGCAGACGTTCTTCGCGCCGGTCAGGATAGTGGACCCACAACGAACATTCGCGGATGTAGCGTTCCACATCCATCGCATAGAACTGTTCGCCTTGGGTGTATTTGACCACCGGCTCGAACGCGCGCAGCAACTCGAAATCAGTCGCGGTCAAAGGCGCGGAAGGACGTGGCGGCATGTGTGGATTCATTGGTGAGACTGCGGACGCCAAAAATTTGACGTACGTTAGATTGATTCAATAGAAATACCAGCGTGATAGCCAAAGCCAGCGAGACAGTGGGCGGACTGTTGCCGTTCAAGATGCCGGTCAAGTCAATCAATAGCCCCAACGCTTGCCAGGTCATGACGCCCACCCAAGCCCAGCGGTTGAGCCGCCAGAAACTGAAACCCAAGACCACTTGTACGCCGCCGATAAGCATGTACAAAATCCCTTCGGCGGCGTCCACGATCTGGTCGTCGGACAATAATTCCGCCGTGCGTTCTTGTTCAATCGCCAGTCGCACATCCGGCGGCTTGGCGATAAAATCGGTGGACGCAAACAATAGCGCGCCATAAAATAAATCCAACAGCGCCGCTAAAAGAATCCAGAGAGTTACAAACGTGACGCTGAACGGACGTTTGGGTTTTACGGGTTTGGTTAGCGCGCTCATCTTGGTTCGCCTCGCGGAAAATTGGGAAAGCGTCGGAATTATACAATGCCCATTTTGAAAAAACAATGGGCGCGCGCCGGTAAAACGGTTTGGCAAATAAAAATGTGCGCGAAATCAAAATATCAATATAATGTCGTCGCGTCACAAGCGTAAATTTTTCAAGGAGCAAATACCATGAGCGACATTCCCGTACAAGTTATCGTGGCGGCTTTTCAAGACGAAAATACCGCGAACGCAGCATTGAATGAATTAAAGGAAGCGAAAAAGAAAGGTTTGATTGACATCCGCGACGCGGCAGTCTTGACCAAAGACGCGCAAGGCAAACTCCATATCAAAGACACCAAAGATTGGGGTTTCGGCAAAGGCGCGATGGCAGGCGGCGTTGTCGGCGTCATTGCCGGTTTGCTCGCGGGCCCCGTCGGTTGGGGCTTGCTCGGCGGCGCTTTGATTGGCGGCGTCGCCGCGAAAATGGCGGACGGCGGTTTCGACAACAAACGGCTCCAACAAATTGGCGCTTCGCTCAAACCCGGTTCCTCCGCCATCGTAGCGGTGGTTGACCATATTTGGGTTGCCCAAGCCGAAGCCATCATGCAAAAACAAGCGCTGGATGCCACCACCCAAGCCATCAGCGATGATGTCGCCAAACAATTGGAAGAGGGCCGCGACGTCGTGTACACCGCGATTGGCACGAGCGGCGCCGTCGCATACGAACGCGCGGCGGTCGGCAAAGACAGCGCCGAAGTTTCTCGCATGGTTGCCACTTCCGATGCGGTGTATGCCGAAGGCGCCAACATTACCAAAGATGCGGTCACTGCGGGCGCGGTTTTGGCGACCAAAGATGGCGTCGCCGGCGTCATGGTCGAAGGCAAACCGGTTGCGGACGCCGCCGCCGATGCAGCCAAGCAAGTCACCGACGGCGCGCAAGCCGCCGCCGCCGACACAGCCAAGCAAGTCGCCGATGGCGCGCAAGCCGCCGCGGATGCCGCAAAATCCGCCTAAGATTTTTTACGCGCAAACAGAAATGGAATGGGGCGCGCGTCCTATTCCATTTTTTTATTTCCCGAAAATTTGCGCGAAACAAACGAATATGCTATATTCCTGTGCCGTTGACCCGCGTGGTGCGCGGGAGTTTTTTTGTGTCCCGCGCGGGGCACGCCCTGATACGGAAAGGAATTTTTTATCATGAATCTCGTCGAATCCGTTACGAACGAACATCTAAAAGCAAAAACCACCGAGCTGCTGCCCGGCGACCGCGTGCGCGTGCATCTGCGGATTGTCGAAGGCGACCGCGAGCGCATCCAAGTTTTTCAAGGCGTCGTCATGCGGAAACGCGGCGGCGGCATCAATACCAGTTTCACCGTCCGCCGCATCGGCGCGCACGGCGTCGGCGTCGAACGGACGTTTTTCCTTCATTCGCCGCGTCTGGAAAAAATCGAAGTTGTCAGCCACGCGCACGTCCGCCGCGCGCAATTGTATTATCTGCGCGGCCGCACCGGCAAAGCCGCGCGCTTGCGCGAAAAACGCGTTGATACGCGCGCGACGACTGCCGCCGCCGACGAACCCGAAACGGAAACGGCAGCCGAATAAAACGAGAACGAGGCGTCAATGCCTCGTTTTTTTATTGCCTTGTTTCGCTTGCGTAACGCCGTTCATGCCGCATAAAATTTTTCCCACGCTCGAATATGAACGCGCGTTTTGGCGCGACGGTTTTTTGCGCGTCGCCGGTTTGGACGAAGCGGGACGCGGCGCGCTCGCGGGGCCCGTCATCGCGGCGGCTGTCATTCTGCCCATTATGACAGACGACGCTTGGCGGCAGGATGAATTATTGCGCGTCCTCGCGCGCGCGAACGATTCGAAACAGCTCGCCGAAAAAACGCGCCAAGAGTTATTCGAGCCGCTGTGCGCCGGCGTGCGCGCGTTCGCTTTCGGCGCGGCGACGCCGGAGGAAATTGACGCCATCAATATCTTGCGCGCGTCGCATCTCGCCATGACGCGCGCGTTGGAACAATTAACCCCGCCGCCGGACGCGCTGCTGCTCGATGCGCTGGTTTTGGCGGAAACGCAACTTCCCCAGCAAGGCATCATTCACGGCGACGCGCGCGCGCTCTCTATCGCCGTCGCGTCCATTCTTGCCAAAGTGACGCGCGACCGCCTCTTGCGCGAACTCGACGCGCAATATCCGCAGTACGGTTTCGCCCAACATAAAGGATACGGCACGCGCGCGCATCTCGCCGCTTTGAAAAAATTTGGACCCTGCGCGCTGCATCGCCGTTCCTACGCGCCCGTGCAGCAATCCATTCGCCCCCAATAATCGTTCCCGTCGTTTCGTTTTCGTCGCGCGGTGGGTGGAACGCTGCGGCGAGGAACGCTGCGGCGAGGAACGCTGCGGCGAGGAACGCTGCGGCGAGCGTTCCCTACGGGATTTTTCCTGTTCTCGTTTCATTTCCGTCGCGCGGTGGGTGGAACGCTGCGGCGAGGAACGCTGCGGCGAGCGTTCCCTACGGGATTTTTTCCGTTTCCGTTTTGTTCCCGTCGCGTCTATCTGTACAATCCGCATTTGTGCTACAATGCCGCGCATGGCGAGGGATACGCGCGCGCGGAAAAATTTTGGCGCTTCGGCGGAACGCGTCGCCGCGCTGCATCTGGAACAGCGCGGGTATCGCATCCTCGCGCGCAATGTGCGGACGCGATACGGCGAGATTGATTTAATCGCCGAGGACGCGGACGGTATCGCCTTTGTCGAAGTCAAAGCGCGGCGGGGCCGCGCGTACGGCGCGCCCGAAGAAGCTATCACCCCGCGCAAACAATTGAAACTCGTACAACTCGCCGACGCCTTTATCGCCGAGAATGAAATTTTTTCCGATCAAACCTGGCGCATTGACGTCGTGGCGGTGGAATTGGATTCCAGCGGCAAGCTGATTCGATTGGACATTGTAAAGAACGCAGTGCAAATGTAATGTGGAAAAGCGGCAAGCGGCAAGCGCCAATCAAAAATTATTCGTCCTTCTCGGACCCACCGCCGTCGGCAAAACGGAAATTGCGTTAGCGCTCGCGTCCGCGTTGGACGGCGAAATCGTTTCCGCCGATTCGCGTTTGATTTATCGCGGCATGGACATTGCCACCGCGAAACCGACGCGGGCGGAACGCGCGCGCGTGCCGCATCAGCTCATTGATGTCGTCGCGCCGGACCAAGAATTGACGCTGGCGGAATATCAAACGCGCGCGTACGCGGCGATTCAAGACATTTTCGCGCGCGGCAAAATACCGTTTCTCGTCGGCGGCACGGGGCTGTACATTCGCGCGGTGGTCGAGGGCTATCAAATTCCGCGCGTGCCGCCGAATGTGGAACGCCGCGCCGCGCTGGCGCAATTGCCCGCGGCGGAACTGTATGCGCGTTTGCAAACGCTCGATCCCGAAAGCGCGGCGGCGATTTTGCCCAACAATACGCGGCGCGTCATTCGCGCGCTCGAAGTCATCGCGGCGACGGGCGAAAAAATGTCGGCGCAGCAAACGCGTCAGCCGCCGCCCTTTGCCGTAACGCAGATTGGTTTGCAATTGCCGCGCCCGTTGTTGTATGCGCGCGTGGACGCGCGGATTGATAAAATGCTCAAAGATGGTTTGGTGGACGAAGTGCGCGGCTTGGTGGCGCGCGGCTATGCGTTCGACTTGCCGAGCATGACGGGTTTGGGTTATCGGGAAATCGGCGCGTACGTACAGGGCGAAATTTCGTTGGACGACGCGGTCGCGCTGCTCAAAAGCAATACGCGCAAATTCATCCGGCATCAAGCCAATTGGTTTCGCCCGGGCGACGCGCGCATTCACTGGTTCGATTTGGCGGCGGCGAGTTACGCCGACATTGAAAATTTTACGCGTCGGCAGCTGGTGGAAACCGCCGCGCGGCGTAAAGAAAAATGACAAGAACGCGATTCACGGTTTGATACAGATGCAGACGCTTGAAACTCTTCGTTCCGACGCGCGCGCGATTTTCGACGCGGCGCTGCGCGCGGCGGACCCGCGCCGCGCGGTGGAGCGCGTATTGGCGCGGCGCGGCAGCCGCTTGTTGTTGAACGAACTGCCGATTTTTGATTTTACGCGCGGCAAGCTCACCGTGCTGGGCGCGGGCAAAGCCGGCGCGCCGATGGCGCAAGCGGTGGAAAAAATCGTACAGCCCGACGATTATCTCGGCGCGGTCAATGTCAAGTACGGACATCTCGCGCCGACGGAATATATTTTGCTGTACGAAGCGGGTCATCCGCTGCCCGACGAAAATACTTTGCGTTTTACTCATTCGCTCGTTTCGTTGTTGGAGGAACAAACGCAAGACGATTTGGTATTGTGTTTGTTTTCGGGCGGCGGTTCGGCGTTGATGGAATGGTTGGTGGACGGCGTAACGCTCGACGATTTGCGCGTTCTGACGGATGAATTGCTGCGCTGCGGCGCGACGATTTATGAAATCAACGCGTTACGCAAACACATTTCCCAAGTAAAGGGCGGACAGCTGGCGCGACTCGCGCAGCCCGCGCGCGTCGTTTCCCTGATTCTTTCCGACGTGTTGGGTTCGCCGCTCGATGTGATCGCATCGGGGCCCACCGCGCCGGACGCTTCGACGTTCGCGGATTGTCTGGCGCTGCTTGAAAAATATCATTTGCGCGCAACGCTGCCGCCTGCCATTCTCACGCATTACGAACGCGGCGCGCGCGGCGAAATTCCCGAAACGCCCAAAGCGGCCGATCCGCTCTTTGCGCGCGTGACGAACGTCGTCATTGCGGACAATCAAATCGCGTGCGACGCGGCGGCGCGAGCGGCAAGCGCGCGCGGTTACGCCGTGCAAATGCTTTCGACGCAAATGCAGGGCGAGGCGCGTATATTGGGCATAGAGTTGGGGAAACAAATCAAGCAAGCCGCCGCGGGAATTTGTTTATTGGGCGGCGGCGAACCGACGGTGGTTTTGCGCGGCAGCGGCAAAGGCGGACGCGCGCAAGAATTGACGCTGGCTGCCGCGCGCGAAATTGACGGCGCGGCAAAAATTGTCGTACTGAGCGCGGGAACGGACGGTACCGACGGCCCCACCGACGCGGCGGGCGCGTTAGCGGATAATGCAACGCTCGCCCGCGCCCGCGCGTTAGGTCTGGACGCGGACGCATTTTTGGAAAATAACGACGCCTATCATTTTTTCCGCGCGCTGGATGATTTGGTTATCACGGGGCCCACAAATACGAACGTGAATGATTTAATGCTGGCGCTGCGCGCGTAAAAAAATTCCGCAAGCTCTGGCTTGCGGAATTTTTTTATTGACTGCCCAACACTTGGACCGCTTGATTCAAAACTTGCGCCGCTTGCGCCTCATCCATGCCGGTTTGCGCGGTGAGCGATTGAATCATTTCAGAACGCTCGGCGCGCGAAAACGATAAACCGGACGAACGACCCGCGCCGCCCAAGGGGTCGCCGCCGTGAGATTGTCCGCCGCTCGCGAGTTTGCTCAAAATCATCGGCACAATGATCGCCAATGCGGTCATGGCGATTTCGCGCGGCAAGCCCAATTTTTCCGATAACAGATCCGCCAACGGCGCGAGCGCGGCGTTCATGCCGGTATTTGCGCCGCCCATCGCGCCCGCGTTCGGCGTCGCGCCGCCCATTCCGCCGAGCAAGCCGCCCAACATGCCCATAACGGGGTCATTGCTCTGTCCGGCTTGGCCGCCGAGCAGACCGCCGAGCAAGCCGCCCAAATCGCCGCCTTGCGCGCCGCCGCCGCCGCCGCCCATCAGCGCGCCCAAAAGCCCGCCCAAATCAGGACTGCCCGCGGGCGTACTATTCATGCCGGGCCCGCTGGCGCCGGAAAGCGAACCCAGCACTTCATCGCCGCCCGACGCGGGCGCGCCGCCTTGACCGCCCAACAATGCGCCCAACATATCCGCCATGGCATCGTCTTGACCGGACTTGGCCTGACCTTGCGGCTCTTCGCCCAACAAACCGCCGAGTAATGAACCGAGATCCATAATCTGCTCCTTTTACGCCTGAATTATTGCTGCAGCGTGATTGTGTCTTGTTCTACAATTTTTATCAATTGCGGATACACCGCATCCGGTTTCACCGCCGCGTCAATCGGGTCCAACAAATCGTGCGGCAAACCCAACGCGCGCGGAAATTCATACGTGCGAATTTGATCCGTTCCATGCGCGCGCCACGCGTTGGCAAATTGCCGGCACAACGCGTTGTTGACGGCAAAATCGTTCGCGTTCGTAACCATCCACACGCGCCGCGCGGCGGGCGGATGATTGCGCGCATATTGTAACAGCTCTGCGCTAAATAGAAAAAGTCGCGCCAGCGTGTGCGTAGCGAAACGCGGATACGCGTACGCGATGCCGGTTTCCGCGCGCACGCGCGGGTCCCACCAAATAAATTGATTCGGCAAACGCTTGACCAAGCGCGCCGCCGCGCGCGTCGCGCGCGGCGGAATCGCTTTGACGCCGTACGCCGCCGCGAGAATGACGACGGTATCCACCTCCGCGCGCTGTTGGGCGACCCACGTCGCGAGGACGCCGCCCATCGAAAGCCCCATGACCGTAATTTTTTCGCCCAAGCCCAGCGCGAGGTCCAGCGCGTCGTTCGCCCATGTCTGCAATTCCGCAATCGTCAACGCGCCGTGCGCGGTGGACAGGCGATCGCGATAACCGTGCTGCGGCGCGCGCGGCACAAACACATTGTACCCGCGTTGAAAGAATAATTCACCCAACGCTTGAAATTGCTGCGCGCTGTCGGTGTAACCGTGAAAATATAAAATCGCGCGCGCGGTTTTTTTCGCGTGCGACCATAAACGCGTATGCGAGGCGGGATGAATGATTTGCGCGTCTTCGGCGGCGATTATTTTTTCAATGCGCGCGCGCGCCGCGTCAAAAGCAAGCGGCGGATTATTTTTCATTTTTGAACGCCAACAATTCTGCGCGGCGCGTACACAATTTTTCAAGCAAGCCCGCAAGCAGCGCCGTGCGCGGCACAATGCTGTCGCGGTCAATGTATTCGTCGGGACTGTGGTCGAGTCCGCCAATAGGACCCAAACCGTCCAGTACGGGAACGCCCGCCGCCGCGACATTGTTGGCGTCGGACGCGCCGCCGGTGGCTTGATCTTGAATTTCAAAACCGAGTTCGCGCGCGGTTTCTTTTGCCAAATCTGCCATGAACGCAATCGCGGGCGTTTTTGCCATCGGCGGAAAATTGAATTCGCCTGAAATTTCGACGCGCGTGCGCGGGACGTGCGTGCGCGCGGCGAGCTGCATTACCGCGTCGTGGGCGCGCTGCGCGCCTGCCGCGTCCACCGCGCGCACGTCTATTTCCACGCGCGCGTTGTCGGGAACGACGTTCGTGCGCGTGCCGCCGCCGATGACGCCTGCGTTCACCGTGACGCCGGGCGCAACGCCGTTCAAATTGTGCAGCGCGATGATTTGATGCGCGAGTTCCAAAATCGCGTTCGCGCCTTTTTCAGGTTCCACGCCCGCGTGCGCGGCATGACCGTACACGCGCAAAATGTATTCGCCCGTGCCTTTGCGCGCGCTGACGATATTGCCGTTCGCACGCGCGCCTTCCAACACCAACGCCGCGTCCGCTTTTTCCACCAGCGGCAGATAAAACTTTTTGCCCGTCGGCGAACCGATTTCTTCGTCGCAGCCAAAAAAGATGGCGAGCTCGGCGAAATCGTCAAACCCGTTCACTTGGAGCGCGCGCAGCGCGTACATTGCCGCGAGGACGCCCGCTTTCATGTCGCCCACGCCGGGACCGATGAGTTTGTTTCCTTCCGCGCGCAGCGGGCGCGCCGCCGCGACGCCTTCGGGGTACACTGTGTCGAGATGCGTAAGCAATAAAAATTTCCCCGCGCCGCCGCCGCGCAGGCGCGCAAGATGGCAATTGCCAAAATCGCGCACGGAAAAATACTCCATGTCCCAACCCCATTGCTGTCCGCGCGCATTGACCCAATCGCCGCAAAAATCTACGCCGCGTTTGGTGAATGTGCCGCAATCCACATTGACCAGCGTCGCGAGGTCGTCGAGAAATTGAGGGAGCGCGGCGTCCAAAAAGGATTGTATCGTTTGCATTTCACCATTCCTCCAGTTTCCAAATTTCGGGCTGCCACTCGCCCACGCCGCCGCCGATTTCGGCGTAAATCGCGATCGCCTGTTTAAGCTCTTGCATAGATTCTTGGGCGCAGCCGCGCGCGTGATACAAATCCGCGAGTTGATTGTGCAATGCCGCTTGCCGATGGCGGTCGCCTGCGCGGGTGACGAGTTCCAAGGCGCGCTGCGCCAATTCCAACGCGCGCGCGTCATTGGCTGTCGCATGTTCCACCAACGCGAGATTGTTTAACGCGGCGGCGTGCGCGCCGACATCGTTCATTTTTTCCGCCAGCGCGGCGCTCGCCTCCAAATTTTGGCGCGCGGCTTGCCATTCGCCGCGGCGGCGCGCGAGAATGCCGAGAACGTTGAGCGCCTGCGCTTGCGCCAGTCCTTGCGCATAAGACGGGGTTTGGCGCTTGGGCGCGCCGCGCTGCGCCAATTGGAGCGCGCGGCGCGCGTGTTGGCGCGCGCGCGCGTCGTCGCCCGCATGATGTTCCGCGAACGCCAAATCGGCGTACAATTGCGCTTGCGTCGTCGCGTCGGCGGCGTTTTGCAGCGCCGTCCGAAATGCGGCAATCGCGCGCGTCCATTCGCCGCGCCGCACATAGACGCGCGCCATGTTGCGTTCCACGTTCGGCGCGCCGAACGCCAATGCGGTTTCATACGCGCGCAGCGCCGCGTCGTATGCGCCCAAAGCGGTTTGCGCGTCGCCGATGGCTTGATGCAAAACGGCGGCGCCGGGATAACCGAGCGCGAGCGCGGCGGTATAGTGTTCGATCGCGTCGCGGTGCGCGAATAACGCGCGCGCGTAATCGCCCGCGCGTTGATAAAATTCCGCCGCGCGCGTTTCGTCACCGCCCGCGCGATAGTGTTGGGCGATTTGTCCGGCGGACGCGTCGAGCGCGGTTTCGGAACGCGCGCGCCGCGTCAACGCTTCCGCCGCGCGCCGGTGCAATAAACGCCGCCGCGCGAGCGAGATTTCTTGGAGCGCCGCCGCGCGCAGTTTGTCGTGCGTAAAATCGTACTGCAATGCGCCCGCCGCGAACGTTTCCGCGATTAACCCTTGCGCGCTCAGCGCTTCGACGCCGGCGATCGTTTCTTCTTCGCTGCGCCCGCTCACCGCGCGCAGCATTTCCAAGTCAAAGGCGTGTCCGATGACCGCCGCGGCGCCGAGCGTTTGCCGCGCGGTTTCGTCGGCGCGCGCCAAACGCGCATGCAAGAGTTCGCGCACGCTCGCGGGCAAACGTTCCGCGTCGGGCAGCGCGCCTTCGCGTTCCAAAAATTTCAAATACTCGACGAGCAAAAACGGCTGCCCTTCGCTTTCACGATACAGCTGTTCCGCGACCTGAACGTTCAGCGTGACGCCGCGCGCGCCGGCGGCGTCCAGCAAGGTTTGAACGGACGCGCGTTCGAGACGTTTCAAATCTATAGCGTGGGCGTAATGGTCGCGCGCGGCTTGGGCGTACAGTTGGCGCAGCAGATGGTCGTTGGCGATTTCTTCATTGCGCCAGGTGAGCAGCGCGAACAGGGGCGCGTGGCGCAAACGCCGCGTCAAAAACGCAAACAGTTCGAGCGAGGCGTCGTCGAGCCACTGCGCGTCGTCAATGAACAAGATGCCCGGCGCGCGCTGCCGCGTGAGCGCGAGGATGAGTTCGGTCACGGCGTCAAAAAAACGCGCTTGCGAACCCAGCGCGTCCGTCTGCGGCGCGGGCGCGAGTTCGGGCAGCAGACGCGCGGCGTCCGCCAAAAGGGGCGCGGGCAGCTGCGCGGCGCGTTTGGCGTTTTCGCTTTCGCGCAGCGCCGCGCGCAGCGTCTGCACAAAGGGCGCATACGCCAGCGCGCGCTGCTCGGCATAGCCGCGCGCCGTCAAGACGCGCGCGCCGCGCGCGGCGGCGTGGTCAATAAATTCTTGCGCGAGCCGCGTTTTGCCGATGCCCGCTTCGCCTTGAATTACAAACAGTTGGCCGCTCGCGGAAATTTCCGCGTAGGTTTGCTCCAACTGTTCCAGTTCGCGCGCGCGGCCGACGAGAGGGTATTGATTTTTGATTTTTGATTTTTGATTTTCGGTTTGCAGCTCTGCAGTTATGCGCGGTTGTTTGTCGTTCGTTACTCGATTTTCTTGAAGCGCGCGATACAGTTCGGTCGTTTCGGGGAGCGGGGCGACGCCGAGTTCGGAATCGAGTTGGCGCACGCAGGCGTGATATTGGCGCAGCGCGGCGGCGCGCTGTCCGTCGCGCGCATAGAGGAGCATGAGCGCGCGGTGCGCGGGTTCGTGCAAGGGGTCGAGCGCGAGCCAACGCCGCGCGTATTCGATGGCGCGTTTGTAGGCGGCGCGGGCGGTTTCGTGCGCGACCAGCTGTTCGAGGACTGCCGCGAATTGTTTGCGGAGCGATTCGGTTTCAAAAAATTGCCATTCGTCGAACGCGGGGCTGTCGCGCAGCGTAAAGCCCGCGAGAAAATCGCCTCGATACAATTCCGCCGCGCGCGTGAGCGCTGGGATTTCGTTGGTTTGCGCGAGGCGGCGAAATTCCAATACGTCAATCTGCAAATTTTCGTCGGGGTGGAGCGCAATGGTTTCGCGGTCCGCGTCGAGCGCGATTTCGCCTAGCGCGGTTTTCAGCGCGGACAAGGTGCGACGCAGCGCCGCGCGCGCGCGGGACGCGTCGGCGTCGGGATAGAAAAACGCGGCGAGTTCGTCGCGTTCGTGCGCGGTCGCGGTGAGCGCGAGATACGCGGCGAGCGCGAGCGCTTTGCGCGTGTCGAGGGCGAGCGGGCGATTGTTTTTTTCCAGCCGCGGCGCGCCGAGAAAATGGAAAGAGAGCATAAGAGTTTGGAGATTATAACGTGAAATGGGAAATCAAGTTCAAAATTCAAAGTTCAAAATTCAAAATTCAAAGTTCAAAATTCAAAATTCAAAATTCAAAATTCAAAGTTCGAAATTCAAAGTTCGAAATTCGAAATTCAAAGTTCAAAGTTCAAAGTTCAAAATTCGCCAATTACAAATCGAAAATCGAAAATCGAAAATCAAAAATCTCCCAATCTCCAATTTCCGTAACGCTTTTCGTAACGCTGTCGAAACGGTTACGCGGTAAGGTAAGGATAACACAAAAAGATTACATCGCGGAGGGCAAAATGGAAGATACAAAACAAATTTCTAAACCGACGACGGTTGGCGACGCGGCGGTGGAAGGTTTGATCTATGGCATTGTCGCCGGGGTGGCGATGATGGGCTTGATCGCGCTGGTCGAAACGTTTGCCGGCATCGCGCCGCCGACAGCGTTGGGTTATTTCGATAGCGGCGGAAGCGGTTCGCCCTGGGTCGGCGTGTTCACGCATGTTGCAGTTTCGGGAATGTACGGGCTGATATTCGGCGTCGTGACAACGTTGGGCGCATGTGGACTCGGGACGCGTCTGACGTTGGGCAGATGGCTGGCGCTGGGAATTTTGTACGGCGCGCTGTTGTTTGGGATTGCGGAATGGATTGTTTTGCCGCGCACGAATTCGCCGTTGGCAGAGCTGCCGCTGTGGGCGTTTGCCGCCGCGCATTTTATTTATGGCGCGTTGTTGGGGGGATTGTGCGCGCGTCGTCAGGCGTGATGGGAAAATGTGCGCGAATGTCGCGCACCCAAAGGAGACGCTAACATGAACGATTCCGCTACAACGTTACATCCGCCCTGGTTGAATGTGGCGCGCGCGGCGTGGATTGTTTGCGCGGTGGGCGTGGTGGTCATATTTGCGTTTGGTTTTTTTTCAACGCTCGATACGTTGTATCCGCCTTGTACGGAACAAGGGGTTACGTGCGCGCCGTGGACGGTGAGCGCGGAAGATTTGGCATTGGCGCGGCAAATGGGGCTGCCGGTTGAATTGATGCAGTTTGCGTATCTGTTCAACAGTTTGTTTCCCAAAATCGCGTTTGTCCTCGTCGGCGCGGTCATTTTTTGGCGGCGTTCGGATGATTGGATGGCGTTGTTATTGGCGCTGGTGTTGATGGGGTTTGCGCTGGAAGGGCTGCAGCCGCCGGGCGCGCTCATTTTTGCTCAAGCGCTTTTGTATGCCATTATCAGTGGAATCTTTTTCTTGCTGCCGTTCATTTTTCCGAACGGGCGTTGGGTCCCGCGTTGGATTCGCTGGCTTGCCATTCCGCTCGCCATCAGCGCCGGTATCCCTTCGTTGGTTCCGGTGTTGAACGTTCCTTTAAGCACAAAAGTTTTTGGTATCGCGCTGCTCGTGCCGTTTGCAATCTGGTTTTTCGCGGCGGGTTATGCGGCGCTCTATCGTTATCGGCGCGTATCCAATGCGCTCGAGCGCCAGCAGACCAAGTGGGTGATGGCAGGCCTTTTGGGAACGTTCGTCATTTTTCTGCCGTTCACCATCATTTCAATTTTCTTTCCGCCCACGCAGCCCTCGCCCGAACGGCTCGCGGTTTTCTTTTTATTTTATCTGCCCGTCGCCTTTTTAGGTTATCTCTTTATTCCCGTCTCGATTGCGATTTCGATTTTGCGCTATCGCTTATGGGACATTGATATTTTGATTCGGCGCACGGTGTCGTATGCCATCATCGTCGCGCTGTTGGCGATGGTGTATTTCGGCAGTGTAATTGTGCTGCAAAGAATTTTCGCGGGCATCATCGGCGACAATTCCGAAATTATCACCGTCCTTTCCACCCTCGCCATCGCCGCGCTGTTTGTGCCGCTGCGAAACAAAATTCAAGACGCGATTGACAAACGTTTCAATCGCAAGAAATATGACGCGCAAAAGGTGCTGGAAAAATTTGGCGAGACAGTGCGGGATGAGACGGATTTGGATACATTGACGGCAGAGTTGGTGAAGGTAGTGAACGAGACGATGCAGCCCAAGAGCGTATCGTTGTGGCTCAAGCGCGAAGGCGGAAGGGGGAAGGATGAAGGTTAACAACAAAGCGGCGTGGTTCGCCTGGGGGCTCTACGCGGTGGTGGTTGCAGGAACGCTGTGGGGGCTTGTGCTTGTATCGAATGTCCCTGAATTTGGCACAGATTTTTTTGGAGCTGTCAACGCGTTGCTGAGCGCTCTATTTCCGGCTGTGTTTGGCTTTGTGGGTGCACTGATACTGTCGCGGCTGGCGCGCAATCGGATTGGTTGGCTGCTGATGGTCATCGCTCTTTCAATGGCAGACCTCGGGACGCTACAGCTCTACTATGCCCAGACTGTGAACGGCGCGGCGGAGCTGACGACGGCGCAAATACTTGCAATTTGGTCCGGCGGGTGGGGTTGGTGGCTGCTGATCGGTCCGCTGCTGCTCATTCTGCTTGTTTTTCCGACGGGGCAGCTGCTTTCGCCTCGCTGGCGGTGGGTGGTCGGGTTAATAGCGCTGCTCTTTGTGATTTTTGTGGGGTTGATTACATTTTCGGCTGAATGGCAAGATCCGACGACCGGAAATGCGTTCCCCAATCCGACCGGTGTGGCGCTGATGCCTGAAAATTTTACGTTCGAAACAATTCAAGTGCCGTGGTTTATCGCCCTCGTGAGCGCCGTTGCGCTGTGCGTGCTTGCCGTCATGCTCCGCTATCGGCGTTCCGGCGTCGTCGAGCGCGGACAGCTCAAGTGGTTTCTATACGCGTGTAGTGTCTTTATTGTGCTATATGCAGGCGCGGCCTTTTTATTTCTGGGGGTGGACTCGCCAGCTTGGTATGCAGCGCTCCTCGATTTCGCAATTATGTTTATTCCCGTCTCCATCGGCATTGCGATTTTGCGCTATCGGCTGTTTGACATTGACGTCATCATTCGCCGCACCGTGACCTACGCTATCGTCGTTGCCTTGCTGCTCTTTGTCTATTTTGGCAGTGTGATTCTGCTGCAACAAGTTTTCGCCAATCTCACAGGGTTGGGAAGCAACGAGATTATCACCGTGCTTTCCACGCTCGCCATCGCCGCGCTGTTCGTGCCACTGCGAAACAAAATTCAAGCCGCGATTGATAAGCGTTTCAATCGCAGAAAATATGACGCGCAAAAGGTGATGGAAAAATTTGGCGAGACAGTGCGGGATGAGACGGACCTGGATAAATTGACGGCGGAATTGATGAACGTAGTGAACGAGACGATGCAGCCCAAGAGCGTGAGTGTGTGGTTAAAAAAAGTGGAGTAGTGCAATAGTGTGATAGTGCGATAGTGCGATAGTGCGATAGTGCGATGGTGCAATCGTGCGATGGTGCGATAGTGCGATGGTGCAATCGTGCGATGGTGCGATAGTGCAATCGGAATGTGTCAATAGGTTTGAGACAACTTTTGCGAAAATTTATTGAAGCGCGTGCCCTGGCACGATCAACAGCGGTTGCGGGCGGTTGATCCACACTTCCTCTGGCAAGCCCGTCACCACCGGTG
>WBZO01001341.1_pt1 | contig 39129 bp, 37 predicted proteins | sample 5204261 | NCBI WGS metagenome assembly WBZO01 (sample SAMN12412400, study PRJNA552823) | activated sludge metagenome | isolation source: activated sludge from anammox sidestream of wastewater treatment plant... | place: USA: North Carolina | collected 2017-09
GGCGCCGTCTCGACGAACATCGCCCCGCGCTCGTCGATCGCCACGGTGAGCGGCCTCTGGCTCGCATCGCTCTCGCCGGTGCTCGCGCGCGGCAGCTCGACGGGGATCGTACGGCTCGCGATCGCGGTCGCGGTGACCATCATGATGACGAGGAGGACGAGCACGACGTCGACCAGCGGCGTCACGTTGATCTCGGTGAGCAGCGCACCGTCGCGGTTCGCCGGCGCGCCCATCACGAAGCCTCCGCGAGCGAGCGGCGCTCGTCCTTGACGAAGGAGAGCATCTCGCGACCGAGCGCCTCGGCGCGGGCGATGCGCGCCGCGATCTGGCGCTGGAAGAAGTTGAACAGCGCGACCGCCGGGAGCGCCACGAACAGGCCGATCGCCGTGGCCGTCAGCGCCTCGCCGATCTCGGCCATCAGCGCCGTCGACATCTGCCCTCCGCTCGAGTCGAGCGCGTGGAACGCGCGGATGATGCCGATGACCGTGCCGAGCAGCCCCACGAACGGCGCGTTGGAGCCGATCGTCCCGATGATCGCCAGGCGTCGCTCGAGCGCGAGGCGCGCGAGCTGGGCTTCGCTCGCGAGCCGCTCCTCCACGGCGGCGGCGCCCCGAGGCAGCGCGCCGAGCCCGGCGGCGAGGACCTGTCCCTCCACCGAGCGCGACGCCACCACGATCCCGCGCGCGGCGACGAGATCTCCCCGTCCGAGCGCGCTGGCGAGGTTGCGTCGCAGCGCGGCGACGTCGTCCCTCGCGAGGAAGAGCACGATCGCGCGCTCGAGCGCCACGGCGACGACGACCACGCTCAGCGCCACGAGGACCCACATCACCCAGCTCGCACCGAACCCGGCGAGCGCCCGAAGCTTGTTCTCGATCGACATGTTCATCTCCTCACGCAAAGAGTCCGCCGCACGAACGTCGTCCCGCCGCGACCGTCGCGGAGGACGAAGAACGACGTCACGTCGCCCTCCGTCTCGGGCGGCTTCCACCCGATGCTCACTGTCTTCGGCGCCGGCTCGTCGGCCTCGAGCGACGAGTACGTGCGTTCGAGCTCGCCGCCGGTCACGAACGTCGCGAGGAGCAAGATCTCGCCGGCCTCGCGCTGCTCGTCCTCGAAGCGGAACTGGAGTTGCTCCTCCGCTCCGCCCGGCTGCACGCATCCCTGCGGGACGGCGACCGCCGCGTCCGCGACGCCGGGGTTCTTGTTGCCGGGCAGCGGGCTCTTCGCCGAGGCGAGCAGCGGCTCCGCGCCCGACGCGCACGTCGCTTCGAACGAGCGCGGGTCGAACGTCGCCGGGACGTCGCCCTCGCAGAACGCGGCGAGCACGAGCGCGGCGTCGGGGAGCGCACCGACGTCCATCCGCGCCTCGTCGCCCTCGGAGGTGCCGGAGCCGCTGGTCGCGATCGCTCCTTCGCACCTGGGCGCGGCGAAGTTGCCGGGAGGCGCGACGCACGTCGCGAACGACCAGCCGAGACGCCTCGGAGCGCCGGGGGCCGGAACGAGCCAGTCGACCTCGGTGCCCTCGAAGCGCGCACCGAGGACGCGCGGACGGTCGACGAGCCACGCCTTGCCCGGCGACTCCCCGCAGGCCGCCACGGACGCGAACGCGAGCGCGGTCCAGAAGATCGCCTTCACAGCTCACCTCGCAGGCCGAGGATGGGCAGGATCGGCAGGCCGCGGGCTCCGGTCCGCTCGCGGTAGTCGTAGCTGTACGCGAAGCCCTCGCGGTTGGGGGCGTTGAGGACGTTCTGCACGTCGAGGTACACGGCGGCACTCCAGTGGGTGAAGGTCCAGGTCTTCTGCACGCGGACGTCGAGGCGGGAGAACGCAGGGTTCCGCGCGCTCATCGCGCGGCCGAAGCGCGCCGCGTACGTGTCGCTCGTCGCGTCGTAGGTGGCCGAGGTGACGGGCGTGTACGGCGTCCCGCTCGTGAGGCGAACGCTGGCGCCGAGCTCCCAGCCGCGCCCGAGGCGGTAGGTGCCCGTCGCGTTCAAGATGTGCGGCTGGTCGCGATCGAAGAGGCGCCACGGCTGCCCGTCGTCCCGGCGCTCGCTGCGCATGAGCGTGTACGAGAGGAAGCCGAAGAAGCGGCCGGTGGGTCGAACGCGCACGAGGAGCTCGCCGCCGAAGATCCGCCCGCGCTGCGAGTTGACGAAGTACGGTGCGCGACCTTCGGGGGCGCCGGTGACGGCGTCGTCGATCCACTTGGCGAAGCCCTCGACCGACGCGGACACCGAGTCGCCGATCTTCTGCTCGACGCCCGCGCTCGCGTGCGTCGCGCGCGTCATGCGCAAGGCAGGATTGCCGATCCCGTCCACGGCGAAGCGCTCGTCGGGCGACTGGGAGAAGCGCCCGGCTCCGGCCTTGAGCGCCGTGTGCTCGCTGACGTCGAGCCGCGCGGACAGGCGCGGATCGACCGATCCACGCTGGATCTGATCGTTGTAATCTGCACGTACACCGGGCGTGATCAGGAGATCGCGGAACGGCCGGACGCCGGCCTCGAGGTAGGCGCCGGGCAGGAGCACCCAGGTCGAGGCGTCGATCGCGATCCGCCCCTGCTGCGACGGGGCTACCTCGCGATCGCCCTCTCCGGTGGTCGCGGGGATGCCGCGATAGCTGCCGACGAAGCGGTTTCCGAGGAGATCGAGCCCCGCGGTCAGGCGCACGGCGGGCGACGCCACGGCGGTCCACTCCGAGCGGCCCTGCACCGTGTCGATGGCGAAGTCCGACGTGCCGAGCGTGCCGAAGACGCCGCGGCCGTCGTAGCGGCCGTAAGTGAGCTCGGTGTTCTGTTCCGAGCCGCCGGCCCAGCGGTGGCGATAGCCGAGCTGCGCGCGGTGGAAGACCTCGTGGAGATCGAAGGCGCCGCGCACCGCGGGATCGACCTCCGCCGGCTTCCCCAGGACGAGCGCCATCCGATCGCTCGACCCGTACGCGAGCACGCGGAGGCGATCGGCGTCGGTCGGCTTCCACGCCGCGACGGCCTGGTAGTCCCAGTAGACGGGCGCGGCGGTGATCGCGAGATCCGCGGTGCTCGCCGCCGAGTTGAGGACCGCGTCGATGTTGCTGCGGCGGGCCGCGGCGAGGACCGCGAAGTCCTTGCCGATCGGCGTCTCGACGAGCAGCGACGTGTCGAGGAAGCTCGCCTCGCCGATCGCGTGGAAGCCGTCGCTGCGCGGGTCGCGGATCCTCGCCTCGACCACGCCGCCGACCTTGCGGCCGTAGCGTACGGAGAAGTTGCTCGGGTAGACGTCGACCGACTCGAGCAGGCGGGCATGCACGAAGCTGGTGAGCCCGCCCATGTGATAGAGGATCGGGACCGGCGCTCCCTCCAGGAACACCTGGCTGTCGTACTGGTTCGCGCCGCGGAGGATCGGCGGCCCTCCGCCCAGCGCCATACGCGACACGCCCGGCAGGAGCTCGACCGCGCGCAGCGGATCGCCGCGCGTGCCCGCGACGCGTGTGAGCTCCTCGCGGGAGAGCGTGCGCCTGGTCACCTCGCGCGGAGGCGCCTCGACCCGCGCGGTCGCGACGAACGCCTCCGGATCGGGCGCGGGCTCGAGCCGCAGCTTCGCCTCGGTGATCGTTCCGGCCTCGAGGGTCTCGTCGAGACGCTCGGGGACGTGGCCCGCCGCCGAGACGACGACGTGCACCGCGCCGGGCGCGATGCCCTCGATGCGGAACGCACCCGTCGCGTCGGTCTTCGTGCGGAGGGCCGCGCCCGCGTCGGTGGTCACGACCACGTCGGCGCCGGCGAGCGGCTTGCCCGTCTCGCGATCGAGCGCGATGCCCCCGATGGCCGCGTTCGCAGGCGGAGGCGGGGGCGCCTCGCGCTCGGGGAACACGTGCTCGTAGCGGATGCGCGCAGGGATCGGCGTCCCGTCGCGTGTCGCCGGCTCGAACGTGAACGAGCGCGCCGCTGCGAGCGCCGCGGCATCGAGGTCGTCGCTGCCCGACGACCGCGTCACGCGTGCATTCGTGACCGCGCCCTGGCGATCGAGCTCGAGCTCGAGCTCGACCGTCGCGCGCGGCGCCGCGCCCGGCGGACGCGGATCGATCGTCTCGACCTGCCGGGCGAGCCGCGGCGGAACGAGCCGGACGGGATCTTGTCCCTCCTGGGCATGGGCGGAGGACGACGCGGCGAGCAGCGCGCAGACGGCCGCCGCTCGTCCGAGCCGGACGAGAGAAGTTCTTCGCAAGGGGTCCTTTCAGGGCACGCACGCGCGCGATGGCCGCACGCTGCACGCGCCTCGGATTCGCCCTTCCGTCACCGGAGGGGCGCGGACCGTTCAAAGAAAAATCAGCCGTAGCGCTTTTCGAAGAGCGCGCGCACGGCGGGCAGGTCGCGCAGCATCTGGAGCGTGTGCTCCGCATGGCCGTGCGCGTACCCGTTGCCGATCATCAGGTCGACGTCCTTGCTCACGCCCTCCGCGCCGAGCGCGGCCTTGGTGAAGCTGGTCGACATGGCGAAGAAGTAGGCGATGCCGCGATCGCGCGTGACGAGGATCGCGCTCATCTCCGTGTCGGGGACGTTCACGCAGGAGATCGAGAGATCGACCTCGCGCCCGCCGTTCGCGGCGAGCACGCCGGTCCGGACGGCGACCGGATCGCGCGCGTCGAGCGAGAGGACCTCGTCGCAGACGCCGAGCGCGCGCAGATCCTCGGCGAAGGGCGCGTGGCTCTCGATGCCGATGATGCGCGAGGACGGCCCGCCCCGCCTGCGCGCCTCCGCCGCGCAGAGGATGCCGCTCTTGCCGCCCGCACCGAGGATGCAGACGTTGGTGCCCGGCTTCACGAGACGCGCGACCTGAGGCGCCGCGCCGGCGACGTCGAGCGCGGCGAGCGCGAGGCGCTCCGAGATGTCATCCGGGAGCCGGGCGTAGCAGCCGCTCGCGAAGAGGACCGCCTGGCCGTCCACGTCGAGCTGCGCGCTCGTGGGACGGACCGCCTTGATCGCGTCGATGCAGAGCGGCGTCAGCGAGAGCGACACGAGCGTGGCGACCCGGTCGCCGGCGCGGAGTGTCGCCGCGTCCGGGTGCTCGGGCGTCACCTCGAGCACGCGGCCGAGGAGCATCCCGCCCGATCCGGTCACCGGGTTGTGCTGCTTGCCGCGCTTGGCGACGGTCTCCAGCACCTGCTTCGCCACGTCCCCGCTCTCCTCCATCTGACGGAAGCTGGCGGCGTCCACGTTGAGGGTCTCGACGGCAAGGAGGAGCTCCCCCGCGAACAGCCGGGAGAAGTCGTTGTCGAGCCTCCAGGCCGGCTGAGGGAGGGCGCCCGCAGGCTCGAGCGCCCGGTGGGTACCGAACGGATCGCCTACCTTTTCAGACCTTTGCGAGGGCATGCCGGGCACCTGGGGGACCTCCTGGAAGAGCTCCAATACCGCGACTTGACCACGTTTGGGTCGGCTCGATACTCTTTCTTTCGGAAATCCTGCGAAACAAGTCACGAAATAACTCGCACCCGCGGACTTCGTGATATCTCGCTTCAGGTCGCTCCCTGACGATGCAAGACCCCGCCCAGAAGGCATCCCCAGTGCCGTCGATGCGCCCCGGAGGCGCGGGGCGGCAGTACGTCTTGCGCTTCATCAGCGGCAAGTACCAGGGGGGCGAATTCCCGATCGTCAACGACAAGCCGATCATCGTCGGCCGCTCGAGCGATCTCGACATGGTCCTCGTCGAGGACATGGTGAGCCGCAAGCACGCGCGCATCACCATGCAGCAGGACCAGATCTGGATCGAGGATCTCGGCTCCACGAACGGCACATTCGTCAACGGCGAGAAGATCAAGCGCGCGCGCCTCAAGGAGGGCGACCGTGTCCTCATCGGGACGAGCATCCTCAAGGTGATCGCCGGCGAGGGCGCCGCCAGCTCGAGCGACGCCGCCAAGCGCGATCTCGAGAACGTGGCCGCCGCGCGTCGCACGACGCAGGCGCGCACGATGAGCGGCTCGATCGAGGAGGTCCCTCTCCCCGACCTCCTGCAGCTCTTCGGCACCTCGAAGAAGAGCGGCGTCCTCGTCATCCGCACCGAGTCCGACGACGTCGGCAAGATCTTCATGCGGAAGGGGACCATCTACTACGCGTCGATCAACGATCTCGACGACGTGCCCCCCATGAAGAGCATCTTCCGCATGCTCACGTGGCAGAAGGGCCTCTTCGATCTCGATCCGCCCGACGAGCGCGAGTTCCCCAACGAGATGAACCTGAGCGTGCACGAGGTCCTCATGGAGGGTCTCCGGCAGCTCGACGAGTTCAACGAGATCCGCAACGAGCTCCCGGATCTCAACACGAGGCTCGTGCTCTCGCAGCCGGTGATCCCGCCGCTGCGCGATCTCAAGCCGGAGGAGCTCGACATCCTCCAGCTCGCGCACAACTACGGTCACCTCGAGACGGTGCTCAACAAGAGCCTCTCGACGGACCTCGACACGGTCCAGATCATCCTGAAGCTGATCAAGGGCGCGTATCTCCGCCCCGAGTGATCGGCTTCGCTGCGGCCGTCTTCGACCTGAACGGCACGCTGGTCGACGATCTCGCGTACCACTTCTGCGCGTGGCGCGAGCTCGGCGCGCGTCTCGGCAAGACGCTCGACGGCGCCTTCCTCCAGTCGATCAACGGCCTCAAGCCGCGGTGGCCCGGGTGCGGGCACGAGCGGTGGCGAGCTCGGCGCCGCCGGAGAACCGCGTGATGGTGCTCGAAGGCCTGGGATGGACGGCGCGCTTCGACGCGGTCATCGCGTCGGAGGGGCTGCCCGGCAAACCCGCTCCCGACGTCTTCCTCGCCGCTGCGGCGACCCTCGGGGTCGAGCCCGCGTCGTGCGTCGCGTTCGAGGACGCGGTCAACGGCGTCCGTGCAGCGGCGGCCGCCGGCATGTTCGTCGTGGGGGTCACCACGACCGTCGACGCCTCCTCGCTTCGCGCCGAGGGCGCGCGCGTCACCGCGCCGGACTTCGGTTCGCTCCCCTCGGAGTTAGTCTAGGCCGTCATGCCGACCGTCATCATCACCGGCGCCTCGATGGGCATCGGACGCTCGCTCGCGATCGCGTGGGCGAAGCGCAAGGCCACGGTGGTCCTCTCCGCGCGCGGCCGCGACGCGCTCGAGGACGTCGCGCGCGAGGTCGAGGCGGTCGGAGGCCGCGCGCTCGTCGAGCCGGGGGACGTCACCGACGAGGCGCATCGTCTCGCGCTCGTGTCTCGCGCCGCGCACGAGACCGGTGCGCTCGACGTCCTCGTGAACAACGCGGGGAGGGGGTTCCTCTCGCCGGCGCTGAAGATCGACATCGACAAGATGCGCGAGCTCTTCGAGCTCAACGTGTTCGCGCCGCTGCGCCTCGTCCAGATCGCCGCGCCTCACCTCGAGCGATCGCGCGGCACGGTCGTCATGATGTCGAGCATCGCCGGCGTGGTCGCGGCGCCGCGCTACGCCGCGTACTCCGCCTCGAAGTTCGCGCTCGAGGCGGTCGCGATGTCCATGCGCTCGGAGCTCGCCGCGTCCGGTGTTCGCGTCGTCGTCGTACGTCCCGGCCCGGTCGCTACCCCCTTCCGCGCGAACGCGGTGCGCGCCGACGGCGAGACGGGCTACGACGCGCCGGACCCGAAGGCGCAGTCGGCGGACGCCGTCGCCGAGCTCACGCTCCGCGCCGTCGACCGGGCGGCGCCGATCGTGGAGACGAGCGCTTACGTGCGCCTCGCGTCGGCGGCGTCGAGGCTGGCGCCGCCCGCTGTGCGGGTCGCGCTCCGGAGGATGGCGTCGAAGGCCGCGAGCTGATCCGTTCGATGGCGTCGCGGAGGTAGCGCATCGCCGGATCGTCATCGCGGGCCGCCAGCCACAGCAGCTCCATCGGAGAGCCTGCGAGGGCGAACGGCTTCTCTGCCGTCGCGAGATGAGGGAAGGCGAGCCGGACGTAGTCTGCCACCTCCTGCGGGACCGTCGCGAGGAGCGAGGTTCCGTCGAGGATCGCTCCGATGTTCGCGAAGCTCGGCACCGAACATCGGACGTTCCGCGTCTTGTGGAGGACGTCCTCGACGATGCCGCGCAGGTCGCCGTTGTAGGAGACGATCACGTGCTCGTGTGCGAAGTACGCCTCTTCGCTGATCCGCTTGCCGACGCGCGTGTGGCGCGGATCGAAGAGGCAGACGAAGGAGCCGTGGTAGAGCGACTTCCGGCGGATGCTCGTCGGCAGCTCGTCGGCGACGGTAACCGCGAGATCGATCCGTCGCGTGACGAGCGCCTCTTCGACGGTGCGGAACTGGACCGGCAAGACGATGAGCCGCATGTGCGGTGCCTCGCGCTCGAACACGCGGAGGAGCGCGGGGACGAGCAACGCTTCGGTCACGTCGGAGAGCCCGACGCGGAACGTGCGGTCGCTCGTCTTGGGATCGAACGTCGGCGGGTGGAGCGCGGCATCGACGAGCGCCGTGAGGTGCGGCCGCGCCTCGTCGAGCAGCCGCGCGCCCCGGCTCGTGAGCGCGAGCCCACGCCCCTGCCGCGCGAAGAGCGGCGCGCCCACCGCCTCGTTCAGCCGGCGCAGGGCCGCGCTGACCGCCGGCTGCGTCAGGTACAGCTCGGAGGCCGCCGCGGTGACGCTCCCCCGCTCGGCGACGACCACGAACACCCGCAGCAGATTGAGGTCGAGGTTACGACCATAATCCGTGTTCATGCGTCGTATATAAATCATTCACTGGTTGGATGGGACGCTCGACCGTAGGTTCTCGTTCGAACGGAGGTCGTGATGAACGAGAAGAGCTTCCCCCTCGCGCTGGGCTGCATGGCCATGTCCGGGATGTACGGCCCGGCGAACGACGAAGAGAGCATCCGGACCATCCACGAGGCGATCGAGCGCGGCATGACGCTGATCGACACCGGGGACTTCTACGGGATGGGCCACAACGAGATGCTCGTCGGTCGCGCCCTCCAGGGCCGGCGCGACGCGGTCCGGCTGTCGGTGAAGTTCGGCGCGATGCGCGCGCCCGACGGCGCGTACCTCGGCTACGACGCCCGCCCCGCTGCGGTGAAGAACTTCGCCGCCTACAGCCTGAAGCGGCTCGGCGTCGAGGTGATCGACGTCTATCGCCCCGCACGCCTCGATCCGGCCGTCCCGATCGAGGACACCATCGGTGCGATCGCGGACCTGATCCGTCAGGGGTACGTCCGACGGGCCGGCCTCTCCGAGGTCGGCGTCGACACGATCCGCCGCGCGCACGCGGTGTCGCCGGTGCACGATCTCCAGATCGAGTACTCGATCGCGAGCCGCGGCCCCGAACGGAAGATCTTCCCCGCGCTCGAGGAGCTCGGCATCGGCGCGACGCTCTACGGCGTGCTCTCGCGCGGCCTCCTCACCGGCAGCAAGCCGAGCGGGGAGCGCGACTTCCGCCGGCACATGCCGCGGTTCGCCGGCGAACAGGGCGCCCGCAACGCCGCCGTGACCCAGCGGTTCGCGGCCTTCGCCCGGGACACCGGCCGCACCCCGGCGCAGCTCGCGTTCGCATGGGTCCTCGCCAAGCAGCCGCGCCTCACGCCGCTCGTCGGGGTGCGCACGCGCGAGCAGCTCGCCGACGTCCTCGGCGCGCTCGACAGGCCGCTCACGCCGGCGGAGCTCGTCGAGCTCGAGGAGATCGTGCCCCCGGGCGCGTTCGCGGGAGATCGCTATGCGCCGCCGCAGATGGCGATGCTCGACAGCGAGCGCTGAGAGCGCCGACGGCGCACAAAACACGAGCGCCCCGGCTCCGAAGAGCCGAGGCGCTCGAGAGGAGAGCCTCGCTAGGCGAGGCGCGGCGTCAGTAGACGCCCTTCAGGCCGCCCATCTGAACCCATCCGAACCGCGCACCGAGCTGCATGACGAAGCGCGGGAGCGAGACGTAGTTCTTCATCTTGAGGCACTCGCGGCTGTTGTCGCACTGGGCTGCGCCCTTCACGACGACGTTGCCGTTCGCGTCGAGCTTCGGCTTGTAGCCGACCGTGCGGCCGTACATGACGACCGGCTCGGTCTCGACGGCCTTCTGGAGCAGCTCGTTCGCGTACTCGAGCATGCGCGCCGCGATACCGCGCTGGACCGTCTTGCCGAAGAGGACCTCGGTCCCGAACGTCTGCGCCGCGAGGACGTGACCGAAGGGATCGAAGAACATGATGCGGTTCTCGAAGCCCGGGTCGCCCTCGAGCGACACGTCGTAGACGCGCATCATGTCCATCCACTGCGTGCGCTGGTTGTCGTTGATGTAGACCAGCGAGAGGAGCGCCGCGAACTTCTGCTGCTCCCAGCCGACCTGCGGGTCGACGACCTGCGTCGGAGCCGCCGCCGGCGCGGTGCCGTCGAACGGGTTGCGGCAGGTGATGCGGTCCTCGGCGGGGAAGCAGGACTCCGCGCCCGCCGACGGCCACCACGAGGTCTGGCCGAGCACGACGTAGTCAGCCTCGCCCGGCGGGGGCTGGACGCCGCCGCCCTGGCCGGCCGGACGGACGTACACGCCCTTCACGACCTCGTCGTTGGTGAGGTTGTTCGCGAGCCAGCGGCGGAAGCCGTCCGGGAAGACGTCCGCGAGCGAGACCGCGCGGAAGCGCGGGTCGACGAAGTCGTCACGGCTGGCGGAGATGAAGTTGTCGGCGGACTCCGCGAAGAGCACCGCGGTGAACGCCTTCTCGTAGTACGAGCCGACGTTGAGCGTGTAGTCGCGGTTGTAGTCGCGACCCTGGTTGTCGGCGAGGGCGTTCTCGATCGGACGGCCGCCGAGCGAGATGGTGCCGAAGCCGCCGGTGACGCCGTTGGCGACCTTCACCGTCGAGCCGGCCGCCGGGCCGGAGGCGCCCTGCGCGAAGCCGGTGCCCTCGAGCGAGCGGAGGATGGTCACCGCGCCGCCGTCCTCGTTGCCGAGCTTGCCGTGCTCGCCGGGCTGCGGGCGGGCGAAGACGTGGGCGAAGTGGTCGAACGCGATCGAGCTGGCGACGGTGTTGTCGACGGCGATCTGCTTGAGGATCTCGGCCGCGAAGCCCGCCGGGTCGGTGCCGTCGTTGTAGAGGGTGACGGTGTCCTTCGCGAGCGTCACGTAGAGGCCGATGGCCTTCGCCGCGTCACGCATCTTCTCGTGGTAGCGGCCCATGGTGCGCTGGAAGGCGCCCCAGATGCTGAAGTCGCGCTTGCCGCGGCGGTAGGAGGTGAAGATGTGGTTCATCTCCTGCTGCGCGATCATGAAGTGCATGAGCTCGTAGAGGTCCGCACCGTTGTCGTGACGGAAGACGGCGACGTTGCCGAGGTCCGCCCAGTCGTCGCTCGCGAAGCCGTGCGGGACGCGGACACGACCCTTGGCGTCGATCGCGTGGGTCTTGTCGTTGTCGTCCTTCAGCGCCGTCCACTGCACGTGGTCGGTGCCCGGCTCCTGGCAGCGGACGAACTTGCCCTCCTCGTTGGTGACGAGGTGGCCGTCGACGATCGGGTTCCACGCGCCGTCACGCTCGTCGTTCCAGGTCGCGGGCTTGAACGCCTGGGGATCGCTGACCGTGTCACACTTGGTGATCAGGCCGATCTCCTTGTCGAGGTGCGAGTAGTGGATCGGCGCGGAGAAGTCGCCGTAGCGGTAGCCGAGGAGGCCGCCGAACTCGTTCTGGTGATCGCGGGCGAACGAACCGGCCACCTGCTTCACGTTGAACTTCGAGTCCGTGTAGACCGTGGCGGAGTCGGCGTAGAACATGCGCGCCGCGCCGAAGTCGTAGCGGCCGAGGCCGAGGAGGTCCTGCGAGGGCTCGCCGGGGTACTCCATCGTCGACGACTGCGCCCACATCTGGATCATGTTCTTCGACTCGTTCGGCGTCACCTTGTCGAGCCAGCGCGGGCCGACGCAGTTCTTGCCGTCACCGGCCGACTGCTCGTCGCACTCGGTCGTGACCTTCTTCGCGTTCGTGCGGAGCGCCCAGTACTGCCAGCGGAAGTTCCACGCGTCCGACGACGAGACGAAGTTGTGGCGGAGACCGATCGAGTGACCCATCTCGTGCGCGATGACCGCGTACTGGGCCCGACGGCGGATCCAGTCCTTCATGCGATCGGCGCGCTTGACCTGCTCGTCGACGGGCTCGGCCGGATTGAACTTGCCGAACTTCTCCTGGAGGATGTCCCCGAGCGCGACGTAGCCGAGCGGCGCGGTCGCCTCGTAGTGCATGATGCAGGAGTCGCGGGCCGCGAGACCGAGCTCGAGCTTCTGGTAGAGGTTGCGGCGGAGCGTCGGGTTGAGGCCCTGGAGCGCCGACGCGGCCTTGAAGGCGGCGGCGTTCGGGTCGCTGCCGTTGATCGAGCCCTGGACGGCGACGTCGCCGAGCGCCGACCTCGCGAGCTGCTGCATCGCAGGCGTCACGATCGCCGCTTCCTCGGGCGTGCCGCGGAGCTGGTTCATGCGCGCCTCGTAGATGGGGGCGTTGACCGACGGAGCATCCGCCGCGCCCTTCATCTGCGAGATCTTCTTGAGGTTGTTGACGAGCGCCTTCTTGAGCTGCGCGCTCGGGCCGTAGTTCGCCTTGGTCGCGAACTTGCCGTACTTCGCCTCGACCTCACGCATCTTCGCGACCGTCGTGCCCGCCGCGGCGGCCACGCGCTTGTCGATCTCCTCGCCGCTCATCACCGGCGTGAGGCCCGTGCCGCTCGCCTGGCGGGCCGCTTCGACCCACTGGTTGACGTACTTGCCGTCGGTGATGTCCTCGGTCTTGAGCTCACCGCCGATGTAGCGGAGCGTGTCGACGAGGCCGCGCGCGAACAGGTCGTTCACGTGCGTCCAGACGTTGATGCTCGCGGCGATGTGCTCGCCGGTCACCGGATCGTTCGAGTCGCTCATGATGCCCCAAGGCGAGTTCGTCTGGGGCGTGGCGACGTTCGTGAGGAGGTGGAAGCGGAGGTCTCCGAGGCGGGCGACGGTGCCCTCCTTGCCACAGAGCGACTCGCCGTTGCGATCCTTGAAGCCGAGGTCGGCCTTCGTCACCGGGCTGTGGCAGACGAACACCATCTCCGGCTGCTTCGCGATCGCGCGCACCGTCTCGGTGTAGCCACGCGCCTCGCCGACCTGGTCGGCGACCGCGTCGCACGCCTTCGGGTCCGACCCCTTCGCGTACGCGTCACGACGGCACGCGTTGACCTCCTTGACGAGGTACATGAGGTCTTCTTCCTCGGCGAAGTTGCCCTTCGGGACCGGGTACTGGCCCGCGCAGTCCTCGTCCGGCGTGAAGCGCTGGCACTCGGTGTACTTCGCGGTGTTCACCGCGACGCGCATCGCCGCGTCCCACTCCTCCGCCGCCTCGCGCGTCGGATCGAAGTAGAGGTCGGGGCTGCCGTCCGCGTAGTGCCACACGATCGGCTTGGCGACGCGCTCCTTGAACGGGAGCGAGCACTTCTGGTTGAAGGTGTCGCAGTGCGACATGCCCGGGACCGCGCCGATCTCGGAGCACTGCGCGTCGGTCGTGCACGACTTCGCGCCCTCCATCTTGTCGAGGTCCTTGTAGTAGTGGCTCCGCTCCCAGATGTTGTAGCGGTTGATGTGGCGGAGCCACTTGGCGTCGGCGAGACCGTAGTCGCGCGCGTAGCCGTTGCGGTCGTTGTGGAAGGCGCCGTACGTCTCGAAGCGCTGGCCGTCCCAGTTGACCGGCTCGTAGTCGCCGTTCACGACGCGCTTGAACGAGTGCCGCAGCGTGAGCTCGTTGGCGTTGCAGTTGCCGTACGGCTCGGTGCCGCCGCCGATGATGTTCGGCAGCATGCAGCCCGGGATCACCCAGCCGCCGAGATCGATCATCTTCGGCGCCGCGAACACCTTGTTCGTGACGTCGAGGTAGCCGTTCTCCGCGTCGATCACCGGCGCGTTCTTGTCGTTCGGGTCCTGGATGTCGAACGGCGCCGACGTGTAGTCGATGCCGTTGTACATGCCGAGGAGCGCGAGCGTGTCGAAGTCGTACGCCGTCGTGTTCAGGTTCTGCGAGAAGTCGACGCGGATGTACTCGCGATCCTGCCAGCGGCGGTCACTCGAGTTCTCCTCGACGACGTTCGACTCTTCGCCGGTCTGCGCGTTGTACTGGCGGCGGATGTCGAACTGGCTCAGGATCCGGAACTGGTAGACCGGGAGGCCGTTGTTGTGCGCGAGCGGGACGCTCGGGTCACGCTCGGTCGACGTGGTCGGCGTGAGGCCCTTGCCGTCCGTTCCGTCGATGCGCTCGAACGAGATGCGGCCGACGAGGAAGTCCTCCTCGATCTCCCACTTGATCTTCGCGACCTGGTTCACCGTGTTGGTGAACATGAGGAAGTCGGAGCCCGACTCGCCGTAAGGCACGTCGATGACCATCGTGCGGGCGATGAACTCCGGATCGTCCTTCGGGCTCTGGAAGTCGTTCCCGATGAAGAAGCTCTTCGGGAGCGCATTACCCTGGACACGATTGATGGGATCGCGCTCGGCGGCGCATCCCATCATTCCCGAGGAGCCGCCGACGACCCCTGTGACGAGGGCCATCAGACCGACCCTGCCCAACCACTTCGAATGCATCCCGACCTCCTTCAACCGACGTTCCGAACCGTGAGGCGACGTTTGGGGCCGCCCACTTGCAACTTTCAATCCGACTTGCAAACTCGTGTGATTCCTGACACTTGAATCGCGCCACCGGGGCCGGCGTTAGGACCGTTACTCGTCCTTCTCAGTCGTCGCCGTCAGCCCCTGCACGCGTCCTGACCGTGACCGCCCGGGCATGGGCCTCGAGGCCCTCGAGCCGCGCCAGCGTGGTGATGGACGCCTCGTGCATCCGAAGGGCGTCCGCGCTGTAGCGGATGATCGAAGTGCGGGCGACGAAGTCGTGTACCCCCAGTGGCGATCCGAACCGAACAGCCCCTCCCGTCGGCAGGACGTGAGAAGGCCCGGCCACATAGTCGCCTGCCGCCTCCGGCGTCAAGCCGCCCACGAACGCCGCGCCGGCATGTCCGATCGCCTCGAGGAGATCCTCGGGGGCGTCGACCTGCAGGCTCAGATGCTCAGGGGCGATGGCGTTGGCGACCGAGGCCATCGTCTGGCGATCGGGGACGACGAGGATCTGCCCGTGACGCTTCAGGGATTCCCGGGCAATTCGCGCGCGCGGCAGATCCGCGAGCTGCCGATCGACCTCGCGCGCGACGGCCTCGGCGAGCTCGGGGCGATCGGTCACGAGCAGGGCGTAGGCGTCCTCGTCGTGCTCCGCCTGGGACAGCAGGTCGGCCGCGACGTGCGCCGGCTCGGCCGTCTGGTCCGCCACGACGAGGATCTCGCTGGGGCCGGCGATCGAATCGATCGACACGGCGCCGTAGACGAGCCGCTTCGCACACGCGACGAACGCGTTGCCCGGGCCCACGATCTTGTCGACCCGCGGGATCGACGCCGTTCCGTATGCCATCGCAGCGATCGCCTGGGCGCCGCCGCAGTCGATGACGACCGACACGCCGGAGAGGTGCGCGGCCGCGAGCACGATGTCGTCCGAGGCGTCGCCGGCGAGCGGGGTGGCGAGGATGATCTCCTCGACGCCGGCGACCTTCGCCGGGATCGCGCTCATGAGGACGCTCGACGGATACCGGGCCTTGCCGCCCGGCGCATAGACGCCGACGCGGGCCAGCGGGCGGACGCGCAGCCCGAGGGCGATGCCCTCCTCTTCGTAGCGAAACCCCGCGAGCCCCTCGCGCTCGCGGCGGTGGAAAGCGGTGATGCGCTCGGCCGCGTGCTCGAGCGCGGCGCGGGCGTCGGGCGCCATGCGCGCGAGCGCTTCCGCACCCCCGAACGAGCGCGAGACGAGCGCGCGCGGCTTACGCTTCTCGACCTTCTCGATCCAGCGGAGGACGGCGGCATCGCCATCCTTCCGGACCTCGTCGAGGATCCCGCGCACGACGCCCTCGACGCGCGAGAAGTCCGCCTCGCCGCGCTCGCGCAACTGCGCGAGGATCGAGTCGAAAGTCGGCGTTCCGTAGGAGGCTGACGGGAGCATCGGGGGGCGGGGACCTTAGCGCGGCTGACCAGATTTGCACTGCCGTTTCGTCGGTCGAGCTACCGTCTTTCCCCGTGAGTGGGAGCGCGCGTGCCTTCGCCATGGTCGCGCTCGCGGCATCCGCGATCGCATGCACGCGGCACCCGCCTGCCGCGGCGCCTCGCGCATGCGCTCCTGGCGAATCCGTGCTCCTCGGGGCGTGCGTCGTCCGTGCACCAGTGGAAGCGTGCGGGCGCGGCCGTGCACGGGACCTCGACCGCGGCGGCTGCGCGACATCGCGGGACGTCCGGGGATGGGCGCGCGCGGGCGGCATCTTCGTCGGCGACGAAGACGTCATTGTTTGCGAGTCCGATGCGGACGAGCTCGTCGTCCGCTCGGGAAGGCTCGCGTGCGTCGCGAGGCGAGACGCGACCGCGGCCCCGCCGTGCCCGCCGGGGTCGGTCCGGGACGGTCCGTCGTGCGCGCCCTTCCTCGTCGACGGGCTCGTCGACCTCGCGCGCTTCGCCCGCGCCGCGGCGGCGTACGTCTGCGACGCGGTCGCCGCGGAGCCGTCGATCGCGGGCCCCGCGGAACAGCGATTTCAGGTCGAGGTCGCGCTCCACGCGCCCGACAACGATCCGACCCAGGCCACGGCGGTCGTCCGGACGACGCCTGCGCTCGCCGACGCGGACCTCGAGCGGCCGTCCGCGGCCGTCCTTGACGCATTGCGTCGTGAGGCCGCTCCTCCTCTAGAGGGCGCGTCGCGGACCACCACCGCGCTCACGAACGCGACCGACGTCTCCGCGGTCGTCGCATGCTCGCGTTCCTCGCGGCGCCCGAAAAGCGCGCCTCAGGCTCAACCCGAGTGATTTCTATCGCTTCGGAGGCCAAAGGCGGCGTATCCAAGAGGCCCAGACCAGTGGTATGGTCGTAACCCTTCTCGCGCGCTTCGTCGCTTTCCGAGGGTTCTCGTGGACAGTGATCTCGCAGATGCAGTCGAAGGCCTGAAGTCGGTCTTCCAGCGCAGAAAAATCGAGTGCGTTTTCGGCAAGGCGGACAAGACGCTGGTCGAGGACCTTCGTAAGCAGCTCCGCGTTCCGTCGCGCTACCGGAGCTTCCTGATCGCCGCCAACCCGACGAAGGTGGAGACGGTGACGCCCGTGGAGCGGGTCCGCCTGCTCCCGGCCGAAGAGCTCCTCAAGGCGCAGGAGGCGGTCAAGACGCCTGCTTCTGGTGAGGGCGGCGGCACTGTCCCCGCGGACTGGAAGCCGTCGTGGGTCGTGGTCGCGGAGAGCTCGCTCCTCGGCGATCCCTACTTCCTCGATACGTCGAAGCCCGATCCGGAAGGCGATTGCCCGGTCTACACCGCGATGAGCGGCCAGGAGCGCTGGGTCCCCACGCTCGCCGCCTCGAGCTTCGCTCAGTTCCTCCGGATCCTCTCGACGGCGATGGAGATCGCCGCCGGGTTCGGCGACGCGATCATGGACGACGAGGACGAGGACAGCTTCCGCGAAGCGCTCGGCCCCAAGGTCAAGGTGATCGACGCCGCTGCGATGCGCGCCGGCCACTGGACGTGATCCCGCTCGCGCGCGCGTGATATGGACCGACCGACATGGTCGAGTCCGCGTACGCCCAGAGCTGGTACAAGCCGCCGTCGCTCACGCACAAGTACGGCGCGAACGTCCACCTCCTCGACGATCCGCTCGCGTGGACGCAGCTCGCGCGCCTTTGCGCACGCGAGACGATGCAGCCCGACGTCGGCCGCCTCGTGCGCGCGCTCTACGAGAAGATGGCGCAGGTCGTCCTCGCGGCCGAGTTCCCGCGCGAGCGCGTCGCCGTTCCGACGCGCATGGCGGTCAAGTCGCCGGAGGCGGTGTATCGCGGCGTCGCCATCGACGCCTCGACCCAGTGCGTGACCGTCGGCATCGCGCGGGCGGGCACGATGCCCTCGCAGATCGTGTACGACCTCTTGAACGACGTCCTCGATCCAGCGGGCGTGCGCCAGGACCACCTCTTCATGTCGCGCGCGACGGATGCCGACGGGAAGGTGATCGGCGCGACGTGGCACGATGCGAAGATCGGTCGCGACGTCGACGGGCGCATCCTCCTCGTGCCCGATCCGATGGGCGCGACCGGCTCGTCGATCAACAGCGCGCTCACGCATTACAAGACGCGCCTCGAGGGGACGCCGCGCAAGTGCGTGACGATGCACCTCATCGTCACTCCCGAGTTCATCAAGAACGTGCTCAGAGAGCATCCGGACACCGTCATCTATGCGTGGCGGCTCGATCGCGGGCTCTCGCCGCAGAACGTCCTCGCGTCCGTGCCGGGCACGCACTGGGACGAGGAGCGCGGTCTCGACGATCAGCAGTACATCGTCCCGGGGGCGGGCGGCGTCGGCGAGATCCTGAACAACGCCTGGGTCTGATCGCGGCGCAGTACGCGACGCGGTCAGCGCTTCTTCTTGTGGTGCCGCGGGTTGTGCCGCGCCACGAGCGCGAGATAGTCGGGCATCGGCTCCTCGTGCGGCGGCTCCCAGTGGGCGCGGGCCTCGGCGACGTACTTCGGGAGGCGCTCGACCATCGTCCTCACCTCCGCGCGCGCCGGCGCGGCGGCCTCTGCCTCCCACGACGATAGCGCCGCCGCGAGGGCCTCCACCCCGGTGCCCTGCAGGTGTCCCCGCTTGGCGAGATCGGCGTAGCTGCGTGCGAGCGCGTCGCCGTCGAAGCGATGCTGGAGCACGAGCTCGGACGCGACGCGGAGCACTCCTTCGGGGGGCAGACGCCCGTCCTCCTGCACGACGAATGCAGCTTGCAGGTAGTTGTAGAACGGCACCACCCGCTTGCCGAAGACGTGAAAGTCGCGAGGCGCGGTCTGGCGCTCGAGATGGATGAGGATGCGCTCGACGACGTCCTCGGCGACGACCCGCCGGAGGTTCGCGAGCGCCTCCTCGACGACGTCCTCGTAGACGCGGCCCTTGTGGAAGATCGAGTGGACGATCTCCTCCTCGAGCCGGCCGGACATGATGTCGGCGTAGAGCGAATAGACGAAGGCGTCGGCCTCGGCGTCGTCGCCGAAGAGCGTCTCCTTGACCCCGGTGAACGAATCGGGGCTCTTCGTCCGCGAGGCGAGCAGCGCGGGCAGCTTGTAGCCGAGCTGATCGCGCAGCGCCCGGAAGCGGAGCCGGAGCACGTTCTGCAGATTGGGCTTGAGCGTGAACGTGTCCCACTTGATGCCGTCGAGGCGGAGCTTCTCCTCGAGGCGCCGGCGCATCTGCTCGGGCGAACCGGAGAGGATGTGGATCGACACGCCCGCGCGGGCCATCTCTCTCAGCAGCGTGGCCGCGCCCGGGTTCGTGCGCTTCTCGTCCGCGCGCTCGAACGCGGTGCGCACGAGATCGCGGACGGTGTCGAACTCCGTCCGCAGATAGGTCTTGTCGAGGTCCCAGCGCGAGATGTGCACCCTCACGCATCCTTCTTCTTGCGGGTCGGAAGAGGGCCCGCGTTCAGCGCCTCGACGACTTCGCGCGGCGGCGCCCGCTTCAGCCGGCGGGGCGGAAGGAGCTCCGCCTCGGTCGTGACCTTCTTCGCCAGGAAGATGGCGGCGTCGAGCTTGTAGAAGTTGCGACTGCGATAAAACCGCAGCGCGTTCTCGTTGTTCTCGGCGACCTCGAGGACGAGATGCGTGCAGCCGCGAACGCGTGCGAGGTGCTCGCACTGCTCGAGGATGAACTTGCCGATTCCCTGGCCGTGCATCTCGGGGTGCACCGCGAGCTCCTCGACGTACAGCGGGCGCATGTCACGGCTCGAGAAGTAGCGCGCGTTCGTCCAGTTGTCGGCGCCGAGCACCTCGAACGCGCACTCGGCGTAGCCTACGATGACGACCTTCCTCGCGATCGTCGCCTCGAACAGCAGCTGCTCGATGCCCTCTTCCTCGTAGGTCTCGAGGAAGCGCCTCTTCGAGCGAGGCCGCTGGTACTCGACGGTGTCGCGGTTCACGTCGCGGAAGCAGAGCTTGAGGAACTCCCAGACGCGGTTGAGATCGCGACGGTGGATGCGCCGGACGCGGACCTCGGGCGGCGTACGCAGGGTCTTCTGCGACAGCGGCGCGGGAGGGGGCTCGGTGGCCATCGCGGCCGAGGATACTACTTCGGCTGGACGGGGGGCGCGTTGTCCTCGCACGCCGCCATCGGCCCGCGCGCGGCGGGATTGCACGGGCCGAGGCCGAGCGAGGCGCAGGACACCTTCGTCACGCGTCCGGCCGCGCAGAAGACGAGCTTGCCGCCGTCGCAGCGGGGCAACAGCTCCTTGTCGCACTCGACGTTCGCCGGCACGTAGCACCCGGCGCGCGGTCCGGTGCCGAGGCAGTGAAGGCCCATGCCCGCGCAGTCCGAGACGCGCACCTTGCCGAGCGAGCCGGGGCGCTCGCACTCGACGAGCCGGTCGTTCTCGCAGCGCCGCGCGCCGAGGAGATCGCACCGGCGGCTGCCGGGCAGCACGCAGCTCGCGACCGCCTCGCCGCTCTCGTCGCGTCGCTCTTCGCACTTCGTTCCGGGGCGGCATGCGACCCGCTCCATCGCGCCGTCACGGCACGACAGGACCGCGTCGCCGTCGCAGCGCGCCTCGGGCGCGCCGGGCGGACACTTCTGGGGCGAGTAGCAGCCGCGGAGGACGAGCCCGCCGGCCGCCTTCATCTCGCGGCAGCTCGCGCCCATCGCCGCGCAGTCGACGACGCGGCTCTCCTGAGCGTCGTCGTCCCCGCAGCTGATGAAGCGATCTCCGTCGCAGCCCGAGACGACGCCTGGGCGCTGGGCGCAGAATGCGACCGCGCGGGCGTCCCCGCCTCCGTGCATGCAGGCGTTGACCTGATCGCACGTCTTGGCGTCGGCGAGACACTTCTGGAGCGGAGCGGGCTCCTTCGGATCGGTGTGCGCGATCCACCAATCGACGCACGCGCCGGGATCGCGGAGCCGCGGCGCCTCGTGCGCATGGGTGCATGATGCAATCTTCGCGCATGCGGCCGCGACCGCGGGCAGCCACTGCGGATCGCTCGGCGTGACGACGGCCGGCGGCGGCTTCGCCGGGGGCTCCTGTCCTCCGCATGCGGCGATCGCCGCGAGGACGACGGCAACGACGGCGACCTTCGTTCCAGCGCTCACGTCGCGTCTTCTACGCCAACCGCGTCACGACGCGATCGATTTCTTGAGGTCCTCGAGCGAGAGCAGCAGCTCGTGGGCGCCCGACGCGAACGCGAGCTCGAGCGCCTCGAGCAGGTAGCGGTGCGCCTCGTCGTTGCGGTCGCGGATTGCCGAGACCTGCGCGAGCGCTCCGAGCACGCGCGCGCGGTCCGCGCCGCTCGGTCCGGCCATGTCGAGCGCTTCCCGGAGGACGCCCTCCGCGTCGGTGAAGTGACCGGCGGCGGTGAGCGCCTCGCCCAGCTTGCGCGCGAAGATGAGGACGGCGCGCATCGGATCGTCGAGCTCGCCGCGGAACAGCTCGCGTCGCGCGAGGTCGAGGCAGCGTCGGAGCGCGCCGATCGAGCCGTTGAGGTCGCCCCGGGACGAGGCGCGGCTCGCGACCTGCTCGAGGAGGATCAGCGCCTGGAAGGTGTTCTGTGCGTTGTACTCGTGGAGCGCGCGCGCCTCGAGCGGCATCTCGTTGTCCTCGCCGATCTCCGCGCAGGTCGCGTGGAGACCGCGCCGGACCGCGGCCGGGATCGTCGCGAGCACGACGTCGCGGATGAGCGGATGGGCGCTCCGGTAGCCGGCCGATCCGGCCTCGATCATGCCCGCGTCGACGAGGGCGTTCGTCGCTTCTTCGATGTTCGTCCCTTCCGGCACGAGCTTGAGGATGACCCTCTCGGCGGTGTCGTCGCCGTAGACGGCGACGGCCTGGAGCACGCGACGAGCGTCGGGCGGGAGGCGCTCGACGCGGAGCGCGATCAGATCGGCGAGCCGCGTCGGTGCGCGGCCGCCCTGCTCTTTCGAGAAGCGCAGGAGCTGATCGACGTAGAGTGGCGCGATCCCGCGGCCACCGATCGACGAGCTCGGCTTGCTCGTGCCCTGGAGCAGCCGCGAGACGAGGCCGGGAGCGAGCCCCATGAGCACGCGGGCGGACGCGGTGCTCGCCGGCCAGCCAGGGTCGTGCCCCGGGGGATAGGAAACCACGAGGAGAGACGGCACGAGCGGCGGCTCCCCCACGGCATCGGCGAGGGCCGTCCGGCTCGCACCGTCGATGGCGTGAAGATCGTCGACCGCGAGCACGACCTTCTTGCGTGAGTCGTGACCCGCACGCTCGCTCGCTCGAACGATCGCCCACCTCAGCGCCTCGGCGACGGCGTATCGGAGCTCGTCGCTCGAGAGCTCGCCGCGGCCCTGGTGCTCGAAGATGTCGGCGAGGCCGCGGCGCGCCTCGGCGCCGGCGGCCGCCCAGTCCTTCGCCGTGCCGCCGTCGGCGGGAAGCGCGGCGAGCTTGCAGATCGCCATCCGCAGCGCCCAGTAGCCGACCTCCGCCCAGGCCGGATCGGGTCCGACCTCCACGACCGTGTGCCCGTCCTGGTGAACCTTGCCGAGGAACTCGGAGAGCAAGCGCGACTTGCCCATGCCGACGTCGCCGACGATGCGCGCGCCGACGAGCGAGCTCTTCGGATCGTTCAGTCGATCCTCGAGCCACGAGACGTCCTCCTCGCGCCCCACGAACTCGAGCGGGAACTGAGCGAGCTTGCGATCGACGAGGATGCTCCGCCTGCCGGTGCCCGGCTCGATCGGCACCTTGCTCGGCGGCGAATCGCTCCCACCCGCGCGGACGAACGACGCAGGGACGCCGGGCGTGGGCGACTTCGTGACCGGCACGCCCGCCAGCGCGTTGCCGCACTCGCCGCAGAACTTCTGACCGACGGCGTTCTGCGCGCTGCACGTCGGGCACTTGACGGTGCCGGCCGGCACCGGCCGCGGGACCGCGGACTCGATCTGCGAGAGCGCGTCGCTCAGCGCCTCGGCGAACTCGTCCGCGTTCGAGAAGCGATGGGCGGGATCCTTCGCCAGCGCCATCAGGCAGACGTCGGCGAGCAGGGAGGGGATCACGCGATCGGGTGCCATCGAGCGCGGATCGGTCGGCGCCTCGGTGATGTGCATGAGCACGACCTGCGTCGGGCTCTCGGCCTCGAACGGCAGGCGGCCGGTCAGCAGCTGGTAGAAGATGACGCCGACCGCGTAGAGATCGGAGCGCGCGTCCAGCGGATCGCCGCGCCCTTGCTCCGGGCTCATGTACTCGGGCGTTCCGCAGACGATCCCCGGGCTCGTGATGCTCGGCGACGACGCCTCGACCCTCATCTTCGCCAGACCGAAGTCGACGACCTTCACGAAGTCGCCGCCGGTGCGCACCGGCTCGAGGATGATGTTCTCCGGCTTGAGGTCGCGATGGATGATCCCGAGGTGGTGCGCTTCGGACAGCGCGGCCAGCGTCTGCTTCAGGATGTTGCAGATGCGCCGGAAAGAGAGCGGTCCCTCCTCGTACTGCACGCGCGCGAGGTCCTTGCCGCGCAGGAACTCCATCACGAGGTAGAGCTGGCCGTCGTCCGTCTTGCCGAAGTCGATGACCGCGACCGAGTTCGGGTGATTGAGCCGGCTCGCCGCGCGCGCCTCGGTGATGAACCGCGCCGCCGCGTTCTCTTCACCGACGAGATGCGGGTGGATGATCTTGACCGCGACGGTGCGGCCGAGCGTCGTCTGCTCCGCGCGATACACCCGGCCCATCCCGCCGATGCCGACGAGCTCGAGGATCACGTATCCGCCGGGCAGCGTGCGCCCGACCATCGGATCGTCGGGCTGCTGCGCCACCTTCCCGATCGGGAAGCCGCACGAGGGACAGAACTTGTGGCTCTCGTCGCACTCGTTCTGGCACTGGGGACACGTGCGCATGGCGGGTTCGACGGGACCGTCGTACGACCCCGCGACATCCAACCTATCACGCCGAAATCGCCTCGAAAACGATAACGATCTTGGCCCGGGATACCGGCGACTCGCTACCATTCCCTCTTGGTGCTCGTGGAGTGCGCGTCGGGCTGGGACAGGTGGCGTCTTGAGTAGCGGGGAGACGAAGCGCGTTCTTCTGGGCGAGCTGCTCGTCCAGAGCAAGGTCATCACGCCCGAACAGCTCGGGGAGATCCTCAGCTCGCCGCGTGAGAGCGGGAAAAAACTCGGCCAGATGCTGCTCGAGCGGGGCTGGGTGACCGAGGCCCAGCTGACCCAGACGTTGAGCCTCCAGCTCAGCGTTCCGTGGGTCTCGCTGTACCACATCGACTTCTCGCGCCAGCTGCTCAACCGGGTGTCGCGCGAGCTGGCCGAGCAGTACTGCCTCATCCCGATCTTCGTCCGCCACGTGAAGGGGCAGGGCGAGACGTTGTACGTCGCGATGGACGACCCGACGAACGAGGCCGCGCTCGGGGAGGTGTCACGGCTCGCGGGCCTGCCGTGCCGGCCGATGATCGCCTCGGCCTCGGACATCCGCAGCGCGATCCGCGTCTACTACGGCGAGTCCACGCCTCAGATCGGCGCGCTCGACATGCCGGTCCCGACGGCCCGCGACGGGCGCGGTCGCATCGAGGCGCCACCGACCCCGCCGGTCGCCACGATCCCCGAGCCGGCACGCGTCCCGTCGAAGCCCCCGCCCCCGCCCCCGCCCCCGCCGCCCGCGGCGCGTCGCGCGTCGTCGCGGCCGCCGCCGGTGCCGGTGTCGGGATCGCCCGACGAGGGACCTCCGACCACGCGCTCGAACCCTCCACCGGCGGTCGCCACGCCTGCCGAAGAAGAAGAGGACGCCGCGCGGGCCGCGGCGAAGGCCCGGCGTCCGCGCATGCTGAGCCTGACCCTGCTCGACGGGACGCAGATCCAGCTGCCGGCCGCGAAGAAGGGCGGCAAGGCGTCCGAAGGGCTCACCGCGCGCGACTTCGTGAGCGCGCTCCGCGCGACCGCGCACGGCGCCGATGCCTCGGAGATCCTCGGCGATCAGGTGCGCTGGGAGCCGGTCGTCGCTGCGCTCCTCTCGATCCTGCTCCGGAAGGGCCTCATCGCCGACTGGGAGTTCGTCGAAGAGCTGCGGAAGATCTGACCGCCCAGGTGCCGTGGCCCTGCGGGCTCGGACGGATCGCCGCCGCACGGTCGGCCGGCGCCTCGAGCTGGGCGGAGGCACGATCGAGCTCGCGGAGCTCGAGATCGATGACGGCGCGTCGCCCCGGAGGGCACGCGGCGCGGAGATCGATCAGCGCGGAGCGCATGCGGCGGAGCACCTGGATCGACGACTTCCCGTAGTGACGGATCTCGTCGAACGAGAGCCGCACGAGCGCGTCCCAGTCGGGTCGTGGCAGCAAGAGCCGGAGGCGTCCGGTCTCGTCGATGCGATGCGGCGGCGGGAAGCGTCGGCCGGCGAGCGCCGTGAGCAGATCGTGGATGCGATCGAGCGCTTGCACCGCCGTCGTCGGATCGTTGATCCCCGGAGAGAGCGCGCGCTCGGCGACGTCGACGAGCTGGCGGAACGCGAACGCGGGATCCTGGTGCGGGGTGCGCTCCTCCTCGAGCGCCACGTACGCGCGGAGGGCGCTCGCGTCGATCGGCGTCGACGACCAGACCTGGAACAGCGGCGCGCCGCGGACGACGAAGTCGCCGAGCTCGGGGACGACGGCGATGGTCGCATCGTGCTCCTTCGCCAGCGCGAAGAGGCCGTCCTCGTCCAGCACGGCCACGACGCCGCCCTCGCTGACGTTGCGGACGATCTGCGTGGGCGGCTCGTCGGGGATCGCGCAGCTCGGCTCCGACTCGAGCGCCGGCTCGTCGGGGTAGAGCGCACGGATGCCCTCCGACGCGTCGCGCGCAACGCGGTGGACGACGTGCACCGCGCGGATCGAGTGCGCCATCGCGTGGATGTATCGGATGAACACCCCGACGCTCACGAGCACGAGCGCGAAGGCGAGCGACACCGAGAGCGCAGGGACGCGCTCGCCTTGCGCCGCATCCGGGCCGCGCACTTCGGCCAGCAAGGCCATCGCGTACACGAAGGTCCCGATGAAGGTCGCCATCGCGACGCGCGTCGAGCGGTCCTCGAGGAAGGTCCTGAGGACGCGCGGCGAGAACTGCGAGCTGGCGAGCTGGAGCACGAGGATGGTCACCGAGAAGACGAGGCCGGTGAACGTCATCATCGAGGCCGCGATGGTCGACAGAAGGTCGCGTGCGCTGTCGGCCTGGCCTGGGAACAGGTACCAGGCCGCGCGGACATGCAGGAGCCGCGACTCCGTGGCGGGAAGGATCTTGGCGAGCAACACTGCGACGACGGCGGCGGCCGCAGGGACGGGCCATAGGCTCGTGCGCACGTACTCGCGGAGGCGTGCGAAGAGGAAGCGCGGCACGTCCCGTGACGGTGCAAGGGACGCGCCGTCGGATGCGCGCCGCGCGTCGCCACGGGCCGCTTGCCCGATCCGCCCGGTCGGTCGGATACTTCGTGGATGGCCTCGGTGCCGCCCGTCTCGCTCGAGCCCGGCTACCGGCTCGATCGTTACGAGCTCCTCTGCAAGATCGGGCAGGGCGGCATGGCCAGCGTGTGGCTCGCGCGCGCGCAGGGCAAGCACGGCTTCGAGCGGCTCGTCGCCGTCAAGACGGTGCTCCCCGAGCACGCGACCGACCGGGACTTCCGGACGATGCTCCTCGACGAGGCGCGCATCGCGGCGGGCATCGACCACCCGAACGTCGCGCGCATCCTCGACGTGGGCGAGGACCGCGACATCCCGTACCTCGTCATGGAGTACGTCGCCGGAGAATCACTCAATCGGCTTCACCGGAAGCTCGGTGAGAGCGACCAGCGCATCCCTCAGGAGATCGTCCTCCGGATCCTCGCGGACGCCTGCGCCGGGCTTCACGTCGCTCACGAGCTGATCGGACCGGATGGGATCCCGCTCGGCATCGTGCATCGCGACGTCTCGCCCCAGAACATCATCGTCAACGAGCTCGGCATCTCGAAGCTCATCGACTTCGGCGTCGCGAAGGCGACCGGCCGGCTCGGCGGCGAGACGGCGACCGGCATCATCAAGGGGAAGGTCGCGTACATGGCGCCGGAACAGGCGCTCGGCGTGCCCGTCGATCGTCGCGCCGACGTCTGGGCCATCGGAGCCATCGCCTACTACCTGCTGGTCGGCGCTCCGCCCTTCGATGCGCCGAACGACGCTGCGCGGATCATCCGTGCGGTCACCGGGGACCCGCCGGATCCGATGCCGTCGTCGGTGCCGCCCGCGATCCGCGACGTCGTCCTCAAGGCGCTCAGCCGAGAAGCGCGGGATCGGTACGCCACGGCGGCCGATCTCCGGAGGGCGCTCGAGGATGCCGCCCGCATCAGCTCCCGGGCGGCGACGACCGAGGACGTCGCGAAGTTCTGCGGCGAGCACCTGGCGGAGTTCGCGCGGGCTCGCAAGAAGATGCTCGACCGCGCGCTCGCGGCCGCGTCCGATCGCGCGCGCGCACGCGAGGCGCTGGCCTTCCAGCCGAGCGCCTCGGGATCGTCGCCCAGCCTGGATCCGCGCGGCGTCCTCGGCAACCAGGAGGAGACGAGCGCTGGCACGATCGCGCACGGCGTCGCCGTGGTTCCGCCGCCGACGCGCCCCGCACGACGATGGGGGATGGTCGCCGCCGGAGGCCTGGGCGTGCTCGTGCTGGTCGGCGGAGCGTTCGCGATCGGCACGCGTGCCGCGCGCGGCACCGACGCCGGCAAGACCGGCGCAGCCGCGGCGAGCGCGCCTCCACCTCCCGTCGCGAAGAACGCGCCGCCCGCCGCATCGAGCGCGGCGCCGTCCGCCTCGTCCTCCGCCGCGCCTTCTGCGAGCACGAAGGCGCCATCCTCGGCGGCGAGCCCGCGCGTTCGGCCGCCCGTGGTCACGAAGCCGCGCCCTCCGGCTCGTCCCGGCGAGAAGACGACGGACGACACGATCTTCTGATCGCGCTCGCGTCAGAAGGTGGTGCGCAGGCCCGCGCCGCCGGGAACGACGAAGATGCGAGCGCTCGGTGAGGTCGTGGGCTCGCTCTTCGACAAGAGCAGCCCCGCCGCCCCGACGGCGAGCCCTGCGCCGGCGACGGCGAACGCGACCGTCGAGATCGTCCCCATCGTCGAGGCGGAGTCGAGATCCGACTGGGCCGAGGGCGGGCACCGGTCGCCACGACAGACGTCGTCGAGCGAGCTCGCCTTCGAGAGCGTGAGGAGCCCGGTGACGGCGCCGACGGCGAGCCCGACGACGGCGGTCCCGAAGCCGGCGTAGACGAGGGGGCTCCGGCCGGATGCCTGCGATGGGGCCGGCTGATCCGACGGCGGCGGCTTCTCGGACGCCGCGCCCGCCGGCGCCTCCACTTCGATCTCGCGGGACTCGCCCTCGCGCAGCGTGACGTCCGCTTGCTTCGTCCGGCCGTCGACCTCGAGGACGACGACGTGCGCCCCCGGGTTCACGATGCGCGGTACGGTCGCCGCTTCGGGCGGCACGACGACGCCGTCGACCGAGATCTTCGGCGCCGGCTTGTCGTCGCCCTTCACGCGTACGGTGAGCGTCGCGAGCCGCGGCTTGAGCTCCGTCGCGAGCTTCTCGGACTCGGCGCGGGCCTCGGTTGCCTTCTTCGACTCGTTCTTGCGAACGGGCAGGCGCGCGACGCCGAGCAGGATCTCGCGCGCTTCGACGATCTTGCCCATCATCGCGTACGTGCGCCCGAGCTCGAGCGCGGTGATCGGCGTCTCCACGAGCGCGTACGCAGCGCGCAGCTTCTCGAGCGCGGCGGGCAGATCGCCGTGCTCACGGCGCGCCTTGCCCTCCTTGTAGAGCTGTAGGGCCGTCTCCGCGTCTGCCGCGGTGGGCTCCTGCGCCGGCGCGAGCGAGGTCACCGCCGTCGTGGAGACGAGCGCGACGAGGGCGAGAGCACGCGACCAGCGCACGAATCCATGTTCCCGGAACCGGCTCCGGCGCGCAAGGTCGGCTTGACCTGGTACGGCCGGGCAAAGCACGCGATAATGAATGAATGGCGCACGCCGGCGTCCGGTCACGAGCCCTGCGCGGCATCGTGCTCGTCGTGCTCGCGTCCTCGGCCGCGTGCACGGCCATCGCGGGCATCGGCAGCAAGGAGATCGATCAGTGCTTCGACGGATGCGATGGCTCCGTCGCGACCGACGGCGGCAGCGCGAGCGACGCACCGGCGGCCGACACGTCCGTACCGTCCGACGCCGGGGGCGGGGACTCCGGCGCGTGCGCATGCCCGACGGGCACGCACGCGATCAACGGCGTATGCGTCTCGGATCTACCCGCGACGAACCTCGAGTGCATGAGCCCGCTGCAGCTCCCCGATTGCGCGCTGAAGCTCTCGCTGCGCGTCTGCGACGGCGATCCGGGCTTCGACTACGCCGTCAACTGCACGAGCGGTCCGAACACGGGACCGCGGCCCTCCTCCTTCGTCCGGCTCGGCAAGAGCCCGACGACGAAGTGGAAGCTCGTCATCACCGGCGCGCACAACGTCGCGCGTCCCAACGCGGCCTGCGATCGAGGCGACTCGCCCTGCGGGACCCGCGACGGAGGCAGCGCCTCCGGGACCACGACGTTCACGTCGCCCGCGCTGCCGGACGACGACAGCGTCGTCTTCGGCAAGCCCGATGTCGCGGGGTGCCAGGACATCTCGGTCGACGTGCAGATCGGTGACGCGGGCTGACCCCCGTCAGTCCTCGTCCTCGACCCAGAGGATGCCCGCGCGCGTCGCGGACACGACGACGAGGCCCGAGTCGAACGTCGCCTTCGTGGCCGACGTCCACGCGCCGCTCGTCCCGTGCGCCTGCGCGACGAGCAGCTCGCCGTTCGTCCAGTAGGTCGCCGGAGCGGGGAACAGACGCAGGAACGACGATGCGAGCGCCTCCGCGTCCGCTTGCGGCATCACCGTCGCGCGGTGCGCGAGATCGCGCGCGAGGACCTCGGTGACCGCGACGAGGGCGTCGTCGGGCCCGAGCTCCACCTCCGCGACGGGCTCGAGCCCGGCCGCCTCCATGATCGCGTCCGCATCGGCGGGCTCACCCGCCTCGAGGTCGTAGACCGCGACGTGCACGCGTCCGTAGTCGCGGCGCTCCCGGATGGTCCGGAGCACGCGTGCGGTGTCTCTGCTCTGGTCGGGGCGCACGATCGCTTCAGCGTATCGCGCCGTCGGCCCGGAGCGCGGCGATCTCCGCGTCCGACAGACCGGCGTCGCGCAGCACGGCGTCCGTGTGCTCGCCCTGCCGCGGCGGCGACGTGTGCGCCCGATCGCGCGGGGTGAGCGGCGTCCGCATCTGCGGGATCTTCCCCCACGACGAGGCGAGCTCGAAGAACATCCCGCGCGCGGCGAGGTGCGGATCCTTCTGCGCCTCCTCGGGCGTGAGCACCGGCTCGAGGCAGCAGTCGCGTTCGCTTGCAAACTGCACCCATTCGGCCTGCGTCTTCTCGGCGAAGATCGCGCGGAGCTTCGCCTTCAGCTCGATCTGGTGCGGGCCGGGGACGAGATCGCTCATGTCGACCTGGTGGCCGACGCCGGCGGAGAACTGCATCCAGAACTTCGGCTCGAGCGCGGCGAGGCTCATCGCCTTGCCGTCCTTCGTCGCGTACGTCTGATAAGGGGCGATGCCGCCGGTCAGCGCCTCGGCGCCGCGCCGGTGGGGCTGGCCGCCGAACATCATCCCGTAGCCGGCGATCGCGAAGGGCATCGCCGTCTCGATCATCGCGACGTCGACGATCTGGCCCTTGCCCGAACGCGCGCGCTCCATCAGCGCGCCCATGATCCCGATGACCGCGTAGAGCCCGCCGCTCACGTCTGCGAGCTGGAAGCCGGGCAACGTGGGCGGCCCGTCCTCGGGGCCCTGCTGTCCGAGGACGCCGGCACGCGCGAGGTAGTTGAGATCGTGACCGGCGCGGTCCTTGAGCGGTCCGTCCTGCCCGTAGCCGGTGAGCGCGCAGACGACGAGCTTCGGGTTCTCGGCGAGCAGCGTCGCGTGCGAGAGCCCGAGCCGATCGAGCACGCCCGGACGGAACTGCTCGAGCAGCACGTCGTACGAGCGCACGAGGCGCAGGAGCGCCTCCTTCGCCCTCGGCTTCTTGAGGTCGAGGACCGCGCTCCGCTTGTTGCGGTTGAGGGCGAGGAATGCGCTCGAGGTGCCCTCGATGTGCGGGGGCATCACGCGCATGTAGTCGCCCCCCGCGGAGTCCTCGATCTTGTCGACCTGCGCTCCGAGATCCGCGAGGACGAGCGAGGCGAGCGGCCCCGGGAGGAGCCGCGACAGATCGAGGACCTTTATTCCGGCGAGCGGCTGCAAATCACTTGTAGCTGAAGAGCTTCTGCAGCTTCATCGCGAGCATCTGGTTGCCCGCGACCTTCAGCTTGCCGGCGAAGAACAGCTGCATGCCGTTGGCCTGCGGGTTCTCCACGAGCTTCTGGAAGTCCTCCGCCGCGATGGTGATGGTGCAGTCGGCAGGACCCGAGCCCGGCTTGCACGAGGGACCCGTCGACGACACGTCGATGTTCCACTCGCCTTCACCGGTGATGTTCATCTGGTACTTCGCGCCGATCGTCTTCGCGTCCTCGGCGTTCTTCTCGAGAGCGGCGGGAAGTTCCTCGTTGAACAGCTTCTTCACGTCGACGGCCATGAGATCCTCCTCGGGGACGAGCGGGAAAGAATGAATCGCGGTTCAGCGAGTATCAGGGGCCTCCGGGAGCGTCAAGGCTCGGTCGGTTTGGTCGAGGCCGAAGCTCGACGGCGCGACCTCTTTGCGTCCCATCGCGCCGCAGCGGGCGACGCCGGCGCCGCGGCTACTTCACCATCGGGATCGGCTCGAGCGTGATGTGGCTCAGGCAGTTCGGGCTGTACCGGACCGGGATGTCGTCCAGCCCAGGCGGTCCGCCTCGGTCGGCGGTGGCGCACGTGGTCTTGTCGTGCGTCCCCGCCTCGAGCTCCGGCGCGAACCCCTCGTGGACGAGCCCGAGGTTGTGGCCGAGCTCGTGGAGGATGATGTTCGCCTGCGCCTGAGCCTTCCTCTCCGGATAGAGCGAGAGCGGATCGGCGGAGACGACGAACATGTCGCCGCCGAGCAGTCCCCAGCCTCGATTGCCGTTCTCGAGCGCGTCGGCCATCAGCATGTAGTGCCAGCCCTTCTGCCCGCGGTGGCCGAAGTGCTGGACGTAGTAGTCCTGCAGGCGCTTGCTTGTCTGTCCGTACGGCAGATAGTCGGTCGGCTCGAGGACGTCGCCGTCCTCGAACGTGATCGCGTATCCGATCGACGCGAAGTACTTCGTGACCAGCTCGATCGTGCCGGGCTCGAAGCGCTGGTAGCCGACGTAGTCGACCTCGATCGCGATCGAGCCCTTCGGCGTGCCCGCGCAGGCGAGCCTCAGCGCGTACTTCTCGCCGTCGCACCGGGCGCCGCCCTTGCACGAGGCCGCGAGCAGGTACTCTCCATCCGCCGGGAGCTCGAACGCGCTCAGCTTCGAGGAGCGGCCCTCGCCGCCGTCGTCGTCCTTCGCCAGCTCGCGGCCCCTGAAGCCCACGCTCGTCCTCGGGCCGTAGATGCGGAGGACGGTGTCCGTGTCATGCCCGGGCTCGCCGCCGAGCATGACGTCGATCGTCGTGCCCTTCGCGCCGGAGAGCACGTAGCCGTGCGTCCGCCATCGCTCGAAGACCGCGCTCACCTCGCCGCAGGAGTCGATCGCTCCCTCGATGGGGATGCTCGACGCGACCACCTCCTGATCGTCCTCGCCCGCGGACACGTCGCCGGACGGCGTACCGCACGCAGCGGTCGCGACGACGCAGAGGACGAAAGGGGCGACACGCGCGAGGCGGCTCATCACTGCACCTTCGGGTAGCTCGCGGTCACGAACGCGCGCCAGCCGGTCTCCTCGTAGAAGCTCGTCTCCGACGACGGCCACGCGCTCGCCTCGTCGAAGTCGCTCGGATCCACGATGCGGCCGGTGCTGCCCGGACGCATGAAGATCAGGTTGATGCCGTGCGCGCGCGTGTGGTTCTCCTCGTCCGCATACGTCGGCGCGCCGCCGCCGACGAGGAGCTTGCCGAGCGCCGTGCGGAACGCGCGGGCCTTGGCCTGCACGTCGGTGTCCGTCGAGGCCGCCTCGATCTGCTCGGCGAAGTCGTAGGCGTCGATGAAGGACTCGAACCCTTCGCTCTTCATCTCCTGCGTGGCCTTGCGCGCCTGCGCGAACGTCGCGCCGTCCGTCGCCTCCTTCGCCGCGAGCGTGGAGGCGAAGGCCGTGAAGGCGATCTTGACCGCGCCGATCTCGGACGTGTCGTACGCGCCGATCGCGCCGGGCTGGTTCTGACCGTACCAGCCCTTCTTGAACTCGCCCTGCGCGACCCGCCGCGCGAGGCCGAGCGGATCGATCGACGGATTGCGGACGAGCGAGTCGGCCCAGCTCACGTCCGTGTAGCCGAAGGCGTACTCCTGGAGGCCGACGACGTACTTCGCGGTGTCGGCGAGGCGCGCGACGATCTCGAGGTCGCCCGTCCCGCAGCCGCTCATCGCGAGCACGTCCACCTTGCCGCCGGCGTCGAGGATCGCCTTCCGGACCTGCCAGTACATCATCCGCTCGTCCGCCCAGCTCGCGGCGCTCGGCGTGTAGTCGGGGAGGAAGGCGGCGACGCCCGAGCTCGTGTGGCCGATGAGATCGAGGAAGAGCTGGTCGGACGGATACATCTGGCGCACCAGCTGGATCGCCGCGGTGAGCGTCTCCGGCTTGCCCATGTGCAGCTCGCCGAAGTCCTTCACCACCTCGGCCTTGCGCGCGCCGACCTTCCACAGCTTGGTGTTGCCCGTCTCGGGGAGATCCTCGAGGTAGAGGAGGTTGATGGCGCCGTTGTCGGTCGACACCTTCTGCTGCATCTCGCCCAGGCTGCTCGGGATGCCCCCCGAGTCGTGGGAATCGAACGAGCCGTATACGAGCGCGGTCCACCTCGCGGTGGGGCGAGCGGGAGGCGCGTCGGTGCAGCTCCCTGCCGTGCACTCCAGCGTCAGCTCGTACGCGCGGCCCTTGCAGTACCAGTTCTTGCACGTCGCGGCGACGAGGTACTCGCCGTCCTCGGGCAGCGAGAGCGCGCTCAGCTTCGAGTGCCTCGCGGTGCCGCCGTCGTCGTCGCTCGCGATCGCGGTCGCGCCGTAGCCGGAGCCGTCCTTCGGTCCGTAGATCCCGACGACGGTGTCCGTCTCGTCCGCCTCGGGAGCGCCGAGCGCGATGTCGACGATCATCCCCTTCTTGCCGGCGAAGGTGTAGCCGTGACGCTTCGAGTCGTCGAACGCTGCGCGCACCGGCTGGTCGAACGCGATCGTGCCCTTGATGGTGACGCGCGACGAGCTCACGTCGTCGTCCGTGGACGCGCTGTCGTCCGGGGCGACGTCGCATCCGAACGCGACGCACGTCATCGCGATGAAGAAGGCCGCAGCAAGCTTCGATCGAGCGAACATGCAAAGACTCCTGGCTCTTGGATCACTCACATCCGAACGCCTGGTTCTTGGCGTTCAAGCAGTCCGTCACCAGCTCGCATGCGCCGCCGAAGCAGGTGCGGAAGTCGTCGAGGACGGCCGGCGCGTACTCGGCCATGACGGGCATGCACCAGTACGAGAGCGCCGCGGCCGCATCGGTGCACGTCGACATCGCCTGATTGCACGCCTCGTTCGCCGCGCACGTCTTCGGTGGGGGCTCTCCGCAGGCCGCGGCGCGCGACGTGAGCGCCTCGCAATAGTCCAGGGCGGCGTCCGGCCCGTCCTTCCCGGCGTCCTTCACCTCGGCGTCGGTGGAGCTCGCATCGGCCCTGGTGGTGCTGCTCCCGGCGTCGCTGCGGCCGTCGCCGGCGCCCGCGTCCGAGGGGCCGTCGACGGCGCTCGAGCTCACGGCCTCGGCACATGCGCCGAGGATGGCGGTGGCGAAGAGGAAGAAGAAGGAGCGAACGAGCGAGGTCCGTCGCACGCGCATGGCGGTCCTTACCGCGAACGACGACGACCGACCGGCACAGAGATTCGATGCCGGCGTTCAGCGCGCTCGAACGTTCGGATCGTCCGAACGCTCCGTTCGAGAACGTGCGCTTGTAGGTCCCCGCGCCGTCGCGCATCGTTCGAGCATGCGCGCCCTCCCGATCGCGATCCTCGGTGTCGTGCTCGTCGCATGCAGCGACGACGCCGGCTCCCTCCGACCCGGCGCGGAGCGCGCCCAGGGACCGGCCAGCGAGGAGACCTCCTCCGGAGGATCGGACGCGCCGGCGGAGACCGGCGGAGGCTCGTCGACGTCGACCTCGTCTTCTTCTGGCGGCGGCTCGTCCTTGAGCAGCACGTCGTCGGGCGGGAGCACATCGTCGGGCGGCGCGTCGTCGTCGTCGTCGTCGGGATCGTCGTCCGGATCGTCCTCGGGCGGCACGTCCGATCCGTACGCGGCCACGCGCGATGCGTGCGTCGCCGCGGTGAACCAGTTTCGCGTGACGAAGGGGCTCTCGGCGCTCCAGCGCTACCCCGCGAAGGAGGCGTGCGCGGACCAGCAGGCGGCGAAGGACGCCACGATGAATTCCGCGCACTACGCGTACCTGAACGGGGCACCGTCCTGCATCGAGAACAACGTGCTCGATCGCCAGAACGAGTGCCCGGGCTGGTATCAACCGACCGACAAGGCCGCCACCGACTGCGTCGCGAAGATGGTCGCCGAGGGACCCGGGACCGGCGCCGCGCACGGTCACTACAACGTGCTCGTGAATCCGCAGTACACGCGCCTCTCGTGCGGTGTCTACGTGAAGCCCGGCGTTCCGGCGAGCTCCGCGACGTGGCTCGTCTTCAACTTCTACTGAGGGAGGGCTGGTGAAGACCGCGTTGGTCCCGGCGCTCGTGCTGCTCGCCTTCGCCTGCGGTGAGGAGCCGTCCGAGCTCTCGAGCGGCGGCGCCGAGCGCGGGGCGGGCTCGCCGGGCGCGTCGTCCTCTTCGTCATCGTCGTCATCGTCATCGTCGTCCGGAGGTCGTCCTCGAGACGGAGGGACGACGCCGTCGGATGGCGGCGCGCCGGGCACGTCGTCGTGCCCATGGGGGGCGCAGACGCCCGTCGACGCCCCATCGGGCCTCGCGGCGTCTCCGCACGTGGACGGCGGCACGGCCGACGAGAGGCGGGTGTTCGATCGGATGAACGCGGCGCGCGGAGCCACCAAGCTCGTATGGGACGACTGCCTCGCCGATCTCGCGCGCGGTCACTCGCACGACATGGTGACGCGGAGCTACTACGGGCACGGCACCGCAGGGAACCCGAAGGCGTTCCTCGTCGGACAGCGCGTCACCGCTGCCGAGCTCGTCCTCGCCGGCTCTCCCGACGAGGACGTGCTGATGGGCGATCTCCAGTACTTCCTGAAGGGCGACGTCGGGCGCGCGGTCGACGACTACTGGATGACCGACGGGCACAAGCTCCCCATCCTCGGCTGTTCGCGCGTGGGCGTCGGCATCGACCGGATCGTCAGCGGGCAGGGCACCGTCGTCTACGTCACGGCCGACTTCGCCTGCCCCTGACGGGCCGGGAGAGAAGGCGGCCTCTCGGGGCGTCCTGCCACCCGAACGGATGTCTTGCTCCGTCTCCCGCCTGACCTTACTAGGTCGGGACCCATGAAGTCCCGTTCCCTCGCTCTCGTCGCCGTCCTCCCCGCGGTCTTCCTCCTTGCGCCGCCGTCCAGCGCCGCGCCGAGCGCCGCTCCCACCGCGGCGCCGACCGTCGGGCCCCGCCTCGCCGTGAAGGCGATCAGCAAGGTGGAGGCGCAGAGCTCGGCCGCCGTCCCCGGCGAGACCAAGCACCTCCAGGCGAAATTGACGATCGGCGGCGCGGCCGCCGCCGGCAAGGCCGTCGCCTTCCGCATCGAGGGCAAGAACGGCACGACGGTGCCGAACGGCGGGATCGAGTGCGGCACCGCGACGACCGACGCGAACGGCCTGGCGAAGCTGCCGTTCAAGTTCCCCGAGCTTCCGCAGGGTGCGTACGCCCTCAAGGCCCGCTTCGCCGGCGACGACGTGGCGACCTCGTCAGGCGACGAGGCCAACCTCGGCATGATCAAGGGCATCACCAACTTCGAGCTCGGCGACCTCATCTGGGGGACCTACAAGAACGAGCCCGGCCCGAAGTCTGGCTCACTGATCATCAAGCTCGTTCGCAAGGCGGACGGCAAGGCCCTGAACAAGTCGTTCAAGGTCACGGTGAACGGCAACAGCTGGAACGTCGGCGGCTCGAGCTCCACGTCGTCGGGGATCATCATGATCCCCCTCCCGAACGCGGCGACGTGGAACGTGAAGGTCCAGTACGACGGCGACGACGCGAACCAGGCCACATCCGGCGAACGGAGCTACACGCGCCCCGCGTCCTGATCGCGCTCGCATCGTCGGCTCCAGGCGAACGCCGCGAGCGGAGGATCGAGCTCCGAGCCGGTGAAGACGTTGACCGTCGTGCTGAGGACGTACACCCCGACGCCGAGCGCGACGTCGAGCGCGTTCTCTTCCGAGAGCACGGCGGCCGGCGTTCCGGTGCGCCCGTGCAGGAGATCGAGCGCCAGATCGCGGACGGCATCGAGGCGCGCGTCGCCGAGGCGCTTGCCCTCGCGGAGCGCCTCGAGCACCGCGGCGTTCTCGGGCGCGCGCGCGAGCGCCGCGGAGTGGAGGGCCATGCAGTACGAGCAGCCGTTCTCGAACGCGACGGTCATCGCGACGACCTCGCGCTCGAGCGGCGACAGCGAGCTCTGATCGAACGCGCGGAAGCCCGCGAGCATGTGCGCGAGCAGGGCAGGGGAGCGGGCCGCCTTGGCGACCGGGCTCGGCAGGAACCCGAGGTGCTTTGCGCTCGCGGCCATCAGCGGGCGCGACGCGGCGGGGGCGTCTTCGATCGACAGAGGGGGAAACTTCATCACGTGCTCCTTCGTATCGCTGTAATTGTCAATGCAACTATTGGCTGACGGATCACCCGGCGAGGTTGTCGAACATGCGCTTCAGCGTCGCGCGGGTGGTGACGAGGTCCTCGTGCGCGATGCCGCGGGTCATGTCGCGGACGATCTCCTCGACCAGCGGGACGAGCTTCTTCTCGAGGTCGCGGCCGCGCCGCGTGAGGTGGATGATGCGCGCCCGCGCGTCGTCCGGATCGGTGCGGCGCTCGACGAGGCCGCCCTTCTCGAGCACGTCGAGGATGCGGCTCATGGTCGGTCGATCGCGGAAGGTCGCGTCCGACAGATCGCTCTGGCTGCGGCCGTCGCGCTCCCAGAGGCGGATGAGCACCGCCCACTGCTCGGGCGTGACGTCCGAGCCCACCTCGCGGAAGGCGCGGTACATCTCGTTGCGGCTCGCCTGGTAGACGCGGTGCACCCAGAAGCCGAGCGCGTTCTCGACCACCACGCGCCCGCCGGAGAACTGATCCTTCACGCCCCCCAGCATGCGGCGCGGATCTATGATTGTCAATGCAACTAAATGCACCCTCAGCGGGCCGCGAACGGATCGAAGACCTGGACCCCCGTGGGCGCGACGTCGCGGACGTTGCGGGTGACGAGGGTGAGCCCATGAACGATCGCGGTCGCGGCGAGGAGGCCGTCGATGACGGGGAGCCGTCGTCGGGCGTTCAGCCGTCCCCAGAGCTCGGCCACGGCGACGTCGACGCCGAGGATGCGCGTCTCGTACTCATGGGCGAGCGCCTCCACCCAGCGATCGAGCCGCAGGGCGCTCGCTGCGTCGCGTGCGCGAATCCGTTCGACCCCCTGCCTGAGCTCCCCGATGACGAGCACCGAGAAGTAGATCTCGGGCGGTGTCGTCGCGAGCAGCCAGGCGCGGAGCTGCGGATGAGCGCGTCGGCCCTTCCGGAGCTCCGAGATGACGTTCGTATCGACCAGGAAGCTCACAAGGCGACCTTGCGTCCCAGCGAGCGGTCGCGCGCGAAGTCCTCGTCCGTGCCCACGTCGGGGATGCTCAGAAGATGCTCGACGAGGCTCTTCTTGGGCTTCTTCAGGAGCGCGGCCTCGAGCAGCTCGCGGTGCTCGGCCTCCGCGGAGCGGCCGTGCTCGGCGGCGCGCTTCTTCAGCGCGCGCACCACGGCCGGGCTCACGTTCCTGACGATCAGCTGCGCCATGCTATCAATGATAGCAACCGCAGCTCCCGCGGCCAGTCACTCGCAGTAC
>WBZO01001342.1_pt1 | contig 39124 bp, 20 predicted proteins | sample 5204261 | NCBI WGS metagenome assembly WBZO01 (sample SAMN12412400, study PRJNA552823) | activated sludge metagenome | isolation source: activated sludge from anammox sidestream of wastewater treatment plant... | place: USA: North Carolina | collected 2017-09
AACTCCCGAATGGCTGCTTCCGAAATGTAGCGCCTGCCGCCGTACTTGCCGCCGTTGAGGTAGAGTTGTACCAGCTTAGCCAAGTCGTTGGCTGAGCCAAACAGCCCGGCGTGACCGGAAACACCTTCCAACATGGCTGCCGTTTCGTCGTGAACGGTTCCGTGCACTTGAATCTTTCGGAAAAAGGTGTCCCGCTCGGTGGGTACGATTTGCGCTGCTGAAAAGCGGCGAAGCGGATTGTAGGTCAGTGTGCTGGCACCCAGTGGCCCGTAAAAAGTGCTGCGCAGATACTTCTCCAGTGGCTGCCGAGTCAGCTTTTCCACGACGGCAGGGTAGAGGATGAACGACAGGTCGGAATAGACGTAACCCGGCTTTTCGTTGAGCTTTGAATCCCGTATTTCCTTGAAAATTTGTTTCCTATAATTTTTAAACAAAAAAAGGCTGTCGGTAATGCGGATGGGGTAGCGTCGGGAGTAGTGATTCCGGAAGCTGTGTCTTTTCCAGCGCCCGTTCCTGCCCTTTGCCTCCCGCCAGAAGACGATGCTGGCTTTCAGGCGGCCGTTGTGTGCCAGGAATTGCCGGTATGAAATATTTGCCTTGTCTGACTTTTTGAAAAAAGGAAGATACCGCTTTAGCGGTGCATCAAGGTCGAAGAGGCCTTCGCCGTAGAGTTTCATCAGCGCAGGCAGCGTGGAAGTGACTTTGGTGATAGACGCAAAATCGTAGAGGTCTGTCGTGTGCAGGGCCTGCAGGCTGTCGTAAGTATGGAACCCGTAGGCTTTGTGAAAGACGACTTTGCCGTCCTTTGCCACGAGCACTTGCGCTCCAGGGTAGGCGTGAGCCCGGATACCTTCCTCGACGATACTGCGAATGCTGTCCTCGAGAAGCTGCCCATTCAGCCCCACTGTTGGAGAAGGCGCATAACCCAGGCGGACAGGATCAGGTGTTTTCAAGCCCTCTCCTTTTTTAAAAAAACGACCTGCATCGGTCTGGAGGACACCACTCGCTGCGCAACCGCCAAAGATAATCTGTGCGGCAATGGATTGGGCAGCCTCCTCTGCAGAAGAGGAGAGAATCAGTGCACTTGCCATTAGAAAATCTGGGATAGAATCGAGCATTTCTGGCGGCCCGAAGAGCACTGCAATTACCCTGGAATGTGCCAGCCGGTACTTTGCTTTTTTTTCAAACTCCTGGTAATCAGCATTTTGCAGATTTATTTCTGTGAAATTCAGGGCGATGATGAAAGTGCTGTTGACTGGGAATAGGTTGTGGTAAGCCGGTTCGGGTGTGTACTTTGCCAGGGTTTCTTCAAAAGTATTGGGTGCCCCAAGACCAAAGCTGTACCAGTAAACGGGCGGGACTTCAAGCTCTTTCAAAGGCAGCAAGCTGTTTTTGTTTTTGAGCAGAACGACGGAGGCCAAACCCTGTTCCCAGTTGGCAACAACGGTATCTGCCGGCTGCCCTGGTGAGATGACGGGCAGACAAACTGACAGCAGGAACAGCAGAGCAATAGTATTTTTCATGGTGGTGGAAACCTCGCAGAGAGTGGGAGGTTTTCGGGATTGAAAGGAAACAAGTATCTTGCACTTAACAAAATCAATTGCCATGAAAAAGCTGTTGACCTTCATTTTAGCCAGTACCCTTGCTCTTTCTTTTGCGACCTTCAGCGCTTGTAAGGCCAGACAACCCGGCAACAACCAGGCGGGCTTTGTCGGCAGGGGGCAATCTGAAAAAATTGATCGCTACGAGGCTGAAATAAAAAAATACGAAGAAGCAGACCAGCTCAAGATGCCGCCAAAGGGGGCCGTGCTTTTTACAGGTAGTTCAAGCATCCGAATGTGGAAAACCCTGGAGCAGGACTTCGCTCCTCTGCCCGTCTTGAACCGGGGCTTTGGCGGCTCAACCCTGCCCGAAGTTGGCTACTACGCACAGCGGATCATTTACAAATACCGGCCAGCTGTCGTCGTCTTGTACTGCGGCGAGAACGACATTGCAGAAAACGAAGCTCCGCCATTTGCTTTTCAAAATTTTAAGAAACTCATCGGCGACCTGGAGCAAAACCTGCCCGAAGCCACTGTGATTGTTGTTTCGGCCAAGCCCTCCCCTCTGCGCTGGAACCTGTGGCCCTCCATTCGGCAGTACAACAAATTGACGGAGCAATTTGCTAAAAACCGCCCTAATCTGCGCTACGTGGACATTAGCGAGCTGTTGCTGGGAGCAGATGGCCAGCCCGACGCCCGCCTTTTTACAGAAGACAAATTGCATATCAACAGCAGTGGGTACGAGCGTTGGGTAAAAACCCTTAAGCCGGTAATAGAGCAGGAATTTCACCTGGAAACGGAAGCGCAGCATTGAGCAAACTACCAGGGCGAGGATTTATTTTTTTCTCGTCGTCACGAAGGTGACAAGCTCCTGCAGGGCTTGCCGGGCAGGAGATTCAGGGAAGCTTCTCAGGGTTTCAAAAGCCCGCTCGCTGTATTGCTCCATGGCGCTTTTGGCGTACTCCAGCCCGCCGCTTTGCTGAACGAAACTGATGACTTCCCGGACCTTTTCGGGGCGGTTGCTATGGCGGCGGATGAGGTTGATGATGTGCCCTTTGTCGGATTTAGGGGCGTTTTCCAGTGCGTAGATGAGCGGTAGGGTCATTTTCTTTTCCTGGATGTCAATGCCGAGCGGCTTGCCCACGTCGTCTGTGCCGAAGTCGAACAGGTCATCTTTGATTTGAAAGGCAATGCCGATGTTTTCTCCAAAAGACTTCATGCGCCCTATCATGTCTTCATCTTTGGTGGTGGAAGCTGCCCCCGCACTACAGGCCGAGGCGATGAGAGAAGCTGTTTTCTGGCGGATGATCTCGTAGTAAATTTCTTCTTTTATGTCTAACCTGCGTGCCTTTTCCAATTGGAGCAACTCGCCCTCACTCATGGCTTTTACAGCTTCAGAGACGATCTCCAGTAGGCGAAACTCCTTGTTTTTCAAAGCCAGCAAGAGACCCTGCGCCAGCAGGTAATCGCCGACCAGCACGGCAATCTTGTTTTTCCATAGCGCATTGATGGAGAAAAAACCCCGACGCTCGTAGGCGTCGTCCACGACATCGTCGTGAACCAGCGAAGCGGTGTGCAGCAGCTCAATCAGCGAGGCGGCAATGTAGCTTGGTTCGCCTATCTCGCCGCATACTTTGGCGCTCAGGAAGACGAACATTGGCCGCATCTGCTTGCCCTTGCGCCGCACGATATAGTACATGATCCTGTCCAACAGCGGTACGTGGCTGCGCATTGCCTCCCGGAAGTGCTTCTCGAATTGGTTCAGCTCCTTTTCGATGGGTTGTTGGATGGTATTCAGCGAGATTTTCATCAATGGGTTTGGGCAACGAAACACCGGCTTTTCCTCCGGCCGGATGCCCGTAGTTTTGTTTTGTCTTTTTGCTTGACCAGATTGTCTTCTAAGAGCTTATTGGGGATTTGGTGCTTGGGTCAAGATGCGGTTTGAATGGAGCTTACCGAGCTGAAAAGGTGGAAACATGGCGGGAAAGAGCCGCTTTTAGCCAAGTGACCCAACTCCCAACAAGCTCTTAGGGAAGAGGGAGAAAAATTTGCTTTTTCTCCCTCTTCCCACCTTCTTCCAAACAGGAGTCTCTGTTAAAAAATTTGCGCAAAAGTAGGTCAAAGTTTTGAGACCTAAGATGGACTAAGACAAACAGCCCCGGCAGGAATCTGAAATTGCCGGGGCTGTTTGTCTTTCCTCTTTTTGAAAAATGGCAACTATTGGGCAGGAGGCTGCTTCAAAAGGTCAAAGGCAGCGGCAGCTACCAAATAAGAAGCCAGCATTAAAAATTGTACCTGTCATTTTCAAAGAGCCGGTAGTAGAAACGGCTTTTAGATAAAAAGTATATCTTGTTTTTCCTTTGCTCCTATCTTTTAGAAGCTGTTTGGATTTGACTACCAGAGAGAAAAAGGGCGGAAAAGACGACTTTTTGCCCGGTAAGCTCCATTCAAACAAGCTCTAAGCGTGGCGAAAATTATTTTATGAGAAGAGCTCCTCCAATGCGGGCGCTGAAATTCCTAGAATCTCCGGGGTTGAGCAGCGCTGTGATGTTGTCTGTCGTGCCGAATAGTTGTATGGGGCCTAATTTCATAGCCAGGTTCAGCCCGATATTGTCGTAGCTGTTTTTCCCTTTGACGGAATACACCAGCCCTGCGTTCAGGAATTTTAACACCGAAACATTGGTGCCGATGCCAAAGCAAGATGTTGTAGTTCCTCTGAAATTTTCATTAAAAAACAGGCCGCTGAAGCTCCAGGCATCATTCAATTTGTAAACAGCGGAAAAGTATATCTTTCTGGGGATGGTACTGGAATAGGCGGTGTTGGTTTGTTCTGTTTTAAAAAGCTGCTTTAGGGTGTCAAGGGCCTGGTCGAAGTTGGTGTCTCCTCCGGTGAGAGCTTCGGAGAAGTCAAGGCCGTCGTATTGGTATGTTTGGGTAGCGGCGTAATTGGTCACGTCTTTGTCCCAGGTGATTTTTCCCAGGTCAATCAGGCTGGCAGCCAGGTCGAGTTTGCCCAGTTCGAGGCGGGCACCGAGATCGAGGGCGAAGCCCCGGTTTTGGCTGAAAAAGCGGTCGAAAGTCAGCTGTCCGAAAGCAAAATCCGTATTAAAATCTTCAATGCCCTGGTATTCGATGGAGTTGGCCGTGTGCAGGATGTAATTGCCAGCGAGGGTGATTTGGTAAACGTCCGGGTCCGTATAGAGGGAGGCCGCGTGGTGGTCCTTGTCGGAAGAGGCATCTGCAATGCCGCTGAGGTACTTGCCTTTGACACCCAGGCTGAGGGAGCCAAATCTATAAGCTGCGCCAACTGTCAGTTGATGATAGCCCGTAGCCTGTAGCTCGTTGCTCAGGTCAATGGTTTGGCCGATGAACTGGGCATTTCCCTTCCAGACCAACTGCGGCAGTGTCTTGGGGAAATGGAGGAAGGCGTGGTATTTCAGGGAATGGCTGGCGCTAATCGTCAGGTTTTTCAGGTGTAGGGCAATGCCCAAGGTCGGAATTTCGAGGTCTTCCCGAATTGTATTTTCTACTTTGAGGTTGCTAATCATGCGGTCAATATCCAGGACGTTCTGTCCGTCTTGTTTCGTGATGATCTCGTTGTAGGTGGGGCCGTTGAAGAGGAGGTTATTCCCTAGGCCCGGCAGCTCTATGGCCAGCAGGTTGGTCTGCACGATGGCGGGGTTGGTCTTGTTTGTCTGCCAAACATGGCGCATCAGGCTAAGCCCGAGTTCCTGCTGTGCCAGGAGTGGCATACTGAAAAGCAGGAAGATGAAGGTGATTTTTTGATTCATGACCTGTGTGTGATTAGAGCTTGTTTGCGTTTTGGTGCTCGAGCACCAAAACGCAAACAAGCTCTTAGTTAGTTTTTAATTTCATTCCCATGCGGATTTCCACATCCTGGCCCGCCAGTGCTTTGACGGATTGCTGCCCTCCGCCAGTTGTGGAAAACTGTGCCCGAAGGGCCATCTTTTTCGCATGCTTTAGTTTTTCAAAGCGCTCTGCCGTGAAGTTTGCAAAGTTAGTCTGCGTAGCTTCCCGCTCTACATTTCCGTTGGGGTCCACGGAGGCAGGAGCGACAAACTCTTTCTTTTGGTCAAAAAGGGAATCCAGCACGGAGTTACCTTCGTCTAAGAAGTATAGCTGTCCTTCAATTCCGAGCGGCATTTTGTTTTGAGCAACCATTTTGAATTCGACTTCTTTCACTTTGTCATAGCCTTTAAAATCGAACTCGAAGGTGTCCACTACTCCAAAGCCCGAGGCGCGGCCGTGCAGCGGCAGGTCCACTTCTACCTGGATGCGGTAATAGCTGCTGTCGGTGATGAAGCCTCGCTCGTTGACTAAGCTGTCGGGGTTCATGATGGCGTCCACTTTGTAGTCGAGTGCTGTGGGGCGGGCGCCGAGTACATCTTCGATGTTGGAATTGTCAGCGTTGAAAGTGAAAGTCATGCTTTTGGTCTGGCCAACCTCCGTAATGCTTGGGTAAACGAAATCAATGCCCGTTTCGGTGATGAAGTCGCTTTCGAGGGGAATGCGCTTGCCATCTGCGGTCAGAATGTCGAATACGTCAATAGATGAGCGCGTGGGTACGCCAAATGCATTGTCAATGTGGATCTGGATGACGGGTTTTTCAAAAAAGACATCGCCCTGAATCCAGTTTTCAAAAAACTCAATGGTGATGCTGTCTCTCTTCCCCTTGTGTTTAAAATTGCCGAGGTAGCCTTCGAGGTAAGAAAAGTCAATGTCCTGGTTGACCAGAGCGATAAAGGGCAGTTTTATGCGCTCGCCGGTTTCTGTTGTGGCTTCGTAGCGTATTTGCAGGCCTCCGTCCTTAGGGATCAGATGGTAGCCCTTGGTCTCCACCGCATCGGGAGGGTAGTAAAAAAAGATAGGCCCGGAGCCTTTGGGTGACTGAAACTGGGTGTGCAGCTTTAGTGGCTGTCCGTTTTTCAGAGCTTGCAGAACGGTGACTTCCAAATCCACCATGCCGACGTAATCCGAAAGTAAAGCCAGGCTGATGGTGCCGGATTTGAAGGTGGCAAAGTCCACTTCCAGTTGTTCGGGTGCTGAGAACGGCAGGATATAGAGCGTGTCTTCCAGTGGAATGAGCGGAGGCAGTTTCTCCCGGGTTTCCAGAAAGAACTCCTCAGCCTGCTGGGAAAGCACATCGCCTTTGTAGCGCAGGTGAACCACGCCATCGGGTGCTATTTCAAGGTAAGTGTATTCGTCAAAGCCCTCCAGCAGATCCTCAATAGAGGTTCTGGCCTTGAAAAGTGGGATGGCAAATTCGGCATCTCCCGACCAGATTTCAGTCTCTTGCAGGTCATTTATTTTGTTGCAACCTAATAAGCCCGCAAGGAGAAAAAGGGGAAAAAAAACAGAGGTCCATTTCATAAAATACCAGTTTGTACCTGCGGTTTTTAAAAAAGGGCAGGCTAAAAATTCTACAAAATTAGGAGAATGAGGAGGATTCCGGTGCGACTTCTGAAACCTGGCTAAAGCAGCTTCAGGATGGGTGAGTGTAAGAGCTTGTTTGCGATTGGGTCACTTGGCTAAAAAACGGCCCTTTTTCGTCCTGTTTTCCCCTTTTTTTAGTTCCGTAGCGCTGCTATGCAACTTCAAAAAGCTAAAAACCTGACAAAAAATTGCTCATTTTCAGATGCTGTTGGGGTTGGGCTGCCGGAGATAAAAAGAATGGATTTCTTGTCCAGAGCAAAGCAAATTTTGAAGGAATAGCTAAGGCTATTGCGGAAAAATTGCTTTGCTCTGGGCAGAAAAGACACCTTTTTAGCCCGGTAAGCTCCATCCCAACAGCATCTCTGCTCATGCACCAAAACGCAGACAAGCTCTAATGTGGGCAGTCTTTTGACTGCTTGCAAAGATAGCTTTTTCACAAGATAAAATTCAAAAAGAGCACATAAGCGCATGTTGAGGATTTGGCCACTTGGCTAAAAACGGCCCTTTTTCGCCTGCTTTTTACCTTTTTCAACTCCGTAGGGGTGCTTACGCAACTTCAAACAGGATCTCTGCTCAAGCACCAAAACGCAAACAAGCTCTTATGCCTGTTTCAGGATAGCTTGTACTCCGCTCCCAGAACGGGAATCTCGATTTTTTTAAATCCCTGTGTGTGGAGTAAAGTTTTGAGGTGTTTTTGTGGATTAAGCTCACCGTGGACAAGGAACATCGTCTTTACGGATTTTCGCTGGTTGGCGACGAAACCTGATATTTCGGTGCGGTCGGCATGAGCGGAGAATGAATCCATGGTTTCTACGTCACAGCGCACAGGTTTTTCTTCGCCGAAGAGCCTCAGGGTTTTGGCGCCGCTGCGCAAAGCACCTCCTGGCGTACCAGGAGCGCAATAGCCCACAATGAGCACGGTATTTCTTGGCTCTGTCATGTTGTTGAAAATGTGGTGTTTCACCCGTCCGGCATTAGCCATGCCCGAGGCACTGATGATGATGCAGGGTTCCGTAGAGGTGTTGAGCCGTTTGGATTGCTCTACATCTTTGATGTAAGTCAGATGATAAAAACCGAAAGGATTGGGGTCTTTTAAAATATAGGTACTCAGCTGGGTATCGTAGCATTCGGGGTGAGTACCGAAGATCACCGTTGCATTCACAGCCAGCGGGCTGTCCACGTAAACCGGCACTTTGGGTAGTTTGCCCAGGCTCTCCAATTGGTCTATGATGTACACGATTTCCTGCGTCCGTCCTACGCTGAAGGCAGGGATGATGAGCTTCCCCTTTTTTTCGATACAGGTATGCCTGATGATCCTCAGCAATTTTTCCGTTTCGTTGGGTGGTGATTCGTGATCCTTATCACCGTAGGTGGATTCGCAGATGAAGTAGTCCATAGGCTCCAGTTGCCCCGGATCCCGCAGGATGGGGCGGTTAGGCCGACCGATGTCGCCGCTGAAGCCCAGGCGGATGGGCCTGCCATTTTCGGTGATTTTCAGTGAGACGCTGGCGCTGCCCAGAATATGCCCAACGTCCCGAAACTCCACTTCCACGCCGGGGTGTACTTCAAATTTCTGGCCGTAGTCATAGCTTACAAAGCGATCCAGTGCTCTTTTAACGTCCTCTTTGTTGTACAGCGCTTCCCGTGCTTTTTCTGTTTTTGCCTTTCTTCTTTTGTTAAAATATTCGGCATCCCGCTCCTGAATCAGGGCGCTGTCCAGCAGCATAATGCCGCAGAGGTCCAGCGTGGCATGGGTGCAGTGAATCTTTCCTGTGAAGCCGTCTTTTACCAGTTTGGGAAGCCGCCCGCAGTGGTCAATGTGGGCGTGAGACAAGATGACGCAGTTGATTTCTTTGGGGTCGAAAAGCCAGTTTTGGTTAAAATCTTCCATCCGTTGATCCGACCCCTGGTAGAGGCCGCAGTCGAGCAGGATTTTGAAACCACCATCCAGCGTGAGCAGGTGGGCACTCCCCGTGACTTCCTGGGCAGCTCCACAAAATTTTACTTTCATTTTCTCAAAAAATTAGGAGAAGACTAATCTTTTTTCGTCCTCTGATTTTAAAAAACAAGGCAAGATACAAAAATGACGGGTTGGTAAAAAAAGCTCCTCTTCACTTTACTGCCCCGAAGCAGGCTGGCGGTGGGCAGCCGGGCACTGTTTAAATTTATGTGGAAAACTTCCTTCCGGTATCAACCAACCCCCTACCACAAATTGTTTTAACTTCGCTGCTCAAACGAGGACTTAGACATGAAAAGGGGAAATGCCCGCCCGGCTTCGACCTTTCAGTGCTTCAAACCCTGCAATCTTCCACGCCATGCCAGATTTTTGCCATCTCCACTGCCACACGCAATACTCCCTGCTCGACGGCGCTGCTGACATCGCTAAAATGATGGACAAAGCAGTGAAAGACGGCCAAAAGGGTGTCGCCCTGACCGACCACGGGAACATGTTCGGCGCCTTCCAGTTTGTCAAGGAGGCGAATAAGCGGGGCCTCCGGCCCATTATCGGTTGCGAATTTTACCTGGTGGAAGACCGACACAAAAAGCAATTCCTGCGCTCCCGGAGCGAAAGTGACAACCGCTACCACCAGCTCCTGCTGGCCAAAAACCGCAAAGGATATGAGAATCTCTCCAAGCTCTGTTCACTGGGCTATATCGAAGGGCTGTACGGCAAATTTCCCCGCATTGACAAGGAGCTGATTGAGAAATACCACGAGGGGCTTATTGCCACGAGTTGCTGCATTGGGGCCGAAATTCCACAAACTATTTTAACCGGCAACCTCGAAAAAGCAGAAGAGCTGCTGCGCTGGTGGCTCAATATCTTTGAAGACGACTACTACATCGAGCTTCAGCGCCACCGGAACATGGAGAACGTGGACGGAACCGGCGTAAGCCAGGAAGAAGTGAACCAGGTGTTGCTGGGCTTTGCCAAAAAATACGGTATCAAAGTCATTTGCACCAACGACAGCCACTACGTGGAGGAGGAGGACTACATGCCGCACGACATCCTGCTCTGCGTGAATACCAACAGCTTGCTCGAAGACAAAGACCGCTTCCGCTTCCCTTCTTCCGATTTTTATTTTAAAACGCAGGATGAAATGAACCGGCTGTTCAGCGACGTGCCGCATGCCGTGGACTTTACCCAGGAGGTATTGGATAAAATCGAGCCGTTGAAGCTCACCCACGAGGTGCTGCTGCCGGCCTTCCCCCTGCCGCAGGGCTATGCTACTCAAGATGACTATCTGCGTCACCTGACGTTTGAAGGAGCACAAAAACGCTACGGTCACCTCACACCCGAAATCGAAGAAAGGCTGAATTTTGAATTGGGCGTCATCAAAAATTCAGGCTATCCCGGCTACTTCCTCATCGTGCAGGATTTCACCACCAGCGCCCGGAAAATGGGGGTTTCGGTAGGTCCGGGGCGGGGTTCGGCGGCTGGTTCGGCGGTGGCCTACTGCATCGGCATCACCAACGTGGATCCCATCAGGTACGACTTGCTGTTCGAGCGTTTCCTCAATCCCGAGCGCATAAGCATGCCCGATATTGATATTGACTTTGACGATCGGGGCCGCGACCAGGTGATCAACTACGTCTTGGAAAAATACGGCCGCAACCAGGTAGCACAGATCGTCACCTACGGCACCATGGCAGCAAAATCTTCCATCCGGGATGTCGGAAGAGTGATGAACGTACCCCTGCCCGAGGTGGACAGAGTGGCGAAAACCTTCCCGCATGCATTGGGTGCAACACTGGCAGAGGTGCTCGCAGAAGGCGATGTCATGCCCAAACTCAAGGAGCGCCTCAACGCCGAAGACCTCGAACGGGCCAACCAGTTCAGAATACTGGCTGCTGGAAATGACGATATAGGAAAAATGATCCAAACAGCCCGCAAGCTGGAAGGCTCTGTCAGGAATACCGGCATCCACGCCTGCGGCGTCGTCATTACGCCCGACGACATCACCAAGTACGTACCCGTGACGGTGGCAAAGGAAAATGACCTCCTCGTCAGCCAGTTTGACAACAACGTGGCAGAAGCAGCAGGGCTGTTGAAAATGGACTTCCTGGGGCTGCGAACCCTGACCATCATCAAAGATGCTATCCGCATCATCGAAGAAGTACGGGGCAAAAAAATTGACCCCGATGACATACCGCTCGACGACCCCAAGACTTACGAGCTGTTTCAGCGGGGCGATACAGTCGCCATTTTCCAGTACGAAAGTGACGGCATGCAGAAATACCTGAAAGACCTGAGGCCCACTACCTTCGGCGACCTCATCGCTATGAACGCCCTGTACCGGCCAGGACCATTAGCTTATATCCCCGATTTTATCGCCAGAAAGCAAGGCAGGCAGCCGATTACCTACGACCTGCCAGTCATGGAAGAATACCTCAAAGAAACCTACGGAATTACCGTTTACCAGGAGCAGGTCATGCTGCTTTCCCAGGAGCTGGCTGGTTTTTCAAAAGGCGAAGCAGACGTCCTGCGAAAGGCAATGGGCAAAAAGCAAAAGGAAGTCCTGGACAAGATGTTTTCAAAATTCATGGAAGGCTGCGCTAAAAACGGCCACCCCCACGAGGTTTGCAAAAAGATATGGCAGGACTGGGAGGCTTTCGCCAGCTACGCTTTTAACAAGTCACATTCCACCTGTTACGCCTATCTGGCTTTCCATACCGCTTATCTCAAAGCCAACTACCCGGCAGAGTTCATGGCAGCTGTGCTTTCAAACAACAAGGGTGACATCACAGAATTGACCAAATTGCTCAGAGAGTGTAAGCGCATGGGCACCACGGTACTCGGCCCTGACATCAACGAATCCGTGTCTGATTTTACCGTGAACGGAAAAGAGCAGATTCGCTTTGGCCTCTCTGCCCTCAAGGGCGTCGGCGAAGGCCCTGTGGAGATCATCCTGGCCGAGCGCGACCAGGGAGGCCATTTTGTGGATGTTTTTGACTTTTTAAAACGCCTCGACTCCAAGGCTGCTAACAAGAAGGTGCTGGAAAGCCTCGTACTCGGAGGCGCCCTGGATACGTTCGGAGACATCCACCGGGCGCAGTATTTTGCACCCTCTGGCAAGTACGATTCTTTTATCGAAGAGCTTATCCTGTACGGCAACAGGTCAAAGACAGAAGCCAACGCACTCACGCTCTTTGCCGATGACGCCGCCGCTGAGGTGCTGCAGCCAGTGCCACCCCACATAGAGCCTTGGAGCCTCATTGAAAAACTGGAACGGGAGAAGGAAGTCACCGGCATTTACATCTCTGGCCACCCACTGGACGACTACCGGCTGGAGATGGAAAACTTCACTACCTGCTCCCTTGAAGACCTGGAGAACCACAAAGAGCAGCCCGTAAAAATTGCCGGCATCGTCACCGGGGCCTCCCATCGCATTAGCAAAAAAGGCACGGGTTGGGGATTGTTCACCATCCAGGATTTCAACGCCTCACTCGAAATCCCGCTGTTCAGTGACGACTACATGAAGTTCAAAGGCCTCTTCGAGCAGGGCAACTGCGTTTTTATTACCGGCACCTACGAGGCTCGCTGGAACAAGAAAGACGAGTTCCAGCTTCGCATCAGGGAAGTCACCCTGCTGGAAAATGCAGGGAAGAACCTAGCCAGCAACATCACGCTGAAGCTCCCCGTAGAGGCCATTACGGCTGATATGCTCGACCAGTTGGAGACTTTGCTCAAAAAACACAAAGGCCAGCATCAGCTTCGCATTACCCTGCTCAATTACGCAAATAAGACGAGCCTGCCCTTTGTCTCCGCAAGCCGGAAGGTAAACGTGGACAATGAATTGGTGAAAGAGCTGGAAGGAATGGGGGTAGAGTACGCCGTGGGCTGATAAGAGCTTATTTGATGGCTGCCACTGCCACTGACCTTTAGATACAGCCTCAAGTTCCTAAAACGCCCTTGACGTATTTTCGGCATATTCCTAAGAGCTTGTTTGCGTTTAGGTCACTTGGTCAAAAACGGCTCTTTTTCATCTTGTTTTCACCTTTTTTCAGCTCCGTAGCGCTGCTATGCAACTTCAAAAAGCTAAAAACCTGACAAAAAATAGCTCGTTTTCAGATGCTGTTGGAGTTGGGCTGCCGGAGATAAAAAGACGCCTTTTTAGCCCGGTAAGCTCCATTCCAACAGCATCTGTGCTCAAACACCAAATCGCAACAAGCTCTAAACGCCGGTTTTTTTTATGCAAAACGACACCTCTTCGCTCCGCGTTCTCGTTCTCGTCAACCGCTTGTTCGAGTGGTCGCAGAATTTCATCACCCGGGAGCTGACCGAGCTGAATGAGCTGGGCGTCCCAATGACCATCGTGGCTAGGGACATGCGCCTTCGGGAAGACCTCAGCCCACAGGAAAAAAAGCTGGAGGAGCACTACGTCCGCGTCAGGGAAAACCCCTTTACGCCCGATTATCTGCTCAGCTTTTGCAGGCTGGCCATCAGCTGTCCCACTTGTTTTTTCAGCGCCTGGCGCGCCTTGTTTTCACTGCAGCACCGGCCCTCCCGCTTTTTCAGGGGGCTTATCTGCCTGTTTCGGGCTGCCGGGCTTGCGCACTTGGTCAGGCAGCGCAATATCAACCTGATACATGCCCATTTCCTTACCGCTGCGGGTGAAACGGCGCTCTATCTTTCCAAATTTACAGGTGTGCCTTTTGGCGCCACGGCTTACGCGATGGATATCTACGTGGATAATAGCGGACTGCCCGGCAAACTCAGGCATGCGGCTTATGTCAATGCGACAACTTTGTACAACGAGCGCTTTTTGGCTAGGCTGATCCCCCAACACCCCGACAGGGTGCTGACGCTGTACTACGGCATTCACATCTTGCCGGAGTTGCTGCCGCCATTGCAACACGAGAAATTCACTTTTCTGGCGGTGGGAAGGCTGGTAGAAAAGAAGGGATTCGGATACTTAGTAGCAGCCTGCGCCATCCTGCGCGAGCGGGGATTTGATTTCACTTGCGAGATCATAGGCAAAGGCCCTCTGGAAGAGGTGCTGAAAGGGCAGATACAGGCGCTGCACCTGGAATCGCTCCTCCGGCTGAGAGGCTATGTGGCTCCCAATGAGATGCCGGCAGTTTACCGCAAGGGCGATGTGCTCGTTGCGCCCTGCGTGATAGCTGAAAATGGTGATGTGGACGGCCTGCCCAACGTCTGCCTGGAAGCGATGAACTACGGCCTGCCTGTTATCAGCACGACCATCAGCGGTATCCCCGAAGGGGTAGAAGAGGGCGTGAATGGCTGGCTCACCCCTCCCAACGATGCGCCGGCACTGGCAGATGCCATGCAGAAAGCCATGCAATCTCCACACCTGGCCAGGATGAGGGCTGCCTCCTACCGGATGGTGAGCGAAAAGTTCGATGTCCGAAAAAATGTCTTGCCGATTCGGGAATTATGGGAGAAGCATCGCAAGTGAAAGCGGGTTAGCTTCTGTTCTTCCTTCGCAATAACCGCTGCCAGTCCTCTTGTTCCACGATGCCTGTCCACTTCGCCAGCGCAAGGTAAATCAACAGGTAAACTGTTGCCAGCACGAAGAAACCCGCGGCAGCAGGTAGCGCTATCTGGCTTTTCAGTGCCCAGACGGGAATGCCGGCCAGGGTAGCCACTCCCAGCGCCTTGCTGTAAAAGCCCCAGGGGAACACCTCCCGAAAGCTAATTTTCAGCAGGCGCCGGATGCAGTCAAGTGCGTACCACCAGGTGAAGGTGTTGGCGATGAGCGAAGCCAGCGGAGGCCCTGCCATGCCTAACCAAAGCACCAGAGGTACCGACAAAACGACATTGATGGCAAACAGATAAATAGCGGCGTAGGTGATTTCTTTGGTGCTGCCCAGCGCCTTTTGCATGTTGCTGTACGAGGCTACCCGTTGGAGCAGAATGAGGGTGTAAATACGGAAGGGGATGACAGCCCCAGCGTAGCCTTCAGGAAAAAGCAATGCGATGAACTCCTCTGCCGCCACGATGAAAACCATGACCAGTGGCAACACCAGCAGGCTGACCTTTCGGATGCTCTTGTACCAAAGTGCAAGCAGCGGCTCTTTCTCTTCGCGCAGGAAGTGGCCGATGAGTTGGGGCATCATCACTGAGGCGATAGAATAGGCAATGGTTGGAATGATTGGAATTTCGTAAGCACCTGCGGTGTAGATAGCAAAAGAGGCGGGCAGAAACCACTGCACGATGTACTTGTCCACCTGCCGGTTGAGACTCCAGAAAATCTGAGCCAGACTCAGCGGCACAGCGTAGATGAAAAGCTCCCGAACGGTACCGCGAGGGAGAGGCTCTGCTGTTTCACTTTTGAAGAGTTTTAAAAAGACGATGGCGCTGAGACTTAGCCGTAGCACGCCATAGGCGAGCAGCCCCCATGTGATGCCGGCTACGGGATTGGGCAGCAGCAGCGGGATGGTCATGGCGGCGAACTGCGAAAGGCCGATAAAAAGATTCAGCCAGGCGGCCTCCTTCGCTCGGTCGAGGGCGATGAGAATATTGGGCAGGGGCAGTGAAGGCAGCTCGAACAGGAGTAACCCCATCAACGCCCAGATGAGCAGACGCACTTCGCCGAAGCCTTCCCGCGTGGCACCTGCCCATGCGATGGCAAGCATGACAGCAGCTCCTGCCAGGCTTAGCCGCAGCAGCCAGCGACTGATGAGCAATGCGACGCTTTTGCGAAACTTCGGAGCCAGTTTTTCAAAAAAATAAAAAACGCTGTCTGGTAGGCCGAGCTGCCCGAAGGTCTGGGCAGTGCCGTAGATGGTGAGCAGGAAAAAAACGATACCTGCTTCAGCCTTCGTCAGGCTGTGCGTCAGAACGACGACTGCCATGAGCTGAGCCAAGATGGTGGCAGCCCGGCTCAGGGTAAAAATGCCCGCCTTGTGGGTGAGGCTCATGGGCTTTTTGCCCCTTAGTGAATTGTTTTGATAATTTTTTGTAGCCAAAGTTAGTTGTTAAGGAACACCTCTTTTCACGGGGCAAGGGAGCAGAAAAGGCATTTTCCCTCCTACGCCTTCTGCCTCCTCTCAACGCAGTCGCATGCAGGAGATGCGGTGCTGCCCGGAGCTGAGAAGCCCGCTGTTTCTTTGCGCAAAACCTGCAGGCACTACTGGAGACAAAGGTTTGTTAAACTTCCTGTTCTCGTTAATTTTTAGGACTATTTTTGCCAGTACGGATTCAATTTTGAAGACAGAGCAACTTTATTTCAGTATGAAAAAAATACTTTTCCTGCTGGCCTTTCTTTGGCCTGTACTCTCTTTTTCCCAGGATGAAAGGCTGCGCAATTACGACTATGTGTATCTGGATTTCATTAAATCCGTTCAGTTGAACGTGCAGGGGCTGGCGCTCAGCATGCCAATTATCAACCTCAATTCGGGTACTGCGCTGGAACTTTCCTTCGACGACCTGGAAGGCGACGTGAAAAACTATACTTATATGGTGGTGCAGTGCAACGCTGACTGGACGCCTTCAGGCCTGATTGAGCCTGAGTACATTGACGGCTTTCCGGAGAGCGACATCCGGGATTTTGCCTATTCATTTAAAGTGAAGACTATTTACACGAACTACAAGCTGAGCTTTCCGAACAATGACATGCAGATTACCAAATCAGGCAACTACCTGTTAAAGGTTTATGAAAACGAGGGGCGGAAGAGGCTGGCTATTACCCGCCGCTTCATGGTCGTAGAGCCGGTTGTTAGCGTCATTCCCCGCATGGTGCGACCTGCTCAGGTGAGCAAGGGCGATACCCACCAGGAAGTTGATTTCACAGTAACGCATAAGCATTTTGAAATACGAAACCCGCGGCAGGAGCTTTCTGTCACGGTGCTGCAAAACGGGCGGTGGGACAATGCGATCACGGGCCTGCTGCCGATGTTTTCCCGGCAGGAGGAGCAGATCTACGACTATCAGGACAAGGTCGTTTTTAATGCGGGAAAAGAGTTCCGCTACGCTGATCTGAGGGGCCTCCGCTACGGCACAGAGAGCATTGCTTTTGTCGAATACATTGATAACCAGTACGAAGTGGTACTTCGGCGGGATGAAAAGCGCAGCAGCACCCGCTACCTCGAAATTGAAGATATTAACGGGAACTTCGTCATCGAAACTTTTGACGAAAATGACCGCGACCTGGAAAGCGAATATGCCAATGTCCTCTTTTCTCTGTACAGCCCCACGGAATTGTACGAACAAGAGGTGTACATCTTCGGCAAATTGACGGACTGGCAGCTCAAACCTGAGTTTAAAATGGTGTACAATCCCGCCATTAGTTCTTATGTAGGCAAAGTTAGTTTGAAACAAGGGTACTACAACTATCTGTACGCCACCCTGCCCAGAGGAGCCGACCGCCCGGATTTTGAAGAGACGGAAGGCGACTGGTTTGAAACGAGAAATACATACACGGTTCTCGTTTACTACCGGCCGTTCGGAGGACGCTACGACCAACTGATCGGCTCGTACTCCTTTGGATCCCGGATTTAGGAACGTGCCGGGAATAAGCTGGGTGTTTTGAGAGCTGGCCGTGTTAGAGCTTGTTTGCGATGGGGTCACCTGGCCAAAAACGGCCCTTTTTCGTCCTGTTTTCCCCTTTTTTCAAATCCGTAGCGCTGCTACGCCACTTCAAAAAGCTAAAAACCTGACAAAAAATTGCTCGTTTTTACCTCAAGTACCAGAACACAAACAAGCTCTTACAGACTGAGAAACAGAGAACACCCTCCTGGTAAGTAGCACAATTTTTGAGCTATATCCCCCGATCGAATTAAAATGGGTTTGTTATGAATGCTTTTTATGTTATTGATTTTCTTAATAAATACAAGAGAGCACTGCTCTTGTGTTTAGTCGTGGGCCTATCCGTTCCACTATTTGCGCAGGGCAGAGTAGTTGACAAGGCAAACGAGTATTACAAGCTCAACCAGTTTGCCGATGCCGCTGGATTGTTTGAACAGGCCCTCGGAGAAATGGATGCAAAGCGAAGAGCAGGGCGCAATGCTTTCAACCTGAAGGTGAAACTCGCCTACTGTTACCGCATGAACAACAAGATGGGCAGGGCAGAGTTGTTATACGCAGAAGTGGTGCAGTCAGAGAATGCCAAACCAGAAACATACTACTACTACGGCGAGGCGCTGATGAGCAACGGCAAGTACGACGAGGCCAGGAAATATTTTTTGGAATACCAAAAACTGCAACCCGAAGATAAAAAAGCCGACCTGATGCTGACGGCTTTGGATAAAGTGCCTTTCATTCAGCCCTACTTCCAATTCATTGACGTCAGGGAGTTCCCCTACAATTCAAGCGCCGACGACAATGCTCCGGTAGCCTGGAAGGGCGGTATCCTGTTTTCTTCTGACCGGGATCAAGGCATTAAGCTGCTGAAGGAAAAATCAGGCTGGACGGGCAGAGATTACCTCGACCTTTACTTCTCGGAAAAAAAGGAAGACGGCACTTTCGCAGTGCCGAAGAAGTTTTCATCCAAACTCAGCGAGGTGAATAAAAACACGGGCAACGCCTCGCTGACCAAAGATGGCACAGAGATATTTTTTACCCAAAATGACAACGTGCTCAATAAACAAAATACGTACAACCTCCAGATTTACAGTGCCCGCGCCAGCGGCGATGACCGCTGGAGGAAAGCTGAAAAGCTGCCTTTTTGCTCGCCTAATTTCAACTTTATGCACCCGGCCGTTTCGCCGGACGGCAGGCAATTGTTCTTTGTCAGTAACAAACCGGGGGGAGAAGGAGGAACGGATATTTGGGTTTCACAGCGAGTTGGTGAGACTTGGAGCAATCCTGAAAACCTGGGGCCAGTCGTCAACACCTCCGCCAACGAGGGATTCCCCTTCATTGACGGGGAAGGCAGGCTCTACTTTTGCTCGAAAGGCCATCCCGGCTTTGGAGGCTTTGATATTTTCGTGACGGAAAAAGATGAAAACGGCAATTGGGCAGCTCCGCTCAACTTAGGCAAACCCCTCAACAGCTCCCTGGACGACATTTCGATTTATATAGCACCCGACAGGCAAAGTGGCATGTTTACCTCTTCCCGCAATGGCGGCGACGACGATATTTTCCTGTTCCAGGTGCTGGACCATTCTTCAGTGCCTGAGCAGATCGCTGTGTTGGCACCTGCCGAACCCATACAACCTGAATTGTCAGGAGCGGTAGAGAGCCCAGAGGAGCTGGATGCCATAAAAGCAGAAGAACCCGGGCCTGTGGTGCAGCGAGAAGAAGTCGCAACCCAGGCTACCCGGGTGGAGGAGAAAGCGGTAAAGCCTCAGGAAGAGCCGGACGCTGTCAGCCAGCAGCCCCATGGAGTTGCCACTTGGCAAGAACCAGTCCACCGGCAGGAGCCACTGCCGCCACCTCCTTATCTGAGCGAGCCGGTTTTTCCTGCACCTGCCAGCGAAGGTGAAAAAACGGAGAGCATGCCTCAGACAGCCGGAGCTTCGGTGAGCCATCCCCCGGAGGAGGTACCTGCTGCCTCGCAGAAGAAGGACCCCGAAATGGAGCTATCCTCGGTTGCTTCGGCTTTGGTAGCTCTGCCATCGTTTGAAGATCTGATTAGCAAACTAGAGCGGGGGTATTTGCAGGAGGGCGACCAATTTCGGCTTGACAATGCCGTTTACGATCCGAACGTGTGGCAGTTGACTCCTCGCACTGCAGCTGTGCTGGATAAAATAGCCGATATTCTGCTACAATTTCCTGCGATAGTAGTGGAAATTGGCGCATACACCGAAACCCTCGGAGACGAGGAGGATAATCTCCGGCTCTCGCAAAACAGGGCGCAAACTGCAGTGGACTACCTCATAAGTGAAGGAGTTCCCAAGAAGCGCCTATCATTCAAGGGCTACGGTGAAACCAGGCCACTTAACCGTTGCCACAATGGCGTCAATTGCTCTCAAGAGGAGCATTCTTTTAACCAAAGGCTGGAATTGAAGATCTTGCGGATTAACGGGCGCAAGTAGTACAGAAAGGGATTACTTCATCTTTGGCCTTCTGCGTTTGGAGCGCGGATTCAGAGGGGTGCCGCCTTTTTGCACCATGCCCATTCGCTGGGCTGCTTTCAATTGCCCCTGCTGCGTCAGGGCTTTTTCAAATTGCTTGAGCTGATCTTTAAGCTCCTGCTGGGTGATGTTCAACTCCTTTGCATTTTTCAGGTGGACTTTTGCAACATTCCAGCGCTGGCGCTGAGCGGCGATTCCTGCCAGTTGGAGCTGGACAGTAGCTTTTTCGTTGTCTGTTGGCAGTTCGAGGGTTTGCGCTTTTTTCAACCACTCTTCCGCTTCATCTATTTTGTTCAACCCTTGAGCCATCGTTCCTTTCAACAGGTAGTAGTAGGCTCGGTTGGTGACGTAAAGCCACTTGGGGTTCAGGGTCAGGCTCAAGCGCTTTTCTGCCCCTTCAAAGTTGCTTCCGTCCTGCATGATCGTGGCTGCTGACTGAACCGTCCCTAATAAGATATAACCTACCAGCAGGACTAAGCCAGCGAGCAGAAAAGGAAAGGCATACCAGAATCCCAGGAAAAAAGCCATAATCGTTCCGCCGATAAACAGCACTCCCATCAGAGCAAAGCGCAGGTAAATATTAATCGTAAACATAGAGTTCAGATAATTGCAGGTGTAATTTTAAGGTGCAAAGGTAAAAAGTTTTGCGGGTAAAGAGCAGGTGCTTCAGACGGGCAACTCATTGTGTTACAAATAATTTTATTTCTAAAGCCAGTAAATAGTTTTTGTGTAAAAGGCAGAAAATCAGCATCTTGCGCAGATGGTGGACGCTGCGTTTTGTCGAAACGAATAAATGTAACACTTTTTGTCCTGAACATTTCATTAGGCAAACACCTTATTCTGGCGTATCGGATTTTATCAAAACATATTTGGAACAAAAAAAAAAGGAAATGGTACCTCCAAATCAATCTAACAGACCAGGGGGAGGCAATGAAAAAGACCCCCAACAAGTGTCGCCTGTTGTGAAGGCAAATCCCGTTGTTCAGCCTCAACCAAAGAGGCCCAAAACCAACCCCCTACTGCCTGTGGCAATAGCGGTTGGGTTTTTACTGCTTGCAGCGGTATCCTGGCTGGCCTATACCAGCATGAGCACAACCCGGACGCTAGAGCAAAAAATTGCCGAACTGGAAGAGGCGCAAAAATTGCGCGCCGAACTTGAGAATCAGTACAACCAGGCCCTGGCCGAACTGGAAAGCCTCAAAGGCGAAAATGAGCAGATCAATGCACTCATTGATCAACAAAAGGCAGAACTGGAAGCACAGAAAAATCAGATTGCAGGCCTGCTGCGCGACAAGAGGCAGCTGGATGCAGCCAGATCCGAGATCAACAAGCTGAAAGGGCGAGTTTCGGAGTACATTGCGGAAATCGAGCAATTGCGGAGCAAACAGGCCGCTCTCACAGAAGAAAACCTGGCACTGAAGGAAGATAAAGACAACCTTCAGATTGCCCTGCAGGAAAAAACCGTTGAAAATGAATCGCTTTTTACAGCCAAAGCACAACTGGTGAGCGAAAAAGAAAACCTGACCAAGGCGGTTCAGGCAGGCTCGGTGATCATGGTGAAGAACATAGAAGTGACGGGCCAGAAGCTGCGGAAAAGTGGAAAAACAACAGAAAAGGCGAAAGCTAAGCGAGTGGACCAGTTGAAAGTTTGCTTCACAACCGTGGCGAATGAAATCGTGCAGCCCGGCACTGAGAAGTTCTTTATCCGCATCATCAATCCCGAAGGCGAAACGCTGGCTATTGACGACCTCGGCAGCGGAGCTACCTCAAACACCCGGACAGGCGAGGAAATGTCTTATACGCAGATGAAAGAGTACGAGTACGCCAACGACGAAACACAGCTTTGCTTTATGTGGAATCCGAGTGTGCCATTCCAGAGTGGCAAGTACAATGTCGAAATTTATAACAAGGGCTACCTGGCCGGCACAGGGGAGTTTGAGTTGAAATAAATAAGCACTATCCGACGAGAAAAACACGCTCAAATGCGGAAAGAGAGAGGAAAGCCTTTTTCCTCTCCTCTTCTGCGCTTCTTCCTGGACTGTTGCTCATAAAGATCTGTAACTACCTGGGAGAAGGACGAACTTATAGCAAAAAATCCATTGCAGCGGCAGCCACCAAAAAAACTTTGAGGCTGTATCAAAAGCTCAATGGCGGCGACTGCCGCCAAATAACATTTCAGTAGGGGTGGAGAAAACTGAAAGCTTTTCCTAAAAAGCATCCCAAATTGCTGGAAGAGGTAGAAGAATCTTATCAGTTAGCGATACGTATAGCCGGATCTGTGAGGCAGGTTCGGCTTTTCGCATTTTTATAAGAAGCTGTTTGAATTCGGCTCGGTGAGCTAAATTCAAACAGCTTCCAACACGGCCCTGTTTTTTTCTGGAGGAGAGCTTCTGAAAGGAAGAGAAAGAACAACACCTTCTTATGTCCTTTTGTAGAAAGGAGGAGCAGTGCTTATGGCAGGATGACAACCTTTGTCGCAGCGATATTCACCTGGTATTCTGATTCAAAAATGAAGCGGCAGAAAAATGTACCCGGTGTCATAGCCGCTCTTTTCTTCCAGAAAAACTGGTGCTCGCCTGCGGGGAACAAGCCTGGTGCCAGCGATTCCACTTTCTTTCCGGTCAGGTTAAAAATTTCCAGCTTCACGTTACAGGATTGCGATAGGGAGAAAGAAAAGACAGCTTCCTCCCGGAGTGGGTTTGGTGTAATTTTCAGGTTGAATGGTCCTTCTTTTGGAGGAAGGTCTCGCAGTGTTGATACCAGGCACACTTTTCCAAACTCGCCGCAAAAAGTGCGTTCAGCCAGTGTGCAATCCAGCACGTAGGGGTTGGGTTTGCCGTCCTGATATTTTGCGATGTGCCAGGTGCGATCCCATTCCCGTTGGTCCACGGGGTCCTGGTAATGCCAGGCGCAGAGCGTTTGTCTCTGTGTTTCGAAATAGGTGGAATTGGCCATGTCAGCTTCCTGCTTATACAGAGTGTAGAAGTAAAACATGGAGCGGGCTACGTTGCCCTTGTGGTCTTCTCTTGGCTCGAAGAGGTCGCCTTTTCGCTCGCTGTAAGCGTCAATGTTGGTTGTGGGCAGGGTATTCAATTTCTGGTTCAGGTAGTACCATTCTTCGGTTTCGTTGTCGGGGATTTCTGCGAAAGGGGAGTTGCCTCTGGCAGCGTTTACATCGGCCCGGGTGGGGTAGAGGTGGTGCATATCTCCGGCGGCCTTACCCGTTGCGCCGAGGCTCTGAGGGTAGGTGTGCTCGGTGTTAATAGCGTCGGGGCTGTTGTTCATAAAAGCAGCCTGAGTAGGGTCCATGCTGGGGTCTAACCAAATGGTAAAACCCGTATAGACACAGGTTAGGCTGTCGTCGTGGTTGTCAATGATGCCGAACAGGGTATCACGAGCTTGTGCCTGGGGCAAAGGCAGCACAGGATGGTAGGCGATGATGAGGCTGTCGAGCAGTTCCTGCCCCGAAAGGTTCGGAAAAACGGACTGATGCTGGGCGGGCAGGTCTGCGAGGAGGAAGAGCAGAAAGAAAAGAGTGGCTATTTTCCCTTTCATAAAAATCAAGCTTTGAAACCGTGAAGCAGAGAGGAAAAGGAGAGAAAGAATTGTCTTCTCTCCTCTGCCCGCGCTCTGCCGTGCGGAAGGCAAATTTTAAAAAAGCGTAACTACTAAGAAGTTGTTTGTATTTAGCCCGGTGAGCTAAATTCAAACAGCTTCTTAGCGGAGGTTGTTTTTTGGGAAAATTTTCAATTTTTTCCAAAAACAACCCTCTCTGAAAGGTTAGGAGGCAGCAGCTACCTCTATTGACCTTTTGATGCAGTCTGCCCCTTCCAAGAAGTTACAAAAAAGCAAAAATAGCCCAAAAAACAGGCAGGGTGATCAGGAGGTAGCCCAGGCAGCACCTACATCGGAGTAGGGAATACAGCCTTTGTAGTCGCCTGGCACTGCTTCGTATTTCAGGAACTGGGAGGCGCCTGGCTCCGAGGTGCAGAAACCCAGGATGGTCAGTTCCTTCGCCGTGCGGAAAAAGTGTGGACTTTGGCGGTCGCTGTCTTCGGCATAGGCTTCCTGGTCGTATTTCGTGAGTAGTTCGTCCTGTTGCTCTGGAGAAAGGTCGGTGAAGGATTTATTGTAGGCGGCTTTGGCGTCTTCTTCGACTTTGTTCAGGCCCTCGCGGAAAGCTGTTTTTTCTTTTTCTCCATAGAAACCTGTCATCATGGAGTCAATGAATGCGGGGACGCCGGCATCTTTAGCGCCCGGCGTATCCGTTCGTGGAATGATGCGCTCAACGAGTGCGTCCAGGATGTTGCCTTCTTTGGCGGTGAAGAATTCAGGTGTCCAGCCACCGGGTTTGGGTTCAGCCTTACAGCCACTCATCACGCCTGAAATAGCGCTGGCAGATAAAACGCCACCCAGCAAAATAGAAGTTCTTTTTATTGCTTCTCTACGGTTCATTTTAAAAGGATTGATGGATTGAAGGATTGCAGAGAGCAGAAGGTGGAAGGGTTGCAGGCGTGATGGCAGGGCAATTGTAGAAAAGACATCAACTGCCAGCTCATCCTTTCCGTTGCTCCTTCGGCCTTCTGGTTCTCTTTATGAGCATGTCGGGGTTTTAGTGCTTGAGCCGGGATGCTGTTTGAATGGAGCTCCGGCAATCCCCATCCAAACAGCATCTGAAAACGAGCAATTTTTGTCAGGTTTTTAGCTTTTTGGAGTTGCGTAGCATCCCTACGGAGTTGAAAAAAGGTAAAAAGCAGGTGAAAAGGGCTGTTTTCAGCCAGGTGGCTAAATCCCCAACATGCTCTTTAAAGGTTGCCTTTGTTCAACTCTTTTACGGCATAATCACAAGCTCTGGCGGTCAGTGCCATATAGGTCAGCGAGGGGTTCACGCAGGCGGCGGAAGTCATACATGCACCGTCTGTGATGAACACATTAGGCACGTCGTGGAGCTGATTCCATTTATTGAGCACTGAAGTTTTTGGATCGCGGCCCATGCGGGCGGTTCCCATTTCGTGGATGCCCAGGCCAGGGCCGTAATCGCCATCGTAGGAGTGGACATCTTTCAAGCCGGCAGCTTCCAGCATTTCGGCAGCTTCAACCATGATGTCCTTGCGCATGGCCAGTTCATTTTCTTTCATTTCTACGTCCATCGTCAGAGTAGGCATGCCGTACATGTCGAGCAGGTCTTTGTTCAGGGTAATCCGGTTATCAGGATGTGGCAATATTTCGCCGAAGCCCGTGATGCCCATGTGCCATTCGCCTGGCTCCTGCATTTGCTCTTTCATCCTCTTGCCAAAACCCAGCTCGGCGACCAAGCTGTGCCAGTTGGAGCGGCTGGCGCCCCCCTGGTAGCCGTAACCACGCAGGAAGTCCTTGTGTTTTGGCCCGCCCTTCAGGTTCTGGAAGCGGGGGATGTAGATGCCATTGGCTCGGCGCCCCGAGTAGTAGCGGTCACCGAAGTCATCTGAGCGACCGGCAGCCCCGGCTCCCAGGTGGTGGTCCATGACGTTGCGGCCCAGTTGGTCGCTCGAATTGCCTAAGCCCGTCGGGAAGCGCTCATTGGCAGAGTTCATCAGGATCCAGGTTGAATTGAACGTGGAGGCATTCAGGAAGATAATCTTTGAGTAAAACTCCATCTCCTGCCTCGTCTCAGCGTCAAGTATTTTGACACCTTTGGCCTTGCCCGTTTGCATGTCGTAGATGATGGAGTGGACGATGGAATTTGGCCGGAGGGTCATGTTGCCGGTGCGTTCGGCAGCGGGCAGGGTGCCTGCGTTGCTGCTGAAATATGCCCCGTAGGGGCACCCTCTCATGCAGAGATTCCGAAACTGACACCTGCCGCGGCCCAGTTCTTTTTGGATTTCATTCTGTTGGGTGATGTGTGCTGTGCGGCCGATGGTGATTTTGCGGCCTGGGATTTTTGCTTCTATCTTGGCTTTGGCATCCAGCTCAACGCAGTTCATTTCCATTGGTGGTTGGAATATGCCGTCGGGCAACTGGGGCAAGCCTTCGGCCTGGCCGCTCACGCCGATCCACTCTTCCACGTAATCGTACCAGGGAGCGATGTCCGCGTAGCGGATGGGCCAGTCCACGGCCACACCATCTTTTGCATTGGCTTCGAAGTCCAGGTCACTCCAGCGGTAGCTTTGCCGTCCCCAGGTGATTGAGCGCCCACCGACGTGATAACCGCGCATCCAGTCGTAGCGCTTCACCTCGGTGTAGGGGTGTTCGTCATCTTTGACAAACCAGTGTTTCCAGCCCTGGCGAATGGTGTAGCCCGTACGGCTTTGCTTGGCATAGTGCTTTTCGATTTCTTCTTTTGGCACCTGATCGCCGTATTTCAGATCCCAGGGATTGAAACTCATAGTTGGGTAGTCGGTGACGTGCCGAACCATGCGCCCCCGCTCAAGGACGAGGGTTTTCAATCCTTTTTCTGATAGCTCCTTTGCGGCCCAGCCCCCACTGATACCACTGCCGACGACGATAGCATCGTAGGTGTTTTCCTGTGCCCATTTTCCATTGATGTTGCTCATGCTTCAATTATGTTTTAATGGTAGTAACTACTTAGGAACGTGTCGGAAATAACTTACGCATTTGGGCGGCGTCTTTTGGGCGCTGGCTGTGTTAATGAAATAGTTACGTAGCTAAGGCTATGTGCCTATTTCACTGCCTTGCCAGCCCCCAAAATACACTCGCCGAAATACCCAACTTATTTCCGGCACGTTCCTAAGCAATGGGCGTTTTTGAGGGAAAATTGAAAATCTTTCTCCCAAAACCCCCCTCTCTGAGAGCTCGTTTTTAGCTCAAGCACCAAATTGCAAACAAGCTCTTAAGGATTATTTGGTGGCTGCCACTGCTACTGACCTTTTGATGCAGCCTCTGAAAGGCTATAGAGTAGGGCTGCCGCTATTGGACTTATGGTACAGCCTCACCCCCTTAAGAAACAGGATATTACTAAATCGTGTCCAGCCATTTCAAAAAGCCCATAGTGGAACTGGCCTTTTAAAAATAAGATGTACATTTTGTTTTTTCTTCGATTCTTAATAACTGCTAATGATGCCTTTAAAAATGCGTTTTCAGCATAGTTATTAAAAATTCCACCTCTTTGGGACAGGATTTAGCCCACTCGTCAAATGTTCCAAAGCCTGATAATTTGTTGCCTGGAAGCAGGCTTCGGAATCGTGTCCCTGTCTGGAAAGGCTACTGAAGATACAAGTTTTATTTGGTGAATCAAGAGGTATGCTGAAAAATCCGATGCCAAGATAAGATAGTGACGGAATTATTAGTAATTTTTCAGGAAGAATTGGCTTTTTTCCCTCCAAACCTATTTAGCATTCCCCATTCTGGTGTCCTACCGGCCTGCCAGTGGAGGAAGGTTACTTTTTTGTACTTCTAAAAGGAGACTTAAACTTTTGACACACTTTTCTAAATATTTCCCTCCTCCCTCTTCCCTCTTCCCTCTTCCCTCTTCCCTCCTCCCTCTTCCCTCTTCCCTCTTCCCTCCTCCCTCTTCCCTCTTCCCTCCTCCCTCTTCCCTCTTCCCTCTTCCCTCCTCCCTCTTCCCTCTTCCCTCTTCCCTCTTCCCTCTTCCCTAAAAACGTCTTTCACTTCAAATATTATCGCCTCTAAGTTTCCTGAAGCGCTTTCTTGCTTCCACTGAAAAAGTGCTGGCGGAGTAGTCAATGAAGATCTTTTCGTAGTACTGCATAGCTTTTTCGATATCGTTCAATTGAAACTCGTAGAGTTCGGCGAGGGCGAATAGCGAGTTATCTGCTCTGATCTCTTCGGGGTATTTGTCCACGACTTCCTGGTACAATGCTGCGGCTTTGGTATAGTCTTTCAGTTTGAAATAAATTTGCGCCCGAGCGTAGAGCACGTCGTCGTCCAGGGAGTGTTTAGGGAAAAGGATCAGCACGGAGTCCAGCTTTGCAAAGGCCTCATCGAAGCGATTTTGAAAGGTCAGCAGGTCTGCTTCGGCATATAGGCGCAGTGCTCTGTCGGTGGTATCCAGGCCGAGGTTATCCATGATAAAAACAGACAGATCCAGTGCGTCGTTGGCGATGAGCTTGGAGGTAGAAGCCTTCAGTACGTTAAACTGCGACTGTGCCCATTGGAAGTCGCCATTGTAGTAAGAGAGTTTAGCATTGCGGAAGCGGGCTTCGTGTCCCAGGTGGTCATCGGGGAAGGTTTTATCTACTTGGGAATAGAGGAGTGTTGCCTCCCAAATTTCACCCTGCATCAGGTAGAAATCTCCCAGGCTCAGTTTGCCTTGAGCCTGTATTTTGATGTCAACGTTGGGGAAGTCAATCATTTCGCTCAGCAGGGCAATTGCCTTGTTGAGGTCGTTGAGGTAGAAGGCCTCCAGGTCTGCGAGTTCAGCGATGATAGAAGCGGTTGTCCGATTGCGTCCGAATTCCTCTAAGAAGACTTCGTAAGCTTTTTCAATTTCTTGCAATTCGGGTATTGTGTAGGAATATCCTTGCACCAGGTTGCTGCGCCTGGCTCGCAGAGATTCCCGCTTGGCATCTAAGTAGAATGTGGATGCCTTACCCAGGTCGTTCACGATATAATCGTAGCAGGTGATGGCAGCGGGATAATCTTTGTCGCTGAAGGCAATTTGAGCCAGTTGAAAGACCCTAGCTCCGTTTTCCCCCAGGCGTTTATCCAGTGCTTTAGCCTGGCGGAGAGCATTTTTATAATCTTTTTTCTGAATAAAAACCCACTGCAGCAGTTCTATGAAGTGGTAGGCATCGGGGTTTTTCTGTATGCGTTCATACAATTGGGATTGCAGTTCGGTATAATCATCTTCGCTGAAAAGGTTGCGCTGCAATTGCATTTTGATCGTGTTGAGGCGCTCGGGGTAGGATTCGAGGCTTTGCAGGTAGTTTGTAATCATTTTGGGGATATCGCCCTTTCTGCGGTAAAGTTCAGCCAGGTTGTAAGCGAAGATTTCCTTATCTTTCAGCAACTGGCTACCTGCTTCATAGGTGCGGATAGCGAGGTCGTATTTTGTCAGCCCGCTGAAGGCGCTGGCTAATCTCGTGATCTGGTATTGATCTGCGGGCATTTTTTTAATGGCCTTTTCGTATTGCTCATTTGCTTTGTCTTCCATGAACTGGCGCTCGTACAAGTTCCCGTAGGTGATGTAGAGCCGGATGTTGTTGGGGTCATCTTTCAATCCTTTTTTCAGAGCAGCTTCTACTTCAGCGTATTTTTCAATGGCGAGCAGGCATTCTATGTAGCGGTCGAAGTAGTAGTCGTTTTTGTTCTGTTCATCGAACAGCTTTTTGTACAGTACGGCGGCTTTTTCAAATTCACCATCCTGAAAGTATTGCTGTGCCAGTTTGGAATCCTGGCCAAAAGAGATCAATGATGCGAGTAAAAAGGCTGCTATCAGAAAAAAGATCCGCATGGCGTTGTTGTTTTAAATCGTTGAGGCTGTTGCTGGTTTCGCCTGTTTTACTTCAAAAGGAAAAGCGCTAGCTGGTAGTTTAGCCACGTTCCTAAGTAGTCGTAAAAATTGCTTGATTTGAAAAACGCAACCCAGCTTCAAAAGTTGTTATCACTGCGAAGGTCGGGCCACAAAATGGTGGAGCCTGGTTTTTTCGCCCGTGTTCAGCCCTCCCACAGATAGCCCAACTCCGGGTTTTTCCCTTTGACCCCCCGGAAATAATCTTCTATGACTTTAAAGTCCGCTTCCTTGTCGCCCGTTGGGAAGAAAGGCTCCCTGAATTCGACGACTCGATTGCCCCAGTCAAAACGGCACATGACGATAGCTGCTTTGCCACCTAATGCGATGTAGTAAAATCCCGTTTTGAGTTTCTCTACCTTGCTGCGGGTGCCTTCAGGAGCAATGACGGTGTGGAATTTTTTTTCTTTGTTGTAAATATCAGTCATCACCTGGACGAAATTGGTGTTTTTGCTGCGATCCACGGGGTATCCCTTCAACCAGCGAAAAAGCCAGCCCAAAGGTGGCTTAAACAGGCTGTCTTTAGCTATGAACATGATGTCGGCCCGTATGGCAGAGCGCACCAGGATGCCCAGCGGAAAATCCCAGTTTGAAGTATGAGGCAGAACGATGACCATCACTTTGGGAAGGTCGTTCGGATAAGTGCCTTTTATTTTCCAGCCCCAAAGTCGCAAAAGCAATGCACTGAACTTGCTGATCATTTTTTATGCAGTTTGTATTAACACGTTCCTTAGAGCTTGTTTGCGATTGGGTCACTTGGCTAAAAGGCGGCCCTTTTACGCCACTTTTCCCCCTTTTTCCCGTTCTGTAGCGCTGCTACGCAACGGAAAAAGGAGAAAAATTGCTCGTTTTCAGATGCTGTTGGGGGTGGGCAGCCGGAGATAAAAAGAATGGATTTTTAGCCCGGTAAGCCCCATCCCAACAGCATCTCGGCTCAAGCACCAAAACGCAAACAAGCTCTTAACCGAAGTCTGCACTGTGGGTGTCCGGATTTTGCACATCTTGCAGCCCGAGAGCGGCCCATAGTCAGTTTGGCCTTCCGTTAAAAAACGCCTTTCCCCTGACGTCCCGAACGGGCATTTCGATAGGAGCACAGGTGGATAAAGGCGACGAAGTTACAATTTTACTGTACAGTTTAAATTTCTCTCCATAGCCTGTCTCTCCAAAAGCACTCCGCCCACTGGAAAGTGGCAGCGCTGTTGAGAGCCGGAGATGCCGACAATTTCGGTAAAGGATTCTGGTTTTGTGGTAGAAGGAAGCCCCTTGAAAAGGCAAAAGGAAGCAAGGTTTTATCGCAGAAGGCCCGCCTCAAAATTGTACGATCCCAAAACAGTAAGCAGTTTATTCCGTAGGTTTGCTTTAGACAAAACAACAATTATGTCCGCTAACCAATACGTTTGCATCCACGGCCATTTTTACCAGCCTCCGCGGGAAAGTGCCTGGATTGAGGTAATTGAACTACAGGAAAGTGCAGCCCCTTTTCACGACTGGAACGAGCGCATCAACTTTGAGTGTTATGCGCCAAATGCCGCAGCCCGCATTTTAGATGAGAAAAATCGCATCACTAAAATCGTCAATAACTACGCCCAGATTAGCTTCAACTTCGGGCCAACCCTGCTGTCCTGGATACAGAAGGCTGACCCCGAGACCTACCGGGCTATCTTGCACGCTGATCAACTCAGCAGCGAGCGCTTCAGTGGGCACGGCAATGCGATTGCGCAGGCCTACAACCACATCATCATGCCGCTGGCCAACGAGCGGGACAAGGTGACGCAAGTGCGCTGGGGCATAGCCGATTTCGAGTACCGTTTTGGGCGGAAGCCCGAGGCGATGTGGTTGCCGGAAACCGCTGCCGACACGGCCACACTCGAAGTGTTGGTGGACCACGGCATCAAATTCACGATTCTGGCACCCCGGCAAGCCAGGGCTTTCCGAAAAATTGGTGACTCCGACTGGACGCCGCTGAGCGAGAATGTGAACCCCAAGCGGCCTTATCGCTGCAACCTTCCCTCGGGCCGCAGCATCGCCCTGTTTTTTTACGACGGCCACGTGTCCAAAGACGTCGCTTTTCAGGGCCTGCTCAACGACGGCTACAGCTTTGCCCGCAGGCTGGTCAGCACCCTGGATGAAAAAAGCGATGCACCGCAACTCTCCAACATTGCTACCGACGGTGAGAGCTACGGTCATCACCATCGGTGGGGCGAAATGGCACTGGCCAGGGGGCTGGACATCATCCGGGAAAATGGCTGGGCTAAAATCACGAACTACGGCGAGTACCTGGAAAAATTTCCGCCTGAATACGAAGTGCAGATCCATGAAAATAGCTCCTGGAGCTGCGTTCACGGCGTGGAGCGATGGCGCTCCGACTGCGGCTGCAATACGGGTGCACAGCCCGGCTGGAATCAGGCCTGGCGAAGGCCTCTCCGGGATGCCCTCGACTGGCTGCGCGATGAATTGACAAACCAGTATTTGAAAATGGCCGGCAAGCTGGTCAATGACGTCTGGGAAGCCCGCAACGATTTCATCAGCCTCATTCTCGACCGCTCCAAGGAAAACGTCAATCGCTTTTTTCAAAAACACGCTAAAGTTGAGTTGGGAAAAAATGATAAGATCCAACTGCTGCGATTGCTGGAGATTCAGCGGCAGTGTCAGTTGATGTACACCAGTTGCGCCTGGTTTTTTTCAGAAATATCGGGCATCGAAACCAACCAGGTTTTGCAATACGCTTTGCGGGCAACCTACCACCATTACAACGCCACAGGAGAGAGCTTGGCTCCGGCTTTTATCCGAAAATTAGAAAAAGCACCCAGCAACGTTTTTGAAAATGGAGCTGCAAGTTTCCTGGCAAACGTGATGCCTACGCAGATGACCCTGACGGGTGTTGGGATGCACTATGCCGCATCCTCTATTTTTGAAGATTACGAAGGCACGGCAGGGTTCCTACACTACGAAGTGAAAAACGAGGTGTTTGAACGCATCCCTGCCGGTGTACAAAAACTGGCTTTTGGCAGAACGACTGTCATTTCCAAACTCACCTGGTCGGAGAAAAACTTCAGCTTTGCCGTGCTCTACCTGGGGCAACAAAACATGATCGGCAGTATCGCTCTCGACATGTCTAAAAGCACATTTGACAAGCTTCACGGCGAAATGTCCAACGCCTTTCGCAATGCCAACCTCGGTGACGTGATCAACTTACTGCAAACCTTCGGACAGGAAAAGTTTTCTTTTAAAAACCTCTTCAAGGATGAAAAGCGGAAAATCTACCAGCAAATCCTGGAGCAAAACTTGCCGCCGGTGGAAATTGTCATCCGAGATTACTACAGAGACAACTACCAGCTGATGAACGGCATGGCAAAAAACAACATCCCCGTGCCGGAGGGTTGGAAAAACATAACCCAGTACGTCGTTAACAGGGAGTTGCACCGCATTTTCGTGGAAGGAAAACTGAGCGTCAGAGAGACGAAGTTCCTCGCAGAAGAATTCAGCCGCTGGGGCGTCCAGCTCACTGACCTACAAGGCCTGAGCCTGGCTGCCGGAGAGCGAATCTTTACCGAGCTTCAACTAACAGAAACTGAGGGGGAAGACTGGGAAATGCTGAACAGGATCGTAGGCATCCTTGAAGCGCTCCACCAACTTGGCATCCAGCCGGAGCTATGGAAAAGTCAGAACCTCTACTACCAGATTGCCCAGCGACACCGGGACAATGACTGGAAAGGCGTCCACGATGACTGGAAAACCACCTTTTTGCGCTTGGGAAATTTGTTGAAAGTGAATGTGACCTGAGCAGCAGGCCGTTTAGAACATGTTGGGATTTTGGTGCTTGAGCTGAGATGCGGCTTGAATGAAGCTTACCGGGCTAAAAAGTCGGCTTTTTATCTCCGGCAGCCCAATCCAAACAGTTTCTAAGTTATTTTCGGCATGTTCCTTATTTCTCGGGCTTTAACTCCTTGATTTTTAAAGTCATGCTTTTGATACCCGGCAGCGGATTCTGGCGCATATACTGTTCGACTGCCAGCCGGTGCGGGCCTGCCTCCACAAAATGCGCCCTGGCCTGCAGGGGGATTTCCACAGTGCAGTCATTGCCCTTGCACCTCCCGTTCCAGACGCCGGTAGCTGCTGCTAATTCCAGGCTGACGAGTTTTGTCTCCGTCTTTCCTGAAGGAAATGTCGTGTGAAATTGCACATATAAATTTTGGAATCCGTAATTGCCAGCGTGCTCTACGTCGAGGAAGAGTGCGTAAAACAAGCTTGTGTCAGCGATGTTGAAGTTGAATTCCAGGGTGTCCTGGTAGGTCCAGCCCTCCTCCGGTACTTCGAGTGTTTTTTGATATAAAAAGCCTTCGCTGCAGGCGCTGAGCAGCAAGATGAATGCAGGGACAAACAGCAGTTTTTGAAGCATTTTCAGATTGTTGATATGGTTGGATTTTTTGTGGTCTTGATCAATGGACTTTCAGGGACTTGATGGTTATACCTCAGACATTGAGGCGTTGCTTTTTTGGTGCCGGCTGTAAAATAGAGATGTAAGAGCTTGTTTGCGTTTTTAGCCAAGTGACCAAAACGCAAACAAGCTCTTAGAAGCTGTTTAAATTTAGTTCACAGGGCTAAAAAGTCGTCTTTTTCGCCCTATATATCTTGGGTAGCCAAATCCAGACAGCTTTTTAAAGCCTGATTAGCCGCTCCCTTACAGCCTGGTTGCCGTTGGAGATCAGTAGATGGTAAACGCCGGTTTTCAGCTCCGTGAGGGGAAATTCAAACTGAAGCACCCCCCCAACTTTCTCTATTTTTATCGTTCGGACGGCCTGCCCCATGACGTTGTAGAGTCTGGCTTCGAGTTGCCCTTGCCAGTAGTTTTCCAGCACGACTTTTACGTTAGCACCCGAGGCCGGATTGGGAGAAAGCACCAACATACCATCGTTGGCCAGTACCTCTTCCGCAGCCGAAGGGGTTTGGTTTTCGTAGGCTCCCATGTCCACATCGCCGATTCTGGGGTTGCCATCGAGGTCGAATTCGGGGGCGCCTTCGTTTACCCCGGCGTTGATGCCGAGGCTGCCGTTTGCCAGGTGGTAGTCAAAATTGTCGGGATCCACGAAAGTCGGCTCGTCTTCGTTGATGTCTTTTTCATGGGTGAAGTAGTCCTCAAAAGAGAGGTCATCGGATAAGTTACCTCCTTTGGAGATCACCTGAGGTGTGCCGTCTTCAATGGCGTAGTTCAGGAGGCCATCCTGTCTGAAAATACAGTTTTGCAGCGTCAGATTGGAAGAAGACTCAAAGAGGGCCGTCCAGTTGGAGATACCGCCGGCCAGCACGCCGGCATTGTCGGCAAAGGTGGAGTTCAGGATACTCACTTCGACATGGCTGGAGTCTGAGGCGTTGTTGGAGATAGCGCCACCGGCACCGGTGCCATTAGCGACGTTAAAAGCAAAGAGGCAATTGTAGATAGTTGCATCTACGTTGGAAAGATTCAGGGCGCCGGCCTGTCCCGGTGCCAGGTTGTAGAAGAAGATGCTGTTGCTCAGCTCCAGGATACCGATGTCGTCGTCGCCGCTTTCGCTGGCGTTGACTGCACCACCGACACCCTGGGTTCCAGTAATGCCGTTGGCGATAAAAGCGCACTTGTCCAGGGTGGCATAACAACTGCCCGTTCCGGCGTGGATGGCGCCACCGCTGCTACTCGACTGGTTGTTTTCAAAGGTTGAATTTGTTACGACCAGTGTGGTAGAGTCATTTTGAAGAGAAATAGCTCCGCCTGCAGAGGTGTTGGAAGTGTTGCCAGTAAACGTGCAGTCGTCAATAAAGACCTTGGCCCGGAACCCACAATTCATCGCGCCGCCGAGGTTGTTGGCGATATTGTCTTCAAATACGCACTGCTCAAAGGTGAATTCAGCGTCCAGGCCGTAGCAGGTTGCAGCGCCGCCCCAGCCGCTACAGGAAGCTTTGAGGAAGTTGCAGTTTTTGAATTTAACTTTCTTGCCCGCAGCATTTTGAAATACGTGAGCGCCGTTGGCAGCGTTGTTTTCCTCGAAGGTGCAGTTTTCTACGGTCATGGCTCCTGCGCTGTTGTAGATGGCACCTCCTCCAAAGTCGGTGGCTACATTAGATTTAAACAGGCAATTTTTGATCGTAAAATTGTTAGTGGCTTCGCCGGTCAACTCTGTCCCGTTGTAATTCATTACAGCACCATTTGCAGCCGTGTTTCCAGTGAAGGCGCAGTTGCTAATGGAGAGGTTGGTAGGGTTCCAGATAAACAAAGCGGCACCGTACCCGCCCGGATTTTGATTGGATTGAAAAATGCAACTGTCAATGGAGGAGTTGTTGACATAGAGTGGATAGACGACTCCTCTGTTTGTGACGTTGTCGGAGAAAGTACACCGTCTGATGATTACATCGGAGACAGCATTTGCAAATATTCCTGCGCTTTGGCTGGTAGAGTAGTTTTTGGTAAAAGCGCAATTCGTCACTTGGCTGCCCGAAGCCAAATCGCCGAGGAAAATCGCTCCTCCTGACCTGCCAAAGTTGTTGTAAAAACTGCAATTGGAAACGTACACGGGGCCGAGGGCGTAGATGCCTCCACCTGTTCTGAAATACGCAGTATTAGAGCCATAGTCGCTCGTATGCCCGCCAATGATAGAAAAGCCGTCAATGCTTGCAGGCTCGCTTATCGTGTTGAGGACATAGACCACGTGGCGGGTGTTGTCGCTCTTGTTGACGGTGAAATCCCCTAAGACGTCATCATTTGCGATATCTCCGCTGAGGATGGTGGGATTTGCTGCGGGGTCGCGCTGGTTGAGGTTGTCTTCCGTGCCAGCAAAGCCGCCGTAGAGAGCTATGCCATTTTCAATGGTGAAGACCGAGGAGGTGTCAGGTGTGGCACCTCCGGGTTTGTAGGTGCCTGCTGCTACCCATACCTGGCCCGAGCTTGTGTTGGAGAGTGCGTCATCCAGCTTGGTGTAAGCATCTTGCCAGGAGGTACCGTTGTTTGCTCCCTTGGCGTCGTGCTTTACGTAGGTAACCTGGGCGAACAAACCTGAGAGCGACATTGTGGTGATGAGGAGCAAGATGAAGCGATTCAGGTAGATTTTTTCCATGTTAAACGTGTTTAGAAATTAGTGATAAGAGCTTGTTTGCGTTTTTAGCCAAGTGACCAAATCGCAAACAAGCTCTAAAAGATGTGCAACCGCTTGGAAGCCTTTATTTTACTACAAGGCTGCCGGCGCTATTCCCCATTGCGATTAAAGACTCGCCTCCTGTAGGATTGGATTTTAGTCAATGGGGCTGAAAAATAGAGACACCTAAACTTTATCGGGCAATTTGGCACCAGCTTTTTTTGCAATTCGCCAACTATTGGATTAAGGACGTGTTGAGGATTTGGCTACTTGGCTAAAAACGGCTTTTTTTCACCTGCTTTTCACCTTTTTTCAACTCCGTAGTAATGCTGCGCAACTTCAAAAAGGTAAGAGTTTGTTTGCGATTTGGTCACTTGGTCAAAAACGGCCCTTTTACGCCACTTTTTCTCCTTTTTTCAGTTCCGTAGCGCTGCTACGCAACGGAAAAAAGGAGAAAAATTGACGAAAAATTGCTCGTTTTTAGCTCGAGCACAAAATCCCAACGTGCTCTAAATAAAAAAAATCCCCGGTGAGCCTTGCCCGCCGGGGATAGTTGGAAATTCCGGTTTCCGCCGTGTTAATTACTCGTTCGTCGAGCCTTCTTCGCCTTCGCCTGAATCGGAGAGCTGCTCTTTCAACTGGCTGAAAGCATCCAGGTCGCCCAGTGTAGAGCGCTCGACGGTAGCTTGTTGCTTCTTGACTGCCTGGCGGGTTTCATCCCGCTCTTTGTCTTTTTCTTTCTTCACCTGCTCGTCTGCTTCCTTGCGAATGTCGTCGAGGTAGCGCGTATGCGACACCAGCAGGCGCTTGTCATCCCGGTTGAACTCAATGACTTTGAAGATCAGTGCGTCTTCTACGTTGGCCGTAGTGCCGTCTTCTTTTCGCAGGTGCTTGATGGGCGCAAATGCTTCCAGGCCGTGAGGCAGTTGCACGATGGCGCCGCGGTCATCCTTGCGGACGATAGTACCCTCGTGATAAGAGCCGACGGGGAACACGGTCTCAAAAGTATCCCAAGGATTTTCTTCTACCTGCTTGTGGCCCAGGGAGAGTTTGCGGTTTTCTTTGTCCACTTCCAGCACGATGGCTTCGATCTCCTCGCCTACTTTTGTAAACTCCGAGGGGTGGGAGTAGCGCTTGGTCCAGGAGAGGTCAGATATGTGGATCATGCCACCGATGCCGTCTTCCAGCTCGACGAAGACGCCGTACTGAGTGAGGTTTTTCACTTTCACCGTATGGCGGCTGCCAACGGGGTAGCGCTCTTCGATCTCATCCCAGGGGTCTTTTGTCAATTGCTTGATACTCAAGGACATCTTGCGCTCTTCTTTGTCAATAGTAACGACTTTGGCTTCGAGTTCAGCTTTCAACTTGAAGTAGTCCTTGGCGTTCACCTGCTGGTTGCCCCAAGAAACTTCCGACACGTGGATCAGCCCTTCGACGCCCGGCATCACTTCGAGGAATGCACCGTAGTCTTCTACGTTCACCACTTTACCTTTCACCACGTCGCCTTCCTTGATTGTGTCGCCCAGCACTTCCCAGGGGTGCGGTTGCATTTGCTTCAGGCCGAGAGAGATGCGCTTCTTACCCTCGTCGAAATCGAGCACGACGACGTTTATTTTCTGGTTGAGGTGCAGCACTTCACTTGGGTGGTTGATGCGACCCCAAGAGATATCGGTGATGTACAGCAGGCCATCCACGCCGCCCAGGTCGAGGAATGCCCCGAAGTCAGTGATGTTTTTGACGAGGCCTTCCAGCACCTGGCCTTTTTCAAGGCTGCTGATGATGGCATCCCGCTGCTCGGCAAGGTCGCTTTCGATGAGTGCCTTGTGAGAAACAACGGCGTTCTTGATGGTTTCATTGATCTTGACCACTTTGAAATCCATCTGCTTGCCGACGAACTGGTCGAAGTCCAGAATCGGCTTGATGTCAATCTGCGAACCAGGGAGAAATGTTTCCAACCCGCCGGAGTCCACGATGAGGCCTCCTTTGGTTTTACTGATCACCGTACCGCGGATCACGGTTCCGTTCTCGTAAGAATCCTTGAGGGATTCCCAAGCACGCAGCAGCTTGGCTTTGCGTCTGGACAGCACGAGCTGGCCTTTTTCATCTTCCTGCTTTTCAACGTACACATCCACGCTGTCGCCAACTTTAAGGTTGGGCATGTCTTTGAAATCGCCCAGTGGCACGATGCCGTCTGATTTGTAGTTGAGGTCAAGCACTACGTCGCCTCCGTTGATAGCAGTTACCTTCCCTGTGACGATTTCATTTTCCAGCAGTGCAGTCAGGCTTTTGTCGTACTGCTCCATGTACTGCTCCCGCTCCTGTTCGGAGTAGGCAACGCCGTGTTTGTTGGCAGAGTCCCAGTTAAAATCGTCAAAGGATCCGGTATCGGCAAATAATTCTTCTTCGGAGACATCATCGGCATCTTCCTCTTCCTCCTCTACCTCTTCCTCCTCTACCTCTTCCTCCTCTACCTCTTCCTCCTCTACCTCTTCTTCCTGGTTGTCGTCGCCCGTTTTAGCAACGGGAGTCTCGGAGAAATCTTCTTCGATTTCGTCCAATTCGCTATCTTGTTTTTTTTC
>WBZO01001344.1_pt1 | contig 39041 bp, 34 predicted proteins | sample 5204261 | NCBI WGS metagenome assembly WBZO01 (sample SAMN12412400, study PRJNA552823) | activated sludge metagenome | isolation source: activated sludge from anammox sidestream of wastewater treatment plant... | place: USA: North Carolina | collected 2017-09
AATCCAGCACGTGCGCCACATTCAATCGACATATTGCAGATAGTCATGCGTGCTTCCATACTTAGTGAGCGGATATACTCACCAACGTATTCAATTACACAGCCTTTGCCACCGCCGATACCAATTTCGGCAATCAGCTTCAATATTGCATCTTTGGCAGTGAAATACTGATTTGGCATACCTTTAAATTCAACTTTATAGGTTTTTGGTTTGTCTTGTAAAATACAGCTACTTGCCATTGCATGGGTGATTTCCGATGTACCAACCCCAAACGCCAAGGCGCCAAATGCACCGTGTGTTGAAGTATGCGAATCACCACAAATGATAGTTTTACCTGGTAGGGTAAAGCCTAATTCTGGTCCAACCACATGCACAATTCCCTGATGGTGACTATCTATATCATAAATAGTTATACCAGTTTCTTTACAGTTAGCCCGCAAAGTATCAACCTGTTTGCGAGCAATCTCATCGGCAATCACAATTCGGTTTTTATCGGTTGGGATACTATGATCGACCGTTGCGATTATATTATGCTTGTTTCTAATAGGAATATTGCGGTTTTTTAATTCAGCAAATGCTTGAGCTGAAGTTACTTCATGCAATAAAATACGGTCAATGTAAAGCATTTCAGGAAATCCAGCTTTACTATGTACCAGATGTGTATTCCAAATTTTATTGATAATATTTTGTTTCATTGTCATTTTACCGGAGTTAAATAATGATTGTATTTAGGGTTTTGTCCACGACAAATTTTTAGATATTCTGTTTTCAGGTGTTTTGTAATCGGACCTTCTTCGCCGCTACCAATAGTTTTATCATTGATAGTACCTGCTGCACGTACTTCTACTGCCGTTCCGGTAAAAAACACTTCATCTGCGGTATAAAGTTCTTCTGGCTTGATTTTGGTTTCAACTACTTTATAACCAAGGTCTTGTGCCAAACCAATTACAATTTGACGGGTAATCCCAGTCAAGATGGTGCCCAATTCAGGTGTATAAACTACTTTGTCTTTTACCATGAATAAGTTGTCTGAACTACCTTCGGCAACATAACCTTCATAATCAAGCATAATTAATTCATTATATTTAGTACCACTGATTTGTAATAATGCCTGTAGGCTATTAACGTAGTGTCCACAAATTTTAGCACCAACCGCAGTTGATTGCGGATGTAGGCGGATGAAATCACTGATCTTAACATCCAAAGCAACATCTGGTAAATAATCACCCATGTCATAAGAATAAACAATCACTTCAATTGGTGTTTTAGGGTCAGGGCGCACACGAACTTTAGTTGGCGGCAAACCATAGTATGCTAAAGGACGTATGTAGCAAGATTTCAACTCATTAGCTTTTACCGTAGCAACCACTGCTGCACAAATTTCTTCACGAGTATATGGAATTTTCATTGCAATTGGATCTGCTGAGACAAACATTCTTTCAATGTGTTCTTTAAGTGCAAGTACCGCAATTGATCCATCGGCTTGTTCGTAAGCACGGATCCCTTCAAAAACACCAGTTCCGTAGTGCAAAGCATGTGACATAACATGAGTTGTTGCTTGTTCAAACGGTTTTAGGGCTCCATTTTGCCAAATTAAGTTTGCCATTTCAAATTCCTGAATATATAAAATTGGTTAAATCTGTTGCTATGTCTATACTAGTCAGCCTTTATTGCTGCACCGCCGCAATTGCTTTTAGCAAAACCTTAATTTTAACAGTTTTGCTAACTTGCAGTCAAGGTCAAATATTGTATTTCAATAGCATATAAAAATTATTTTGCTTGTTATTAGGTTACTTTTTTATAGGCAATCATTCTAAGCCTGACATAATCGGCAATCCAGACCTCATTTTCAAATAATTTTGGTCGGGCAAACTCTTCAACATGGTGAAAGAACTCTTCAGCTTGTTCTTTAGATAAGCCTTCCAGAATTGCCCCACGAAACATTTTTATCCAGTTTCTAAGCCCATCAGCTCCAGTTAGAGGGGTTGGTCTTTGATAAAGCTCGGCAAAAGTTACCCTAAATCCATTTTTTTCAAGCAGTAATGCATATTCTGCTATTGTTGGGAAGTAATTTACCTGTGCTGCTTTCTTGATGTCCAGTGTATTTGTGGTATGATTAATTGCGTCAATGATAGTCTTTATATTCCCGTGCCCACCCATTTCAAAAACAAAACGCCCATTTGGTTTTAATGCGTTATATACGCACTGTATCGGTTTTTCTGGCTCTAGCATCCAGTGAAGGGCAGCATTTGAAAACACAGCGTCATAGTCAGTGCCGACTAAAAAATTATGTCCATCCTCAACTCTAAAATCAAGCTGGGGAAACTTTTCTCTAGCTTGATTGATCATGTCTTCTGAAAAATCTATTCCAACTACATTTTTACAGAGTTTGGCAATCTGGCTAGTTAAGTCACCTGTACCACAGCCCAGATCAAGGATATTTTCTTCTGGTTGTGGGGCTAAGAATGGAATTAGCGACTCACCATGTTTACTCACAAAATTATGATTTGTATCATAAAATTTTGAATTCCAGTTTATATTGTCTTCTTTCATACTAACCCCTTTAGCAGTTAATTGATTACACCAATTATTTTATTGATTTAATCGATAAATAACAACCGAACTTTTGTGCTGGATTTAAAATGTATCTTTTTGCAACTGAATTATGTTTGATTAATGCACTGTTATTTAATGATATTTTACCAATTTACTAAAAAAGCTTATTTTTGATTGCAGGTTTGATTGTTTTTATTCGAAGTAATGGCATATAATCAAATCTGATTCAAGTGCTTATCAAGGTATAGCTTATGTTTATCTGTTTGGGGCTTTAAATTTAACCAAGCAAATTTCTGTAGCAATCATCGGGCTAGACACTTGCATTTACGGCTAACTACTATAATAAAAATAAATAATACCTATAAAAATTTACACAATAAAAATTTTGGCAGACCTTTAAGTGGATGAATATTATGAAGAAATTAACCTGTCTGATTTTGGCCTCTTGCTCCAGTATTCTTGCTTACGCTGATGATAGCGAATCAGCCCCTCCCGTTGTAAATATTAACTCTCAGTATATTGATCGCTGGGCATATTCACAGGATCCTTATATCGGACTACCTAGTTTGGTTGGTAAACAGATTGTAAGTGAAAGCCAGATGGCAAACCAAAATGTTGCCCAGCGGTGGTTTGCTGATGGTACTTGGAATGTCTATTCTGCTGCTACTGCATCCTACAGTGGTTTTGACTCGGCTCAGGGATTCCCCAATGGTAATGGTTATCCCATCTATGCCTATGGAACTAACCTCTTTGGACAAACTGGTTATGTAGCAGGTTTTTCATTTGGTGGTATGGTTTCAGTTGCCAATCCGATTGGTGCTGGGAATATGAATGGTTATCATGAAAATGGAAATCCATTTGTTCCAGCCAATGCAATTGCTTCAATTCCGGAAGCATTTGTTGAGTATATGTATGGCAATATAGTGCAGGTTGATGTCGGTTATATTGGGATTACTAATAGCCCATGGCTTGGTGGTACATACTATAATAACCAAATTACGCCGTTTGCAACTTATCAGGGGGCAATGGTCAATGTTTATCCTGGTGCAGGATGGTTACTAACCGCAATTGCATTTAATGCTGCTCAGTTTTCGGGTAATTTGGGGTTTAATAGCCAGACCTTATACAATAAGGGTGTTTATGATGGTTATAGTGGTTTGATTTCTAATGCTAATGTTCATGATGGTAGTTCGGCAGGTACGGTGGCTTTGGGTGCTAACTATATGGGTTGGAATAATAACTATAACCTACGCTTGTGGGGTTATCAATTTGAAAATTATGGAACATTGCTTTATGCTGATAATAGCTTGAAACTGGCAGCAAATAAGAATTTATCTTTCAACTTTGCAGCGCAAGGTGGTACCGATAATCAGGTTGGTGGTAATACCAATGCTTTGGTCAATAATGGTTTGGGACAGATTTCTAGTAACTTTGTTGGAGCTCAGGTTGGTGCAAGTTTAGATTGGGCAAGTTTAAATGTCTCATTTGACACAATTTGGGGTCCACAATCATCCTATGGAGGCGGTGGAATTGTGTCACCATATACTTATGCGGATGGCTTGGATCCATTATACGCTGAGGGCTGGATTACCAATATGGTGAATATGGGGATTTCGGGAACAATTTATAAAATTAATCCATCTTTTAGCTTTCTTGATAACAACTTGACGATTTCTCCCGCATTTACAACGTTGGTTACTGGCAACTATCAGTGGACAGGAACCAATGAAGCATTTGCAACGGTTAGTTACTCTTTACCGCAGGTACGCGGGTTAACTCTCTGGGCGTATTATGCTTATCAGTGGGTACCTGTACAAAATACTATTGGAGATAACTGGGGAACCCAGTTCTTCGTGAGTTATAATTACTAGTTAAGATTATTGAAAGGACATAAAATGAAAAAAATGTTGATAACACTGCTTTTGTCGAGCTCCAGTTTATGCTATGCAATGCAAACTGTGAATTTCCAGACGCAATCATACTCCTGTAATGGTAAAAAAATTACCAAGACAACCCCAGAATCTACTTTACTTGCAAACTGTAAAGGTGCAACCGTTCGGAATGCTTCTGTGGTCGTAGGTGCTCCTCCTCAGAAAAATGCCGGTGGTGGTGGCAATGCTGTAGCACTACCTAGTCAGGGTGAAGATGACGAGGATGGAGATGATGCTAATATGGAGAGAGTAAAATTTTATGCTGATGATGGCACTTATATGAAATGTTACTATAAAAATGGAACTTTATTCAAGTGTAAGGCTAAGCCAGCTAAACCAGCTGCTTCTGCTTCAGCTAACTAAATTTGATACCCGGCTAAAATCCGGGTATCTTCATTAAAAGGTATGAATAATATTTAATGGTGTTGATGTGCTGGTAAGTACATCTGATGGGATTAGTTTATCATAACCAAGTTCTTCAAGTTTTTGGTAAAGTGCTACCCGGCTAGTTACATTAAATTTTATATAAAGCTGATCGTTAAACAAGCTGTCAATTGTGCTTTTGCTGATTTTTTTCCCTTCGATCTTGAAAATAATATCAGCAATTTCTTGGCTAGTAAGTTGATTCATGAAGAAAAATACCACCTGCCGTTCGCGTCTAGTTAAAAATGGTAAAAGCTGTTTATTTTCATTGTGTGTTTTGTTGAAATTTAAATATGAGCGGATAATTTCGTGATTTAGATTTAAGGCACTTATTTCTAGCCCTTGCAATAATATTCCAACCACATTGCCAGTTGATTCATTTATCAGTGGAGATTTTATACAAACGTATGGCTTCAAATTTCCATTAATGCGGTTTATTTTTAGAAATCTGACAGGCTTACGTCCTGCTATAACTGAATTATCTTCGTTTAAAATTATTGATTCAATATCTGCCGCGTCATATAGCATTGAATAGGTAGCTTTTCCCAGAATTGCACTTGCCTCTATACCAAGAAAATCGGCATAACTTTTTGAATAATAGATCATTTCTGATTGATGGTTTTTCACTCCAAACATTTGGTGTGGTGATGCAGTTGCAATTATTTCTAAGGCAGAGATAATTTGTTTTAGAGCATCCTTATCGGCTAGCTGTATTTGCTTCATGGTTAGTCAATATTATTTAAAAATTGCTGATAACTTTTAATGAGTTTTGTCGTTATTGAACCACATTTACCTGTACCGATGATTGTTTCATTTATTTTGGTTAATGGTCTTATTAGTAAGGTGGTGCTTGTTGCAAATACTTCTTTTGCTGCAATTAACTCATCAGGCGTGAATGGTTTTTCAATGACTGTGATTCCTGCTGCTTTTGCCAGTTCAATAACTCGTTTTCTGGTTATTCCAGCAAGGACATGATTGTCAAGGTTTTTGGTAACTAGGTTATCATTATTATCAACCATGAATAAATTTGAGAAAGAGCATTCGGTAACAGTGTTATTTCGCACGAAGATTGCTTCAGAATAACCCAAATCAACTGCTTTTTGTTTACTTAGAGAACTGGCGATTAGACTAATTGATTTTATATCACAGCGTTGCCAGCGAATATCTTCAAGAGTTATGGCAGAATAACCATTTATTAAATCATCAGGTGTGGTTATGGTTAAAGGTGAAACTGTCACAATTAATGTTGGGTTGATTCCTTCTGGGATTAGCTGATTCCTATTGGTAACGCCTCTGGTTACCTGAATATACACCGAGGCATTTTCTAGGTTATTTTGTTGGCATAAATTCATCATTATATTACTAAGCTCTTCGTAAGTATAGGGTAGTTTAATATCCATTTCATTTAACGAGCGAAATAACCGCTCCAGATGCCATTCGTTATCTATCAGCTGGCTTTTGTAAAAAAGAATGACTTCATATACTCCGTCAGCAAATTGCATTCCGCGATCTTCAATGTGGATATATGCCTCTGCATGATTGATGAAATTCCCATTTAAAAAGCTGATACGTTTCATTTTTCTAACCTATTTACATGACTAGTGCTTATTTTACTACTGTTTGCAATGTGATAAGCAGACTTTTTGAGAAGTTGACTAAAATTGTCGGATATTGTATAATATTGGCATGGTAACTGACTTAAATATAGCTAAAATAAATAATGTTATATACTTGACAAAGTTAGTGGGTTAATGTAAAATCCGTGCCAATAATTTTTTATAGGTTTATTACGGTTATGAAGCTGACTACAAAAGGTAAGTTTGCAGTTACTGCATTATTAGATATAGCCATTTATAGTGAAAGTAATTCAAGACCTATTACACTATATAATATTAGTGAAAGGCAAAATATATCTCTTTCATATCTAGAACAATTATTTGTTAAACTGCGCAAAAACCAAGTGGTAAAAAGTTACAAGGGTCCTGGTGGCGGTTATATGCTTAATCGAAATCTGGATGAAATAAATATATCACAAATCATTCGAGCGGTTGATGAAGATATGGATGCTAGAACTTGTCGTGGTGATAAAAATTGCAAAGATAACCGCAAGTGTCTTACTCATGATTTATGGGCTGGATTAACCTCTGAATTATATAGTTATCTGGATAAAATCACCTTAAAAGATCTAATTCAAAAAGCAGATGCTAATGAGCCTGCAAAAATTATGTTTTGCCCAAATTAACAAGGAATTAAGTTGAATGAAAATTAAATTGCCAATCTATCTGGATAATTCGGCAACCACAAAAATTGACCCTCGGGTGCTGGCTAAAATGTTGCCATATCTGACAGATGATTTTGGGAATCCGGCATCGCGTTCGCATTCGTTTGGTTGGACAGCTGAGGCTGCTGTTGAAAATGCCCGTCAGCAGGTTGCTGATGCTGTTGGCTGTGATAGTAAAGAAATTATCTGGACATCTGGTGCAACGGAGTCAATTAATTTGGCACTTAAGGGCGCTGCTGAATTTTATCAGGAAAAAGGTAAGCATCTGATTACTGTTAAAACAGAGCATAAGGCTACCCTTGATACCATGCGTGAGTTGGAGCGGATTGGTTTTGAGGTAACCTATCTATCTCCTGAGACAAATGGGCTTATTGATATTGCTAAATTTGCTGCCGCAATCCGACCAGATACGATAATTGCTTCGGTTATGTTTGTCAATAATGAAATTGGAGTAATTCAGGATATTTCGGCAATTGGTCAATTATGCCGTGAAAAAGGTATTATCTTTCATGTCGATGCAGCTCAGGCGATAGGTAAAGTTGACTTCAGTCTTGCTGATCTTAATGTTGATTTGATGAGTTTTTCGGCACATAAGGTATATGGACCAAAAGGTGTTGGTGCGCTTTATGTAAGACGTAAACCAAGGGTTCGATTATTACCGCTTATCCATGGTGGTGGACATGAACGAGGATTTAGATCAGGTACTTTGCCAGCACATCAAATCGTCGGCATGGGTGAAGCTTTTGCTATTGCTAAAGCTGAAATGGCTACTGAGTTGCCAAAACTCAAATATTTACAGAATAAATTACTAACTGGCTTACAAGCAATCCCAGAAATATATGTTAATGGTGATTTAGAGCATCGTGTACCACAAAACTTGAACGTTAGCTTCAATTTTGTAGAAGGTGAATCATTAATGATGGCGATTAAAGATATTGCCGTATCTAGTGGTTCGGCATGTACTTCGGCATCTCTTGAGCCTTCATATGTGCTTCGTGCAATTGGACGAAATGATGAATTGGCACATAGTTCGATTCGTTTCAGTATCGGTAGATTTAATACTGAAGAAGAAATAGATTATACAATTAAATTATTGCAGGAAAAAGTAGCAAAACTACGTGAACTTTCGCCATTATGGGAGATGTTTCAAGATGGTATTGATGTGGAAAATTTCCAATGGGATTCACATGATACTCAACGTGACGTAATTTTGCATTAAAAGGAATTTAAAATGTCTTATTCAAACAAAGTAATTGATCATTATGAAAACCCTCGTAATGTGGGGGCACTTGATAAGAATGATCCTCATGTAGGTACTGGTATGGTTGGTGCACCATCTTGTGGTGATGTTATGAAGCTGCAAATTAAAGTTGGCGATAATGGCGTTATTGAGGATGCTAAATTTAAAACTTATGGTTGTGGTTCGGCAATTGCTTCTTCGTCACTTGTAACTGAGTGGTTAAAAGGTAAATCTCTTGATGAAGCTAAAACTATCAAAAATAGTCAGATTGCTGATGAGCTAGAGTTACCACCAGTAAAAATACACTGTTCAGTTTTGGCAGAAGATGCAATAAAAGCTGCAATAGCTGATTATCAGGCTAAGCACGGAAAATAAGTGAGTGATAATATGATTAGTGCAACTGAAAAAGCAGCAAGTCGGGTTCAGGCTTTCTTAGCTAAGCGCGGTAAGGGAATTGGATTGCGGCTAGGGGTAAGGACTAGTGGCTGTTCTGGACTTGCCTATAAAATAGAGTTTGTAGATAATTCAAACCCAGATGATGAGGTATTTGATTCAAATGGGATAAAAATATTTGTTGATCAGAAAAGTCTCAAATATCTTGATGGTACGGTGCTTGATTATACCAAGGAAGGTTTACAGGAGGGGTTTAAATTTACAAATCCTAACGTAAAAGATGAATGTGGTTGTGGTGAAAGTTTCACTGTATAAGCAAAATAAATAAAGTAAAAGCCCCTTAATGGGGCTTTTACTTTATTTATGCCTTATAATATTGTTAGTCAGAATTTGAAGAATGAATTGAATATGGATAAGCTGTTAAAACTAAATTTTTTTGAATTATTTAATATTGAGCCTGTATTTGCTATTAATCTTGAACAAATACAAAATAATATGCGTGAACTGCAAAAACAATATCATCCGGATAAGTACTCTAATCAGGCTACAGAGATAGCAAATCAGTCTTTGATGCTTTCCAGCTATATAAATGAGGCTTATTCGACACTTTCTAGTCCACTATTAAGGGCTTTGTATCTGTTAAAATTACGGGGAATTGAAATAGACTTGGTCCACGAAACTAGATTTAATCATGAATTTCTTCTGGAACAGATAGAGGTACGGGAAGCAATTGATGAGGCCAAAGATAATCAGGATTTTGATCAGCTTTTGACGATAGAAAATCAATTACAATTTAAAGAACAAAACTTAGTTCAACAAATAAACGAGCTATTTATTAGTAATAAGCTTGATTTAATTGTTGAACCTATAAAACAGTTATCATTTTATGTGAAATTACAGCAACTGGTTGCAGCCAGTATTGCAGAAATCTAGAATAAGTAGGGAAGTATGGCATTATTACAAATTGCAGAACCAGAAATGTCTGGAGTTCCGCATCAGAGAAACATTGCAATAGGAATTGATCTTGGAACTACCAATTCGCTGGTGGCTACAGTTAAAAGTGGTGAAGCGGTGGTGTTGTCTGATTCTGATGGGAATAATTTAATCCCATCGGTAGTAAATTATGGGGATGATACAGTTTTAGTTGGTCGTGCAGCTCAGAAGCTAAGGGTAACTGACCCGGCAAATACAGTTGTTTCGGTAAAAAGATTTATGGGTAGAAGTTTTGCCGATCTTGATCCGGAAATTACCTATCCATATAAATTTGTAAATCAGGCTGGTCATATTCAGATTAACACCCGTCAGGGAGTTAAAGACCCGGTGCAGGTGTCAGCTGATATATTGAGAAGCCTAAAAATGTTGGCAACCGAATCTTTAGGTGAGGAAGCTGTTGGGGCAGTTATTACCGTTCCTGCCTATTTTGACGATGCACAGCGGATTGCAACCAAACATGCAGCTGAGTTAGCGGGGTTAAATGTTTTAAGACTTCTTAATGAACCAACTGCCGCAGCTATAGCTTATGGTCTTGATAGTAAGCAAGAAGGTATATTTCTAGTTTATGACTTGGGCGGTGGCACTTTTGATGTATCTGTCCTACGTTTAAATAAAGGTGTCTTTGAGGTACTTGCCGTTAGTGGTGATACCCATTTGGGCGGAGATGATTTTGATCATCGTTTATTTTGTTATATATTGCAAAAATCAAATTTATCACAATTAAATGATGAAGATACTGCTTTACTACTAGTAAAATCGAGAGAAGTTAAGGAGCAGTTTTCGCAAAAAGAAAAAGTTGCCTTGAATGTGGTACTCTCCAATAAGAAAATTGTAAATATTTCAATAACACGTTCTGAGTTTGAAGAGATTGTGCATAATCTTGTGCAAAAAACCATGTTGCCAGTAAAAAAAGCATTACGCGATGCAAAATTGACCAAAGATGATATTAGTGAGATTATTATGGTTGGTGGTTCAACTAGGCTTTTGCCAGTCCGCTATGCAGTTAGAGATTTTTTTGCTAAAGAACCGCTTACTACAATTAATCCAGATGAGGTTGTGGCAATTGGTGCTAGTATTCAAGCTAATGTTTTGGCTGGGAACACCAAAGATGATTGGCTTCTTCTTGATGTAACACCATTATCCCTTGGCGTTGAAACTATGGGCGGTCTTACTGAAAAAATCATTCCGCGTAATTCAGCAATTCCGGTAGCTAGAGCACAGGAGTTCACTACTTATAAAGATGGGCAAACGGCGATGACAATCCATGTTGTGCAAGGTGAGCGTGAAATGGTTGCTGATTGTCGTTCTCTTGCTAGATTTACGCTTCGCGGAATTCCACCAATGGTTGCTGGACAGCCAAGGATTAGGATTACTTATCAGATTGATGCTGATGGACTATTAACCGTAAGTGCTAAGGAAATGAGCACCGGGATTATTAGTCAGATTGAGGTAAAACCAAGTTATGGCTTATCTGATGATGAAATTCAAAATATGCTGACTGAGTCAATTGATAATGCAGATAAAGACATGCAAATTCGGCTTTATCAGGAAGCCATTGTTGATGCTAAAGCTTTGATTGACTCAATAGAGAAAGCAATGATTGAAGATTCAGATTTACTTCTTGATGGTGAAATGGATAAAATCAGCCATGTGAGTATGCAGTTGAAAATTAAAATTGCCAGAATTGTAGAAGACTATACAGAAGCTACCAGTCAAATCAAAATCTTAACGAATCAGCTAAATGATGTAAGTAATGACTTTGCTAGTCGAAGAATGAATCAGGCAATTAGCGCTAGCTTGAAAGGGAAAAATGTGAGTGAAATTTTGACGGAGAGCAAATAACAATGCCAATTAAAATCTATGATCCAAAGGCATGGGTGCATTTTTTATTTAATTTTCATCAGGAAAATGTATTTAGACGCCTAAGACCAATTGTAATACTAATGATTATTTATGCTTCGTTAGTTAGTGCCGCAGAATATTTTCTCCATGATTATTATAGTATTATCAATGACTTTGCTTATCTGGGGCAGTTTCATCTACTATTTAATTTTGTACTTTCAATCATGATTGCTTTTCGGGTAAATACTGCTTATGCCCGCTGGTGGGAAGGGCGTGGTTTATGGGGTCAGCTTACCAATAACGCGCGTAATCTAGCATTACGCTTTGATGCTTTTCTTGGTTTAAATAATTATCCGGAATTTAAGGAATACCTTGCCAGATTCCCGGAGCTACTAAAATGTCATTTACGGCGGGAAATTGATAACTGTATGGAAATTATGGATGAGCTTCAGGTGCCACATACTCAGCAGGATCATTTACCGAATATCCTTTTGCGTGAGATGAACCGGATACTTAGTAAGTGTCGGCAAGAGGGGAAAATTGAATTGGAACAGTTTTTGGTGTTAAGCGAGAATTTAGGTGCATTTACTGATGTTTTGGGTGCTTGTGAGAAAATTCTTAATACCCCAGTTCCATTGCCATTTAATGTTTTAATAAAACAGGCGTTATTTTTCTACATGTTAATATTTCCATTTGGTTGGGCTGGGACATTTGGTTTTTTTGTTATTCCAATGATTATTGTTATGATTTATGTCTTGTGGGGGCTTGAAGCTGTAGCAGACGAGCTTGAAAATCCATTTGCTTATGATGATAATGATTTGCCACTTGACAATATTTCGATGAATATTGCCAATAATGTAAGAAATATTGCTGGATAAACCTAAATGCACCCTCTATTAAAACTTTTTCGTTATAGTGGTAAATATCGTAAAGATATTATCATTGCTTCACTATATTCGCTATTGAATAAATCTTTTGATATTCTTCCTGAGGTTTTAATCGGGGTTGCGGTTGATGTGATTGTCAAACGGCAGGATTCATTATTAGCCAAGATTGGCATTCATGATGTAAAATGGCAGATAGTTATACTTGGTTTATTTACCGGGCTTACTTGGGTGCTGGAATCATTATTTCAGTATCTCTATTCATTAAAGTGGTGTTATCTGGCGCAACATTTACAACATGATATGCGCCTTGATGCCTATTCACATGTGCAGAAGCTTGAGCTTGAGTATTTTGAAAATCAGGCAACAGGTAACTTGATGGCGATTCTTAATGATGACATTAATCAATTAGAGCGATTTATCAATGATGGAATTAACCAAATTCTACAGATAATATCTTCAACTATAATTATCAGTATCATATTTTTTATGATATCTGCAAAAGTCGCAGTACTAAGCTTTTTACCAATGCCATTAATTGTAATCGGTGTTTTCTATTTTCGCAAAAAGCTTGCACCACGCTATTTAAGTGTACGTAATTCAGCTGGTGAATTAAATAGTAAGTTAAATACTAATTTATCTGGGCTACCGATAATTAAGGCATTTGTTACTGAAATTCATGAGTTAAGTCAGATAACCAAACTTAGCCAGAAATATGCTGATGCGAATAAAAAAGCCATTATTATGTCAGCAGCGGTAACCCCGGTAATCCGGATGGCAGTTATGCTTGGTTTTCTAGGTGCTTTAATTTATGGCGGTTTATTAACGATTGATGGAAAAATAGAAGTTGCCTCGTATAGTATTTTAATATTTTTATCACAGCGTTTATTGTGGCCTCTTACCTATTTGGCGCAAGTAACAGATATGTATCAGCGTTCAATGGCAGCAATCAATCGGGTAATGGGTTTATTAAATGCACCTGTACATATTGTTTCTGGACCAAATCAGCTTATATTGCCATGTCGTGGGGAAATTGAATTTAAGCAGATTGATTTTGCCTATCATGAGCGGGACAAGCTTTTTAGTGATTTATCATTTAATGTCAAAAGTGGTGAGACGGTCGCTTTTGTGGGTAGTACTGGCTCGGGTAAATCAACTATAGTTAAATTATTACTGCGTTTTTATAGCTACAATTCTGGTCAAATTTTGATTGATAATCAGGAAATAACTTCATTGCAGCTAGCCGAATTACGTCAGCAGATTGGTCTGGTTAGTCAAGATACATTCTTGATTGATGGGACTATTGCTGATAATATTGCTTATGGTACATTTAATGCTACATTGGAAGAAATTATTCGGGTTGCCAAATTAGCTGAAGCTGATGGCTTTATTAGTCAGTTACCTGAGGGTTATAATACCTTAGTTGGTGAACGTGGGCAAAAATTATCTGGTGGACAGCGGCAGCGGATTGCGCTTGCGCGCGCGATAATTAAGAATCCAGCAATCCTGATTTTGGATGAGGCAACCTCGGCTTTGGATAATCAGACTGAGGATCTTATCCAAAAGGCGATGGAACATGTTGCCAAAGATCGAACCACAATAGTTATTGCCCACCGATTGTCAACAATTGTCAATGCAGATAAAATTCATGTACTTGAAGAAGGTAAGATAATTGAATCAGGAACTCATGAAGAGCTGATTGGATTAAATGGTTATTATGCTAATTTATGGAATCTGCAATTAAAGGAGCCTGATTGTGCTTAAATTATATCGAAGTCATCAGGGGAAAATAATTCTTGTTGCTGTTATCTTAGCCTTTACACTCGGAATCATTGAGCCGCAAATGTTTAGTCAGTTACAGTTTATTAGTGATTCCTTTATAAACCTCCTTAAATTATGTGCGCTGCCAATAGTACTAACCTCTTTAATTGTTACTATCGGACATCTGGATCAGTTGCATGATCTAAAGCAAGTTGCTCGAAACTCGGTAATATACATTCTCATAACTGAGATAATTGCTGTTACTATTGGCATGAGTCTTTTTAATCTGATTCATATTGGTGGTAATGTAAGTGCCAGTGGCTTATTAAGCGGTGTTAAATATACAGATTCAACTTCAACTGCGATTGATCCAACGCATATTTTTAATTACCTGTTTTCTTCAAATATTTTCAAATCACTAGCAAATTTTGATGTGTTACCAATAGTTGTATTTTCGATACTCTTTGGTTTAACCTGTGCGCTACATCGCGAAAAAGCTAGACCCGTACTTGATGTGATGCAAAGTACCCGTGAGTTATTTCTTGCTTTACTAAATGGGGTGATGTATATAGCACCATTGGCAATTTTTGTGATGATTGGTACTTCGGTTGCGGATAGCTATTTAAGTGGGGCATTATCTGCTAATTTGGTTGCATTATTACAATTTGTTGGGTTATTTTTCTGTGGCTTATTTCTGCATTTTCTTTGGCAGGTAATTCTGGTGGTTACACTATATAAGAGCTTAAATGTAAAAACACTTCTTGAAGAAGGTGTTCCAATATTTACTACTGCATTTGTTTCGTCAAGTTCGCTCGCAACACTACCGATTGCTTTGGAGAAGGCTGTTAAACTGGGAGGTAAACCAAAAGTAGTTAATTTTATGTTACCTATCTGTGCTTCTATGAATTTTGCTTCTGGTATGATGTATGAAATGGCTGCTTGCCTGTTTTTTATGCATATTCTGGGTATTCATCCGGACTTTATCCAGCAAGTATTACTTGCTGTGGCTTGTATCCTCACAGGCATTGCTGTAGGTGGGATTCCTGAAACCAGCATGGTAAGTTTTGTTACTGTTTTTGGGATGGCAAATATTCCATTATCTGCGATTGCAATTTTAATGCCACTTGATCGAGTAGTGGATAGAATCCGCACGATGGTAAATATTTTCGGTAATACTTGTGGTACAATGATAGTAAGTAAAACCATCAAAGACTGACGGTTAAATTATGCTAAAGCGTTTAAAAAATCTCCTTAATACCAAGATTAGACTTAGAGATCTACCATATCTTCAACGGTTTAAGATATATCGCTCATTATTGCTGGTAAATTTTCTGTTAATCACTATAATCTGTACTTTTAGCATAAAAGTGCATGGATTGATCAATACTCAAAAAGACTTACTAGATTCTCAGTTGCTTAAAGAAAGCAGTGCTTTTCAAAATGTTAGTAGGTTTAAGCAGCGGTATGATCATCATATTGACACAAGCTTATTTATTATTACAACCCACCTTATTGATGTAAAGTCGGAAGTTATGCCCATTACTTTTGCGTTAACTATGACTTATCCAGAAAGTTGGGTTAGTGGTGAACTGCCAGAGATTGACTTGGATAATGGTGATATTTTAAGCCATGATACACAATATAGGAATGTCATAAATGGAGTAGTTGAAGAAATTGTGATTTATCAGGCAGAGTTATATCCATCATATAATTCAATTTTATATCCTTTAGATAATCAGTTGGTTTATCTAAACCTAAGCATGAAAAAGGCTAATGAGTCTGCGTCTAATTTGGCATATTTGGAAATTACTAAGCTTCATTACTACGATCATACTAAGCATAGAAACTACCATTTAATAGAAAGCGGTATCCATAATCAAGTTCAGCAATATGGTGTTGAAATTGGTAATCAAACTAAGCAGTTCTACGATTTACTGAACGTAGCATATTTTAAATATTCGCATAAAAATATCTATTCATATCTGAAAATTATTCAATACATTATTTTGTCTATATTAATTGCAACTTTTGCTTTATTGATTAATCCCAAAGTAGGTACCGCAATTAGTGGGCGAATTTCAGTTATTGGTAGTTCAGTTTTTTCGCTCTCTGCCAATATATTTCAGGTAAATACTCTTATCCGTTCAGGAAGTGGGATTACTCTTATTGATATTATGACTGCTTTTGCTGGGTTCATGATTTTGCTTTGTTTTTTGATTACAACCCGGACAATAAAATTAAATGACGAATTTGGTCACGATGCTTCCAAGGTATATGATCTAATAATGTTTAGGGTATTAATTTCTTATACTGTGATATTTTTTGTAATTACCTATATTCAGGTGTAGTAGTATTTAATAATTGGGATTTATGATGAATCGGCGGGATTTTCTGAAGATGGGCGTTGGCTTGGGAGCTGGCTTTGCAGGGGCTAAATTTATGACTGGCAGCAATGATAGTAAGTTGTTAATTGAAGAGATTATTGATGCTGCCTATGGTGGCTATTCGACCAATACCTACTATAGAGATACACAAAATAATAGAGTTGATTTACCACAACTAATGGATGATGCTTCGTGTGATGTTTGTGTTGTGGGTGGCGGGTTAACCGGAATTTCAACTGCGTTTCGACTTGCCAATGCTGGATATAAAGTAGTTCTTCTTGAAGCAGATAAAATAGCCAATCAGGCAAGTGGGATGAATGGAGGGCAGGTCTTGACTGCCTATGAATGTGGCATGGAGTATTTTGAAGATAAGTTTGGTGATGACTTTGCTCGTAAACTCTGGCAATTATCTCTTGAAGCTGTAAGTATAGTTAAAGATAATATCAGGAAGTATGATATCAAATGTGATTGGCAAAGTGGCACCGGGATTACCGCCTTTCTTGAAAAGCATGTTGCTGACCTTGAAGAAGAATATGAAATAATGACTAAGAAATATCATTATAATCATATCCGTTTGCTAGATAAAAAAGAAACTTGCGACATAATTGATTCTGATCTTTACTATGGCTGTCTTTACGATGATTTTGCTGGGCACATGCACCCACTAAATTATGCTTTGGGTATGACTAAAGCTACTCTTAGCAATCCTAATGCTTGCCTTTATGAAAAAAGCCGAGCAACCGCTATCAAGTTTAACCAATCAGGTAAACATCTTGTTAGCGTAAACGGTAAATATACCGTTAGTGCCAATTTTGTAGTTCTGGCATGTAATTACAATAATAGTCTGTTTGCACCAGAGTTGGCTTATAAAGTCGCTAAATTTGATACCTATGTATTAGCAACTGAACCTCTTGAAGCTAAACTAGCTAGTCAGCTGATTAAAAATCGGATGTCGGTATTTGATAGCCGGAATGTAATGAATTATTATCGACTTACTGGAAATAATAGTCTGATCTTTGGTGGTGGCGATACTTTCGGTAAGGCAGATCCTGAAAAAGTAAAAATGACTCTTTATACTGAAATGATCAAAACTTTCCCGCAACTTGCTGGGATCAAGGTGAAAAATTTCTGGTATGGGGCTGATAGTATGACATTAAGTTTGGCACCGAATTTTGGGCGACTCTATGATACGGTATATTATGCCCAGGGCTACTCGGGGCAGGGACTGGCATTAAGTAATCTGGCAGGGGTAGTTATTGCCGAGGCAATTCGTGGGCAATCCGAAAAATTTGATTTATTTGCACAAGTTAAGCCATTTGAAGTAAGTAATATTGCTGCTGTTCAAAATTCTATTGTAAAGCTTGGTACATATTATTTCAGAATGAAAGATTATTTTGGCTTATAATAATCGTTATTGCATAATTAGTTGGCAATAATTAAAATTCAGATTAAATGAGGGAAGAAAAAATATGTATTTAAATAAAAAATTGTTAATATTATTGTCAGCCTGTACATTAAATAGTTTTGCTGTTAGCGGCAATTCTTCAGTACCTGTATCTGCTCCAGCCCATTCTCAAGCTGGTAGTAGTGTGCAACAAAATAAATCTCTGGATCATTCTCCAGTTACTACTCTTAATACCATATCTGCTGGTGTAATTTTAGCTTCAACCGAGCGCGGCGGTTTATTTCTGTATCGTAACCAGCGGTGGGCTAGCCTTGGTAATGCTCCTGATGGACAGCAGATCTATCGGACAGCTGTTCTTAATGGAAGCATCTATGTGCTTACTGCGGCAAATATCGTTTATCAGGTTAATGCTTCCGCTAAAAAATGGCAATTATTACCTATAACAAAAAATCTTAAAATTTGGGATATTGCCGCAGCGGGTAATTCAGTATATTTGGCAGGAACTAATGGTGATAACTATTTATTGCAAAAAGGCAAACTGAAAAAACTACCTTCGCTTGAGATTAAATCCTTATATGCTGTTTCCGAGCACGAGGTTTATGCTGGTGATGCTTCGGGTCAATTGTATCGTTTTACCGACAAATTACTAGATAAAGGGTGGAAAAAAGAAGCCAGTCTTGATGGATATAACAAGCCTATCTGGTCAATTAATAAGTCCCCAGTTGAGGGCATTATTGCCGGTACTGATAATGGCAATGTTGTAAAATATGATAAAGATACCGACTCTTTACAGCCCATAGGTAATCCAATTTTGTCCCAGTTTGATAATAGTAAGGTTTGGTATTTACAGGCAGACTCTGAAAATATCTATACCGTTACTGATAACGGTAGCTTATTTGTGTATCATGATGGCTACTGGAAAAAACATGCAATTAATATTGCCAATGAAACAGACTGTAAAATCTGGAGTATTTATATTTCTGATAAGACTTTATATATAGGTACTGAAAGTGGTATGGTTATTGCTTACAATCTTGTATCTGAGAAAATCTCTATACTATAATCAGGCTGAATAGATTAACATACCAATCTAATTTAGTAATAGTTGCTAGTTGTAAATTGAGGGACATTATATGTCCCTCTTGTTTTTATCATTCTGATTTACAGTTTTTTTGTTTTGCAATTGAATATGACTCTTCAAGTCGTTTTCTAATTGCATTTGGGCTCTCTATTATTTCAAGTGGCACATTGATATAGTTAAGCTCAACCATTTTATTTTTCTGCTGATAGGTAAACGGATAATATCCAAGAGTTTTATATTTGTCCTTCAATTCTTTATTAACCTTGGTATATAACTCGTTATCAGCAATTATTGCTATAAACACATCATGCCAATATATCCCATACCCGCCAAACATTGATTTGGTTTTTATGTTATCAAGATGAGATAGAGCATCATTGGTTATATAGTCTCTGAATTCTTTATTTTTATTCATTGTTGATCTTGCCTTAAAGCTCTTTAACCTAATAGCCTCTTAATTTAGAGGGATTGCCTGATCACAATTGGGTAAATTATATAAGCGGCAAATAGGTTGCAGGTAACTCATAGAATTAACTGCTATGCCATTTGCATTACCCTGTAATTGTAATGCCCAGATCATTGTTCCTGCACCGCCTAATTGAACCGCGCTTGAAGCATAACTTAGAGCCTGATCTGGAGTAGTTACATTACCGCCCCAAGCCTCTGGTGGAACTTCTACACCAAGGTAAACTGGACCTGAATATAGTGCTTTATATGCTTTTAGTGCATCTAATGGTCGATAACCAGTCGTTGAAGCATTACCCGCATCGTATGACATCAAAAATAACATGTCAAATTTACTACCAACTTGTTTTAAAGGGTTTACCCATAAAGCGGTTTTTAAGCCAACTGGACCATACTGGGTTGTTGGATAGCCTGGAGTTCCATAGGCACCGATTGACCATACTGCCGCAGTTAGATACATTTTTCGACCTGTGCTGGCTTGTATCTGATCAAGACCACTTCTTAGCTGATTAATGATATTAATCATTTGGCTATCTGTTGGGCAACTGAGAGAGTTAGTATTTAAATTGCTGCAACCAGATGTATCAGCTTCGTAATCAAGGTCAATACCGTCTATTCCCAAGTCTTTAACTAGGCTCATCAATGCTGGCACGTTAATTGCTCCGAAGTTTGGGTATGTTGCACCACCAACTGATAGTAGCAATTTTTGCCCTTTTGCCTGGGCTAATTTAATAGCTCCAAGGGTAACATCTTTAGTCGCAGTAATTCCCAGTCCAGCACCAGTATAGTTATAGCTACCGGCTGTATATGTTGAATCTGGTTTGGCAAAAGCTATTGGAATTATCCCTACATAAGCTGGAATTTTGGCTAATGAGTAAGTAGCAGACTCCCATGTTGCCCGAGCCATCCATGTTTCAAAGTAGCCAACTATCTGCTGACTTGGAGTTTGCACTTTAGCCAGATTAATAGTATAGCTTTTATTGGCAGCTACACTTATGGTTAAGGGAGTAATTGTCTGATATTTATTACTGGTTATAATGTTAAGAGTAACCGTGTCTCCATTTATGAATTTATAAATATTGCTTATAGTTACTGATTCGTTAGTAGAAGTTAAGGTTTCAGTATTGAAGGCATATTTATTGTCCGAGAAGGCAAGGGTAACATTATCTCCTGCGGCTAATCCATTAATGTTTATCGTATTATTTACGAGATTACTTTCAAGTGCTGCTGTAATATTACCAAGGGCAGTATTATTATTTACACTGATGCTTGCAGTAGGTTGTGAGTATTTGTAATAAACACCTTTACTTGCTGATGCTAATCCATTTAATGAAAGAGAATAACTTCCGGCTGTTAGTGTGACAGCTTGAGCTTGACCAAATTTAGCTTGAATTGAGGTGCTACCATTAGCTCCGGCAATTGTTATCGGGATACTCTCTTGAGTAAATAATGATGCTTGCGGATTAATTACCGTAAAATTTAGTGTTCCAGTTGTTGCAGGTTTTATGCTGTAATTAACACTCATTATTCTACTTTCTCCTGCTGCTAGCTGGATATTTGAGCTTGGAGTATAATTTCCAATCAAATCAGTGGGTAAATTATTGCTGCTTAAAATATAAGTCCCTGTGTTTAGGTTACTAATATTAAAAATACTTTTACCTGTAGTTGTAGTTATTGTTGTCAATGTTTTACTAAAAGAGCCATTCTGACTTGATAATACTACTGGTATATTACATGGTGCAGATGCTTTACAATAATTGGCAATTCCGCTACTATCGACAGTTATCTGTAACGATGAATCAGCTACAGGTGTTGCACCATTAACACTGGCATTCAGACTTCCAGTTAAGAGTTTACCTTGAGGGCTATAGCCAAAACTTGCATTTAGGCTACCATTAGCCGCAATAGTTGCAGAGCCATTAACTACTGTCAGTAGTGCAGTATTACTGCTCGTAATAACTGATGCGAAATCAGCAAAATAAGGCGAGGTACTATTTACTTGAAAATTGCTGACAATGTCACTGGTGCTACTACTATTAACAGCTATAGTTGTTCCTTTCAGCTGTTGTATGGTATTACAACTATTATTAATAGTAAATGAACCACTTACCCACCATGCCGATGTACTTAGTGCATTCATTGTTGTGGATAAACAGTTACTCACAGGGTTTGTTAGATTAAGATTTACTCCTGCTTGTGCTGTTTGTCCTGCGGTTAGTTGTACTACATTACTAGGTGTGTAGCTTGCTGTTGCATTAGATGGTAAGCCATTGACACTTAATGTATAACTTGCAGGTACCAGATTCTGAAATGAGTAATTATTCGAGCCTGTACTATTGGTGATTGTTGCAATATTTTTATAAATACTACCATTGCTATTTAAAAGATTTATAGTAATGCTACAAGGTTTGCTTTGGGTGCATGTACTACCTAAAGCGCTACTATTAACAGCAATATTCAGATTTGCTGTTGTCGCTGGCGTAGGTGATGGACTTGGGGTAGGCGTAGGAGTTGGTGTTGGAGTAATTCCACCACCAACTGCGATCGTTGCACCAGTTGTAGTTAACTGCACATTATTGCGTGCATAACCAAAATTCGCAGTGATACTCTGATTTGCAGCTAAATTATATGTGTTATTGATAGTTAAAATTAGCTGATTTGCATTCGTTGCTATAGTATAGTTGGGACTACTGCCAAGCCATGGAGAAAAACTATTAACTGAAAATGCTCCACCAGTCCAAGAATCGTTAGTTTTACCGCCGACTAGAATAACTTTTATTCCTGCTATCTGTTCTGAACTGGTACAGGTGTTATTAATTTTGAAGGAACCACTCATATACCATACTGTGCTACTGCTACTAAAAGCTAGGTCAGTTGCAGTTAAGCAACTAGTTGCCACTTTACTGCTACTATTTAAAGATGTACTAGTCAATATATTTGGATTTGCATATTGTGTTAACTCACTGCCATTAATTTCAACTGTTTGATTTTGTGGCGTGATAGTTTGATTTCCTGTGCCGCTATTACAGCTAACCAATAAAGAGCCAAATAGGCTAATGGTTATAGTTCTTGCCAGATTTGATTTCATTTTGGTTCCCTCATTATATTATTATCTTCTAGAGATTATAACGGTTAACTTACTGATTTTGATATAGCTATTTGCGTATAAGTCTTATACATAAATAGATATGATTTGGAAAATTATACCTCCATTCTGATTAATTAATTTATCCATATTGGACAACTCTAAATAGCCATGCTATTTTCTACATCATATAATCCAATAATTATGGGCATGACATAAAGAGGATATTATTTTCCTGATCCGTTTACCCTGATATAATTAAGCTCTGGTTAAATATAGGTATTAAGTAATATGGGGAAATTTAAAGCTGTAATTTTTGATTTGGATGGGACTTTATTAGATACGGTCGAAGATATTGCCGTCTCGGTTAATAAGGTTTTAGAGAAACACTCTTTACCCAAACATAATTTGGATGACTATCGCCGCTTTGTTGGGCGGGGTATCGGTAAGCTCGTGGAGCAAGCGACGCCAGCAGATAAGCATAGCGATAGCTTTTTGAAGCAAATTTACTCCGAGGTTATAGCTGAATACTCAAAAAACCTTGATCGTTATACCAAACCATACCTTGGCATCAATGATTTACTGGATGGGTTAAGTGAAAAAGGGATCCGCTTAGCTATTTTATCAAATAAAGCTCATGAATTTATGGCAGATGTGGTAAAAAGTTATTTTAGTAAATGGTCCTTTGATGTAGTTTTTGGTGCCCGTAAAAATATACCAACTAAGCCAAACCCATATTCTGTATTTGAGATTATGCAAATTATGCAGCTTAAACCTGTAGATATAGTCTATGTTGGTGATACTGACGTTGATATGCAAACAGCAAATGCTGCTGGGGTATTTTCGGTTGGTGTTGCATGGGGTTTCAGGAAGCGTGAGGAGTTGGTTAGTAATGGCGCAAAAGTTATTATTGATTACCCACACGAACTCTTAAAGTTATTTGCTTAGCTTGGTAGGAATATTCTCTTTCTGCAAAATAGGTCATAAAAACATGGTAAAATACCAAAATTAAAAACATTTAGAAGTCTCTGTTGAAATATGCCACAAAAGCTGTATCTGGCTATAAGTTTAGTAATCCTATGCTTTATCACTTTTGCTTTAAGTCCGTATTTGGATCAGCAGCTTGCATCATTACCCTATGATTATCAAACGCGATATTTCTATGGTGAAAGAGCCCTCTGGTGCAAAATTATTTACTATTCGGTAAATGTAACAACATTTTTACTTATCCTTGTGCCACTTACGATAGTAGCTCTGGCAGCAATGAAGAAAATACAGTTTAATTTTCTGATTGTAAAGAGAATGATTTTAATAACTTACATAAGTCTTGCAATTGGACCTGGTTTATTGGTAAATACCTTTTTTAAAGATGAGTGGGGCAGACCACGTCCATATCAGGTAATTCGTGATCATAAGCCATTTTCCTACCCATGGCAACCACATTTTAACCATCCAAAGGATAATAGTTTTCCTTCTGGACATGTCTCAATCGGTGCATTTGTTGGGATTCCATTTATTGCAGCTCGTCGTAAAAGACTTGGCGTTACTTTATGTATTGCGGGTACAATTATTGTTGGTATAGTAAGATTCTTGCAGGGTGGACATTATTTTAGTGATATTTTAATGGCTGCTATAATTGTCTGGGCAGTAAATTTAGTTGTAACCATTTTAGTGGATAAATACCTGATGAGAAATAAATATGGATCGTAAAGTTCTACTGGTTTTTATTCTGATTGTATTCATGCATCTTCTTTTCAATCAGTCCCTGCAATTACATTATGATGAAGCGTATTACTGGGTGTGGAGCAAAAATCTCGCATTGTCCTACTATGACCATCCTCCAATGATTGCCTATCTTATTCGGCTAACAACAATTTTCTCAGATAAAGAGTTTTTTGTGCGACTTGCTGCGGTGCTGTGTAGTACAACTACTGTAATAATGATGTATAAGACAGCATTACGCATGTTTGGACAAAAGACGGCAAATATTACAGTCCTACTTGCTTTGGCATGGCCAATTCTTGAGGGTACCTTTTTTATAACTACTATTGATAGTCCGCTACTTATGTTTTGGAGTATCACTTTATACTGTGTTGTTCGTGGATTTATTGAGAATGAATTAAAGTTCGTCTATCTTGCTGGTTTATTTCTTGGTTGTAGCTTATTGTCAAAATATACGGCGATACTTATCTTACCAGGGATTCTTATTTATCTAATGTTATCAGCAGAAAAAAGAAACCGACTTTGGAATATTAATACCTATCTTGCGTTATTAGTGGCTATTGGTGTATTTAGTCCGGTAATTATCTGGAATGCAGGGCATGATTGGGTGTCTTTTGCTTTTCAATTTAGACATGGTGTTGCGTCTGACAAGAGTATAAATTTTGCAAGTTTTGGTGATTATATTGGTAGTACAATTGGAGCTGCAAATCCGTTTATTTCTTTGACGATTTTTACCTTTATTTTTATAAAAAGAAAACAACTTCTTCGTGATGAGAGATACCTCCTTTTAATATCAATATTTCTCTTTGTTGTGCTATTTTTCGCCTATAACAGTCTATTCAAGTTTATGGAGGCCAATTGGGTTGCGCCAGCTTACATAAGTGGTATTATTTTTGTTGCGGCTTGTCTTGCTGAGTATGACCTTAAATGGGTTTACCGGGTTGCGATAACTTTAATCCTGATTTTATTGCCGATTGCAAAAATGCCTGGTAAATTTGTGCCAAAACAGTTTCAGAGTAAAATTCCTGCGGTTAATGCGTTTATGGGTAATCAACAGTTGTATGACAAGATAAAGCAGAATTATTTACATACTGGTGATATTGTTCTCTCCTGTGATTATGGCAATGCTTCACGGGGTTGGTATTATCTTGGACAAGGTAGAACTTATGTGTTAAGCAACTTTAAATTTACGGATAATTACCAATACTGGAATGATAAATTAAGTTACCCGATACAAAATGCTTTATACTATTGCGATAATGATGATTCAGGTAATATCACGTTACTAAAAGACTATTTTAAAGAAGTTAAACCATTAGGCAGTATAGCTTATAGAGATAATTTTGTTAATAATAAATTATATTTATACCGCTTATCCAATTAATTTTTATGGGTTTTATAATGAAGAAGCTGATAATTATTGCTACTTATAATGAAAAAGATAATATAGAGAAGATGCTTATGGATGTGTTTGCATCAGTGCCAGATGTTAATATTTTGGTTATTGATGATAACTCGCCAGATAAAACTCATGAAATTGTAGAAAGGCTAATCACTGAACGCTACCCAGCTCAGCTTCACTTAATGAAGCGGGCTGGTAAATTGGGACTTGGTACAGCTTATATTGCTGGATTTAATTGGGGACTTGAGCGGGATTATGACGTAATCGGTCATATGGATGCTGATTTCTCGCATAATCCAAAATATCTACCATCAATGTTTGAAGCCTTGGCAAATGGCTATGATTTGGTGCTAGGTAGTCGCTATGTTAAAGGTGGTGGTGTAGTTAACTGGGGGCTAAAACGCAAAATTATAAGTCGTGGAGGCAGCCTTTATGCAAAAATAATACTGGGATTACCATTTAATGACTTAACTGGTGGATTCAAATGTTTCAAACGCAAGGTGCTTGAAACTATTGGTATTAATGAGCTTAAATCAACTGGCTATTCGTTTCAGATCGAAACAACATATAAAACATATCTTAATGGCTTCAAGATTAAGGAAATACCTATCATTTTTGAAGACCGGATATTAGGTCAATCAAAAATGTCTGGAAGCATATTCAAAGAAGCGCTATTAATGGTTTTGAGAATGCGCCTAAATAAAGATAGCTTTATTAGAAAATAGTGTTTTTGCTATTTTAGGTAATATAAATTTGCTAGTATCCAAATTCAATTGAGTAGTATTGTTCCCAGCTATTTGATGGATTAAGTTCAATTATTCCAGATTTATATTGTATTTCTTGGTTGAAACCTGCATTATCTGCATGTCCGCACCAAGGTTCTAGGCAAATGTATCTGGCTCCTGGTTTGGACCAGATACCGAACCACGGAAAATTATCAAAATTTACCTTAATATATTTACCTGTTTTCTTTTCTGATAGCTGTGCCCAACTTTGTTCAAAATTGCTATAAATTAAGGCATCGTTATCAAAAGTATTTTTGCTAATGTCTATTTTATCAATATTGACTGGAGTACTATCAGAAAATAGTCCACCATTATTAAGAGTGTGTAAGGTTAGTTGCTGGTTAGCAGCAAACTCTATCTCATAATCATCTAGCTGATGCTTGTCATCAAAAGGGCATTTAAATGCAGGATGCGCACCAACACTAAAATAAGCAATCTGAGTATCGCTGTTTATTACACGAAAGGTTGTAATGAGTGTGTTATCTTTAAGAGTATAGGTGACTGAGAAATCAAGATTAAAAGGGAAAGTATCTTTCTCTAAACTATAGGTGTTAATATTCAGTGTAACGCTATCTAGCGAATGCTTCGCTACATTAAATAATGATTGGCGAGCAAAACCATGATTATTTAATGGGTACTTTTTCTGTTTAAAGCTTATATAACCATTGGTAGTTCGTCCTACTACGGGGAATAGTACTGGTGATACTCCAGCCCAGATTGATGGATTACCATCCCACATATATTCATTGTTGTTCTGTAGGTTTTTTACGTTTCTAACCTCGGCACCAAGTAAAAAAATTTCTACCTTTAGCAGTTTATTTTGAATGATTACGGATTCCACTTTTGCTCCAAATTTAACTTTATCAAGAGGCAGAGTTATTTCCAATTGAATACTTTGCACCTTCTATCATCAGTTGTTTTAACTGTTGCTGTTGCCATAGATGGTCGTATCCCAGCTCATTTGCCATTAGGCTTGCAACCGTAGCAGCACTTGCAAGAGCGGCTTTGCTATTTATAAATAAAGCTCTTGTTCTTCTGGCTAAAATATCTTCAATTGTTCTGGCGTGTTCGTGTCGCACATGATAAATTACTTCAGCTTGAAAATATGGTAATTCATTATGTAATAACTGAAAATTATTTAATTCCTGCTGAATTTTGACGACTTCATCTCGGGCGGTTCCATAAATTCCTAATGGATATGGTATTTTTTCAGTAGTATAACCAAAAAGTTTCAGATGATGTGTTCTTGACTGTGTTTTATGCAGCTCTCTGGTTTTTTCAAGATAATCAATAGTATCTTGTCCCATTCTTCGGTAAATAGTCCATTTACCGCCAGCCATAGTGACTAAACCATTACTAGTTTCAAATATTTCATGTTTTCGGGAAATCTTTGCCGTATTCTTGTCTTTTGTTGATTTTACTAATGGGCGTTGTCCGCTAAATACCGATTTTATATCATGTCTGCTAACTGGTTTATTGCAGTATTCACTTAGGACTTCGAGGATGAAATCAATCTCATTTTCTTGTGCTTGTGGGTCAAGAGTTGGTTCACTAACTTTTATATCTGTAGTTCCAACTAAAGCCTTGTCATGCCAAGGAAGGATAAATAATACTCGTCCATCGCCAGTTTCTGGTATTAGGATTGCATGATCTGAATTAAAAATCTCTTTGTCAAATACAAGGTGTGTCCCTTGTGCGGCTGCTACATTTTTATGTTCAGTATTTTTCTCCGCTAGATTCATAATTGAATCGCTGAAAGTCCCGGTTGCATTAATTATGTGCTTGGCAGAGTAAGTTTTTGTTTCTTCATTCAGCTGGTTTTTGGCGATAATTCCGTTTATCTGTTTATTGTTGGCATAGGTGAAATCAGTTACTTTAGTGTAGTTTAATGCTGTTCCACCAAGCGTCTCAAAAGTTTTTACCAGAGTTATTAGTAAGCGAGTATCATCAAATTGTCCATCAAGATATACTGCGCCGCCAATTATCTTTTCCGAAGCTAGGTCTGGAGCTTCACGCAGGGTTTCTTCTTTCGATAGGAAGCGGCTTTTTCCAAGCTTTAGTTTACCAGCTAGGCTATCATATATTTTTATTCCAAGCCAGTATTTTATTTTTTCCTTAACGTTCTGGAAGGGGATAAGATAGGTTTGCGCTTTCGCTAGATGTGGGGCATTATTAATGAAGTAATAACGCTCTTCTAACCCCTCCTTAACTAAAGCAAAGTCCAGGTTTGCCAGATAACGGATTCCGCCATGAACCAGTTTAGTCGATTTTGATGAAGTTCCCTTGCCATAGTCATACGCTTCAACTACCAGTGTCCGATAACCTCGGCTAGCTGATTCAAGCGCAATTCCAAGCCCAGTAGCACCACCACCAATTACAATAATGTCATAAGTTTCGCTATTGCTATTTGTCATTTGTTATTTAATCCATCCATGAGCGCGTTTGACAGCTTCCTGCCAGTTATCTAATAAGTCTTTTCGTTCTGAATCAGCCATCTTAGGTTCAAAAATACGTTCTACTTGCCATACCTGCTCCAATTCTTCAATTGAATTCCAAAAGCCAACGGCTAGTCCGGCAAGATAGGCTGCTCCCAGCGCGGTTAACTCAAGACAGGTTGGGCGTTCCACAATCGTATTTAAAATATCTGCCTGAAACTGCATTAGGAAATTATTCTTACAGGCACCACCATCGACACGTAATGCTGATAAATCAATACCCGAGTCAGAGCGCATCGCATTTACTACATCTGATACCTGAAAGGCTATTGATTCAAGAGCTGCACGTGCCATATGCGCCTGCGTCGTACCTCTGGTGATTCCAATCACCAATCCACGTGCATACTGATCCCAATGTGGCGCACCAAGCCCGGCAAATGCTGGTACCATATAAACACCACCATTATCAGCAACACTAGTTGCGAGGGTTTCAATTTCAGATGATTCTTCAATGAATTTCATTCCATCACGAATCCATTGCACAACTGCACCACCAATAAATACCGACCCCTCAAGGCAATAATTTCTTTTGCCATTAATTTGCCAACCAGTAGTAGTTAAGAGGTTGTTTTTTGACTCTAGGGCATTTTCGCCCGTGTTTTTCAGAAGGAAACAGCCTGTTCCATAAGTGTTTTTTACCATTCCGGGTTTTATGCACATATTGCCAAAGGTTGCTGCTTGCTGATCTCCTGCAATCCCAGTAATTGGAATCCGATCGCCAAAAAGACCTGAGCTAGCTTCGCCAATCTCACCAGATGATGGAACAATTTCTGGCAAGATATTGGCTGGAATATCCAATATTTTTAGTAGTTCTTCATCCCATTTTCCCGTGTGGATATTAAATAATAATGTGCGTGATGCATTTGATTCATCGGTTACGTGGCATCTGCGATTAGTTAGATTCCAAGTAATCCAGCTATCTACCGTTCCGAATGCCAATTCACCATTTAGGGCAAGTTTCCGCGCATCAGTAACATTATCTAAAATCCATTTCAATTTTGTACCCGAAAAATATGCATCAAGAACCAGTCCGGTTTTTTTCTTGAATATATCAGCATAGCCTTTATTTTTCAATTCATCAATCATGTCCGAGGTACGTCTATCTTGCCAGACAATTGCATTATAGATCGGTATCCCGGTATTTTTATTCCAGACTACCGTTGTTTCGCGTTGATTGGTGATTCCGATGGCAGCAATATCGATAGCCTGTGCTCCAATCGATGACATGGCAAGTTTGGCAGTGGTAAGCTGGGTTAGCCAGATTTCCATTGGATCATGTTCCACTAGCCCCGGTTCCGGGAAAATTTGCGTAAACTCTAATTGCTTACTGCTGCAAATATTACCTGCTTTATCAAAAAGAATTGCCCGCGAGCTTGTAGTTCCCTGATCTAAAGCCAGAATATATTTTTTCATTGTGTAACCTTTTTAGCTAATGTTAAATCAAAGATAAATGCGCCAAGCGGAGCACCAATTAATGAACCAAATACTGGCGCAGCCCAAATTAAGCTACCATCCGTCAAACCATTGTTTTTAAAGCCCATTATAGCAGTAAAAAGGCGCGGGCTAAAATCACGGGCGGGATTCATTGCATAGCCATGCATGGCACCAAAAGACATTCCAATAGCCACGACCAACGCCGCAACTGCGAATGGTGCAAGAAAGCCAGCTTTGTCATTAATGAAATTTTCTACAATAGCAAGAATTGCAAACATTAGAATCGCACTGGCTATAATTTCAGCCAGAAAACCCGGCATAAAGGTATTTGTAATTGCCGGAAAAGTTGAAAATATTCCAGCTGTATGTTCGAGATTTGGATCAAATTCTTTGAATTTTGCTTGATAGAAAAAATAGACAATTGCAGCTCCAAGAAATCCACCGAGCATTTGTGCACTCATATATAGTGGAGCCTTTTTTAGTGGGAAGCGTTTTGTTACGATAAGTGCTAGTGTTACAGCAGGATTCAAGTGTGCGCCAGTTATCCGGTTACTTACGAGTATTCCAAGAAATACCCCAAGTCCCCAGCCAAAAGTAATATTGGTATATCCACCAAGATTAAATAAGACAAACATGGCATTGACGCCATTACCAAAAAGTAAGATGAACATGGTTCCTAGCAATTCAGCCATAAATTCCTGATAGCGACTGTAGCCCACTTTGCTTCCTTGTCATTAATGTATATAGGGGCTTATTATAACAAATAACCTGATTAAAAAATTTTTGCAATGCAGTAGGTTTTGCTACTAGTTGAGATTGTGTTTGTAGGGTATCTAATGGTAGCACAGTAAGCATAAGATTAATTAAGGGGTATTATTACTTGCTAGTTCATGAATTTGTGCGAAAATAACTTCCTTTATGGCAATTTTACAATTTGGAGCTAGATTATGCCTGTAAAAATACCTAATAATTTACCAGCTACAGATATACTTAATTCAGAAAATATCTTTGTGATGTCTGAAGATAGGGCAGCACATCAGGATATTCGCCCACTGAAAATAGTAATACTTAATTTAATGCCGAATAAAATTGTTACTGAAACACAAATTTTACGTCTTCTTGGGAATACTCCACTACAAATTGAGATTACTTTTTTACATCCGCAATCTCATGAGTCAAAGAATACGGCAAACGAACATTTAGAGAATTTCTATAATTCTTTTGATAATATTAAAAATGATAAATTTGACGGCATGATTATTACTGGTGCGCCATTGGGACAAATTGATTTTGAAGAAGTTGATTTTTGGGCTGAATTATGTTCAATAATGGAATGGAGTAAGCGTAATGTGTTTTCCTGTTTACATATTTGTTGGGGAACATTAGCTGGACTTTACTATCATTATAAAATTCCAAAACATAATCTTACACAAAAAATGTTTGGAGTGTTTCCGCATCAGGTAAATCATCAGTTAAGCAAATTATTAAGAGGTTTTGATGACGTGTTTTGGGTTCCTCATTCACGTCATACCGAAGTGAAAAGAGAGGATATTCTGTTACATCCGGAGCTAAGGATTCTTGCTGAATCTGAAGAGTCAGGTGTTTATCTGCTGGCAACTTCTGATTATCGTCAGGTTTTTATTACCGGACATTCCGAGTATGATACTATGACTCTTAGCGACGAATATTTCCGTGATTTGAGTAAGGGGTTTACCATAGATATTCCCGTAAACTATTTTCCGGGCAATGATACCAGCAAAAAACCAGCTTCTTTGTGGCGTGGACATGCGCACCTACTTTTTGCCAATTGGCTTAATTACTGTGTTTATCAGGAAACACCATTTAGTTTATCGGAGGTTGGGGCGGTTTGCGATTATTCTATTTAAGCCTACTAGTTTTATTAATTCCATATTCTCAGGTAATGGCAAATGAATCAAGTCCTTTCCAGAAATTTGACAATAATATTTCTGCGGGGATAGCAGTTATTTCTTCGCCAGGCAATTATTGGGCATCAAACTTAAATGCAACTGGGCAGGCACTATTCGATAATGGCGTCTGGCTTAATCTTTTGGCTGGGACAAAGCTGTCATTTAATTTTGATAACAATAATAATAGCAGTGTCAGTAAGACTTATAATAATTCATCGGCAAGCAGTTTTGGGTTAACTGGTGGATATGCGTTTTTGGTTGATGGTAAATATAATCTTATTCCACATATTGGATTTTCATATACCAATCAGCTACTGGCTGTTAATGAGAATAGTATCCAGCAGTTCATTATTGAAGATCCTGCATATAATTATTCATTCGGGCTTAAAAACGAAATGATAATAATTCCTGCAAAACTAAAAATAGCACTGGATTTAAACTTTAATATAGGTGATCATCAGTCTGTAGTTCCAAACTCAGATAATGGGACCCTTGGTCATTATAATTATACACTTTATACTTTTACCGCAACCCCGGCAATTCAGTGGAACTTTGCAGAAAGATTTACTATTATTGGATATTACCAGTTTAATTATAATTTCAGCAACAGTATGAACTCTCCAAATGTAAACTATCCAGATATTGGTGTTAGCTCAAGCCAGTACTTGATGAATAATTATGTCCAGAATGCACTGGGAATTAATTTTGGTGTACTCTTCTAATAAGCAATCAGCTCCGAAACGGGCATTTCAACCCTAGGTAACAAATCTGTGGGTACATAACGGTCAAAACCGAGTCTTATTAGCTTGGCAAAAAGCGCATCACGATTATATACCTCAAATTTAACGAATAACTGATCACGAAATAAGCTATCAATTGTGCTTTTTGAAATATCTCGTCCAGTTATTTTTGATAGCGTGAAGGCAATATCCTTACTGCTAAGTCCGGATAAAAATAGAAATATGGCTTCTTTTTCGCGGGTAGTCAATTTGTATTTGCTTATATCGATACTGTAATCACAGTCAAAAACTCCAAGGCTTCTAATGATTTGTAACTGCATACTGATAAATGAAAGCGTCCGGTAACTACAAAATATGCCGACAACATTATCCGTTGCAGGATTGATTATTGGGGATTTTTCCAGTGAAAATGGCTGAAGTTTATCATCAAACTCGGTAATTGCAAAGCTTCTGACTTTTTTTCGTTCTTTTATCACTTGATTGAGGTCAATATTTTGCTGTTCTTGTAAATGTTTGGGGTTTGTCTGTACAAACTCAAAACTATCATTTTTCTCTGGGTGAAACACTTTTATATATAATGGGCTTGCATACTTTACCGACAAATCGGTACCCCGGATCAATGTACACCAGCCACGGATAACCTGATCAAAATTCTTGAAAGAGCTAATTATTAGCTCCAAGAAGTCATGGTCATTCAAACTAATAATATCACCGTCGCCCATATAAGATATCTCCCTTAATTGAATAGTATTTATACATTTGTAAATTATCTAGTTTAGTGGTTGTTGATTATTTTGCTATAAGAAGACTTTACTACACACCTATTAATAAACCTTACCGTAAGATTCCTCATCTATTTTTATACTCCTGAATAAGCGGCAAAGCCACCATCAACCGGGATTACAACACCATTTACAAACCCAGAAGCTCTACTGTCAGCTAACCAGAGTAGGGTACCAACCAGTTCATGTGCTTCACCAAAGCGTGCCATTGGTGTATGAGTAATTATCTTTTCTGCACGGCTAGTCCAGTTGCCATCCTCAGTTTTTAGTAGTTTATGATTCTGTTGAGTCAGGAAAAATCCTGGAGCAATCGCATTTACCCGGATATTAGTTTTGGCAAAATGTACTGCTAGCCACTGGGTAAAATTGTTAATTGCGGCTTTAGCTGCACTATAGGCAGGAATTTTGGTAAGTGGGCATAGGGCACTCATTGATGAAATATTAATAATGGTTGCATCAGTTTTACCTAGCATCTGTTTACCAAAAACCTGGCATGGCAATAACGTACCCATAAAGTTAAGGCGAAATACAAAATCAATTCCATCGGCTTCCAAATCAAAAAAACTTGTTGCATCCGGTTTATTAGCTATATCTGCTGAATAATATTCTTCGCTACTAGTTCCTTTAGGGTGATTCCCACCTGCGCCGTTTAGGAGTAAGTCACAACTACCTAGCATCTCTTCTATAAATTCTGCGGCGTCTTCTAGGCTTTTGCGGTCAGTAACATCGGCACTAACTGCAATTGCAATACCATTATTTGCCTTGATCTCTTTAATCAAGTCGGCTGATTTTTCCTTATCTCGTCCAATGATTGCTACTTTGTAACCATTATAGGCAAGTGCCTTACAAAACTCATTACCCAGTACACCACTTCCACCAGTTACTACTGCTACTTTTTTCGTCATCTTAATCCCTCTATTTTTTAATTTGCTGATAATTGTTTACGCTTGGCAATTTCGTGTACGATCTCTTGGCAGCGATCATCGGTTAGTTCATACCATAGGGTGATGATTATTGCCGCAATCCCAATGGTTATTGCTGGATATAATAATAGCAAGCCCTTAATCCCAGTTAAGGAAGTATTACTTTGGATGGCTTTGGGTACATAACCAATCAGCGTAAGACCAAGACCCGCTGAAAATCCGGAGATTGATTGGGCAACTTTACGTGAAAAGCTAAAAGCCGCATAAGTAACGCCCGCAGCTCGTTTACCTGTTTTCCATTCGCCATAATCAATAATATCAGAAATCAGTGCCCATACGATTCCATTGGGAATGCTGATTGCGATAAATGCTATACTTGCAAGAATAGTGAAACTGATTGGGCTTGATGGGATAAAGAAATTGATAATATCTGCTGTGATACTGATGCCAAAACCAATTAGCATGCTTTGCTTTTTGCCGAAGATTTTTACCATTTGCGGGATAGCAAAGATTGACAGAATCGAGCTACCAATAATGATGAAATTAATAATTGCAAGGAGTTTAACATCATTTAAATTGTATTCACAGAAATATACTAGCATCGCAATTTTGATATTATAGGCAGAAATAGTAAATAACGACATAATAATCAAAATCCAGAGCGGCTTATTACCTTTCAGTGCACCTAGGAGGTCACGGGTACGAAGTTTCTCATTTGCTGGTGGAGTAATGTTTTCTTTGGTAAACTTATAGCAGGTATAGTGAGAAATTATTCCTAATACCCCCATTATGGCGGCAGCTACCGGGAAACCAATTTTACTATTATTAAAAAGTAGCACGATGGGCATGAAAGCCACGCCAGTAATCAGTAGGGCAATTAGTGAACCAGCCTGCCTGAATGATGCCAACTGGGTACGATCATTAACATCCTGAGTCATTGCTGCGGCAAGTGAACCATAGGGAATATTAACCATTGAATAACAAAGTCCCCAGATCATATAACTAGCATAAGCGTAGATTAGTTTGCCCTGAATTGAGACATCTGGGAAGATGAAGGTAATTACGGTCAAAGCTGCGAGAATGAATGCCGAATTAATCATAACCGGGCGATATTTACCATTCTTACTAGCTTTTCGTTTATCGATATATGAACCAGCGAGAACATCCATAAATGCATCAAAAATTTTACTAAAAAGGAATACTCCACCAGCCGCAGCGCCGCTGATGCCGCAGACATCGGTGTAGAACTTCAGTAAGTATGCCTGACCAAGATCAAAGGTGAAACCATTGCCCAGATCACCAACACCATAAGCAGCTTTTTCTTTAAAGCTAAGTTTTTTTGTCATTATTACCCCAATATGAATTTTATATTGGCTTTAAGCCATGTTATGATTGTTTTTACATCCCAATTAAGTCAAAATGAGCGAAGCTTACGACTATTTCACTATCCCTATCCGGAAAAGTCGTTTTTATCTCAACTACGCCCTTACTGGTACTATAATACCAACCTTCATCAGTTTGGCTAAACTTATCTCGATGGAGGAATTGCTTGATTTTCCGTCCATCCAGTGTAATAAAAAATGGTCCCTTGTCCTGATTTATCAATTTTAGTTCTAATGCTTCGGTATGTGGAGTAAAGTTGCCTTCATGTTTAAAACTGATTTTTGTCTGTTCACCAATCCTATTGACGCGAATTAAGGTGTTTCTATAACTACCTTTTAGATAGTCATTGGTTAATCCATCATCTTGATATAAGTTAAATTCGCCATCTTTGCCACCGATAATCAGTTCAAGATGATGGAATTGCCCATCGTCTAGTTTTGCTTCATCATTTGTTAAAGGAATTATTGCAGTATCACGAATAAACATTGGAATTGAATCAAGATTTACAGCTAGATTAATCTTAGTGCCGCTATGATGTTTTTGGTAATTATTGAAATCATACCAGTTTGCTGAATTTGGCAGATAAATCTCACGTGAAGTTGCTTTGGGTTCAACTATATTAGCGATAAATAGACTACTTCCAAGCATGAAATCAACCCCTTCATTATAGACATTAAGATCATGCTGAAATTCATAAACTAACGGGCGCATAATCGGTGTTCCACGCACATGAGCTTGACGCATCAGCGAATAGAGATAAGGCATCAGGCGATAACGGAGTTTGATCGCCTCACGGATCTGCTTGGTGTTTTCACTATACATCCACGGTTCAGTGACTGTATTATCTGTATTACAGGAGTGGATTGAACACCGAGGTTGAAAGATACCATTTTGTACCCAACGGACAAAAAGCTCTGGATCAGGATGTGGTCCCCAGAAGCCACCAATATCGCAGCCATTATTAGCTACACCAGATAGACCCATACCAAGAATAGTCGCAATATTAAATTTTAGAGATTGCCATGAAGTATAGTTATCACCAGCCCAAGTTTGAGAATAGCGTTGAATCCCGGCAAAACCACCACGGTTTACTGAGTATGGACGCAAATTCGGATTATATTTGAGCATGGCTTGTCTGCCAGTATAAGCCATTAGGTTGGGTTGGATTGATTTTAGCTTGGCAAGCTTAGCACCTTTACCATCAAAATCACAGTGTGCATCTTTATCAGCAAGTGAATCATACTCACAATTATCGTTCCAAAGCGAGGTTACACCATGTTTAAGTAGGTTATCAGTTACATATTGCTGCCATTTATTTCGTGAAGATTCTTTAGTAAAGTCAACAAATGACCCCAGCCCACCCCACCAGTAATCAACATAAGGCGCAGCATGGTCTGTAGCTGTTGCGATAAATATTTGTTCATCCATCATAGCTTGATAGTTAGGATTGGAGGTTAAAACGCCCGGCTTAATATTGGGTGTAACTGGGACACCTAATTTATGCATGCTAGCAAAATACTTGGAGGGCTCTGGGAATTTTTGCTTATTCCATGTAAATAGCTGGCGTTTATTCTGACTATCTACCGTATATCCTGAAGATAGATGGAAATTATCAATCGGGATACCTTCATTCCGACATTTCTCAACGAAACTAATTATTTCTTGATCGCAGTTTTCCGGAAGTTCGACATAATACATGGTTGAGCCAAGATAACCAAGTGCATAAGCTGGTAGCATAGCTGATTTACCAGTCAGAGATGTATAACCTTCAATAACCTTGGCTAGACTTGGACCGTTAATTACAAATAAATCAAGATCTCCACCATCTGCACAATAATAGCTATAACGATGGTGGTAATTACTGTGATCAACTCCCATATCAAATACTGCTTCATAAGTATTATGATAAAAAAGTCCGATAGCATGTTGGGTTTCGGCATTTAGCTTGATATAAAATGGAATATGTTTATATAATGGATCGCTATTTTCTGGGTCATAACCAAGAGTATCTTTGGCATTTTGGACTAATCTTCTACGTAGTTTATTTAATCTACCCGTCTTTTCGCCAAAACCATAAAAATAATCTTTTTCAATATCAATCTCTGTGTAATGATAAATTCGTCCAAGCTGATCCTCTACATAAGGCTTTGATTTGAGGTCTGAATAAATCAATTGTTCTTGATTGTTGAAAATCTGAATATAGTAAGGGAATTTATTGATAATTATCTTTAATGTATCGGTCTCAAAACATAAGCTAGTTTCGGTATCGGTAATCTGTGGTTTAAGTGCAATTATTTTCTGACGTTCATTACCAAGTAATGAGTCAAAGCGATCTTCCCAAGCTACGGTAGTTAGTACATATGACTCTTCAGGAAACTCATTATTAAAAGATGTCCGGATTCGGACTATATCATTAGTTAGTAGATAAATTTTGGCAAAGCATGAATCACATTCAAGTGTGATGCTATTATCGGGGTTTATTGTATGAGTAATTAATTGCTTGGGTAGTTTCATAAATTTTTTCTAATCAAAGAGGTTTATTTTTGCATATTAAAATCGTGAATATACTTAATCAAACATGTGGTCGATAGCTAATGAGATTTTAACAGGTAATTTGTTTGATTGGAGAACTTTTATAGCCGAGTTAGTAGCTGATTTCTTAGCCTGATAAAAATATCAGATATTGTTGTTTTTTTGCATTGCAATATATTGGTTTAACAGAT
>WBZO01001345.1_pt1 | contig 39039 bp, 29 predicted proteins | sample 5204261 | NCBI WGS metagenome assembly WBZO01 (sample SAMN12412400, study PRJNA552823) | activated sludge metagenome | isolation source: activated sludge from anammox sidestream of wastewater treatment plant... | place: USA: North Carolina | collected 2017-09
GTGGTGGGGCGGTGCAGGGCGGACAAGCCGACCTGCCGGAGCGTGCGCCAGCCCGCGAGGCGCTCGGCGCGAGCCAGGGCCACCTCCAGCCCCCGCTGCTCCGTGGCGTCCTCGACGATGAGCCAGAACCGCTCGGCCACCCCCTCTGACCCCCCAACGGCCACCACCTTCCCCGCGAACGACCGCTGGCCGCGCGGCGTGTCACAGGTCAGCTCGATGTCATGGGGCTGGCCGCTCGCGCGGGCACGCCGCGCGCGCCGAATGAGGCTGCGCCGGCAGCCACGCGGGAGTCCCAGCGCCGAGTCCAGCGCGCCCTGCAGCTCCGCGGGGGTGCGCCCCCAGGCGGCCGCGGCGGCGGGGTTGTCCGCGACGTGACGGAGATCTTCCTCCCCGTGCACCTCTCGCAGGCTCATCATGGCCTGACCACGGATGAAGGCCTCCTCCACGATCAGCGCCCCTTCGACGGTCCCCAGTGTCCCCACGCCGAGCACTATCTCAAAGAACTCTCCCCCGCGCAAGGCACTGACAGCCTGAGCCCCGGGGACTCCAGATCATGGTTGATGAGCGCGGTGATGACGTGATCCCGCCACGCCCCCTGGATATAGAGATACTGGGCGGCGCGCCCCTCGATGACGAAGCCGAGCCGCTCCAGCAGCGCCGCCGAGCGCTGGTTGTGCGGCAGGTAGCTGGCCGTCACCCGGTGAAACGCGAGGCGCTGAAAGACGAAGGGCAAGGCGAGCTTCAAGCCCTCGGTCATGTAGCCCTGCCCCACGTGCCGTTCGTCCAGGCTGTAACCCAGCGCGCACTGCTGGAGCGCGCCGCGGACCACCTGATTGAACCCGATCTGCCCAAGGACGTCCCCCTCGGGATCGCTGGCGAGGACGAGCTGTAGGCGCAGCCCTTGGTCCGCCTCGTACAGCTCCTGGTTGTGCTCGAGGCGCCAGCGCCAGTACTCCAAGCTGAAGAAGCCGGGGGGCCTCGGCGGCTCCCAAGGCTCGAGGTGGCGGCGGTTCCTCAGGTAGTAGTCGAGCTGACGCTCCGCGGCGTCCACGCTGAACAGATGCAGCTCCACGCGCTCGCCACGGAGGGGAAACCACGGGCTGCTGTTTGACCGAGGCATGACCTATTAGCATAGCGTCAAGCCGCACCGAGGTCTCCTCGAGCCGCGACGATTTCAGCGTGGCCCTGCTCGTTACCCTGACCGTCTCTTGTCCGCCCGCGCTCGCTCCGGCGCTGGGCGCCGCGCTGCTCGAGCTCGGCGCCGGCTGCGTGGAGGAGCGCCGCGCTCGGCGCGGCGCCCACCTGCTCGTCTACGGCGAAGAGGAGCGCGCCCTGCGCGACCTCGGGCAGCGCCTGGACGCCGCGCTCCACGCGCGCGCGCGAGCGGACGCCGCCTACGGCGCCGTCACCTGGGAGCTCAGCGTGGATCAGGACTCCACCTGGGACACGGCCTGGACCGCCCACCTCGAGCCCATACGCCTGACGCCGCGCGTCGGGTGGCGCCCCGAGGGGACGCCGGCGGACCCCTGGGGGAGTGAGCACCCGCTGGTGTTTCGCCCCGCGCTCGCCTTCGGCGACGGCGCCCACGTCACCACCCGGCTGGCGGCGCTCGCGGTGGAGCAGCGCTGCCTGGCCGCCCCGGGGCAGCGCGTGCTCGACGTCGGCGCGGGCACGGGGGTGCTCTGCTTCGTGGCCGCGTGCAGCGGCGCCGCCTCCGTGCTCGGCCTCGAGATCGACGCGGCGGCCCTGCGCGCCGCCCAGCTCAACGCGCGCCTGAACGACCTCGAGCGGCGCGTCCAGCTCTCCGGGGAGCCGCTCGCGCGCGTGCAGGGCGCCTTCACGCTGATCGTCGCCAACCTGAGCGCAGAGCTGCTGCTGGCGCTCCGCGCGGAGCTGCTGGCGCGCCTCGCTCCCGCCGCGGAGCTGGTCGTCACGGGGCTGCTCACCGACCGCGTCGAGGCGCTGCTCCAAGCGTACCTCGCCGCCGAGCTCGGTCCCCCCCTGACCCTGCTCGAGCGGACCGACCGCGACGGCTGGGCGCTGCTGCGGTTCTGCGCCGCTCCCGAGGCAGGAGCACCAACTCCCCCCTCGCAGGGCAGCGGCTCGCTCGCGCCGGAGGCACGCGTAGCGCGCTGACCACACCGCCCAGCGCGCTCCGTGGAGCCAGCCGTTCACACTCTCCATCGATCGAGCGGAGACTCACGCTGGCACGAGCTGTGCTTGAATGGGCGCCATGCACTCTCGCTCCTCAAGGCTCCCAGGGCTAGGCACCGCGGCGCTCCTCGCGAGCCTCGCCGCGCTCGGCGGCTGCACGCGGCTCGGCCCCATCCCCGGGCAGACGGGCATCTCCGCGGTGCCCGCCGAGCGCCCGGACGTCACGCTGCAGGTCGGCGCCGTCCCTGGCTACTATCTGAGTGACACCACCCAACCCGACGCTCCCCAGGGTGTGCTCCTCGAGCAGATGAGCGGCGTCCTCGAGCCGGAGAGCTGGATTGGAGTCCCCGGGCTGCTCGTGGGGGCTCGCATCGCGGGCCCGAACGAGGCGGGGGCCTCCCCCGAGCCCCTGCTCGGCTACCGCACCTACCTGGACTCGGACAAGCGCGTGGCGCTCGCCGGCGTCGGCTTCGGCACCTACGCCACCGGACGGAGCCAGGGCGCCGACTTCACCGCGACGCGCCTCGGCGCCGAGGGCATCCTCGACGTGCGCTTGACGCCCCTCAACGACTGGCTGGAGCTGCACGCGAGCGGCGGCGGCGGCCTCACCAGCCTCGACGCCGAGGGCCACTACTGCATCGCCCAGGGTGAGCGCTTCGGGACGGACTGCGACAACGCGCGGACCACGCTGATCAGCGCCAAGGCCGGCGGGCTCTACCCCAGCTTCCACTTGGCGCTGGCGCTCGAGTCCATGCGGCACTTCTCCTTGTTCTTCCACGGCCTACGCTTGGAGCTCACCAGCGCCATGGGCAGCTCACCGGTGGTCCTGAGCGGCAAGCAGCAGGGGAGCAGGGCCTTCGTGGCGGGCGGGTTCCTGTTGAGCGCCAGCTTCGGCGCCCCGCGCTGAGGACCGGCCCGCTCGGGCGCCCCGCGCTGGGTTTGACCGCCGCCAGGCCCTGGGGAAGATTGAGGCTCCGTGAGCGCCGAGCCCAGCATCACCGAGCGCATCGCTCACCAAGACCAGCGGCTGCACGTCTCCATCGGCGCCGTCTGCAACAACAACTGCGTCTTCTGCATGGAGGAGGATCGCGAGGGGCGCTACGTCAACAACTCCGCCATGACGCGGGACCGGGTGCGCTGGATGCTGGAAGAGCACGCGGGCGCCGAGGAGGTGTGCTTCACCTCGGGGGAGCCCACCACCCGCCCGGAGCTGCCGGAGTTCGCCGCCTGGGCGCGGGAGCTGGGGTACCGGCGGATCAGCGTGATGACCAACGGGCGCCGCTTGGCGCACCTGCCTTACGCCGTGGCCTTGGCCAAGGCCGGCATGAACCGCTTCTACGTCTCCATCCACGGCCACACCCCACAGCTCCACGACGGCCTCACGCGCACGCCGCAGAGCTTCCCGCAGACGGTGGCCGGCCTGGACTCGGTGGCCAAGCTGCGACGCCACGGCGTGGAGCTGCACACCTCCACCGTCCTCACCAAGCGCAACCTCCCTCACCTGCTCGACATCTACCGCTTCCTGCGCGGCCACGGGGTAGACCAGGTGGTGTTCAACGTGATGCAGGCCAACGGCCGCGCCAACACCTTCTTCGCGCAGCTCTTCCCTCGCTACACCGAGATCGCCGAGGCCTTCCGTGGCTTCCTTCGGCAGGTGCAGGAGGCCCAGCCCATGGCCTTCTTGGTGGACATCCCGCTCTGCACCACCGAGGGCATCCCGGATTTCAACCGGGGGTACGTAGAGAAGCACCTGCACTACGACGTACCGGAGCTCGCCATCTTGGACGGCTTTCAGCCGGAGCAGCGGGCGGCCCAGGGCGGCGGGCGGGGGCTCGTCCTGCTCACCCGGGAAGATCTGGACCAGGCCAAGCGTGAGAAGCGCGCGGAGTGCCACGCCTGTCGCTACACGGCGCAGTGCGAGGGCGTGTGGAGCAACTACGTCCGCCACAACGGCTGGGAGGAGCTGATCCCCGTGCCCCCCGAAGGCGAGCGCTGAGCGCCGCTACGCGCCGGTGAAGTCGAGGAGCGCGGGCGCGGCGGGGTCGAAGTGGAGGTTGGTGAGGTGCCGGCCACCCCGCGTGATGCGCAGGCTCCCGGGGAGGCGCTGCACGTGATCTCCCTCGGCGAGCGGCGCGACGATCTCCAAGAAGAACGCGCGGAACTCCGGGCGCCCGAGGACGGCGTCCTCGACGCCGAGCGTGCGGTGCGAGAGCACCGCGCGGTAGGTGTAGGCCTCCGCGCCGTCTTCGCGCGCCTCGAGCAGGAGCGCGAAGCAGGTGGCGGTCCTCACCAGCGCCACGCTCCTCAGCGCCTGCCGGAGCTTGGCGGCGTAGCGCGCGTCCTGCCGCTCGATGGCCTGCAGCGTGGCGCGGCCGAGCGCCGCGGTGGCCGCGCAGCTCGGCTCGCACGGGAAATGTGAGAAGGGGCGCAAGGGGACCGCCGTCCAGTTCTGCTCCGGCGCGAGCCGCCCCTGGTGCGCCTGCGCGAGGCGCTGGATGTGGGTGGCGTCGTCCTGATCGGCGCTGTCCACGAAGCGCTCCACGCAGCAGCCAGGGTACCCCAGCAGCTCGCCCATGCGCCGCACGAAGGGCGCGCGCTCGGCGCGGGAGCGGGTGATCTCACCCTCCAGCGCCACCGCCTCCTCCACCGCCGCGCGGCGCTGGCCCACGAACACGATGGCGCGCGGGGGGGCCCCGCCGGGGCCGGGCGCGCCGAGGAAGCTCTGGGCCTCGAGGCCGAGCTGCCGCCACTGCGCGGCCGTCTCCTCCGCGCGGCTGGCGGTGGCGCGCTCGATCTTGATGACCTGGCGCAAGCCGGCGAGCAGCTGCACCTGCTCCTTGTCCACGCGCGGGAGCCCGTCCAGCCACGCCGAGGGCGCGCGCTGAAACGCGCGGTCGTCCAGCAGCGCGGCGGCGGAGCCCGGGCGCAAGCGGTGAGCCGTGGCGGACAAACCGAGGCTCGTCCACGGCGGGCCCTGCGGGCGCTCCACCTCTTCCTGCTCCGTCACCCGCCCGCCGATGATGGGGCGCAGCTCCCCGGTGCCGTAGAGCTCCGCGTAGGTGGTGCGCACGCCGTAGCAGCGGCGCTGGAGCTCACAGCGCGCGCAGGCCGGGCTCTTGGTGAAGCCCTCACCGTGGCGCCGCAGCTCCTCCTCCGGCAGGTCGGCCGCGAAGTGCGCCTCGCGGATGGCCCAAGGCAGGTAGCACGCCGGCACGCCGCACTTGGAGTCGAAGCCGGTGAAGCCGAGCCCCAGCTCGCTCGCGCGCTCGTGCGCGCGCGCGAGCGACGCCGCCACCGCCGTGAAGCGCGGGATGAGCCGCGTGTCGCGCGGGACGTTGTCCGTGGAGGCCGCGACGAAGGAGAAGTTGAGCTGCACCTTCGCCTCTCGCGCGTGGGGGACGATGACGCGGTGGACGAAGTCCGGCAGCTCCCCCAGATCCTCGATGTTGTAGCCGCAGAGCACGAAGTTGAGGCACACGTCCACGCCCAGCGACACCAGGTGCTGGACGCCCGCCACGGTGCGCACGAAGGTGCCGGGCGCGGCCGTGACGCGGTCACTCACCTCCGGGGACACGCCGTGCAGGCTGACGAAGGCCTCCCGCAGCCCGGCGGCGGCGAGCTCGCGCGCGAACCGAAGCTCCGCCATCTTGATGGCGTTCGTCTGGAGCACCACCTGGGGGGCGCCGAGGCGCTGCGCGAGCGCGATGTACTCGGTGACGCGCGGGTTGAGGGTGGGCTCCCCCCCGGACAGCTCGATGACGGCGCCGGCGCGCGCCGCCTCTTCGATCTCACGCACGAGCAGCTCGTGCTCCACGGGCGGCAGCTCCCGCGAGACGAAGCAGAAGTCACAGGCCTGATTGCAGTGGAAATTCAGGCGAAAGACGCGGCGCTCCACGACGCGGCCGCTCGGCCCCCGGACGAAGAAGCGACTAGAGTACTCGGCCAGCACCCGCCCGCGCTCCTCCGTGATGGGCAGCAGCGCGCCGCGGGTGAGCGGCTCGCCCAGCGGGCGCGCCGTGGCGCTCAGCTCCGCCGCCAGCGAGGGCCGCGCGCCCGGGCAGACCGCCAGCGCGGCGCAGGAGGCGCAGCTCGGCAGGCGCGCGTAGTCCTTGCCGTCCCGCGCGACGAGCACCTCCCCCAGCCTGAGCAGCTCCCTGACCTCCGCGGGCGCCTCGAAGGCGCAGGGCGGCAGCTCCCCCCGCGGCGCCGAGCGCAGCCGGACGCCCAGCTCACGCGCCGCGGCCGCGGCCTGCGTCAGCTCCGCCGCCGCCAGCGTCGCCGCCAGCGCCGGGGCGGCGCCGCTCGGCTCCGCGTGGCGCACCACCACGTCGAGCGGGCGCTCGGCGGCGGCGGGGAAGAGCGCGCCGAGCGCGCGCACCAGCTTCACGAGCTCCCCCTGGTTGAGCGGGGTCAGGCAGAACGCCAGCTCCACCGTCACGCCCGCCTCCAGCAGCTCGCGCACGCCGCGCACGGTCCGCGCGTGTCCGCCCGGGTCGCGCGTGAGCGCGTCGGAGATCGCCGGATCGAGCGCGCTGAGGCTCACGCGGGCGTGCGTGAGGCCCGCCGCGGCGAGCGCGCTCGCGCCGCCCTGCTCCGCCAGCCGCGTGGCGCTCGTCTCGAGCAGCACCTGCTCCACCCCCAGGCTGCGCGCCAGCTCGATGAGCTGCGGGAGGTACCACTCGAGCAGCGGCTCCCCGCCGCTGAGCTCCAGCGTGGTGACGCCCCGCTCGGCCGCCGCGCGCACCTCCTGGATGGCGCGAGCGGCGCGCTCGCGCGGGCCCAGTCGCTCGTCGGCGTGCCGCGAGCAGTACACGCAGCGCTGGTGGCTGGTGTGGTTGAGCGTGAGCCGCTGCGTGGTGGGGCGCACCTGCGGCTCGTCGCGGGGAGCCCTCACCATGCGCAGCGGGCGCCCCCGCTTGCCGCGCGCCACCCCGGCCGCGGCGTCGAGGGCACGCTCGAACAGCTCGAACAGCTCCTCCTCCGTGGCCTCCGTGGCCGCGTCGAGGCGTCGCCACACCTGCTCGGTGCGCGCGTCCCGGAAGCGCCACGGGGCGCCCTCGCCCGGGGCCGCGTCAGCCCCCAGCAGCAGCCCGTCCCGCTCGGCGAGCCGATGCGCGGGCGTCCCGGGGCTCAAGCGGAGCCGCGCGCGCAAGGCGCCCAGGCGCTCCCGCCCTTCGCGTCGCAGGACGTTGGCGTTGACGCGCAGATCCTCGAGCGTGGTCCAGGGGGTGAACAGCGCGAACTCCCGCGCGCGCAGCCCGCGGAGCCGCTCCCCGAAGCGCGCCGTCCACGCTCGCAGCAGCTCGAGCGCGCGCCCGAGCTGCTCGTCGCTCACGAAGCGCTGCGCCCGCTCGCGCTCCGCGCGCGAGAAGCTGACCAGCTCCGTGAGCTCCAGGCCGAGCCGCACGGGCAGACCCCGCGCGAGCACCTGCTCCACCTCCGCGCGCTGCTCGAGCAGCTCCTGCACGCTGACCACGAGCACCACCTCGCGTGACCCCAGCGCCAGCGGTGCGAGGAGCTCCCACAGCGCGGGCAGGTGCCGCAGCAGCCCCTCGCCCTCGAGCCGCAGCCGGTGCGCCTCGGGCGCGGCGCGCAGGCGCTCGGCCAGCGGCGCCTGCTCCAGCGTGGCCGCGCCGTGATGGAGCCCCCACGGCGGCGCGCCCTCGAGCGCGGTCAGCTCACGCCAGCCTCCTTGGCCGAGCTCTTGAAGGAAGCCGACGCGCATCGTAGCGCGGCAGTATGAAATCTTAGCTCCTACAGCGTCAAATTGCGGAGCGTGACGCCACAGCGTGGCCGCGCCGCGGTGACGTGGCCGCCGCGTGCTAGGCTGACGCGCCATGGCGAAGACCGAGCTGCCGGCGACCGCCCCCGCGCGCGCGCGCATCGGGCTGCCCGTCATCCCGGACGGCTCGCGGCGGCACCCCTTGCTGCTCGCGCTCCCCCCGTCCTCGGACGGCCAGGGCGCCACCTGCAACAACGGCTGCGAGCCCTGCCTGAGCCGCGCCGTGGGCGGCGCGCCGCCGGCGTCGGTCGTTGGGCAGCACGTCGTCCTGCGTGATCGCGAGGCCACGCTCCGCCCGGAGCTCCCGCGCCATGTGCAGGAGCTCCGCCGCCAGGGCGCCGCCTCCGTCGCGCTGCTCACCAACGGCCGGCTGCTGCTCTACCCTCGCGTCGCGCGCGCGCTCGTCACGGCCGGCGTCAGCCAGTTCATCGTCAAGCTGTTCGGCCTCGAGGCGGCCAGCCACGACGCGCACACCCGGGTGCCCGGCTCCTTCGAGCAAGCGCTGCGCGGCGTCGAGGGCGCGCGGCGCCTGGGCGCGGAGGTGGTGGTGAGCTTCCCGCTGCTGCCGGAGGGCACCGGCAGTGAGCGCGCCGCTCAGCGCGCAGCGCAGGCGGCCCTCGCGCGCCAGCTCACCGAGCGTGAGCCGGTGGAGCTGCCCGAGCCCGAGGTCTTGGCGCACGGCGGCGAGTACCGCTATGATCTCGTGGCGCTACGGGAGCGGGCGCGCGTCGGGCGCTGGCAGCACAGCTATTTCCCGATGATCCACGTCAACACCGGGCCGGCGTGCAACATCCGCTGCGTGTACTGCAACGTGCACGGCGGGGACGATCAACGCCTGTTCGACGAGCCCTACGTCCAGCAGATGGTGGACCGCGCGCTCGCCTGGTGCCGGACCGAGCTCCCCGGGCAGCGTCACACCCTGGACTTCATCGGCGGGGAGCCCACGCTGCACCCGGCCTTGCCCCGCCTCATCGGCTACGCCAAGGCCGCGGGCTTCCCCTCCGTGCTCATCTGCAGCAACGGCGTGCTGCTCAGCAAGGTGCGCTACCTGGATGAGCTGGTCGCGTCGGGCCTCAGCGGCGTCCGCTACTCCCTGCACGATCATCGGGCGGAGGTCGCGGGGGAGCTCTCCGGCATGGCGGCGGTGGGCAAGCGCTACCCGGAGGTGGCGGAGCTGCTGCTGCGGCGCAGAGACCTGGAGCCGCACTTTTATCACCTGCTCTTGCCGCAGAACGTGGGCGCGCTCGCGGACTTCATGCAGTGGCTCGGTGAGCGCAACCACACCGGGCGGCGCCTGGAGGTCATGCTGGGCATGCCGAGCGCGCGCGGCCGCATGCAGTCCACGCTGGAGCTCTACCCGCCCTTGGCGGAGCTCCGGGAGCGCGTGGAGCACGCCATCGAGGTGGGCCAGCGCTACGACATGGACGTGGTGATGCACCACGCGCCGGCCTGCGTCGTCCCTCGAGACACCACCCGCGCCGTGTGCCTGCACGTCAGCGCCGGTCAGGTGGACGCGCTCACGGGGGAGCGCCACGCCTTCAACACCGAGGGCGACGCCCAGTACGGAGAGGCCTGCCAGCGCTGCGCCGCCAAGACGCGCGGCTGCTACGGCCTGCCGCGCGCCTACTTCGAGCTCGACCGGGAGGCCGCCGAGGCCTGGCTCCAGCCGGTGGAGCTGCCGGAGTATCTCTTGGAGTCGTGACGCCATGCCGAGCATCCTCAGTCATCAAGTCCTCGACGGCTGTGACGTTCGCTGCCGCTTCTGTAACCTCTGGGCCAAGGGGCTCAAGCCGCGCGAAGCGCTGAGCGTCGCTGAGATCGACGCCATGCTCGAGGACGGCCGCGCCTTGGGCCTACGCACCTACGTCATCTATGGTGGCGAACCGCTGATGCGAGACGACATCGGGGAAATTCTCCAGGTCTCCAAGCGGCGGGGCTACCAGACCATCATGTGCTCGAGCTCGGGGCGCCTCCTCGAGCGAGTGGACGAGATCGGGCCGTTCATCGATCTCTTCCTGTGTTCCATCGATGGCTCACCCGAGACGCACGATCACATGCGCAACGCCCCGGGCTTGTTCGAGCGCGTCCTAGAGGGCTTGCGAGCGCTCCAACGCTACCCCGGAGAGATCCGCTTCTGGACCCACCTGCACAAGCGCAACGCACATGAGGTCGAGAGCATCGCCAAGATCGCAGAGCAATTGGACGTCAGCGTGGACTTCTTCCCGACCCACTCGGCCGGGCGCGGCGCCAACAGCCTCGTGCTCCCGGACGCGGAGCGGATCGCAGCCTTCGACGCGGTCCTCACCGCGAAGGGCTCCGGCCTGCCTATCCGGACCCATGAAGAGGTGCTCGTCGCCGACCGTGACGACACGCCCTTCAAGTGCACCTGGCCCGCGGAGGCCGTCTACGTCACGCCGGACGGAGAGGTGTACCCCTGTGAGCGCGTCTACACGGACCCTGAGCATCGGCTCGGCAACGTCCGCGACGAGGGGCTCGCCCGGATCATCGCCTCCGAGGCCTTCCAGCGCTACGCCAAGGAGCTCGAGCGCTGTAACGCGTGTCGGCTCCCCTGCGTCATGGAGGTCTCACGAGGTAGCGCCGCGCAAGAGCGGCGGCGGCAAGCCGAGCAGGCGGACGTAGATCGTCACGCCGAGGCGAGGGCGCCGCGCTAGGGGCGTCGCGTTTCTCCCTGCGCGCTGGCGCCTTCGAGCGCCAAATACGCCACACCCCGGCCGTCGCTCGCCAGCGACAGCACGCGCGTCCGCAGCGCTACCCGCTGGTGGAGCCGACGCAGCCGCGCCTCGAGGGCGCTCGCCCCGAGCGCCCTCGCCCAGAGGACGCTCACGGGCTCGGTACCCCGCAGCGTCTCCACTTGCGCGTGGAGGGCCTCCTCGTAGGGAGCGCCCCCCACGGTCACGCGGCGTGACAGGTAGAGCGCCCCTGGGCTGGCGCCTCGCTGCTCCAGGAACTCGAGGAGCTGCCGCCCGACCTCGCGCCGTCGGGCCGTGGGCCCGTCGAGGCGCTCGTACCACTTGGCGCCGAGCAGCGCCCCCTCGGAGTAGTCGACGCACAGCAGGTGCGCGCGCGCGGCGCCCGCCGGCGGCGTCAAGCCCAGCGCGCGCGCCAGCTCCACGAGCCCATCGCCGGCGCCGCCGCGGAAGTAGAGCTTCGCGCGCCGTGCGCCCGCGGCGTCGGCGTAGCCGACGAACAGCTCGCGGGAGCGCTCGGCGAGCCAGGCCTCGATCGGCGCCTGCCCCACCTCCGGCACCCCGACCCAGCGCGCCAGCGTCGAGCTGATGGGGGCGCGCGGCCCCGGCAGCGTCGCGTTGGTGATGAAGCGCAGCGCCGCCGCGTCGCCGTCGAGGGAGGGCTCCACGGCGCGGGCGTCGAGCGCGCCCTCACGCACGGCGCGCTCCACCCTGTCGAGCAGCGCCGCGTTGTCCGGCTGCTCCGCGCGCGGCAGCCCACGCAGCAATAGGCTCAGCGCTTCGCCAGAGGGGCTGGCCGTCGGCATGGCGCCATGATGACGTACTTTCCGCCCCCGCGGGGCGCTCCTGAGCACACCGCGGGGGCGCGCGGTGTCCGCCAGGGTCGCCTCGAAGGCTCGTTCCGGCTCCGGGCCCGAGCTACGCTGAGCGCCCGTGACCCTCTCGCTGGCCTTCGTCGTGCCCTACGGGGAGCCGAGCGACGGCTTCTTCCCGGACACGCTCCTCGCCGAGCTGTGCGCGCTGGCGCGCCGGGACGGGCACCGCGCGCAGGTGGTGCGCGTGTACTACGACGGGCGCGACGCCGAGCGTGATCGGGAGGTCGGCCGGCGGCTGACCGCGTGGCTCGAGGCGCGCGGCGCCGAGCTCATCGTGCTGGAGCGGCTGTTCGACCCGGAGCCCATCGTCGCCCACCGGCGCGCATGGCCCGCCGCGCGGACGCTGCTCATCACGCGCGGGGACTCCTTCGATCCCACACCCGGCGTCGACTACGTCATCGGCGCGCAGCCCGGGCTGACGCGCAGCGGCAGCACGCGGCGCAGCCCCACCGTGCCCGAGCTGCGGCTGGCGTTCCAGCGGCTGCTGGCGGCGCTGAGCGCGGGGGCGGAGCCGGCCACGGTGCCCGGCGTCGCCGCGCTGGTGGACGGCGTCGTGCAGCTCGGCGCGCCGCTCGAGCCGGCCGCCGCGGGCCAGCCCTACGAGGCCGTCCTCGAGCAGGACGTCATCGCCCTGGGGGAGCCGCCGCGCGTGCGACGCAAGACGCTCTTCGGCAACGCCGGCTGCCCCTACGCGGCCGATCCCCTGGAGAGCGCGCACTATCAGGGGCTCACGCTGCCGGCGCGGCTCCCCCTCGCCCAACGCGGCTGCGCCTTCTGCTTCATGGGCGGCGACTACCAGAAGCGCCCGGACGCGGAGGTCGTCGCGTCGCTGGTGGAGCAGGCGACGTTCTGGGCGCAGCTCCCGGAGCTCGAAGAGGTCGTGCTGAGCGATCAGCACCCGCTGCGCTACCTCGCCGCGCTGCTCCGGGCCGCCGCGGCGGCGGGGCTGCGCCCGCTGCGCTGGTTGTTCGCCGCGCGCGTGGACGCCTTCGTCCATGAGCGCCAGCGCGTGCGAGAGGCCATCGCCGCGGCGGAGGAGACCGGCCACGTCATCGAGACCTACCTCTCCGGCTTCGAGGCCTTCAGCGACGTGGAGCTCCAGCGCTACCACAAGGGCACCACCGTGGCCGATCAGCTCGCCGCCATCGACGCCATGCGGGAGCTGGCCGAGCAGCACCCGCGCGCCTTCGCCTACTCCCGCGCGCGCGGGCACAGCCTCATCCTCTGGAACCCCTGGACGCGCCCGGAAGATGTGCGAGAGAGCGCCGAGCACCTGCGCGCCGCGGGCGCGCGCGGGTTGTTTCACGAGCTGGGGCGCAACCGCCTGCGGCTCTACCGAGATCTGCCCATCTACTACGCCGCCGAGCGCGACGGCGCGCTGACGCCGACCTGGCAGGGCGCGGACGAGGGCGCCGCGCGGCGCAAGGGCTACAGCGTGGAGCACCCATGGCGCTTCCTCGACGAGCGCACCCGGGTAGCGCACGAGCTGGCGGCGCGGCTGCGCGACGAGCTCGGCGTGGAGACGGAGCTCAGCCAGCTCCACGCCATCACCGCCTTCGTCGCGCGCGGGGTGACCGACGCCGAGGCGGCGCAGGCGCTCGCCGGGGTCCGCGCGCTGGCCGCGGCGCTCGACGCCCTGGCGCACCAGGGCCGGGCGGCGCGCGCCGGCCGCGCGTCCACCGTGGCGGCCGAGCCCGTCGCCTTCACCGGCGCCTGCAACAACGCCTGCCCCGGCTGCGCCAACCGCGACACCTGGCTCACGGACACCCGCGCGGGCGTGCTGGCGCGCGTCGCCCAGGCGCGGGCCAGCGGCCGCGCCATCGCGCTGGCGGGGCGAGAGCCCACGCTGCACCCCGCCTTCCTCGAGGCCGTGCGCGCAGCGCGTGGACAGGACGAGCGCCTCGTCGGCGTCGTCAGCAACGGCCGTCGCTTCGCCTATCGCCCCTTCACGGAGGCGGCGTGGCAGGCGGGGCTGCGCGCCGCCAGCGTCAAGCTCTTCGGCGTGAGCGCGGCCGAGGCCGACGCCATCACCCGCGACGCCGGCGGCTACGCGCAGACCGTGCGGGGCCTCGAGGAGCTGCGGCGCGCCGGGCTGGAGGCGCTCGAGCTGCGCGTGCCGCTCCACCGCGCCCAGCTCCCCCAGCTCCAGGCCTACGCGGGGCTGGCCGCCGCGCTCGAGATCCGTCAGCTCCGCGTGGAGTGCGCGCTCGACGCCCTCGGGCTGGAGCACGCGCTGGAGGCCGCCCACGCCGTCGAGCGGCTCGCGCAGGCCGCCGAGCGCGCGGGGGTGGCGCTGGACGCCGCGCCGCTCCCGGCGGGCTCGCTCACCTTCGACAAGCTGCCGGCGCGTCGGTGAAGCGCAGCAGCAGCGGCACCCCGGGCCGCTCCACCTCCCAGCGGGCCAGCAGGGCGCCCTGGGCGTAGACGCTGAGCGCCCCTGCGTCGAGCGTCAGCTCATCGCCCGCCGCGAGCACGCGCCCGAGCTCGTCGTGCGCCAGCGCGCGCAGCGCGGGCGGGGTGCCGAGGCCGTCGTCGTTCGGGAGCGCCGCGGCGTAGCGCACGCCGCGCGCCCCCTCACGCTCCGTGGCCACCCCGTCGAGCGCGTAGAAGAGAGGGTAGCGGAAGAACAGCAGCGGCCGGCGCAGCGCCCGCTCGATGAGCTGCCGCCCCTCGGGGGCGCGCTGCTCCACCGCGCCGAGCACGCGGGCGGCGAAGCCGAGCGCCTCGGGGCAGCCGAGGCTGCACGGCACGAAGCCGATGGGCGAGAGGTTCGAGAGCAGGTGGCTCGGCCACGGCGCGTCCTGCCCCTGTCCGCGCGGCGAGCGCAGCGCCAGCTCGTTGACGCTGTCGCGCGTGGCGCGCGCGCGGCGCTCCACCTCCACGAAGTGCTCCACGCAGCACGCCGGGTAGCCCAGCGCCAGGCCCGCGCGCCGCGCGCCCTCGAGGCTGCGCTCCTGCTCGGCCTCCGCCACCTGCTCGGCCTGCGTGCCCCAGGAGGCGATGACGTTGTAGAGCGGCCGCGCGCTGGCCTCCGCCGTGGTGGTGACGTCGAAGCGCTTGGAGTACGGCCCGGTGCGCACCACCTTCAGCCCGCGCTGGCCGAGCTCACGCGCGAGCGCGGCCGCCTCCGTGAGGCTGAGGTCTTCGAATTTCACGACCTGCCGCGCGCCGCCGAGCAGCGCGTGGCGATCGATGAGGCGCGGCTGGAAGTAGCGGAGCAGCGAGGCCGTGCGCGCCGGCAGGGCCGTCGGTAGCGCCGCGGGCGGCGCCTCCTCCGGCGCGCGCGGCCGCAGCCCGATGAGCTGATAGAAGCTCGCGCGCGCCGCCCGCGCGTCGCCCCGCGCGGCCGCGCGGCTGAAGTGCGTGTAGAGCTCCGAGAGCGACGGCGAGGCCACGACGGCGCGTGACCCTAGCGCACCCGCCAGGGGGCGTCGCCCGCGCGCGCGAGCGCCCCTCGCGACCGGCTGTGGCGCTCGTGCCCCTCGACTTCGCGGCGCCTTGGTCATAGGTCTAGGGCCGAGCTCGGCCCGCGCCGAGCGGGTCGCCCTGGCGCGTCCCCCCGCGGGCGTGCCGCCTCTGGAGCCTCACCGTGACCACCGCCGCTAGCCCTCGCCTCCCTCACCGCCTCCCGCTCGACACGCCAGAGCCCGCAGCGTTCCGCGCCGCGCTGCTCCACTATTTCCAGTCCACCTTCGACACCTACGAGTCACTGTTCGAGACGCTCGCCTGCGAGGCGGCCTGGTACGAGCGGCCCATCTCCCTGCGGCACCCGCTCATCTTCTACTTCGGGCACACCGCCACCTTCTTCATCAACAAGCTGCTGCTCACTCGGCTGGTGGAGCAGCGGCTAGATCCGCACCTGGAGTCCATCTTCGCGGTCGGCGTGGACGAGATGAGCTGGGACGATCTGGACGCCGCCCACTACGACTGGCCCAGCGTCGCGCAGGTGCGGGCCTACCGCGCGCAGGTGCGCGGCTTGGTCACGCGGCTCATCGAGGAGGCGCCGCTGACGCTGCCGGTCGGCTGGGATCACCCGTGGTGGGCCATCGTGATGGGCGTGGAGCACGAGCGCATCCACCTGGAGACCTCCTCGGTGCTCATCCGGCAGCAGCGCCTCGACCTCGTGAAGCCGCACCCGGCCTGGGCCCCACACCGGGTCACCGGCCCAGCGCCGGACAACTCGCTCGTCGCCGTGCCCGCGGGGCGGGTGGTGCTCGGGCGCCAGCGGCAGGAGCCGCTCTACGGCTGGGACAACGAGTACGGCCACCACGAGGCAGAGGTGCCCGCCTTCGAGGCCGCTCGGCTGCTCGTCAGCAACCAAGAGTACCTGCCCTTCGTGGAGGCCGGCGGCTACGGTCACCCGGGCCACTGGGACGAGGAGGGGCAGGCCTGGCTGGAGTACAGCAAGGCCCAGCAGCCCACCTTCTGGCTACGGGAGGCGGGGCGCTGGCGGCTGCGCCTCATGACGGAGGTGGTGGACATGCCGTGGGACTGGCCCGTGGAGGTCAACGCGCTCGAGGCGCGCGCGTTCTGCCGCTGGAAGGCCGCGCAGCTCGGCAAGCCGGTGCGGCTGCCGAGCGAGGACGAGTGGCACCGGATCCTCGCGCTGAGCGGCTGGCGGTATGGGCAGCCCGCGAATCTCTACCTCGAGCACGGCGCGTCGAGCTGCGGCGTGGGCAGCTTCGAGCAGGGTCCGTTCTGCGACGTGGTCGGCAACGTCTGGCAATGGACGGAGACGCCCACCTACCCCTTCGACGGCTTCGAGGTGCACCCCATCTACGATGACTTCACGGTGCCCACCTTCGACGGCCGCCACGCGCTCATCAAGGGCGGGTCATGGATCTCCACCGGCAACGAGGCGGAGCCCGCGGCGCGCTACGCCTTCCGCCGTCACTTCTTCCAGCACGCGGGGCTGCGCTACGTGGTCGCCACGGAGGCACCGCCGCCGCCCTCGCAGTACGAGACGGATCGGCTGCTGTCGGAGTACGCGGAGTTCCACTACGGCGCGGAGTACTTCGGAGTCCCGAACTTCCCGCGCGCGCTCGTGGAGCTGGCGCTGGAGGCGCTGGGGAGCGGCCCGCGCCGGCGCGCCCTCGATCTCGGCTGCGCCTCGGGCCGCGCGAGCTTCGAGCTGGCGCGCGCCTTCGAGGAGGTCACGGGCGTAGACTTCTCCGCGCGCTTCATCCGGCAGGGCGTCGCCCTCGCCAGCGGCGAGCCGCTGCGCTACCTCGTCACGGAGGAGGGAGAGCTGCGCTCACCGCGGGAGGTCCGGCTCGCGGACCTGGGCCTGGCGGAGGTGGCGCACAAGGTCAGCTTCGTGCAAGGCGACGCCTGCAACCTCAAGCCCCTGCTCACCGGCTACGATCTCATCCTCGCCGCCAACCTGGTGGATCGCCTCTACGCGCCGCTGAAGTTCTTGAGCGGCGTCCACGAGCGGCTCAAGCTAGGCGGGCTGCTCCTCATCGCCACCCCCTGCACGTGGCTGGAAGAGCACACGCCGCGGGAGGCTTGGCTGGGCGGCTTCCTCGCAGACGGCGTGCCCTTCCGCACGCTGGACGGGCTGCGCGCGGCGCTCGGCGCGCACTTCGAGCAGCTCGGCCCGGCGCGTGAGGTGCCGATGGTCCTGCGCGAGACGCAGCGTAAGTTCCAGCACACGCTCAGCGAGCTCAGCCTCTGGCGGCGCGTCCGCTGAGGCTCGATCGTCGGCGCGCGGCGCCCTTCACCAGCAGCCCGGGAGTCACGGCATGTCCAGCACGTCCACCTCACGCAAGAGCCGCATCCGCGGCGCGCTGCTCGGCGCCTTCATAGGCGACGCGCTCGGGCTGGGGCCACACTGGTACTATGATCTGGCGGAGCTGCGCCGGCAGTTCGGCGAGTGGATCAGCGACTACACCGCGCCCCGACCCGGGCGCTACCACGAGGGGCTCCCGGCGGGTGCCTCGTCGCAGGCGGGCGTCCTGCTGGCGCTCACGCTGCGCTCGCTGGTGGCGCACGAAGGCTATGACGAGGCGGATTTCTGCCGCCGCCTGGATGAAGATCTGTTCCCGCTGCTGGACGGCTCGCCACGCTCCGGGCCCGGCGGCTACACCAGCCAGTCGCTCCGCGACGTGTACCACCAGCGGCAGCTCGGACGGCCTTGGGGTCAGGTGGCCAGCCTCGCGGACAACACCGAGGCCGCCGAGCGCGTGATCGCCATCGCCGCGCGCTACTCGGGCGAGCCCGCGCTGCTCGCGCGCCACGTCAGCGCCAACGTGGCGCTCACGCAGCGTGACCCCACCGTGGGCGCCATGACCTTGGCCTACGCCCTGGTGCTCGGTCAGCTCATCGAGGGCGCCCCCTTCGACGCCCGGCTCTCGTCGACGCTGATGGCCTTGGTCCAGAGCGGCGCGCTGCCGTTCCACGGCGTCACCCCGCCGGTTCCGACCCCCTCGCGGGCGCCCGAGGCGCCGCTGCTGGCGGGCCAGTTCGCGTCGCCGGACGCGCTGCTCACGGTGGGCAGCATCGCGGCCGCCGTGCAGGAGCACGGCGTGCTCATCGAGCCGGCGTGGAAGGTGTCGCTCGTGTACGGCCTGCCCTGCGCGGTCTACCACCAGCTCCCCGCCGTGTATCACCTGGTGGCGCGCTACCAGGGGGACTTCGAGAGCGCCGTGCTGCACGCCCTCAACGGCGGCGGACAGAACCTCGCGCGCGCCATGCTCACGGGGGCGCTCGCCGGCGCCCTCGGCGGCCTGGAGTCCATCCCCCGGCGCCTGCTCGACGGGCTCCAGCAGCGCGACGAGTATCTGGCGCTCGCGGACGCGCTGGCCGCGCAGGTGGACGGGCGCTGAGGGCGCGCGCGGCGGCGCCGCTAACGCCAGCCGAGCTCGGCGCGCAGCGCCGCGTGATCGGAGCCGCCGAAGGTGTCGCCCGTGTCTCGGAGCACCTCGACCCGGCTCACCTCGCTCCCCGGCAGCGGGCGCCACAACAGGTGATCGAGCAGGGCGCGGCGGCGGCCGCTCCCGAAGGTGTAGGCCTGCTCGGGCGGGAGCCGCCGCGTCAACAGCTCGAGCTCGCCGGTGCGCTCGAGCTGGTCGAGGGCCTCGGAGCCCACGTCGTCGTTGAAGTCTCCCGCCAGCGTCAGCAGCGCGTCCGGGTAGCGCCGGCGGCGGCTGTCGGCCAGCGCTGCCAGCGCCGCGGCCTCCGCCACGCGGCGGGGCGGGTCGTCGAAGCGCTTCGACTTCAGGTGCGCGCCGAGCACGATCCAGCGGCGCCCGTGCACGGCGAGGTGAACCTCGAGCAGCGCGCGCGTGGAGGGCGTGGGCCCAGACGGCAGCTCCAAGAGCGGACGGTGCTGCGCCCAGCCGAGCAGGGGCCAGCGCGCCACCACACCCACGTCGATGGTGCCGGGGCCCGACTCCGCCATGACCACCGTGTCCCAGCCGCCGGAGCGCTGAGCCACCGCGCGCAGCAACGCCAGGTGCTCGACCTCGGTGACGACCACCGCGTCGGCATCGAGCCGGCCGAGCGCTTGCGCCACGCGCGCGAGGCTCTGCTCGAGCTCCGCGGGCTCCGGCACCGCCTCGGGCTCCGCCTCACCGCAGCGGCCGCTGTCGCACACGCCATCGAAGACGCGCCGCGCGTTCCACGTCGCGAGCGCCACCAGCTCGCTCGGGCCGGGGTCGACGGGCGCGGTACAGGCCAGGGCCCCCAGGGTGACCAAGCAGAGCGAGCGGCGCATGGCCCGGCTCGTCGTCCCTCGCGCGCCGAAGTTGCGCGGCGCGCCCGCCACCGGCGCTCCCGCTCGGCGCCGGGCTCGTGTACCATCGGCGCGATGGCCAACGGGGATCACGCGGAGTCCGGCGGGCAGGCGCCAGAGCAAGGGCCGCTCGAGCAGCTCGACTATGAGGTCCTCGCGCCGCAGCTCAAGCTCCGCCTCGCGCGCAAGCCGCTGCCCCCGGGCGCGGACGTCGTCTCCTGGGTCGTGGGGGCAGATCTGGCGAGCGTCTTGGTCCATGAGCTGCCGGATCGCCTGCGGAGCGTCACCCCAGCGGAGCTGGATCGCTGGGGCCGAGACCACGGGGAGGTGCAGGCGCGGGCGCTCGCCAACACCCTCGCCGAGCCCGTCAGCGAGCACGCGCTGGTGGGGCCGCAGGGCCAGCGGGTCATGGTGCTGCGGGGGGACTCGCCCTTCGTCGCCACCCGCCTGCTGGAGCTGCGCCCTTGGCGGCAGCTCGAGCCAGCCCGCGGCTTGATCGTCTCCGTCCCCAACCGTCACACGCTGCTCTCGGTGGGGCTCGGCGGCGCGCAGTTCCGCTTGGCGCTCACCTCCCTCGTGGAGCTGACGGAGCAATTGCATGGTGCAGGGCCCGGTCCGCTCAGCCCCGCCCTCTACTTCTTGCACGCCGGCCAGCTAGAGCCGGTGGTGGCGCTCATCGACGAAGAGGGGCTGCAGTTCGCGCCGTCCGCCGAGCTCCGGGCCGCGCTCGCGGCGAGCACGGGCGAGGACTGACCCCCATGGCCTCCGCGGACGTGCTGGTCACGGGCTTCGGCGCCTTCCTGCAGCACCAGGACAACCCCGCCGCGCGCGTGGCCCGCGCGCTCGACGGCCAAGAGCACGAGCGCTGGCGCTTTCACGCCCTGGCGCCGCTGCCGGTGGAGTACGGCCGCGCGGCGGAGCTGGCCCTCGCGGCGGCGGCGAGCGTGGGCGCGCGCGCCGTGGTGGCGCTCGGGCTCGCCGCCGAGGCCCGCGCGCTCCGCGTGGAGACTCGGGCGCGGCGTGAGGCCTCGTCCACCGCGCCGGACATGGCCGGCGTCCAGCGCGCGGGGCAGCCCGCCATCAGCGGTGGTCCGAGCGCGCTGACGGCGGGGCCCGACGTGGGCGCGCTGGTCGAGCGGCTCCGCGCCGTGGGGCTCCCCGCCGAGCGCTCCGAGGACGCCGGCGGCTACGTGTGCAACGACCTGCTCTACCGGCTGCTCCACGCCGCGGCGCGCGGTGACGGTCCGCGAGCGGTGTGCTTCATCCACCTGCCCCCGCGCGCCGACCAGTGGCCGCGGCTCGCCCAGGGGCTCATGCAGGCCGTCGTCGCCTGGCTGGGTCCGGTGGGCAGCCTCCCGCAAAGTTGCTAGAAGCGGCGCCACGCGGCGGTCGTCGACAGGGAGCGCCGCCACCACACCCCCTCCGCTCATGTCCGACGACGCCACCCCCGAGCCCGAGCCGCCCGAGCCGCCCGAGCAGGCCCGGGGCGCCGTCCTCGAGGCGACGACGAGCGAGGCGCCCGAGCAGCCCCCCCCGGCGCCGCCGCCATCCCTCGCGCCCGGACGGCTCTGGGGCCTGCCCCTCACGCTCGTGGGGCTGCTGGTGCCCTTTCTCCTGATGGCCACCGATCGCCGCTGGAGCTTCAGCGTCCCCGTGGGCGCGCTGAGCTTCGGCGTCGCCATCGCGGGACTGCTGCTGCTCAGCGGTAGCTGGTCCGCCACGGCCGCCTCCCCCACCGCCCCGGACCGCAGCGTCACGCTCGGCGCCCTCGCGCCTCGCCTGGCCACGCTGGGCCTCGGCGTGGGCATGCTCTTCGCCGCGCTGCGCCTCGCCGTCGCGGGCGTCCTGCCCTGGCCACGGCTCAGCGCCGCCGTGCTCGTCACGGGGAGCTTCCTGTTCGTGGTGCTCGGCGTGGCGCGGCTCGGGCAAGCGCTGGGCGCGTGGCTCCACGACGACGAGGGGCACCCGCTGGCGCTGCGCCACCGCCACGGCTTCTGGCTGGTGGTGCTCACCAGCGTGCTCTACCTGCCCATGCTGGGCAGCTACTCGCTGAGCGACCCTTGGGAGACCCACTACGGGGAGGTCGCCCGGGAGATGCTGGCGCGCGACGATTGGATCAGCCTGTGGTGGGCTCAAGACGGCTGGTTCTGGTCGAAGCCCATCCTCAATTTCTGGGCTCAGGGGCTCAGCTTCTCGCTGCTCGGCGTGCGCTGGCAGCCCGGGCAGATGCTCGCCAGCGCGACCGAGGGCGCCTTCCCGCAGCCAGAGTGGGCCGTGCGGCTGCCCATCTTCTTGCTCACGCTGCTGGGCGTCTACTTCTTCTACCTCGGGCTGCGACGCGCCTTCGGGCGCCGCGCCGGCCTGCTCGGCGGGGTGGTGTTGCTGTGCCTGCCCTACTGGTACCTCATCAGCCACCAGAGCATGGCGGACATGCCCTACGTCGCGCCGCTCACCGCCGGCATGGGGCTGCTTCTTTATGGTCTTTACGCAGATCCGGAGCAGCACACCCCCGGCGTCACGCTGCGCTGGAGGGGGCGCGCGCTGAGCCTGCGCGTGGAGCACCTGCTGCTCGCCGCGCTGCTGCTGCTGGTGCTGCCACAGGTGCTCTACTTCGCGTCCCGCAACCTCACGCTGCGGCTGAGCTCTGCCCCCTACGGCTTCTGGCCACACTGGGATCAATTTTTCTCCGGCTCGGGGGAGGGCAACTGCGGGCTCCCTGGCAACGCCGCCTGCGTCAATGAGCTGCCGCGCTACCGCGCCCCGCAGTACCAGCCCATCGTGCAGGCGCTCGCGTGGGGGGCGCTCACGGCGGTGTTCCTCGTCACCAACGCCAAGGAGCGGCGCGTGCAGCGCTGGGCCTTCCTGGGCGCATGGTTTTTCGTGGCGCTCAGCGCGATGGCCAAGGGCGCGCCCGGGCTGGTGCTGCCGCTCTTCGTCGCGCTGGTCACCGTGGCGGGGCTCCGCCGCTGGAGCGTGCTGCCGCGCCTGGAGCTGCCCAACCTCCTGCTCCTGGTGCTGCTCGTGGTGGTGCCCTGGTACGTGGCCATGTACCTGCGCCACGGCCCACCGTTCACGGACCGGCTGCTGACGCACGACATGTACAAGCGCGCCTTCGTCCACGTCCACGACACCAACGTGGGCGACGACGTGAGCTTCCGCTACTACGTGTGGCAGCTCGGCTACGGCCTGTTCCCCTTCACGGGGCTGGCGGCCGGCGGGCTGCTCTGGTGGATGCGTGACCGCAGAGAGCCACCCAGCGCCGGCAAGACGCTCCTCTACCTGTGGTTCATCTCAGGCTTCGCGATGTTCAGCGTCACCCTGACGAAGTTCCATCACTACGTGCTGCCGGTGGTGCCGCCGCTGGCCGCGCTGACCGGAGTCCTGCTGGACAGCGCGCTCGGGCAGAGCGAGCGCCCCCTCGCCCGCCCGCGCCGCTACTGGGGCGGGCTGGGGCTCGGCGTGGCGCTCACGCTCTTCGGCGCCACCCTGCTGCGCGGCGCCGCGCAGGGCGGGAGCCTCGGGCACCTCGTGGGAGCGGCGGCGCTCGCGCTGCTCGGCGTGGCCCTGAGCCTCGCCGCGGCCTGGCGCTGGGGCGCCCCAGCGGACCCGGAGCTCACGCTGACGGCGCGCTGGGAAGGCGCGGGGCTGGGCGCGCTCGGGCTGGGCGCGGCGGCGCTGGTGGCGCTCGCCGGGCGAGATCTCATCGTCACCGTCAAGGGTGACGTGAACGGCCCCGCGCGGCTCATGCACCTGTTCACGTACAACTACAAGCGCCCCTGGCCGGAGCACCTCAGCTTCGAAGGGACGCTGCTCGCGTTCACGCTCGTGGCGGGGCTCGGCTCGCTCGTGTTCCTGAGCCGGCGCTGGCGCCCTCACGCCGCGCGGGTGCTGCTGCTCGCTGGTGTGGCGGCGGCGGCCTGGGGCGTCAACGTGTACCTGCCCTGGGCGTCACCGCACTGGGGGCAGCGCGAGACGAGCCTCGCGTACTACCTGGACCGCCAGTCGCCGGAAGATCCTTTCATCGCTTACCAGATGAACTGGAAGGGCGAGAACTTCTACCTCGGCAACCGCGTGGCGGCCTTCGTCTCCTCTGGACAGAAGTTCAAGGACTACGTGGAGGCCGAGAAAAAGAAGGGCGTTCGGCGCTTCTACGTCGTCACGGAGCACGGGCGCGCCAGCTCGCTCAAGAGCGAGCTCGGCAACCCGCCGGTCTTCACTCCGCTCACCTCGCCACTCCAAAACAACAAGTTCTTCGTCGCGCGCGTCGAGTTCTGACGCCCGGCCCCCGGGCCAAGCTCTTCCCCGTCGATGGCGCAGCGTGAGAGAGCTGCTACTCTCCGCCCCATGAAGCTTGTTCACCTCTTGGGCATGATGGCATTGGGCGTCTCACTCACCTCGCTGACCGCGTGTAGCGACGAAGAGGACGATGGGGGCAAGGCGGGTAGCGCTGGGACCGCTGGCACGGCGGGCAGCGGCGGCACCGCGGGCAGCGGCGGCACCGCGGGCAGCGGCGGCACCGCGGGCAGCGGCGGCACCGCGGGCAGCGGCGGCACCGCGGGCAGCGGCGCGGGCGCGGGCGGACAAGCCGGCGGCAGCGCGGGCGCAGGCGGACAAGCCGGCGGCAGCGCGGGCGCAGGCGGACAAGCTGGCGGCAGCGCGGGCGCGGGTGGCCAAGCCGGCGGCAGCGCGGGCGCGGGCGGACAAGCCGGCGGCAGCGCGGGCGCGGGTGGCCAAGCTGGCGGCAGCGCGGGCGCGGGTGGCCAAGCCGGCGGCACCCCTTGAGGCCTGGGTAGCGCGCGCCGTGGCCCACGCTGGCCTCTCTCCCAGTACGCTGGGCGGGGTGAGCCAGCGTGGAGTCACGGCGCTAGCGCTCGCATCGCCAGCTCTGGGGGGCTGTGCTAGCGAGGGAGCGTGTCCCTAGCGACCTCGTCCCGGCCTCCGTGGCCCAAGGCATGGGCCACCTTGCTCCCGCTCGCGCTGCTCGCGCCCATGTCGAGCGCGCTCGGGGGCTGCGGCTCCTGTGAGCGCACCGGCTACGACGCCATCGACTTCAGTGAGGGCTCGGTCGTCGGCGATGTCTATCAAACGAGCCCCCCGGACGGCCTGTGGTTGCACTTCCCGGCTGGGCGCCGGTTTCGCTTCCAGCATGGGCTGGGGGTCGTGCCGGAGGTCAGCGCCTACGTCGCCATGAATGAGCGCCCCATGCCGTCGGGAGCGCGCCCCCCGGAGTCCGTGGGCAACGTGTCGGAGGCCGCCGGCAACGAGGTCATCATCGAGCGGCAAGACGCTAACGTGGTGCAGGTGCGCAACGACACCTGCGCGGAGTACTACCTGCGCGTCGTGGCGCGCCGCCCGTGAGCGCCGGCGCCGTCCCAGCGGCGCCCTGCCAGCCCAGGCGGGCCGCGCAGCTGCCGCTCTCCCACGCCGTGCCCGACGGCGCCGGCGAGCTGCGCTGAAGACGCGCCTTCCCTGTCACGGACCGCTGGCTCGTCCCCTCCTCCGAGCCCACCCCATCCACACCTCTCGCCCCGTCGACCACCCCGCCGCTCACTCCCTCTACAGCGCGCTCGGCGGCTACGTCGTCGACCACTCCTCCGGCGCATGGCCACGCTCTCCCAGGGTGTCCGGCAGCCGGGGGGGAGGGCCATGCCGCCGGGCGGGTGCTCGGCAGACGTCGGCCGGCGTGGCGCTCGTCACGCCTCCCCTCGGCTCCGCAGCGCCGCGTCACCCACGGTGGCACGGAAGGCGACGCCGACACCCTCGACCGTGAGCGGCGCCTCCGCCGCGGCCGTGAACGCGCCGTGGCCCGCGGAGAGGTGGAGCCGCTGGCCGCTCGGCGCCCCGAGCGTCGCCTCCCCCTCGACCACGAGCCAGAGCTCGGGGCCTCGAGGCGCGAGCGCGTGCGCGGGCCCGCCCTCGAGCCGCACGCGGCTCAGCCTGAACTCCGGCGCTGGCGTCAGGTACACCAGCTCTGGGCCCACCGTCTCCGTGTCGACCGCGACCGGCTGGGATGCGTCGAAGTTCAGCACGCGGAGCAGCTCCGGGGCGTCGACGTGCTTGGCGCTGAGCCCCCCACGCAGCACGTTGTCGCTCGACGCCATCAGCTCCACCCCAGCGCCCTCGAGGTAGGCGTGCAGCACGCCTGCCGGCAGGTACAGCGCTTGGCCGGGGGAGAGGCTGCGCTGCTCGAGCAGCACGCTCACGATGACCCCGATGTCTCCCGGGTACAGCTCCCCCAGGCGCGCGACGAGGCGGTGCGGCGCGCTCGACCTCAGCTCGCGCGCGGCCTCGACGGCGGCGCGCACCAGCCCCGCCCGCTCCACGGCGGGCGTCAGCAGGAGGGCGCGGAGGCTCTCGGCGAGCCCCGCGGCGGTGGGCGCGGCCCGCAGCGGCGCCAGGCTGGGCTCCAAGGCCGTCACCCGGAGCGCCGTCAGCAGCTCGAGCGCCTCGCGCGGCTCCCGGAACCCCGCGAGCGCCTCGAAGGGGGTGAGGGCGCACAAGATCTCCGGCTTGTGCGACTCGTCCTTGTAGCAGCGCCGCGGCGAGGAGAGCTCGAGCCCCTCGGCTTGCTCCCGCGCGTAGCCAGCGCGCGCCTGCTCGGGGCTCGGGTGCGCTTGGAGCGAGAGCGGGCGCTCCGCCGCGAGCAGCTTGAGCAAGAACGGGAGCTTCGCGCCAAAGCGCGCGAGCACCTCTGGCCCGAGCGCGCGCTGCGGAGCCGCGGTGATGAGCTCGAGCAGATCCGAGGCGGGGCCGTCCGCGAGCCGCGCGGGCGCGGAGGCGTGCGCCCCGAGCCACAGCTCCGCCTCCGGCTGCTCGGTGGGCCACGCCCGCCCCTGGAGCCGCGCGAGCACGGAGCGCGAGCCCCACTCGTAGTTCTTGATGGGAGCGACGAGCCGCTGCATCGCCGAGACGATACTCCGTCGACGGGCAGAGCGCTCCACGCTAGACCTGCCCGGCTCCGGCCCCGTCGGCGCCCCTCCGAGCGCCCCCGGCCCAGCTTATGCCACGGCCCCCCGCTCCCTCCCTCGCCGAGATCCCCGTCGGCCTCGGCGCTCAATTCCGGCGCCAGCTTCCCAGCTACGTGGCGGGGCTGGTGCTGCTGGTCGTCTACCAGTACTCCCAGTATTGGTTCGACACGCGGCTCGCCGTGGCCATCGACGCCGTGACGCGCGGGCGCTCGGTCGAGGCTACCCGGCTCGGGCTGGCCATGATGGGCGTCGCCGTGGGCGCCTTCGTGATCCGGGTGCTCTCGCGCCTGGCGGTGTTCAACGCCGGCCGCCGCGCGGAGTATGAGCTGCGCCGCGCGCTGCTCGGCAAGCTGCAGAGCCTCGGACCCAGCTTCTTCCGGCGCATGAGCACCGGGGAGATCATGAGCCGCGTCACCAATGACCTCGCGCAGCTCCGCTTGATGCTGGGCTTCGGGGTGCTCAACGCGGTCAACACGGTCTTGGCGCTCGCCAGCGCGCTCGCGGTCACGCTCAGCATCAGCGTCAAGCTCACGCTCGCCTCGCTCTGCACGCTCCCGCTGCTCATCGTCCTCACGCGGCACTTCAGCCGGCAGATGTTCACCCGGACCCGGGACAACCAAGACGCGCTCGGCCGGCTGAGCGAGCTCGTCCAGTCCAGCATCGCCGGCGTCCGCCTGGTGCGCTCCTTCGCCCTGGAGGACTCCGAGAGGGCGCGCTTCGCCCGCGTCAACCAGGCGTACCTGGAGAAGAGCCTGGCGCTGGCGCACGTGCGCGTGGCGATGGGGCCCGTGATGGGCGGGCTGAGCGCCGTCGGGGTGCTCATCGTCTTCTGGTACGGCGGCGCGCTGCTGACGCGCGGTGAGCTGAGTCAGGGGGAATTCATCAGCTTCTACCGCGCCCTCAGCCGGCTGACCTGGCCGCTCATCGCGCTCGGCTTCTTGGTCGGCATGGTGCAGCGCGGCCGCGCCGCCTACACGCGCCTGGCGGAGATCTACCAGGCTCAGCCAGACCTGATCGACGGTCCGCTGCCGCCGCCCGCGCACCCGCTCGGGGCGCTGTCGGTGCGGGAGCTGAGCTTCAACCATGGCGAGCGGCGCGTGCTCGAGCGCGTGTCCTTCGAGCTGCCACCCGGCGGCTCCCTGGCCATCGTCGGGCGCACGGGCGCCGGCAAGAGCACCCTCGCGTCGCTGCTGCTGCGGATCCTGCCCACGCCGCCGGGCAGCGTCTTCCTCGATGGCCAGGACGTGTGCGAGCTGCCCCTCTCGAGCGTCCGCTCCACCCTGGGCTACGCGCAGCAGAACCCATTTCTATTTAGCACCACCGTCGGGCGCAACGTCGGCTTCGCCCTGGACGACCCGGACTCGGCCGGTGCCGTCCGGCAGATCCTCACGGCCATGAAGGAGGCCAACATCTTGGCCGAGGTGCTCGGGCTCCCGGACGGCCTCGACACGGTGGTCGGCGAGCGCGGCGTTCAGCTCTCCGGCGGGCAGAAGCAGCGCATCGCGCTGGCGCGCGCCTTCGTGGCGGCGCCGCGCGTGCTGGTGCTCGACGATCCGTTGAGCGCGGTGGACGCCCGCACGGAGGCGGCCATCCTGGAGGCCCTCGATCGCCAGCGCGCCCAGCGCGGCGTGGTGCTCATCACCCACCGCATCGCCGCGGCCGAGCGCTGCGATCACGTGCTGGTGCTGGACGAGGGGCGCGTGGTCCAAGCCGGCACCCCGGCCGAGCTGAGCCGCGCTCCTGGCCTCTACGCGACCTTCGCGGAGGAGCAGCGCATCGAGCGGGAGCTGGCGGTCCTCGGGGACGCGGAGCCGTCCGCCGCCGGGGCGCCGGCATGAGCGCCGCGCCTCGGCCGACGCCCGCGCCGGAGCTGGACGCGGTCGTGGAGGAGCTCACGCGCCGCGCCGACGCGCGCGGCAAGGCCGGCACGGACGCCATCCTCTCCAGGTTTCACGAGGAGCCCGTGCTGGGCAAGGCCTACGACGCGCGCCTGCTGGCGCGCCTCTGGCCCTACGTGCGGCCCCACGCGCGCCTGCTGTGGCTCGCCCTCGCGGCGATCGTGGTCACCACGCTGGGCGCCATGCTGCGCCCCCTCGTGATGCTCGAGACCATCGACGGCATGGCCGCCGATCCGCGCGCGCTCGTGCGCGGCGGGCTCAGCTTGGTGCTCATCTTGGCGGTGGAGCAAGCCCTCGGCTTCGCGCAAGTGTGGGCCACGCAGATCGTCGGCGCCCGCGCCATGGCGGATCTTCGGCGCGACGTCTTCGCCTTCATCCACGAGCTCCGCCTCGCCTACTTCGACCGCACCCCGGTGGGGCGCCTCGTCACCCGCGTCACCAACGACGTGGACGCCATCCTGGAGCTGTTCGCGTCTGGGGCGCTCAACGCCTTCGGTGATCTCCTGCGCCTCGTCGGCATCGTCGCGCTGATGCTCGCGCTCGACTGGCGCATGGCGCTCATGAGCTTCGCCGCCGCCCCGCCCGCGGCGCTGCTGGTGCTGGCGGTGCGCAAGCGCTCGCGCGAGAGCTTCCGGGAGATCCGCGCCAAGACGGCCCGCATGAACGCCACCATGAACGAGCAGGTCCTCGGCATGGTGGTCATCCAGGCCTACTGCCGCGAGGCGCAGGCCGCCGCGGAGTTCGACGAGATCAACGTCGCGTACCGCGAGGCGAACATCGCCAGCATCAAGTACGAGGCCATGCAGGACGCCGCCATCGAGATGGTGAGCGCCGTCTGCATGGCGAGCATCGTGGTGGCAGCGGGGTATCAGCCGGTGAGCTTCGGCACCTTGGTGGCCTTCAGCGCCTACGTCACGCAGTTCTTCGAGCCGATCAGCGCGCTCGCGCAGCGCTACACCCTGCTGCAGAGCGCGATGGCGGGGGCAGAGCGCGTGTTCGGGCTGCTCGACACCCGCGAGCAGGACGCCCCGGGGTCGCGGCCCGCCGCGCCGCCCTCGTCGGACGACGCGCCCTTCGCCTTCGAGCAGGTGCACTTCGAGTACAAGCCCGGCGTGCCCGTGCTCAAGGGCATCGACGTCCGCGCCCGGCCCGGGGAGAAGGTGGCGCTGGTGGGCCCCACCGGCGCCGGCAAGAGCACCCTGGCCGGGCTGCTCTTGCGCCTCTACGAGGCGCAGGCCGGGGTGGTGCGGGTGGGCGGCCAAGACGTCCGCGCGCTCGAGCGCGCCGAGCTCCGGCGGCGCTTCGCCGTCGTCCCTCAAGACGTCTTTCTCTTCCCGGGCACCGTGGCCAGCAACATCGCCGCCGGCGAGGCGCCGGATCTCGAGCGGGTGCGCCAGGCGCTCGAGCGCCTGGGCGCGCTCGCCAGCTTCGAGCGGCGCCCTGGCGGGCTCGAGGCCAAGGTGGAGGAGCACGGGAACAACTTCTCGGCGGGGGAGCGTCAGCTCATCGCCTTCGCCCGCGCGCTCTACCGGGACGCGCCGCTGCTCATCCTGGACGAGGCGACCTCCAGCGTGGACAGCGACACGGAGGCGCGGCTCCAGGCCGCGCTGGACGAGCTGATGCGAGGGCGCACCTCGCTCGTCATCGCGCATCGCCTCAGCACCATCCGCGCCGCCGACCGCATCCTCGTGTTCCAGGCCGGGCGCATCGTGGAGGAGGGGACGCACGAGCAGCTCGTGGCCCAGGGCGGCCTCTACTCCCGCCTCTACGCGCTGCAGTTCGCGCGGGAGCTCGACGCGCCCGCGAGCACGCACGACGCCTGAGCGGCGCTCACAGCAGGCCGATGCTGAAGTGGAAGGCGCCGAGATCTTCCCAGGGGCGCGGGGTCGCCAGCGGCAGCCCCAGCTCCTCCGTCAGCCGCTCCAGGTTGAAGCCGTAGTCGAACACCAGCGGTCCTACGGGCGTGCCGAGCCGCAGCCCGCTGCCGATGGAGTAGCGTAGGCGCAGCGGCTGCATCAGCGCTGGATCGACCCACAGGTTGCCGGCGTCGAAGAAGAGCGCCGTGCTGAGCTGGTCCCCGAGCGGGACGCGCAGCTCGAGCCGAGGGTTGAGGTACACGTCCCCGCCGCGCAAGACCACCTGCCGCGCGCTCAGGCCGCTGCTCGGGTCCAAGAGCCGCGCGGCCACGTCCTCCGGGACCAAGGAGTCCTGGGCAAAGCCGCGCAGGGAGTCCACGCCGCCCATGAAGAAGAGCCTGTCCGGGTAGGTCTGGGAGCAATTGCCCAAGGTCTGCTCGGTGAGGGGGAGCCGACGGCAGGGGGTGAGGAGCTGCTGGTTGATGCCGGCGCGCAGGCTGGTGGCGAGCGTCAGGCCTCGCCGCGAGAGGCGCAGGTAGCCCGCCACCCTGCCGCGCCAGCGCAAGAATTGGCTGGTGGTCGGCGCGAAGACGTCCGCCGCCCCGCCCGCGAGCGCCGCCGTGGCGCCGACCGGATCCGCGCGGACGTGCTCCAGGCTCGCGGCGGCGAGCACGCCGCTGGTCGCGGCGAAAGGATCGTCTCGCCCATCCCACTGCAGCCCGAGCCGCTGCGCCTTGGCGAAGGTGGTCCCCGAGGGGACGCGGAAGGCCCCCGCGCGACCAGGGTTGGCCGCGACGTAGTCGCTGAGGGCGTCCTTCTCCCGGCTGCCGAAGATCTCCGCCGTGTTCAGCTCGAAGGAGGCGCCGAGCTGCGCGCTCAGCCGGCGCAGCGGACGGTAGCTGAGCGTGACGATGCCCGCGTCCTTCACGAGGCCGAAGTCTCGCGCGTTGTCGCGGACGTCGACGCCCTCGAGGCTCAGCCGAAACAGCGGGCCCAGCCCCGTGTCCGGGAGCTCCAGCGTCGCGGAGTTGCGACGCTCGAGGCGCGAGCCCACGTCGAGCTCCTCATACTTGCGGCGCGTGTCGGACTCCAAGATGAGCGTCGGCGGGAGATACGCGAGCTGCACGCGCAGCGTGAGCTGGATGGCGTGCGCGAAGAGGTTGCGGTGGCCGTACTCGAAGCCCACACGAAAGCCCTCGCCCGTGCTGAAGCCCGGGCGCACGTCCAGGTACTGCGGCATCCGCTCCTTCACGCTGACGACCACCGCCTTGTCCCGCGCCGGGGTGTACGGATCTTCCAGGCCGACGGTCACGCTGGCGAAGACGCCGAGCGCCGCGAGCTGCTCCTCGGTCTGTCGCACCCAGCTCTGGCGGTACGGCTCACCGACCTTCAGCGCGATCCGCTCGCGGATGAGCGCACCGGAGGTGCGCTCCGCGCCCTGCACGACGACGCGCGTCACGCGCACCTGCCCGCGCTCGCTGACGACCCAGCGCAGGCGCGCGCGGCTGCGATCCCGAGAGAACTCGAGCTCGCTCTGGACCTCGGCGAAGGCGAAGCCGAGCTCCGCGTAGGCATCGAGCAGCCGGCGTCGCGCCCGCTCGATGGCGTCTTGGGACAGCGGCTCCCCCAAGCTCAGCGCCGCCGTCTCCGCCAGGCGCGCCTCGCTGAGGCGCTGGTTGCCCTCGAAGGCCAGATCCCACAGCGTCGTGCGAGGCCCCGGGGAGATGGGCAGCCAGAGCGTCGCCTCTGGGGCGCAGCGCTGGCCTCGCGCCAGATCCGCCGTACAGCTCGCGCTCGGTGGCAGCGCGGGCTCCTCGCGTGGCAGGCCGAGCTCGTCCCGCGCGCAGCGCGGCGCGACCCGCACCTGGGGGAGGGGGCGACACTCCCCCGGCGGCTGCCCTGGAGCGCAGCGGCGGCGGAGCACCTGCGCGGGACCGACGACCGCCGAGTAGTAGCCCTCCGAGCGGTAGAGCGCCTTCAGGTGCTCGATGATCTTCTCGTAGACCTCCAGGGTGTAGACCTCGTAGGGGTTGAGCTGCAGGGGCACCGGGCGCGCCCCCGTGGTCCCCGTGGGGCCGAAGCTGGCGTCGACGGCGCGGGGATCGAGTACGCCGAGCACCCCCGCGCCGGGCAGCTCCGCCAGGAAGCTGTCGATCTCGTCATCGAGCTCCGAGGCGCTGAGCACGCCGCTCAGGCATGGGTACCGGCGCCGCGTCACCCGCAGCCGCTCACCCTCACGGACCTGGAAGCGCCACTCGTTCACGCGCTCGGTCGCCGCCCCAAGCTCACGCACCCTGATCTGGGCGTCGAGGAAGCCGCGCGCCACGTAGAACTGCCGCAGCACCTCCGCCAGCTCCCCGGGGGTGCGCTCCTCGGCCTGCTCGTCACTCAGCTCCGCGCGGAGCGCCGCCTCGTCGAAGCTCTCCACACCCTCGAAGCGGAGCCGCAGCTCGGGCCCGAGGCGCACGTCGAGCTCGAGGCGGCGCCCGCCAGGGACCACCGCGAGCCGATGCCTGACCGAGGCGCGCGTGAAGCCGCGCGCCCGGAGGCGCCGCTCGAGCTCTCGGTCGGCCTCCGTCAGGCGCTCGGCGTCGACGGGCCGACCGAGCTCCACGTCGTGCTCGCGCAGCTCGGCGAGCGCGCGCTCGTCAGGGACGTCCAAGCGCCAACGCCGCGACACGAGCAGCAGCGGCGGGCCCGGGGTCACGTCGACGTCTAGGGCGACGGCGAGCGGATCGTCGGTCTCACGGAGCTGGGTGCTGACGCGCGCCGCGGGGTAGCCGCGCGCCGCTTGCGCCGCCTCGAGCCGGCGCTCGGCGGCCTCCAGCGCCTCCACCGTCAGCTCACCGTGCAGCGTGAGCCCGAAAGCGCGCAGCGCCTCGACCTCCTCGAGCGTGCCCCCACGGAGCTGGAGGGCTGCGATGAGCCGCCGCGGGACCGCCCGCACCACGAGCACCACGCCTCCACGCTCCCGGCGGAGCGCTACCTCCGCGCTCGCGAAGGCGCCCGTCGCCATCACCTGCTCGAGCGCGCGCCGCGCGAGCTCGGGGCTGAACGCCGCGCCGCGGGGGAAGCGGCGCCAGTCGAGCCGAGGGGAGCGCCACGGGCTCGGCAGGGGCTCGAGCGCGACGCCGAGCACCGGCCGCCCCAGGGCCTCCTCCAGCGCCGGCGGCGCCGAGGGGATGAGCGTCGCGCCGTCGCTCGAGGTCCCGCCCGCCGCCGGCGGCGCCGGGGTGGAGGTGTCTTGGGCGCCGGCGGTCGCCGGGAGCAGGGCGAGCACGATCGCGCCGAGCCAGCGGCACACCAGAGCGGAGCGCATCGAGCGCCGTTCTAACACTCCTCCGGTGCGCCGAGGGCGCCCAGCCGCGACGGGCGCGCCCCGATCACGGCGCGCGGTGGGGGCGGCCGGCCGCAGACCGCGCCTGCGCCCGCGGGCGGCTCAGCGCTGGCAGCGCGGGCACCAGTGGGTGCTGCGCTGCCCCACCACCGCGCGCTCGACGGGGCCACCGCAGCGCTGGCAGGGCTGCCCCGCTCGACCGTAGACGTGGCGCTCGAGCTGATAGCTCCCGCGCCCGCCATCCGGGTGGACGTAGTCACTGATGCTGGAGCCGCCCAGCTCGATGGCGCGCAGGAGCACGGAGCGCACGGCCTGGCTCAGCGCCTCCAGCTCGCGGCCGCGCAAGCTCTGGGCGGAGCGCATGGGGCGCACCGCCGCGAGGTAGAGCGCCTCGTCGGCGTAAATGTTGCCGACGCCCGCGAGCACCGACTGGTCGAGCAAGAGGCTCTTGATGGCGCACTTGCGCCGCCGCCCAGCGGCCTGGAGCAACGCCGCGCTCACGTCGAGCGCGTCGGGCCCCAGCTTGTCGAGCCGCGGGTCGCTCTGGCCGGGGGCGAGCCAGCGGACCTTCCCGAACTTCCGGACGTCGCGGAACACGAGCGTGAGGCCCCCGCGCAGCCCGAGTGTGAGGTGGTGGTGCCGCTCACGCGCGCTCGGAGGCGGCTCGGCCCGGAGGCGGCGTCGAGCGCGACCGCCTCTCTCGGGCCCCGCCTCCACGAAGAGCTGCCCCGTCATCCCCAGGTGCAGCAGCAGCCGGGCGCCATCACTGAGCTCGGCGAGCAGGTACTTGCCGTGCCGCTCGAGCGCCTCGACGCACCTGCCCTCGAGCCGGGGCGCCAGCTGCTCCGGCGGCGTGAGGAAGAAGTAGCTGGGCGGCCCGGTGACCACCCGAGTGATCCGCCGCCCGACCAGCACGGGCGCCAACCCGCGCCGCACGACCTCGACCTCAGGGAGCTCAGGCACGCCCGGCGCGATCTGCCACGAGCCGCCCCCGCTGGCGAGCCTAGCGCTTTTACAACCGCCGGCGCTTGTGCGAAATGCCGTGACATGTCCCAGCAAGCCAGCAAGCAGCGCGCGGCCGAGGCGGCGCTCGAGCTCCTCCCCGAACGCGGCATCATCGGCCTGGGCTCTGGCTCCACGGCGGCGCTGTTCATCGACGGGGTCGGGCGGCTGGTGCAGGCGGGGCGCCAGCTCGTCGGTGTGCCCACGAGCGAGGCGAGCCGGCAGCAGGCCCTGCGCCTGGGCATCCCGCTGCTCGACGACGCTGGACCGTGGGACCTCGACGTCTGCGTCGACGGCGCGGACGAGGTCAGCGCCGCGCTGGATCTCATCAAGGGCGGCGGGGGGTGCCACGCTCGCGAGAAGATCGTCAACGAGCACGCGAGGCTCAACGTGATCGTCGTCGATGACACGAAGCTCTCCCGGCGCCTCGGGGAGCAGTGGCCCGTCCCGGTGGAGGTGCTGCCCTTCGGCGCCCAAGCCACCCTCGAGCGCCTGCGCCGCCTCGGCCCCACCGAGCCGCGGCGCCGTGACGGCGCCCCTTGGCGCACCGACTCTGGCAACCTCATCTTCGACGTGAAGACCGGCCCCATCGACGACCCGGCGCAGCTCGACGCTCGCCTGCTGGCGATCCCTGGGGTCGTGGAGACGGGGCTCTTCGTGGGACGCGCGCAGCTCGTGCTCGTCGCGGGCGCCGCTGGCGTGCGGCGCCTCGAGCGCGCGTGAGCTCCCGCTGGCCCCTCGCGGCGGTGGGGGCGCTGCTCGGCGCCTGTCAGCCTCGCGTCATGGACGAGCGCCCGCTGCCTCCACCCCTGGGGCTCGTGGCGCCGCCGCGCCGCGCCTCACCCTCTCCAGTCACCGTGGCGGCGCCCCCGGCAGCGGCGCGTCCCTGCCCGCCGCTCGCGGCGCTGGCCCGGCTGAGCTGCGATGGGCAGCACATCGAGCTCGCGGGCCCGCTGGATTTCCACCCCCGCGCGAGCCCCCCGCCGCCCGCGGCGCGCGCCACGCTCGCGGCCGTCGCGCAGGTGCTCCGTGAGCACCCGGAGGTCTTGCTGCTCCGCGTCGACGTCCGCGCGCCAGCGGCTCGAGGCGGCGCGGTCGCGGCCCAGGCGCGCGCGGACGCCATCTTCCGCTGGCTCTGGCGCCGGGGCGGGGTCGATCCGGAGCGGCTCCACCCCCTGGGCCGCACCGCGCCTGCCGGCGCCGCGCACCTCGAGGTGCGCCTCGAGGTCGTGGTGATGACGCCCTCCAGTGGGTGACGCGCGCCCAGCACCTGAGGTACGGTCCCGACATGCGCCACGCTCGGCTCGCCGCGCTCGCTGCGTTCGTGTTGCCTTGGCTCGGGGTGGGCACCGCGCGCGCGGAGCTCCCCCGGGACTACCTGCTCGATCCCCCAGCGGCGGGCACCTTCGCGCTCCTGGACGCCTACACCATCGGGCTCCAAGCCAGCCTCGAGAACCGCGCGCACCTGGAGGAGGGCATGAGCATGCTCACCACGCGCGTCTCCGGCATCGTCAGCTACCCCTACGCCGACGGCAGCTTCAACCTGGACGCGCGCGTGTTCCTGTTCACGCTCGGCGGCAGCGTGGGCTATCGGCAGACCTACCGTAACCTGACCTTCGCGCCGAACGCCTCCTACGCCGAGCGCTCGCGCGAAGGTCGACGTGAGCGCGAAGCCGACAAGGACTTCGACTCGCAGGGCTTCGGCTACTACGAGGGGCGGCTGCGGCTGACCATCCCGCTCGAGGACTTCTTCATGGTCAACACCGGCACCGTCCGCGTGGAGGGCCGCGAAGACAACAGCTTCGACTGGCTGCACGGCAACGTCCACGACGGCGGCACGCTCTACAAGCTGGACTCGACCCTGTTTTATCGACACCGCCGCTTCGGCGTGATTGGCCCCTACTTCCGCTACATGAACTCCCCCAAGACGCGCCCGGACGGCAGCCACGCCCGGGAGGACGAATTTCACCTCGGCCTCGCGCTCGGGACGCGCCCGGGGCTGGTGAAGGCGCGGGGGCGCGACGCGGATCTGCTGCTGCTCCAGCTCATCTTCCGCGTGGACGACCGCCACCAGGAGTACGGGCTCCACGGCTACCAAGGCAAGGTGCCGCTCTTTCCGCTCTTGGTCTACCGCACCCAGCTCAGCTTGCTGTAGCCGCGCTCGCGCAGCAGCGCCGCCAGGAGGCTGAGCGCCACCAGCGCTGCGACGAGCAGCGCGGTGGCAACGGCGCTCCGAGGGCTCACGCCGAGCGCCGCGAGCGCGCCCAGCAGGCCGAGGTGCGCGACGTACGCGAGCAGCGCGTGCCTCCCGAGCAGCGCCAGGCCCCGCCGCGCCGAGAGCGGCCGAGCGAGCCGCTCGGCGAGCCACGCGAGCGCGAGCCAGGGCCCCGCCAGCGCGGCCACGCCCGCGAGTGAGTGATTCCAGAACGCGACGCGCTCGAGGGGCAGCGCGCTCCAGCGGCTGGGGTGCAGCAGGGCCGTCACGGCGACGAGCCCGTCCACGCGCGGCAAGCTCGACCACTGCGTCGTCGTCAGGGGCAGGCCCAGGGCGAGCGTCAGCGCCGCGAGCGCGAGACCGGCCAGGGCGAGCAGGCGCCGAGCGCGCGGCGCCAGGTGGTGCTGCAGCGCCCCGAGCGACGCGAAGGCGAGCAGCGGGACGGCGCCCCCCGCCCCCGCGTTGAGCCCCACCCAGGAGCCACCCTGGGCGTCGAGGAGCGCCGCGAGCGCCACCGCCAGGCTAGCCAGCAGGGCGTGCGCCAGCGCGACGTGGCGCCGCCGCTCCGCGACGGTGAGCAGGACCGTCGCCCACGCCAGCACGCTCAAGATCCCCGGGGAGAGGAGCAGCTCTCGCCAGGCGGGGCCGTACTGGCCCAAGAACAAGACGATGGCGAGCAGGTAGAGCTCCGCGAAGCGGCGGGCGAGCGCCCCGAGGGAGCGCGCGGGGCGCAGGGCGGCGCTCCACCCCGAGACGAAGAGAAATCCGGCGGCGATCCCCGGCTCCCAGCGCATGAGCCCCCGAAACGCCGCCTCGAGCGCCTGCTCGAGGGCGCCGCGTGGGAGCGCGGCCGCCTGCATGCGGTAGGCGTGGACGCAGAACATGGCGACGACGAGCGCGCCGCGCACGACGTCGAGCTCGACGCGACGGCGCCGCTCAGCCGTGGTCGAACTCAATCAGCGCTTCACCCTCTTCCAGCACGGGCGGCGGCGAAGGGATGGTGTCCGCGGGAGCCGTCACGGGCGGCTCGGCGCTGGGCCTGCCGCTGAACGTCCGATGATCGAGCCGCGGCAGCGGTGGCGGGCTGAGGGTCACGCTCGCCAAGAGCTCATCGTCGGAGAGAGTGTAGCGGTCTTCGGTGTTGACTGAGTTCATCGTGCTTCCCTCCCCCAAGCCTCGCCAGGCTTCTAACCTAGATCACGAACGGGGGGCACCCAACATTTGTTGCAAGACGCCGCGCAGGTTCTCCCGAGTCGGAAAAATGCGACATCGCAAGAACCACCGCCGACGGCCGCTCGACCTCTGGCGGCCCTCAGGGCGGAGGTGTGCGCGCACAGCACGAGAGCTCAGCGCCGTGGCTGCCGGCGTCTAGCGGCGGCAGGGGCTCGTGCAGGCGCCAGGTGTGCAGCGCACCGCTCTTGAAGATCCGCCCGCCCCAGCGCAGCTCGCCCGCCAGGAGACAGTCGAGCCGGGCATCCCCCGGGAGCGCCCGCACGGGCAGCGTCGCCCCAGGCTGCACGAACGCCGTGGCGATGCACGCCTCCTCGGTCTCCAGGAGCACCTCGAGGCGCCCAAACTCTCGCTGGACGACGCGCCGTTGGTACTGCTCGCGCGAGCGCCGCAGCTCGACCGAGGCCCCCCGCGCGCGTGGACCGAGCGCGAGCGGCTTGGTGAGCGTCACCTCGACGTGCTCGAGCGCCGCGTGGGAAGAGAAGAGCAGCGCGCACAGCTCCTCGGTGGCGCTCTCGATCAGGCGATACTCTCGGAAGCGGAGGAGCTGCCGCGCCTGCTCGGCGACGAGCGCGTAGTCCACGGTGTGAGCGATGCGGCCAGACCGACCAGCCCGCACGGCGTCGATCCCGAGCGCGAGGTCGACGATGACCGGCTGGGGGCGGAGCCGCTCACGAGGGTAGACCCCGACGATACAGCGCACCTCGAGCGCGTGGAGACGTAGGAGATCCGTCACGGGCCGAGGCGGTTTCTCATGCGCCCTCGGCGAGCACAAGAGCCCAGGGGTCGCGTCAGCGCTCCCACGGAGCCGTAGCCGCCGCCAGAGCGTGCCGTCCGCCACTCCCTCCCCCCCCTTGGCCGCGCAGAATTCGACGGGCGCAGTCGGCGTTCCGAAGTATCCTAGAGCGCATGGCCACGCTCTCCCTCCGCCGGCTCGCTTGGGCTCCCCTCCTGGTGGTGCTGCTCAGCGCCTGCGGCGCCAAGACCGGCATCTCAGAGGAGGAGGGCGGAGAAGGCGCGGCCGCGGGTGCGGGCGGAGACGCCGGCTGGAGTGGGAGCGGCGGGGAGGGCGGCTGGAGCGGTGGCGGCAGCGGCGGCTGGAGCGGTGGCGGCAGCGGCGGCTGGAGCGGCAGCGGCGGCTGGAGCGGCAGCGGCGGCTGGAGTGGGAGCGGCGGGGAGGGCGGCTGGAGCGGCAGCGGCGGCTGGAGCGGCGGCGGCGGTTGGGGCGGCGGCGGCTCCGGCGGCTGGAGCGGCGACGGCGGCTGGGGTGGCGGCGGCT
>WBZO01001346.1_pt1 | contig 38944 bp, 63 predicted proteins | sample 5204261 | NCBI WGS metagenome assembly WBZO01 (sample SAMN12412400, study PRJNA552823) | activated sludge metagenome | isolation source: activated sludge from anammox sidestream of wastewater treatment plant... | place: USA: North Carolina | collected 2017-09
GTTTCCGAGAACGAGCCGGCGCCCGTTGTGCTGACGTCGGCGCCGAACCCTCCCGCGCACCTGGACCGCTTCGGCAAGCAGGCGTGGCGTGACCTGGCGCCGGCGCTGCAGCGGCTGGGGCTGCTGACCGAGGTTGACCTGATCGGGCTGGCACTGGTCTGCGATGCGTATAGCCAGTGGCGGCGCGCGTCGAAGGTGCTGTACACGATGGACCCGCTGGACGAGCGCTACCGCTCGGTGGCCGTGTCGGTCGAGCGAGCACGCAACGACCTCCGGCTGGCCGGGAACGAGTTCGGCCTGTCGCCGGCGAGCCGGTCGCGCCTGTCGGTCGCGCCGGCCGAGGGCCGCGAGGAATCGGTTCTCGACAAGCTCTGGAAGAGCGGCTGATGGTTGCCACGGTGACGGGTCGTGCGGATGTCGCGGTCGAGTTCTTCGGCGCACTCCGGCAGACGAAGGGCCGCTGGGCGGGTGAGCCGCTCCACCTCCTGCCCTGGCAGGAACGCATCATCCGCGACCTGTTCGGCACGCTCCGCCCGGACGGCACGCGCCAGTATCGGACGGCCTACATCGAGATCCCGCGCAAGGCCGGCAAGTCCACGCTCTCGGCGGCGATCGCGCTGTACCTGCTCTTCGAGGGCGAGCCGGGCGCCGAGGTCTACAGCGCCGCGGCGGACCGGGACCAGGCGCGGATCGTGTTTGAGCAGGCGAAGGCGATGGTCGAGGGATCACCGGAGCTCAGCCGCCACGCCGACACGTATCGAAACAGCATCGTCGTCCCGCGCCTCGGCGCGTCATACCGGGTGCTCTCGGCCGACGCGCCGACGAAGCACGGCCTGAACGCGCACGGGATTGTCTTCGACGAGCTGCACGCGCAGCCGAACCGGGCTCTGTGGGACGTGCTGACCACGAGCGTCGGCGCCCGCGAGCAGCCGATGGTTGTGGCGATCACGACGGCCGGCTACGACCGGGAGTCCATCTGTTACGAGCTGCACGACTACGCGCTGAAGGTCCGCGACGGGGTGATCGAGGACCCGTCGTTCTACCCGGTCGTGTTCGCCGCTGGCGAGGCCGCGCCGTGGGACGAGCCGGAGACGTGGTACGCGGCGAACCCGTCGTTGGGCGTCACGGTGTCCGAGGAGTTCTACGCCTCGGAGGCGCGGCGGGCGCGCGAGATGCCGGCCTACCAGAACACGTTCCGTCGGCTGTACCTGAACCAGTGGACGCAGCAGGCGACGCGGTGGATCGACCTGTCGCTCTGGGACGAGAATGGCGGCGAGGTGGATGAACGCCGGCTGGCCGGCCGGACGTGCTACGGCGGGCTCGACCTCGCGGCGGTGTCCGACCTGACAGCGTGGGCAATGGTGTTCCCGCACGACGATGACCCGGACGCGCTCGACATCATCTGCCGGTTCTGGTGCCCGGAGCGGCGGCTGAACGATTCGAGCAATCGCTACCGCGACCAGTACCGCCAGTGGGCGCGAGAGGGCTGGCTCACGGTCACGCCGGGAGACGCCACCGACTACGCCTATGTCCGCGAGCAGATCCTCCGCGATGCGACGACGTATCAGGTGGTCGACATGAACGTGGACCGGCTGTTTCAGGCGCACCAGCTGGCCAGCGAGCTAACGAACGAGGGACTGACCGTGTTCGGCATGGGGCAGGGGTTCCTGTCGATGGCCGCGCCGGTCTCGGAGTTCCACCGCCGGCTGCTGAACCGCAAGCTGAACCACGGCGGCAACCCGGTCCTGCGCTGGATGGCCGATGGCGTGGTTGTGCGGCAGGACCCGGCCGGCAACCTGAAGCCGGATAAGGCCACGAGCCAGTCGAAGATCGACGGCATCGTGGCAACCGTCATGGCGCTCGACCGGGCGATGCGGCATCAGGGCGGACAGCGCCGATCGGTCTACGAGACACGGGGACTAGCGGTTTTGTGAGGATGGTGACGATGATTCTTCGGCGATGTGACCACTGTGGAAAAGAAGACGATCCCGATAGCAGTGACGGATGGGTGCGTGTGGACAATCGTGAGCGGCAATGGGACTTCTGTTGCGAGTTGGACTTGGCTACCTATTTCGCGAAGAAGTATCGGATTCTCGACTTGGATGAGTTGAGGTGGGCGCAGCTCCGGAGATTTCAGGAGACAGGCAGGTCACAAGTTGGTTGAGGGGGATAAAGGTCGAGTGGGGACAAAGGGCCAGAATATCTGGCGGATTGTCACCGGCCGAATACTTCGATCCGGCCCTACTGGCTGCTCCCAGCGCTGCTTCGGCTCGACCTGTTCGTAGTGTACTACTCGGAGCGGTTCTTGTGAAGCACATCGACGCGGCGGACGTAGTGGCCGGCGCCGGCCTCGTGCTGCTCGCCGTCGGGCTGGCGCTCGTCGCGATCCCGCTGGCGCTGTCCGTCGTCGGGGCGCTGTTGATCGCCGCCGGCGTCGTGGGGAGTCGGTAGACCGTGGGCATCATGCGGAGCCTCCTGGAGCGGCGCAGCGCATTCACGGTGAACCAGGAGCTGCCCGACGACCACTGGTTCTTCCGCCTGGGTGGCAGAGCGTCATCGGCCGGCGTCGTCGTCAGCGAGACGGCCGCGCTCAACACGATGGTCGTCGTCGCCTGCGTCCGGATCCTCGCCGAGACGCTCGCTTCGCTGCCGCTGCCGGTCTACCAGCGTCTCGAGCCGCGCGGCCGCGACGTGGCCCGTTTCCACTCGCTCTACCGCGTTCTGCACGACGAGCCGAACCCGCGCATGTCCTCGTTCACCTGGCGCGAGCGGGTCATGGCCCACCTGGCGCTCCGCGGCAACCACTACTCGCTGATCGAACGCCAGCGTGGGGACGTCGTCGCCCTCTGGCCGGTCCACCCGCGCTACGTGACGCCCTATATCGACGACGCCGGCACGCTGCGCTACCGGGTTCAGTCCGGCAACACCGGCGTGACGCGCGAGTACGCCGCGCGAGATGTGCTCCATGTGCCGGGGCTGGCGATGGACGGGCTGGTCGGCCTCTCGCCGCTGGCCCAGATGCGGCAGGCGATCGGCATTGCCGTCGCGGCCGAGGACTTCTCCGGCCGCTTCTTCGCCAACGATATGACGCCGTCGGGTGTGCTGAAGCACCCGGCGCAGCTGACCGACGTGGCGCGCGGCAACCTGCGCTCGTCGTGGGAGGAGTTGCACGGTCAGGGCAGGGGCGGGCTGGCGATCCTCGAGGAAGGCATGGACTTCACGCCGCTCAGCATCCCGCCGGAGGACGGCCAGATGCTCGAGACCCGCCGCTTTCAGGTCCAGGAGTTCGCGCGCTACTTCCGCATCCCGCCGCACCTGCTGGCCGATGTCGAGCGCTCGACCAGCTGGGGCAGCGGCATCGAGCAGCAGAACATCGCCTTCGTCGTCTACACCATGCGGCCGTGGCTGGTACGGGTCGAGCAGGAGATCAACCGCAAGCTGATCCCGGAGGACGAGCGCGAGCGCTACTACGCCGAGTTCAACGTCGAGGGGCTCCTCCGGGGCGACCTGGCGACACGCAAGGAGTTCTATGCGACGGGGCGGCAGTGGGGCTACCTCAGCGCGAACGACATCCGCGACCTGGAGAACAAGAACCCGATCGAGGGCGGCGACGTCTACCTGCAGCCGCTCAACATGATCGACGCGACACGGCAGGATGCGGTGCTGCCCGCCGAACGGGCCGCAAACCCTGCCGAGCGGCGATCGCGTCACGCCGCCGAGGAGCGCTCTGCCGCGGCGCGGCGCCGGCTGGCGAACGCGCACCGGGCGGTCTATCGCGACGTGGCGGCGCGGATCATCCGCATCGAGCAGGCGGATGTGCGCGCCGCGGTGCGCCGGCACCTGCGGGAGCGCAGTGTCGAGTCGTTCGCGCAGTGGGTCAGGGACTACTACTGGGAGAAGATCCCGACGCGCATCGAGGACTACTGGTCCGGCCCGGTTCGGACGTTGGTCGAGGCGATCGCCGCCGAGGCTGCCGACGAGCTGGGCGGCGACGTGCCGCCCGCAGACGAGCTGGACGCGTTCGCTGCTGGTTACGTCGAGGTGCTGGCCAAGCGCCACGCCGGCGACTCGCGCGCCCGGCTGCTGGCGCTGGTGAATGAGGACGAGGCCGAGCGAGCAGCGGCGCGCGACGCCGATGCGCTCGCGGACGCGGTCGAGGACGAGCTCGATGCGTGGGACGAGCGGCCGGACACCATCGCGACCGATGAGGCGCACCGCTCGTCGAACGCCGCGGCGGTGTTCGCCTACGGCTGGCTCGGGGTGCTGGCGCTGCGCTGGCGGACGGCCGGCTCGGACCCATGCGACTACTGCCAGGCGATGAACGGGCGCAAGGTCTCGACCGGCGCGTCGTTCCTGCCCGCCGGGGAGGAGCTCTCCCCCGGCGGCATCCTGCCGTTCATCTCGCGGACCAGCATCGGTCACCCGCCGCTACATACCGGGTGCGAGTGCATCATCATGCCGGGCTAGGAGGAACCCGTGACAACTGAAACGACGCTCTCGGGCCTGGATCACGAGATCCGGGCCTTTTCCGTCTCCGGCGTCACGCTGGAGCGCCGCGCCGAGGGCGAGGACGGGCTGCGCCTGTCCGGCTATGCGGCTGTGTTCGACCGGGTCGCCGATATCGGCGGCTGGTTTGACGAGGTCATCCGGCCCGGCGCCTTCGCTCGTGCGATCGAGGCGGGGCAGGACGTCGCGCTGCTGTTCAACCACGACCCGAACACGGTCATGGCGCGGACGACGAACGGGTCGCTCCGGCTGCGCGAGGACGCCGTCGGGCTGTGGTTCGAGGCAGACCTCGACGCGAACGACCCGGACGCGCAGCGTGTCGTGACGAAGGTCCGCGCCGGCAACGTGTCGCAAGGCTCGTTCGCCTTCGACGTGCGCACCGAGATGTGGCACCAGGACCGGCCCAAGCCGCTCCGCGAGCTCCTCGACCTCGACCTCTACGACGTCTCGCCGGTGACCTACCCGGCCTACGCGGATACCCAGGTTCACGCGCGGGGGCGTGTCGCCGCGCCTCCATCGCCGCCGGCTCAGGAGAGTCAGGCGGCGCGGTCGGAGCAGCAGCTCCGGCGTCGCCGGCGGCAGAGCGAGCATCGGCTGTTTCTCATGACAGGAGACGAGTGACATGGACGACATCCACGAGCTGCGACGGCAGTACCGCACGCTGCTGGACGACATGGAGGCGCTGTCCGCCGCCGCCGAGGCGGAGGATCGCGACTTCACCGACGAGGAGCGCGCCCGCTACGAGGGCATGGAGCGCGACCTCGGCACGCTCCGCGGCCGGATCACCCGGCTGGAGAATCTGCGCGCGGCCCGCGACGCCGCGCCGAATCCGGCGCCGTCGGACACCCGCTCGGCGCCGCGCGGCGAGATCCGCGACGTGACACCGGGGGCCGAGGAGTTCCGGTCCCTGGCCGAGTTCGTCCAGGTGGTGACGCTCAACCCGCGCGACGTCCGGCTGCGCGAGCAGTACCAGGAGGCGCGGGCGCTGGAGATGGGCGTTCCCGCGTCCGGCGGCTACCTGGTCCCCGAGCAGTTCATGACCGACGTTCTGGAGTTCACCGCCCGCTCGGCGGTCGTGCGGCCGCGCGCGACCGTCATCCCGGCCGGCGACTCGCCCGACGCCGCGGTCAACATCCCGACCCTCGACCAGTCCGGGGCCAACGGCGTCTACGGTGGCGTCGATGTCGCCTGGATCGCCGAGGGCGCGGCGAAGCCGGAGACGAGCTTCGGGCTCGATCAGCTCGCGCTGACGCCGTACGAGGTCGCCGCGCACATCAAGGTCACCGACAAGGCGCTGCGCAATGCGCCGTTGCTGGAGACGCTCGTTCGCCGGCTGCTGACGTTCGGCATCAACGCTGCCGAGGACGTCGCCTTCATCCGGGGCGACGGTGTCGGGAAGCCGACCGGCTACGTCGGGCATGCCTCGAACGTGCTCGTCAACCGGGTGACGGCCGACACCGTCACCTACGCCGATCTGGTCGAGATGCTGTCCCGGATGGTGTTCGGCGGCAACCCGGTCTGGGTCGTGTCGCAGCGGGTGCTGCCGAAGCTGATGCTGATGGAGGACACCGCCGGCCAGCTGATCTGGCATCCGTCAGCGCGCGACGGCGTTCCGGGCTCGATCTTCGGCTACGACGTGGTCGTCACCAACCGCGCCCCGGCATTGGGCGATCAGGGAGACGTGTCGTTCGTCGACCTGTCCTACTACGTCATCAAGGACGGCACCGGCCTGATGATCGCGGCGTCCGAGCACGTCGAGTTCCTCAACAACCGGACCGTCATCAAGGCATTCAAGCTGGTCGACGGCAAGCCGTGGCCGCAGTCGCCGCTGACCGATGAGAACGGCGAGCTGGTGAGCCCGTTCGTCGTCCTGGACGTCCCGGCGGCGCCGTAGGCCCGTAGCCCCGGCGAGGGCTATCGAACGAGGAGGTGTGCCGATGGCACGATACCGCGTCCTCACCGCGTTCGTGGATCTGGAGACGGGCAACCGGCACAAGGCGGGCGACATCGTCACCCTGCGCGCGGCGCGGGGTGAGACGCTCGCCGCCTCCGGGTTCGTCCGCGAGATCCGCGAGCAGACGGCGCCGGAGACGGCGACGAAGACGCCCTCGGAGACTGCCGACCGCAAGCGCGGGAAGGCGAAGGACTAACGATGGAGTGGTCACTGGAGCGGACCGTGGCGCCCGTCGCGCCGGTCGTCAGCCTGGCGGAGGCGAAGCTGCACCTGCGGGTGGAGCATGACGCCGAGGACGCGCTGATCGAGCGGATCGTACGGGCCGCGACCGAACGGGCCGAGGAGGTGCAGGCGCGGGCCTACGTCACGCAGACGTTCCGCCTCGTGCTGCCCCGCTTCCCGTCCGGCCGCGTGCTGCGGCTGCCACGGCCGCCGCTCCAGCAGGTCACGTCGATCACCTACATGAGCACGGCCGGCGCCATCCAGACCGTCGCGGCCTCGGAGTACCGCGTCGATACGACGGCGGTCCCGGGGCGGGTCATCCTCAACCAGGGCGCCCGCTGGCCGGCGCCGGCATCCGAGCCGGACGCTGTCGCGGTCACCTATGTGGCCGGCTACGGCGACGCCGGCGAGGACGTGCCGGAGGAGCAGCGCGCGGCGGTGCTGCTGTTCGTCGGACATCTCTACGAGAGCCGTGAGGCGATCACCGTCGGGACCGGCCCGACGTTCAAGCTCGCCTACGGGCCGGAGTACCTGCTCTGGCCGGACAGAGTGTTCGAGTTCAACCCGCTGGGAGACGGCTAGATGCGCGCCGGCATCCTGCGGCACCGCGTGTCGATCGAGGCATACGACGCCGCGGTCGACGAGTGGGGGCAGCCGGTCGAGGCGTGGGCGACGGTCGTGACGGACCTGCCGGCCGAGGTCCGTGACGTTCGCGGCCGCGAGTTCTGGTCCGGCACGCAGACGCCAGCGGGCGAGGTCACGACGCGGGTGCGCATCCGCTACCGCGACGACGTCGTGTTCGCCCGGCAGATGCGCGTCGTCCATCAGGGCCGCGTGCTGCCGGTGGAGGCCGTCCTCGACCCGGACGGCCGGCGGACCGAGCTGCACCTGATGTGCAAAGAGGCCAGCTGATGGCCGACAGCTACCACATCGAGATCGAGGGCTGGGAAGAGCTGGAGTCCAAGCTCCGGCGCATGGCCAAAGAGATCAACACGCAGGAGGTCATGGAGAACGCGCTGATGGACGGCGCGGAGGTCGTCAAGGAGTTCGCGGAGGTCTCCGCGCCGCGACTGACCGGCCAGCTCGCCGGCGACATCGCCATCTCGAAGCAGGGGCGGCAGAAGTACAGCGTCCGCATCGGGCCGGGGCTGGCCGGCTTCTACGGCCGGTTCCAGGAGTACGGCACGTCGCGCATGGCGGCGCAGCCGTGGTTGCGTCCGGCGTTCGATGCCGCACGCGGGATCGCCGAACGGGAGATCTCGATCAGTATGTGGCGGGCGGTCGAGGAGGCGAACCGTGGCTGAGCTGGAGCCGGGACTGCGGGCGCACCTCGTGGCCGCGGTCCCGGGCGCCGGCGGGCGCGTCCACCCGGACCGGCTGCCGGACCCGCCGGCGCTGCCGGCGCTCGTCTACCAGCGTGTCTCGACCGTCCGGGGCGTCACCTACGACGGGCCGGACGAGCTGGTCGAGGCGCGGTTCCAGATCGACAGCTGGGCCACGACGCGGGCCGTGGCGCGGGCGAACGCGCGGGCCGTCACCGACGCGCTGCTGGGCTACCGGGGGGTGATGGGCGATGTGCTCGTCGCCGTCCCGCGCCAGCCGGTCGATTTTGACTCCTTCGAGGAGGACACGCGGCTCTACCGCGTGACGGCGGAATTCATCATCTGGCATAGCGAGGAGTAACCACATGTCTGCATCGCAGCGGGGCTACATCGGCCTCGGGACGACCCTGTCCTACAGCACCGACGGCGGGACGACCTACCTGCCGGTCGCCCGCATCTCGGAGATCGGCGACATCGGCTTCGGCGAGGCCGACGAGGTCGACGTCACCGGCTACGACACTCCGACCCGGACGCGGGAGAAGATCAAGGGGCTGGAGGACGCCGGCGAGGTGGACATCACCGGCATCTGGACGGCCGACGCCAGCCAGCAGGCGGTGATGGCGCTCGACGACGTCATCAAGTGGAAGTTCGAGCTGCCCAACGCGCTCGGCGAGATCGTCATGGACGGCTACTTCACGTCGTTCGCGATCACGCCGCAGATCGACGACCGGATCGAGTGGAGCGGGACGCTGGTCATCAGCGGCAAGCCGACGCTCACCGTCACGCCGTAGGAGGCGCAAGCCGATGGAGTACGTCGAGATCGAGGGGCAGGACGGCAAGCGCCTCCGGTTGCGGTACGAGTGGCGCTCGATCCGCTGGCTGGAGGCGCAGACCGGCCAGTCGTTCCAGGAGCTCTTCGAGTCGCTTGGTGTCCGCACGACCGCCGAGGACCTGTCGTGGATGGTTGCCGCGGCGCTCTATCACGAGGACCGCGAGGTGACGATCGACGCCGGCGACGACCTGATCGAGGCGGTCGGGCTGCACGCGGCGCTGGCCGCCGTCGGCCAGGCGATCGAGCGGTCGTCGTTCATGAAGGGCGCCGTCGAGGCGATGGCTGCCGGGAACGGCACGGCCCCAAAAAACGCTATGACTGGGACGAGCTCCAGACGACGGGGGCGCGGATCGGCCTAGAGCCGTCCCAGTTCTGGAGCATGACGCCGGTCGAGTTCGGCCACGCGGTGAACGGGTTCGGCTGGCGGCAGGAGCAGGAGACCTGGCGGATGGCGACGATCGTCGCAGCCATCTACGACCAGCACCGCGACCGCAAGAAGCGCCGGAAGCCGATCACGGCGGAGGACATCCTCGGCCGCAAGCGGACGCGCGGGGCGCGGACGCCGGAGGAGCAGCTCGCCACGTTCCGGCGGATCACCGAGCGGATGGGCGGCGAGATCGTTACTGCCAGAGGATCTCGCGTCCGTCCGGCGCCTTCGTCCCGCGAGCGATGAACGTGTCGAGGTCCGGCCCGGCGCCGACCTCCAGCCAGTAGGAATCCCACAGCCCGCCGAGGTCATCGACGCCCGGAGAGCGCAGACCGTGCTCGCGGCTGACGACGCCGGCGAGGTAGCGGGCGAACGAGTCGAGGCGCTCGCGGGCGGCATCCGGTGTCATGGCCGGGTTCACCTGCAACGCCAGCGCGACCGACTCGCCATCGACGTTCACGGCGGCGTCGGTGACGAGCGGGTCTTCCTCCATGAAGGACACGGCATCGTCGATCGCCGCCGGCGAGATCTCGGGTCGTCCCGACGCTTCGGTCGCGGTTGCGGCCGGCTCCGCGGTGCTCGTCGCAGTTATGGCAACTGCAGTTGCGGTCACCGTTGCCGTTGGTGCTATGACTTCGGCGGCGGAGTCGTTGGCTCCGTCGTCACCACCACCGATCAGGGCGCCGGCGATCGTCAGCGCCACGAGGGCATAGACCACCGACGCGATCACCGCGTTCCGGCGGCTCCCCGAGCGAAAGCCGGGGAGCTTCTTCACGTGCTGCACGGGGCAACTCCTCTCTCTCGGGAGGCAGTCTACGCCCGATAGCGGAGACGGAAAACGTTATGACTGAGGTTGGCTCGCTCTTCGTCCGGCTGCGGGCGGATGCATCCGAGTTCGAGCAGGTCATGCAGTCCGTCTCCGGCAAGGTCAAGAACACCGGGCAGAATATCCAGGGCGTCGGCGAGGGGTTCTCGAAGTACGTCACGGCGCCGCTCCTGGGCGTGGCCGGCGCCGCGTTGTTCGTCGGCACCAACTTCGACACGCAGATGTCGCGCGTCCAGGCGCTGTCGGGCGGCACCGAGCAGGATCTCGAATCTCTCCGCAATACCGCGCTCGACCTCGGCAAGACGACGCAGTTCTCGGCGACGCAGGCGGCACAGGGCATGGAGGCGCTGGCCCTCGGTGGCCTCAACGCCAACCAGATCGTGCAGGCCATGCCGGGCCTGCTGGGCCTCGCCGCGGCCGAGCAGATGGGGCTCGGCGACGCCGCCGGCATCACGACCGCGATCATGAACACGTTCGGCATCTCGGCGGATCAGACCGGCACGGTCGTCGACCAGCTGCTCTCGGTGTCGAGTAACGCGGCGGTCAGCGTCGACCAGATCGGGAAGTCGCTCGAGTATGCCGGACCCTCGGCCGCTGCCGCCGGCATGTCGCTCAACGACACCACGGCCGCGCTGGGCCTGATGGCCAACCAGGGGATCGTCGGCAGCCAGGCCGGCACGGCGCTGGCTGCGGTGCTGAGCGACCTGACCGCGAACGCCGAGGACGGGCGCGTCTCGTTCGGTGATTTCTCTGTCGACCTCTACGACGCGCAGGGCAACATGCGGCCGTTCGGCGACATTCTCCGCGACATCGAGGGCGGGCTGGACGGCATGAGCACGGCGCAGCGCAACGCGGCGCTCTCAAGCGTGTTCCAGCGGCAGTCGCTGCGCGGTGTCAACGTCCTGCTCGGCGAGGGGTCGCAGAAGTACGACGAGTTGAACGCGAAGATCATCGACTCGAATGGCCTCGCCGCGACGCAGGCGGGGATCATGCAGAACAACCTCGGCGGCGCGTTCCAGCAGGTGCGGGCGGCGGTCGAGGGGTTGCTGATCCAACTCTCCGACCGGCTCAAGCCCGTCATCATGGGGACGATCGTCCCGGCGATCCTCCAGTTCATCGGGTGGCTGTCGCAGCTGGTGGACTGGTTCGGCCGTCTCAGCCCGTCGATCCAGACGGTCGTGCTGGCCGTCCTCGGCATCGCGGCCGCGATTGGACCGGTGCTGATCGGGATCGGGCTGTTTGTGACCCTGATCGGTGCGGCGATCGGCGCGATGGCCCTGATCCTCTCGCCGATCACGCTGATCGTCCTCGCCATCGCCGGGCTGGCTGCCGGGTTGATCTATGCCTATACCCACTTCCAGACGTTCCAGACCATCGTCGATACGGTGATCGCCGCCGTTCTCGCCGTCGTCCAGGCCGCCATCCCGCTCGTTGTCTCCGTCCTGACGACGGCGTTCACCGCGATCCTGACGGCTGCACAGGCCGCCTGGCCGGTGATCCAGACCGTCGTCGAGACGGCGATCAACGCCGTCTCGGCCGTGATCGGCGCCGTCATCCCGGCGATCGTGCCGATCATTCAGGGGGCGTTCGACGCCGTCCTCGGGTTCGCGCAGTCCACCTGGCCGGTGATCCAGTCGGCGGTGGAGACGGCCGTCAATGCCGTGCAGGCGGTCGTCTCAGCGGTCTTCCCGGTCGTCCAGTCGGTCATCGAGACCGTGTTCGGCGCCGTCCTGTCGCTGGCGCAGCAGAACTGGCCGACGATCCAGCAGATCATCTCGACGGCGGTCGAGATCGTCCAGACGGTCGTGACCAACACGATGAACGCCGTCCGCTCGATCGTCGAGACCGTATTCAACGCGGCGCGGTCCCTTGCCGAGACCGTCTGGCCGGCGATCCGGTCGGCCGTCGAGACGGCGGTCAATGCGGTCCAGTCGGTCGTCGAGTCCGTCCTCGGGGTCGTGCGCGGGGTCTGGGAGGACACGCACGGGCAGCTCGAGTCGTTCGCGCGGCAGACGTGGGAGACGATCCAGCAGCTGATCGACTCCATCCTGCAGATCATCGCCGGCATTCTCGAGACGACGATGGGCGTCATCTCCGGCGACTGGCAGCGGGCGTGGGACGGGATCAAGCAGATCGCGCAGGCCGTCTGGGACGGGATCAAGTCCCTGATCGACCTGGCCATCTCCGGCATCAAGACCCTGATCGACGTCGGCCTGTCGGCGATCAAGCAGCTGTTTATCGCCGCCTGGGACGGGATCAAGTCCGTCGTCCAGTCGGGCGCCGACCGGGTGATCGACATCATGGGCGGGCTGCCGGGACGGATTCTGGGGGCGGTCGGCAACCTCGGCTCGCTCCTCTGGTCGGCCGGTTCCGACCTGATCGGCGGCCTGATCGACGGCATCTCGTCACGGATTGGCGACCTCATCTCGACGCTCTCCAGCGTCACAGACCTGATCCCCGACTGGAAGGGTCCGCCGGCGAAGGACGCGAAGCTCCTGGAGCCGAGCGGCCGGCTCATCATGGCCGGCCTCGACCGCGGGCTCGAGGTCGGCGCGCGCGGCATCGAGCAGCGGCTGGGCCGGCTGACCGGCCAGATCGGCGGGACGGACGTCGCCGGCGGTATCGGTGCGGGGCTCGGCGTCAACTTCTACGGGCCGGTCGAGATCCTCGCTCGCGACCGGCGCGACGCCGAACGCGGCGCCGGCGACATCGGCTGGGGTGTCAGCGCGGCCCTGCGTAGCCGGGGGGTGGCCTGATGGTCGATCGGCCGCGGCTCCTGACCCACTTCGAGTCGCTCGACGGCACGGTGGTCGTCGAGTTGCCGAAGCGGGCCTACGAGTGGGAGTCATCGCAGGGTGTCCGCTCGGCGATCGAGCCGGCCGTTGGCGCCGACTACGGCGTCGACCTCCACGGCGTGCTGCCCGCGCCGCTCGACGTGGCATCGGAACGGGTGCGCGGGCTGGTGGTGGCTGCCAGCGGGGCGGCGCTGGACAGCGACCTGGCGGCGCTCAGGGCGAACCTGCACGCGATCGGACGCGGGAAGCTCCACGCGACCGACGGGGACGGCGCCTACCGCTGGGCGTGGGCGCGGCTGGCGAGCATGCCGGACGTGTCGATCACCTACGAGATGCGCCGGCACGCGCCGTTCATCTGCCAGTTCACGCGCCTCTCCGACTGGTTCAGTGCTACGAAGACGACCGTCCAGCAGACGATCCTCGCCAGCCCGACGACGGTCAACGTGACGAACGACGGCGCCGCGCCGGCGAGGGCGATCACCTTCCTGCTGGCCGCAAAGGGGGCGGGCGGGTTCAGCAGCCCGAGTATCGCCAACGCGCTCACCAGCGAGTCGTGGGCGAGCACCCGGGTCGCGGCGAACGCCTCGGCCCAGCTGCGGGTCGATACAGGCCGGATGAGCGTCGAGTACAGCACCGACGCCGGGAATTCATGGGTCGATGACTACGCCAACTTCTCGACGGGCGCGGTGCAGATCGGGTTTCTCAGGCTCTTACCGGGGTCGCAATCGCTGACCGTCACCGGCGTGACCAACGCCGACCTGACGGTCGAGTTCTACGCGCCATACAGGTGACGAGGAGGTGACGAGGAGGTGATGCGTGGCGACGGATCAGGGCAGCGGGCATAGCAAGGTCACGATGGCTCTCAGGAAGTGGAACGACGGCCGGACGCCGGAGGATGGCGAGCCGGACGAGGTCGTGACGAGCGAGGAATGGATCGGGCCGGACGGCGAGGCCGTCACCGACCCGGAGGTCATCGCAGAGCTGGAGGCGCGGTTGGCCGCGCGAGAGCAGGACGAGGAGAACGGCTAGATGGCATTCCCGACATTGACCGGCTCGCTGCTGGCCGACGCGATCATCGGCGGCGCGGGCTACACGAAGTACAACAACGCCAACGCCTATATCGGCGTGGGCAACGGCACGACCGCGTTCAGCGCGGCGCAGACCGACCTGCAGGGCGCGTCGAAGACCCGCAAGGGCATGGACGCGTCGTACCCGCAGCGCACCGACAACACGGTGACGTGGAGCTCGACATTCGGCACCGGCGACGCGAACTACGCCTGGGAGGAGTGGGCCGTCTTTAACGCGGCGAGCGGCGGGCAGATGCTGAACCGGAAGGTCGAGAACCTCGGCACGAAGACGAGCAGCGCGACGTGGCAGCTTGCCGTGTCCGTGGCGTTCAACGTCTAGGGCAGGGTTGAGGTAGATCGTGGCGTCGATCAGCGTCTCAATTGCCACCGGGGCGGACGACGGTCGCTGGCGCGCGACGGCATTCTCCAACTCCGACGATGACACATTCATTGGCGGCGCCGCCGATAACAAGGGGTTCTTCCGATTCACCGGGCTAGGGGCGCTGGCTGGCGCGACGATCACGTCGGCGACGTTGACGTTCGTCGCGGCAGCGTCGGATAGCGGCACTGCCGATTTCGTGATCAAGGCGCGCGCCGCTAACAACCCGCCGGCACCGACGACGATCTCCGAGGCCAGCTCGCCGGCACGGCACGCAACAACCGTATCCTGGTCGAGCGTGGCCGCATGGACTGCGGGAACAGCCTACGATTCGCCGGATATAACGACGCTCATACAGGCGCTTGTTGACGACGGCTACCTCGCGTCTGGCGTCATCCTGTTCTACGTCGAGCCAGCGTCCAGCGGTACCGGGCAGCGGGACGCCGCCTCATACGATCATGCCACCTACAACCCTCCCGCCCTCCACGTCGAGTACACGACGACCGTCAACAAGACCGCCTCCGACGCTGATACTGTCAGCGCAGGCGAGACGGCGACCGTCACCGAGCTGGCCCGCTCGCACAACCGCACCGACGCGGAGTCCACCGTCAGCGCGTCCGAGTCGGCGTCGATCGGCGCAGCGCTGGCGTCGGCCGGCGACAGCGGCACGGTCACGGCGTCCGAGCAGGCGACCGTCGCGATCGTCGAGGGCAAGTCCGCGTCGGACAGCGGCACGATCACGGCGGCCGAGTCGAGCCAGCTGAACGTCGTCAAGCCGGCGTCCGACGCACATACCGTCAGCGCCGGCGAATCGCTCGCCGGCATGAGTGCGGCGGTCGCGGCGTCCGATGCGCCGACGGTGACGGCTGGCGAGTCGCTCACGCTCGCGGCGGCGGTCGGCGCGGTCGACGCCGGGCTGGTGGATGCCGGCGAGACGCCCGTCATCATGGCCAGCCTGACCAGCGCCGGCGACAGCGGCACGGCCACGGCAGCCGAGACCGGCCGGGTCGCTGCCGACGTCGCCGCGACGGACAGCGGGGCGGTGACGGCGACCGAGTCGTCGATCCGCACGATCATCCCGATCGTCACCGAGCCACGCATCGCGCTCGATGTCTACCAACTCGGCGGGCCGCGCGTCGGCTCGGGGCCGATCACGGCGGTGCTGGCGGCACGCTACGGCGGGCGGGCGGACGAGATCGGGTCGTGGTCGGCGACGGTGCCGGCGACGGTCGAGAACGCGGACGAGCTGGTCCGTGGCCGCGAGGTGCGCATCCGACGCGAGGGCGAGGGCGTCGTGTTTCGTGGCGTGATCGACCGCGCCGAGGTGACGGTCGGCGACCGCGACGAACGGCTGCTGGCGCTGTCCGGCCAGTCGATCGCGGCTGAGCTGCTGTGGGCCAACACGCTCCTGGGCCGCACGTTCGCTGGCGTGACCGTTTCGGCAGCGGCGACGACGCTCCTGGCCGGCACCGGCTGGAGCCTCGGGACGGTCGGCAGCGGGCCGCTCGTGTCAAGCCGCTTCGACGGGGCCAGCATCTGGGCGGCGCTGCGCGAGATCGCCGAGTCGTTCGGCTGGCACCTGCTGGAGGACAACCTGACGCGGAGCGTCGATCTGGACGAGGTCGGCGCGGCGAGCGGTCTGGTGCTGCGCCAGGTCGAGCAGCCGGACCCGGACCTCGCCGTCGTGCCGCTCACAAGCCTCGCGATCCGTGACGAGCAGACCGACCTCTGGAATCGGATCATCCCGCTCGGGGCCGGTGAGGGTGTCAACGTCCTGACGCTGCAGTATAGCACGCGCGCAACGCCCTACACGATCCAGCAGGCGACTGGCCCGGACGGGCAGCCCTACTGGTACCTGGAGGACACCGCCAGCATCGCGGAGCACGGCGCGCGAGTGAAGGCGCTGAAGTTCGATGACGTCGCGCCCCTCAGCAACAGCGCCGCCGAGGTCGAGGCGGCGGCGAACGCGCTCTACGACGTGGCCAGCGCGTGGCTCGGATACCACGCCAACCCGGCCGAGTTCTACGAGGCGGGCATCGCCGGGCTGCACCATATCGACCCGAATACGAGCCAGCGAACGTTCCGCGTCGGGCAGACCGCGCGGCTCCAGTGGCGTGGGGTGGTCGAGGACGAGGCCGGCACGCGACTGTGGCGCTCGGTGGACGCCGATGTCTACCTGATGGGGTACGAACGCGAGTTCCGCAGCGACGGCTCCGACGCCTGGCGGCTGGAGCTGGCGACGGTGGACCGCCACGCCGAGGGCGCCGGCGACCGGATCGTGCAGGCGATCGAGGATCTCTGGGCGATCCGGTCAGCCATGAAACCCTACACGTACCGCGAGATCCACGGGCCGTTCGTCGAGTCGATCGACGGCTCGCACACGGCGTCGTTCCCGGTCGATTTCGACGACAACGTTACCTATCTCCACCAGGCGATGCTGCGGCTGCGTAAGCGGCCGGTGAAGTCGAACGTCACCGCGGCCGCGGCCGGCGGCGGGCAGACGAGCAGCAACACCGCGACGGCGGCCAACTCGGGCGGCGGGCAGACCTCCGGCGGCGGCACGGCGCATACGCACGCGATCACCGCGCAGGTGTCGCAGCCGGGCGGCCTGCACTTCCACATCATCGCGCAGGCGAACCCGACCGACCCGTGGACGACGCCCGGCTACATGCAGCAGATGATCTTCAACACCAGTCCGACGGGATCGCCGTCGTTCGGCGTTTACGTCGGAAGAAACGGGACGTCGACCGTCATTACGTCGCTGGTGACGCAGGAGACGCAGGCGCACACCCACGCGATCACCGCGACGGCGAGCCAGTCGGAGTCGAGCCACACCCACAGCGTCTCGCCGCACACGCACACGATCAACGCGCACGGCCACACGATCCAGGACCACACCCACGCGCTGACCTACGGGATCTACCAGGGGCCGACGGCGAGCACGCCGCAGCTGACGGTCGAGATCAACGGCGATGACGTGACGGCCGCGCTCGGTGGGCCGTGGAACAACGACGCGCTGCTGGACATCACCCCGTACCTGGTGGACCTGACGGGCCAGCCGCTGCGGCAGACGAACAATATCGAGATCGGCGGCGCGCAACTCTGCGACGTCGAGGTCACGGTGAAGTCGCTGGTCACAGCCATGTCGCTAGTGCCGGTGTAGAGGAGGACACGAATGCTGTACGCATGGGTGCATCCGGAGATGGTCGCGACGCCGGGCGGCGTGCTGGTCAAGGTGGACTGGTACGAGGTGGACCCGGACGAGGATCGGTCCGCGCAACCGTGGCTGCTCGACCAGCTCATGCTGCCGGTTCCAGACGTCGCGAGCGTCAACGACGTGATGCTCGATACGGCACTCAACGCCCGCCGCATCGAACGCGAGGCCGAGCACGAATCGGCCCGTCGGTCACCGGGGGCGATGCAGCCGGGCGTCGCCGCGATGCTCGGCCACGGCCGCGCGTTCCGCTCGGGGCGGAGCTACCGGCCGTCCGAGGCGCGCAAGACCGTTCCGAATCGGCCGGTGCGAACGGCGGTGACACGTGGATAGCCCGTTCGTCCTGACCATCTGGCTGGTCGGCATCCCGACGCCGATCACGCTGGCGTGCGAGTCGTTCGAGATCACCGAGCCGGACGTCGACGAGCACGGCCACGCGACGCCGCTCCGGCTGGACTATGAGCCGGTCGAGGGCTGGCAGCGCACGCTCGGCTACCTGTCGTTCAACGCCGTCGCGGCGATCGAGGTCGAGCGGCGTGACGCAGGTGAGGGCGGCACGCCAGCGTCATGAGCGGAGTAACGGATGCGAGCCCTCGATGACCGTCACCGATATGTGGGATCTGATCAGCGCGGGTGGGCTGGTCGCGGCGCTGCTGATCTACGCCGTCCTCACGCAACGGGAGGACATCGTGCCGGGGCGGACCTACCGGCGCGAGATCGCACGCACGGAGAAGTCGAACGAGCAGGCGGACGAAGCGCGGCGGCTCACGGAGCGCCTGCTGGACGCGATCGAGTACCTCGAAAAGTCCCGGCGGGCGCCATGAACCGGATGGGACGCTGGCTGAGCCGCCTGACCGGCTGGCTATCCGGCGCGAACCGTGATCGGCCGTACCGCAGCGCGATCGACCGCGACATCGAGAAGCGCAACCAGGAGCTCGCCGACCTCGCCCGCCGGGTCGCCGCCTACGAGGAGCGTGCCGAGCTGATGCGCGAGCTGGAGCGCGACCGGCGGGGCGAGAAAGGCTGGCGGCCATGACATGGGGGACGGTGGCGCTGCCCGAGGTTATCTGGGTGGCGATCTGCCTGTGGGGCGCCTGGCACCACGGGCGGGTCTGGGCCGCGATCCAGCACGACATCATCCGGCTCGTCGACGGCGAGCAGGCGGTGACACCGGGGGCGCTGGCGCTGTTCAGAAATGACGCCGAGAGCGAGCTGGACTGGACGTTACTGAAGTCCGCCTTGGTGCTGATCGGCATGGTCCGCATGACGCAGCCCAACCCGCCGCTCGACCTTCAGGCGTGGATCTCCGTCGTCGTGCTGCTCGGCATCGTCGTCTGGACACGGCTGCGCAGCGAGGTCCGTGGCCGGCGCCGGCAGCGCATTGTCTCGGGTCACGAGAGCGACGCGAGCCGTGAGTAACTGGTTGCTCCTGCTGTTGCTGATCGTCATCGTCCTCGTCATCGCTTGGGGGATTTTCGAGCCATGACCGTCACTGCCAACGACCCGTTCCTCGTCACGCAGCCGCGCATCAGCCGCGCCGGGTTCGCTCGCGTGCTACGGGAACACGCCGCGCCGGGCGTCGTAGCCGAGCGTGATCCCGGCGCCTACTACGACGCCATCCTGGCGACCCGCACGGCCGACGGCCGGTGCGTCGACCCGCTGTTCATCCTCGCCATGTTCGACCACGAGTCGAGTATGGGGAAGAAGGGCGTGGCGCGGACGACGAAGTCGTGGGGCAACACGCGCACGCCGAACTTCGGCGCCGTGCCGGTCGGCGCCGAGCCGGGGGCGTCGGGCTCGTTCCCCGCCTGGCGCGACTGGCTCGATGGGCTGAAGAGCACCGCGTGGCGGCTCGTCACCGACCAGTACGTCTACAACGGCACGAGCAAGAACCCGAAGACTGACCAGATATTCGGACCGCGAACGACGATTCGCGAGGTCTTCGATCACCCAAGCACGCTCGTCTGGGCGCCGGCTGGCGACATGAACGACCCGGCGGGCTACCTGCGGGCGATGCTGGATTTCATGAACCGCTACACGGATCAGGAGGGCGGTATGCCCGGACCACAGGATGCGCCGGCGCCGGTCCACATCCTCGTCTCGGCGGGGCATTGGGACTCGACCGGCGACGAGTGGGGCGGCGTCGAGCGGGCCAGGACGCGGCCGCTGGCGATCGCCGTCGCCGACGAGGCCGAGCGGCGCGGGTTCCGCGTCACGCGGCAGGTCGACCCCTTCGACGGCACGTACCGCGACGTGGCGCGCTGGGCCGCGCAGGTCGCCGCACAGCAGGACATCCGCTGCCTGCTCCAGTGTCACTTCGAGGGCACGGCGCCGGGCGTTCGGGGCGCGTTCGTCGTCTTTCCGGCCAACGCGGCGCGGTTCGACACCGACCACGACGCGCGCCGGCTGGGGCAGGACATCGTGCAGCGCCTGAACGAGGCGACCGGAATGCCGGTGCGCGGCGACGGCTCGATGGCCGAAGGCTCGACCGCCGCCGGCACGCTGGCGTGGTTCAGCCTGACGGTGAACGTCAAGGCGACCGCCGAGCGGTTGATCGTCGAGTATGGCGCAGCCAACACGAACGCTCAGGACCGGGCGATCGTCGATACGCCGGGCTTCTACCAGCAGGCCGCACGCGCCACGGTGGACGCGCTGGAGGCGTTCTATGGCGTGCAGCCGCGGCCGCCGGCGGATGATGCGGTGCGGATGTTCCCGGAGACGGGCCACGGGATCGGCGGCGGGTTCCGCTGGTTCTGGGAGCACAACGGCGGGCTGCCGATCTTCGGCTACCCGCTGACCGACGAGCTCGTCGAGGACGGCCGCACCGTCCAGTACTTCGAGCGCGCCGTCTTCGAGCACCACCCGGAGAACCCGCCGGAGTGGCACGTGCTGCTCCGGCGGGTGGGCGCCGAGGCGCTGGCGCGACGGGAGGACGACGCGGCATGAGCGGGCAGATCCGCCTGCGGCCGGAGGGCGAGCCACTCCCCGCGCCGCTCTTCGGCCTGCCGGACGATCAGTGGGAGCGCGGCTACGCCCTGGCTCGCCGGCGGGAGCGCGAGGGCGCGCTCGTTGAGTTCCCCGGCTACCGGACGTGCGCCGAGGCGAGCGAGGGCGAGACCCCGCCGCGGATCCGCTTCGTCCGCTGGCTCTACGACGAGGGGCTGATCGGCCCCGGCTAACCACCACGACACACAACAACAGAACAGGACAGGACCATGCTCTCGCTGGTGCTTTCGCTGGCGCTGCTCTTCTCTGCCGCGCCGATGGACTGGCATGCGCCGAAACCGTTGGGGCTGGACGTCGTCGGCATCGACGCGCGGGCGCACGAGGCGGTCTGTACGGCTGGGGCGCCGGTCGCGAAGGTCCGCATGGAGAGATGGATCTTTGGCACGACGGCGGACCAGGTCGCCGCGCTGATCGCGGACTGCAACCTCACGACGGTCATCATCCATGCCGGGCTGACCGGCTACGACTGGCAGGCAATGCGCGACGAGTGGCACGCCGGCGGCTGGGGAGATCTGGTCAACGCGCACCCGGACGTTGGCTGGTACGTGGAGATCGGGAACGAGCCGGAGTTCACGAATCTGTCGCCCTGGGCGGCGCGAGAGGCGCTGCTGCAGACATACAAGATGCTGGCGCTGGGTGCGGGCGGAGACGGCGCCTGGCGCGCCGCCTACCCGGGGCTGCGCTGGATGGCGTCCGTTCCGCTGACGCCGGCCTACTACAACGCGTTCATGCACTACCAGCCGAACAACGACCGCGGCTGGATCGCCTACGGGACCGTGCCGGACTACTACGACGCGATCGGGATCCACGTCTACGGGCACTACCACGTCACGGATGAGTATCTCTGGGTCATTTACAACGACGCGATCCGGCGTCCGAATGTGCGCAGCTGCGCGATCACGGAGGCGGGGATCAACGGCATCTCGCCGGCAGACGGGATGCGCGAGCTGGCCGGGTTCGCGCGCTGGACGCCGTGTTTCGGCGTCTTCGCGTTCGCCTACTTCCCCGGCGCGTGCGACTGGGGCGGGCCAGCGGCGGCGAATTACCACCTGTGCGACCGATCGAGCTGGGACGTCATGCGCGCCTATAACCAGGCGGGCGCCGTCCCATGAGCGCCGGCGCGGCGCTGATCGAGGCGGCGGAGCAACTGGCGGCGCTGGTCCGGATCGCGACGCCGGCGCCGCGCGACGCGCTCGATCAGCTGGCGCGCCAGCATCGCCGCGAATGGCTGGAGCAACGTGTCCGCCGCGAGCTGCCGCCCATCGTGGCGCTCCTGGAGCGACTGGCCGGGCCGGGAGAGAGGACACCATGAGCGACTGGCTGTGGACGGCGTTCTGGGCCGTCACCATCGTCACGATGGTCGTTGCTGATGTCATCGCCGCGACCAACGACCGGCCGGGGGACACTCTGACGGAGCACCTGCGTCGGCTGTCGCGGCACCGCTGGTTCCGAATCGCGCTGCTGGCGTTCCTGGCGTGGGCGGTCGTCCATTTGCTCGGCCCGGCCGGGTTTGTATAGGAGGCTCGCATGAATGAGGCAGACGTACTGCTCGCTGGCACCATCGCGTCGTTCGTGTTGCAGGCGGTGAAGCGCTTCGTCCCGAGCGACCAGTACGGCGTCGTGCTGATCGCGGCCGGGCTCGTCGCCGGCATCGGCATCGCGTTCGCCCGTGACGGCGCGGTGGCCATCGGCGGCGGGGCGATCGACGGCATCGGCGGGGCGCTGGCAGCGGCCGGCGTCTATTCGATCGGCAAGACCTCGGCAGCGGTCGAGGATCACGACGGCGGGAGGAGCGTGAGCCCATGACGGCGGGAACCTGGAACCCGACCATCGAGCAGGGCGCGGACTGGACGGTCGAGCTGACCTGGGCGGACGACGGGACGCCGATCGACCTGACCGGCTACACGGCGCGGATGAGCCTGCGCCACTCGGTGCGGGACACGGTGTCCATCCACCTCGACACGACCAACGGCCGCATCACGCTCGGCGGGGCGGCGGGGACGATCACGCTCTCGCTGACGGCGGCTGAGACGGCGGAGATCCCCGCCCACAACCACGCCTACGACCTGGAGGTCGTCAACCCCGACGGCCGCGTCGTGCGGCTCGTGCAGGGGATTGCGACGGTGAGCCGCGAGCAGACGAGGACAGGAGACGCCTGATGGCCACGACGGTCACGATCAACACCGACCCGCCGACGACCGTGGACGTGTCCAGTGTCGGCATCCCCGGCCCGACGGGGCCGACCGGGGCAACGGGCGCGACCGGGCCGGCCAACACGCTCAGCATCGGCAGCGTGACCGACGGCGGCACCGCCGATGCCACGATCACGGGCGATGCGCCGAATCAAACGCTATCGCTCGTGTTGCCACGCGGTGCCACTGGCCCACAGGGTCCGCAGGGCGAGACTGGCCCACAGGGTATTCAGGGCATTCAGGGTCCCACGGGGCCTCAGGGGCCTCAGGGGCCTCAGGGCGATACCGGGCCTCAGGGGCCGCAGGGCCCACAGGGAGACACCGGGCCGCAAGGGCCGCAGGGGCCAACCGGAGCCACGGGCGCGACAGGTGCGACCGGCGCGACTGGGCCGGGGGTGGCGGCGGGCGGTGCGGCGGGGCAGATGCTGGTCAAGGCCAGCGGGGCCGACTATGACACGGCGTGGCAGACCGATGCACTACCAGCCCACGCGGCGGCCACAACTGGCGTGCATGGTATTGCCGACACCGCCGTGCTGTATCGCGGACTCCGGCTCCAGACCGGGCGGTGGTACGGGCCGTTCGTGGCGAGCCGAAACACCGCCGTCGGCAGTACCAATCGTATCCGTGGCGGACTGCTCGTCGTCGAGCAGACCATCACTGCCGTCGCTATCCGCGCAGAGGTGGCCGGGGCTGGCACGGCTGGCTCACTGGTGCGACTGGGCATATACCGCTGCTACCACAACGCGAGCACAGCAGACCTCGTGGTCGATGCCGGGACTATCGATGGCACGGTCGTCGGCATACAGCAGGTCGTCATATCGCAACTACTCGTGCCGGGCGTCTATGCGCTGATAGCGGTGCCGCAGGGTAGCCCGGCTACTGAGCCGACCATGATCATGCTCCAGACCACAGGGGCGTACCCCTGGGCCGGTGTCAGTGACGCATTCATCGTCAACGCGCCCAACGTCATCGGGTCAACGAGTAGCGGAGCACTCCCAGGGACATCTAGCATCAATGACAGCGGATCGCCTCAGGCGCCTCTCGTGCAGATCAAGGTCGGTTAGATTATGACAACAACACAACGCATCATCACCTACGGCCCCGGCGGCTACGATCCCGCCCACCCCGACGACAACATCGTCTCGGTCGAGGAGGTCGAGGTGCCCGACGCACCTCCAACGCCGGACGAACAACTCGCGGCCCTGTCGGTCGCGGCCCGCATGGTCGTGACCGAGACGGTACGGAGTGGCGGGCTGCCACCTGAGACACTGGCCGCACTCGCCCCGATCTATCCGCTGTGGGAGCCGGGGCTATCGGTCGCCGTCGGGGATGTGCTGTCGTGGTCGCAGACTCTCGTGGAATGTCTGCAATCGCACACCACGCAGGCCGACTGGCAACCGGGCCGGACTCCGGCGCTGTGGCGGGTCTATCGCGACATCGCCAACGAGCCTGCCACGCCGGAGTGGCGCGCCGGTATCGCGGTCTCGGTCGGCGAGACGTTTGTGTATCAGGGGCATGTGTACCGGGTCGTGCAGGCGCACACAACGATGGCGACGTGGGAGCCGCCGAAAGTCCCGTCGCTGTGGCAGTTGGTGTCGTAGGCGAATCGCCCGATGGTTGCTGGCAGGCTCTGCCACTGACCAGCGCGTGAGCGTCAACGGGCGACGCTACCACCTCTCTGCTCTGGCGACTCCCCTGGTACCAGCCGGGGGAGTCGCTCTGTGTCATGACTGCTGCAATTGCTGTTGGTCGTTGAGGAGCCGAGCCCGCTCGTAGAGCGCATCCAGTGTCGCGACATGATCCGCGGGCAGCGTCTCGCCTCGGGCTGTATGGGGCGCGGACTCAATCGCCTCCCGCATGGCCAGCAACGTCTCGGCAACCTCACGCTGCCGACGCAGGACCGGCAGGATCTCGCGCAACATCGCGGTCAGCGGTTTACCGGTGATCTCCCAGAGCGCCGTCTCGCGTGGCTGGCCGTTGGTCATCCGCTCGTCGCTAATCGATCCTCCCCATGTCTCGCGATACCGGGCAGCATGGACCGGCTCGACGCGTAGCCGTACGACCGCGCGGTATTCGGTGACCCGTCCACCGCGGCGAGCGATGCGCCGGATCGTAAATCGCGCGGACTCGTCAATGCGGCGGGCGTCGGCTCCAGTGGGCATGTGGGCCATCCTATCGCGGTCGATAGTAGAGCGAGAGTCCGCCACGCAGTGCGGTGGTTGCCCCTGGTTCGCGCTCCATGTAGGCAATGCCGCGACGGTCATCAATGCGCACTGCGTGTTTGATTTCGGACTGTGGATGGTTTTGCTGTGCCCATGTCACGGCCTCGGCCTCAGTTGTAAATGGCCCAGTTGTCCAGCCGCCGCGCTGCTGAGAGCGAACGAACGGGATAACCTCATACTCGTGCGTCCGCGCATCGAACAGAATCACCATCGTCTGATAGGTCGTGGCCGTCATTTCCGTGTGTCCTCTCCGGTGTGGATCGTCGGGGCCGGGACAGCCCCGGCCCCGTGGTAGGTCCTAGTAGTTCGGGTTGCGAACGGTGCCCGCAACCTCGATCAACAGGCGATTCGCTCCGAGTGCGCTATTCTGCATCCACCATGCGGCGTCCGTGTGCGCCAGCATCATCTCGCGGCCGCGCTGCGCGTGGGCCAGCAGAGGGCCGTATTCCTCATCATCGCCACGATCGACCTGTGCCTGATATCGCGCGATGGTCTCGTCGAGCTCGGCGATCAGCTTCTCGCGCCGATCCATTGCCCACCCGACGCGCTGCGCGTCCCCGGTCAGCTCTGGCAACTGCGTCGTCGTGGTCGGTTCCTCGGACGTCGGAGTCGGCTCGCTCTCGGGCATCTCGGCAACACGTCGGCGGATCTCGGCGCAGATCGGGCCCGACATCTCAGCCTCCATGCCCTGCACCATGAATTTGCCGGTCGGAACGTCCCACCACAGTTTCGCCATTTGCAGGGTGCTGATCAGCTTCCGCGCCTGGCCGTTGCTGATCTCCTCGCCATTGAGCCGCGCGCCAGAGATGTTGCCGGTGTTGTAGCGGCTGACCTCGAGCCCGTACAGGCTAGCCAGGTCATTGAAATAGACGCGGTGCTTGTCACCCCGCTGCCACTCACTGCCACCGACCGCAACCAGCTGCTCGACCGTCATCGTCTCTGTCGTCATTTCGGTGTCCTCTCTGTGCCGTTCGCTGTACCACCTCATCGGTACACCCCCATTATACACGGTTCACCCCCATTGTCAACACCTTTCGTACAGTTTCGACCCAAGCTCTACGGGTAACGGTCGAGCTCTACGGGTATGGTGATATAATCACCGCAGGCACGGCTGGTGTAACAGCAGCACGCATGACGCGATACCAGGGCACCTATACGGACCACCCCTGCTGGCGTGATGAGGACGGGGCGCGATTCCTCGGCGGTGCACAGACCACCCCTGCTGCATCGACGGCACACAAGCAAGAAGCCCTCTCGCTCTAAACGAGAGGGCTTCTTGCTTGTGTGCCGTATGGCACCGGATTGGCACGCACGCTACCGCCAGCCCAGCCGGGCCGCATCCGTGTTAGCCATGCCAGCAGCATAGTCACTCGTGGTGATAGATGCCACCATCGCGTGTTGACAGCCAGCAACATATCGGTTAGACTCAGTAACATGAACACGAGAGCACTGGTTGAGGCATTGGTCGAGCGGCAGTCCCACGAGGGATGGAGCGACCGCGAGATGGGGCGACAGCTCGGCGTCGATCATACGACCTGGCGGCGCGTGCGGCTCGGCGAGCGAGGCGCAGGCGTGCTGTTCCTGCGGCGCGCCACCGCGCGGTTCCCGGAGTATACCGGGCTGCTGTTCGTGCCTGTGCATGTTCGTGCCCCTAACCGAGACGTTATCGAGCGTGACGAGGCGGCGGCATGAGCGAGCGGCTGACGATGACGGTCGGCGAGGCGGCGCGGGCACTCGGCATCAGCCGCTCGCACGCCCATGAGTGCGTCCGCCGTGACGGCCACCTGGCCGGCGTCCCGGCCATCCGCATCGGCCGGCGCCGCGTGCTCTCCCGGCGCGCCATCCTCGATGTCGCCGGCGGCCGCCGCGAGTCCGTCGCGAACGCAGGACGGCGGGCCGCATGACCACTGCATCCACCACCTCTCCCTCCCCATTTCCCTCGCTGGGTCGGACGCCCGCCTCTCGGGCCTGTCCGGCTCAGCACGCAGCGCCTCGGGCAACTGCCACCGCTGGATGTCCCAGCCGGCAGGCTCGCCCATGGCCCGGGACGCTGCGTGCTGGGCGCGTCGACCCCACCGCCCAGCGCGTGAACCCCTACCCGAGCTGGCGGCGACGAACCCCACACGTCGTCGTCAGCGACCAGCCGAGCAGTGAACGGGGCATAGCAACTCACCCCAAACGGGACATGAGCGGCGTTGATTCGGCCGCAGCGCAGTCTCCGCTGTCCTGTGCCGATCGGCTGGTCGCTGGCGTGTGCCGGCATGGTGGCTCTCCTCTCTGTGACTCAGCGTCGCACGAGGCAGGGGGCGCCGAAACGTTTTCGCGATTGGAGGGCGACATGGGATCGCGCGGGCCGCGTCCGTATCTCGTGGATGTGGTCATGGACGAGGTCGAGGAGGCGGACGAGGCGGTCCTGCGGCTGGTGGCCGTGGTGGCGGCGTCGGTCGCTGACGAGCAGGTGACGCGGGACGAGCTGGTCGCGATCCGCGTGGCCGGCGAGCGGGCCAGCCGCGAGGCGCGCGACGTGGTGCGCGCGGCCGAGGTCGCGGCGATCGCCCAGCGGCTCGCGGACAACGCGCTGCGCGGCGGGCTGGCCGAGAGCACGCGCCAACGGGCGCGCGCGGCCGGGCTACTCGCGCCGGAGTTCGGCGGCGGCGAGCCGCGCGACGCAGCCTGACCTCGGGTCTGAGCCGAGGCCGGGCAATCGTGTCCTGAGAGCGGGACAAGAGACAGGATAGCACAGATGAGCACGCACACAACCCCACGACGCAATATCTACGACCTGGACAGCCGCGACCGCGCAGCGCGCGTGGCGCGGCAGATCGCGGACCTGCAGGGCGAATCGGTGGCCATCGTCGAGTTGCCGCACACGTGGCTCGGCTGGCCCGCGCCATCAACCTGGGACGCGACACCCTACGGCTACGCGCTGGCCCGTGGCGTCGCGCCGGAGCGCATCGCCGGCTGGGTGCACCCGCACGGCGCGCCGCGGATCAGCGACGCGCGCATGACGGCGCGCTATGCCGCCGACCTGGCCGCGCGCCGGGAGCGAGAGGCGGCGCGGGCATGAGCGACCACCGAGAGGACATGATGGAGGCCGCGGCCTTCGTGATCGGCGAGATGGAGGCGGCGCATCGCCAGACGCGCTGGCTCCATCTGCCGAGCCGGTTCCTATGGATCAACCCGGCGCAGATCGCGCGCGTTTTCGGCTGGCATGCCGAGGGTGATCCATCACGGATCGTGTCGTACAGCCTCTACATGGTCGGAGATGACCTCGACAACGATGGCATCGAGGCCGATGTGCCGGCCGATGTCGCCGCCGTCACCGCCTGGCTGGAGGCGCGGACATGAGCGGATGTGACGAGATGACCATGACGACACCGACGCTCGCCCAGCGGGCGGCAGCGGCGCTGGCAGCGCTGGAGGCCGCGCTGGCCGAGCGGGAGGAACGCTACGAGCGGGAACAGGCGGTATATCGGCAGTCGCTGGCGCTGGCCGCGATCGAGCGGCACGGCGAGTGGCTCGGCGACGCGCGCTACGACGCCAACGCGGGTCTGATCGTCACGGACGACGGCATGGCGTTCCACCCCTCCGGCTACATCGACTCCCCGCGCCTCGCGCTGGTCCGGCGCTGCGCGGCGTGCAACCGGGCGCTGCCGGACGATGATGACAATGCGTGGATCGGGTCGCTGGAGGACCTGGGCGCGGCGCTCCAGCGGTGGCAGCGGCACGCACTGCTGTGCGACGACTGCCGCGATGCCGCGATGCCGGATAGCGTCGGCACTCCCCCCAGCTCGCGGCCTGTCCGCGACGGCTGGTTGTATCTGCCGCACACGGGCCTGTGGATCAACGGGACGCGCATCCTCTGGGTGCTCAGGGTCGCGCCAGCGGAGTATCAGATCACGCTCGACACGGCCATCCCGACCGACGATCCCGAGCACGACGTCATCCACGCCGACGACGTCGCGGCGCTCGTGGCGTGGTTGGAGGGTCGGCCATGACGACGAAACGCGCGCAACGGGCGGCTGAGGTCGCGGCGCTGCGCGATGCCGTCAACCACCACACCGCCGACATCTGGCGGCTCATGGCCAGTCTGCCCAGCGACGCCAACCTCGGGACGCAGCGCGCGATTGCCACCCACGTCGCGCGCTGCCTGGACGCGGTGAGCGGGCTCGTCGCCCGCGAGACCGCGCGACGGGAGGCCCGCGATGACTGATCGCGACGAGCTACTCTCCGAGCAACCAGCGCCGGATCGCCACGAACACGCCAGCGTCGAGGCCGCGGCGGCGTGGTTGGCGGCGCAGTACGACCGCCCGACGCGCTGGCGCTGGCAGTCGCCGCACGGCATGAGCGCGCCGCTGCCGGCGGTGACCTCCGGGCGCGGGGGTGATAGCCCGCCGCCGCCACCGCGTCCGGTCGCGACTGGGATGCCCGACCCGGACTATCGCGGCGGCGCGATGGTGCCGATCGAGTACGTCATGGCCGAAGGCTCGGATGCCAGCGGGCGCGAGATCGTGCAGTACGTCATGCGCCGCAACGGCCACCGCTGGGCGGAAGTGCTGGCTGCCAGTCCTGAACCGGCGCCACGCATCGAGCCGACCGAGTCCTACGTCAACGCACCGAGCCAGCCCAGCGCGCGCGAGAGCGTTGTGCTGGTTGCTTTCGTCGTGCTGCTGGTTGCGTCTCTGCTCTGGGGCGCGGCCGGCATGCCGCTGCCCTAGAGAGGGTCGATATGAGCGCACAGGAACGTCCGCTGGCTGTTGTGCCGGCGGCAGAGAACACGACAACGCAGGTGATGACGTGGAGCCGCGAGCAGCTCGACCTGCTCAAGCGGACCGTCATGCCGCACGACGCGACCGACGACGAGTTCCAGCTCTTCGTCCACGTTGCCAAGCACCGGCAGTTGGACCCGTTCGCGCGTCAGATCTATGCGATCCGGCGCCAGACTGGTGCCAAGATCACGCACCAGACCTCGATCGACGGCTTCCGGCTGATCGCCCAGCGCACCGGGCAGTACCAGGGGCAGGACGGCCCGTACTGGTGCGGCCCGGATGGCGTCTGGCGCGATGTCTGGCTCGATGATACGCCGCCGGCGGCTGCTCGCGTGGGTGTCGTGCGGGCCGGGTTCGCGGCGCCGCTCTACGCCGTGGCTCGCTGGGATAGCTATCACCAGGACAGGTCGCCGACGTGGAAGTCGATGCCGGACGTCATGCTGGCCAAGTGCGCCGAGGCGCTGGCACTCCGGCGGGCGTTCCCCGAGGAGCTCAGCGGGCTCTACACCAACGACGAGATGGACCAGGCGGACCGGGAGACGGCGCCGGATCGCCCCGCGCCATCAAATGCCCGTCAAATGCCGGAACGACCGGCAGGACGCGGCAACGGGCCGTCTGGCGGGCACATCAGCGAGCGACAGATCAAGTACGTCCACGTCCTCGCCCGCGAGGCCGGCTGGGAGCGTGACGACGTCCACAACGCTGCGGTCTGGTTCTATGGCGTCGAGCACACCGACGAGCTGACCAGTGAGCAGGCCCGAGAGTTCATCGACTGGCTGCAGCAGAAGCCGCCGCGCCCGGTGCACCCCGACCAACAGCCGCTGGACATCTCCAGTGCGACGCCGGTCGAGGTCGAGGGGCGCCAGGTCGACCCGGAGACGGGCGAGATTCAGCCCGCCAACGGCGATGCCGCGAACGGCTATTGGGATCTCGACGGAGCGCTGTTGCCCCTGGCCGTGACGGGCGATCCGTCGCAGGACGTCCGCGCCGTCGAGTCGGCGGCGTCCGAGGCGTGGATGGCCTCGCAGATCGAGGAGCTCGCGGCGTTCGTCCGGCACCACGACATCGGCGACGACACGCTGCTGGCCGGGCTGCGCGAGCGGCACCGGGAACTGGCAGCCAAGAAGCGGTAGCGACGGACCGGCTGGTGGCTTCGGCTACCGGCCGGTCTCTACGTGGGATGGGGATACATGGCTCGGAAGCGGATGATCGACCCGGCGTTCTGGACGGACGAGGCGCTCGGCGCCTGTGACCCGACGACGCGGTTGCTGTTCATGGGTCTCATCTCGCAGGCCGACGACGCGGGCCGTCTCCGTGGCGCCCCGGCGCTCATCCGCTCCCAGGTGTTCCCCTACGACGACATGACGGTCGCGGATGTTGACACCATGCTCGACAAGCTGCATCGCCGGCGACTCATCGTGCGCTACGGCGCCGACGGCCAGTCGTACATCTGGGTGCGGTCATTCGAGAAGCACCAGACCATCAACCGACCCACGGAATCACGCCTTCCTCCACCCCCTGACGACACAACTCACGGAGGACTCACTGAGGACTCAGTGAGCCATCACGGAGCGCTCACGCCTAATAGAAGAGAAGAGAAGTTAAGAGAAGAGAAGGGAATAGAACCTCTTGCGCCGGCAAAGCCGTCGCGTGAAGTGCGTTCCCGCTCGATTCCGGCTTCTCGACCACGCAACGAGACCTGGGATGCGTTGGCTGCGCTCTGCGGCGAGCCGGAGACGGCATCCGAGCGAGGCGACTTCGGCAAGACCGTCAAGGAGCTGGACGAAGCGCGAGCCTCGCCGGACGAGATCGCCGCATTCGGCCCGTGGTGGTGGCAGCACCACCCTGACGCGCAACTGACTCACCGCTGCCTGCGCCAGCACTTCGGACGGTTCCGCAACCAGCCCGAGCGACCGTTCCAGCCGAGCGACATCAAGAACCCGATGGTGCGCGCTGCACTGACCGCTGACCTGTCCGGCATCGAAGCCGAGCTGAGAGAGAAGGCGACCAATGGTCATTCCCCGCGAGGAATTTCAGGACCGTTTGGCGGACCTCGCGAACTCCCTGCCGATGCGCGACGGCTCGGCGCCGGAGAGCACGCGGAGAGTTGAGACTTATTACCGGAACCTCGGAACCAGTGACGAGCGCGACTTCGCCGAGGCGTGCGACCGCATCCTGTACCTGGATGACTGGTTCCCGACCATCGCTCGATTCCGCGTCGTCATCGACGAGTGCCGTGCCGACCGCGCCCGCGAACGCTTGGCAGCCGAGAACGTCCGGCCACTGCCGACGCTGGTCTGCCCCTACTGCCACGGCGCCCGCTGGATTCGTGCCGGCGGCTACGACCCGCTCCACATGCAGGTGGGCGAACCGAACAGCCGCACACAGCCCTGCCCCGGCTGCACGACGAACGGGCAGTACGACATGACCCGCGAGGTGCAGACCATCCGCAACGAGGGTGGTGTCCTGAATCCCGAGCCGCCGCGCGAGGTGGACATGGACCGCGTGACATGGTCGGCGAAGCTGGCCGAGTTCCGTGAGCCGGAGACGGGCCGACTCGACATGAACGCGCTCTATGCCTACAGCCGGGAGCTGCGGGGACTCGACCCGTGGGGCGACGACCGGCCGCAGGCGGTGGCTGGTTTCCGCACCGTCGGACAGGTGGAGGTGCCGTGATGAGCGGCCAGCCCTTCGTGCGGATCGTTCGCGGCGACTGCGAGGGCATGACCGGGACAGTGATCGCCCACAACGGTGCCTGGGTGGTGGTGTGGCTGACCTGCACCGGGCAGACCGTCTCAGTGCCACGCGGCGACGTGGTCCCACACGACGGCCGGCGTCGAACGTGGCCGGCGAGCCAGAACGCGATCTATCGAGACGAGCCGCACGCGGCATGACGACACGAGAGGATGCCCTGATGGCTGACACGACGTTTATCGACCAGGTAATCGACTATGCGGTCGAGGCGGTGGAGGCGGACCGCCCGCTGACCGACGTCAAGCGCGAGGTCTGGCCGCTGACGCCGCCGGAGCCGGAGTCATTCATCGGCGACGACGACCAGACGATCGAGTACCAGCCGGCGGCGAACCTGGCGCGGCGGGCGTTCCAGCTGATCCAGGAGTACCCGGAGCTGGCGCACGTGCAGGGTCTCGAGGTCCGCTTCCTCTGGCGCGGCTCCGGCGGCACATCGGCCGGCAAGCGCGTGCTCGGCAAGTGCTCGAAGATCTCCGGCGCCGCGCGCTACTTCTCGGCTGAGGAGACCGGCGTTCCAGCCGACGTGCTGATCTGGCTGGCTGCCGACCACCTGCAGCACGCGACCGACCGCGGCATCGAGGCGGTGCTGTACCACGAGCTGCTGCACATCGGTTGGGACGACGAGAAGGACAAGCTCGTCATCAACGCCCACGATGTCGAGGGCTTCGTCCGCGAGATCGAGCGCTACGGCCTCCACACCGGCGACCTGCGGCGCACCGAGCAGGCCATGCGCCAGCTGCGGCTCGGCGAGACGGGCGGTTCCGCGTGAGCACGGCAACCGAGCGCATTCCGCGCGAGAAGGCTATCGCGCTGGCGGAGGAGTTGATCGACCTGCTGGCGCCCTACTGCGAGCGGCTGGCGATCGCCGGCAGCCTGCGGCGCGGCTCGCCCGACGTGGGTGACATCGAGCTGGTCGCGATCCCACGCGTGGAGCCGGTCTACGACCTGCTGGGCGACACGATCGGCCAGCGCGACGTGCTGCACGAGAACGTGACGCTGCACGCCGACGGCGGGACGTTCATCCGGCGGCTCGACGTGAACGGCCGGCCGCGCTTTGGGCGCAAGACGAAGTACCTGTTCTTTCGCGGCGTGCCGTTCGACCTGTTCGCGGCCGAGCCGGACAACTGGGGTCTGATCTGGCTGATCCGTACCGGCCCGGGAGAGTTCAACAAGCGCCTGCTGACGCCCTGGAGCCAGGGCGGAGACGTCCTACCGATCGGTATGCGCTGCGAGGGCGGCTTCCTCTGGCGCGGCGATCAAAAGCTGCTGACGTTCGAAGAGCCGGACGTCTTTGAGTTCCTCGGGATACCCTACATCGAGCCGAAGGAGCGGCGCTGATGGCCCGCTACGCCGAGGGCACGACAGTTCCGGTGGAGCGGTCCCGCGCCGAGATCGAGGCCCTGGTGGCCCGCTACGGCGCCCGGAAGTTCGCCAGCGGCTATGACGAGGACGCGCGGCTTGCCGTCGTGCAGTTCGAGCTCAACGACCGCCGCATCCTGTTCCGTCTGCACCTGCCCGACCCCGCAGACCGCGAGTTCACCCACGATGGCCGGGGCCGGCAGCGGACGGCGTTGCAGCGCGACAACGCCTACCAGGCGGAGTGCCGGCGGCTCTGGCGATCGTTGGTGCTCGTCCTGAAGGCGAAGCTGGAGAGCGTCGAGTCCGGGGTTGAGTCGTTCGACAGCGCATTCCTCGCACAGTTGGTTCTGCCCAACACGGCCGGCCGGACCTACGGCGACATCGCCCTGCCGCAGATCGCCCACGTCTACGCGACCGGAGAGCTGCCTCCGCTACTGCCCGGCGTCGACCCGGGCGTGCTGCAGTTGGGAGCAGGGCGATGACCGAGATCCCGCGCTCCGTCCTGCTGTCCGAGTTGCGCCGCTACGCCAACCAGTGCGAGGCGGATGCACAGCGCGCCCGCGTCATCGCCGACGAGGCGTGGCGGCAGTGGCGGCAGGCGCTCGACGACGAGCGTGAGGACGCACTGATCGTCGGCGAGCAACAGTGGCACGAGCGGATCGCGCGCTCGCGACAGCGCATCGCTGAGATCCTGGGGGCACGGCGATGACGATCGCGGACTACCACGCGGCTGTGGCGCGAGAGATGAGCGAGAAGGACCTCTCGCAGCTGATCGTCGATCAGGCGCGGGCGCTAGGTTGGCTGGTTTACCGGACGTGGAACTCCCAGCACTCGCCGGCTGGTTTTCCAGACCTCGTGCTGGTGCGCGGCGATGTCCTGATCGTCGCCGAGCTCAAGCGCGAGATCGGATATGAGGTCTCGCCGGCACAGGAGCGCTGGCTGTCCGCGCTGGCCGCGGTCGCGCGAGCCTACGTCTGGCACCCACGACACTGGCTCTCGGGTGAGATTGAGGCCGTTCTGCGAGGTGACGTGTGACCGACACCGCGACCGTCCGCGCCACCGTCGCTGCCCGCCGGGCGAACCCGGGCCGCTCGACCGATCGTCGCATCCTGCTCTGCGCTGACCCCGAGGACTACTGGCTATGGGCGGGCAACAGTGGACCGGCGCCGATGGTCATCCACGGCCCGCGCCGGGCGTTCTGCCACGACAGCAGCACGGCATGGTGCCGCGAGAAGCGCGCGGCCGACCGCTGCCACCTGACCGATGACGAGTTCGCCGCCGTCCTGCGGGTGCAGAACGCGGCGCGAGAGGAGGCCGGAATGCCGCCGGAACCGCCGATCCGCCAGTGGGAAGTGCTCGCCGATCGTGGGCATTGGAGCGGGCGCAGTTCGATGACGCTGGCTGTGCAGCGCTCTGGACAGATCACGATCGGCGGGCAGGCGCTCGATGCGCTGGGCCGGCCGACCCACGTCGTGCTGCTCTACGACGCTGCCGATCGTGTGCTGGGCCTGCGCCCGTGCGGGCCGGACGACCCGAACGCCCGGCTGATATCGACGAAGAGCGCGACAACTGCGGGCGGGCAGGTGGCAGCGAAGGCGGCGCTTGGCCGGCTGGGGTTGCTGCCGGACCGCGCGCGGCGCTGGCAGGCGGTGATGGAGGGCGGCGTCCTCGTAGCGCGCGTGGGCGATGAGCCGCTACCAACGTACCGGAAGCGGGGCGAGCGATGACGGGCAGGAGTCGCCGGCCATCGAACCGCTACGGGCGGCGGCGGATCGTCTGGCGTGTGACGCAGCACGGACGCGAGATCATGCGCGGCGAGCATCACGACATGCTCCGCGCCTACCTGGCACTGCGGCGGGTAAAGCCGGGGCTGGATTTGGAGCTGGTGAGATGACACGGACACGGGCGATCGCCTGGGCGCTGATCGGTTGCCTGACGGATCCGCTCTGGCGCCGGACGCGCTGGCGCTGGGCGCTCCGGCTGGAGGATGCGGTCTACGCACGTCACCTGGCAGCGGTGATGAGAGGACGGGGACAGTGACGGTGCTGATGACGGAGCGTCGCGTCTGGAAGTACCCGCTCGGGCTGTCGACTGAACCGTGGGTGACGATGCCGGCCGGCGCGGAGATTGCCCACGTCGCCGAGCAGAACGGACAACCGACGCTCTGGGCGATTGTTGATTCGTCGCAGCCGATGGTGCGACGGCTGATCCACGTCCGAGCCACGGGTGACCCGGTCCCGGACGGCACCGCGTATGTCGGGACGGCGCACCTCGACGGCTATGTGCTGCACGTGTTCGACGGTGGTGACGCATGACCTCCCGCTCCGACCAGCCGTCGACGATCGCAGACGACATCACCGACGCGCTGCTGCCGGCGCTCGTTCGGCTCGTCGCCCGAGCCGAGGCAGACCATGACGCCGCGACGCTCCGACGCATTCAGCGGCGGCTCACCACCCTGATTCACGACGTCTCTGATGACGCGGAGTCTGGTCGGCACCTGGCCCTGCTGCGGGAGCGGCGGTCATGATGCTCCGCGGGCTGGACGGCGACGGGCTGTCGGACGCTGTCTGCCGAGTGATGCTGGACGATATTGCGGATCATGTCCGACACCTGGCCGGCGACGTTGAGCGGCCACCCGTTCTCTGGCATCCGGTTCACCGCGTCCAGCCGCCATCCGCGTATGCGGCTTGGGCGCTGGCGGATGCGGAGCGCCGGCTACGGCGCCCGAACGGCGACGCATATCCGATCCAGGAGGCGCTGGTTTGGGCGTCGCTGCACGCGATCCGGGCGCATGAGGCGGCAACGCCAGGCGGTGGGGCGATCGAGCGGGAGCGCCAGCGGGCGACACTGGCGCGGCTACTGGAGGCCGTCACATGACGGCGACCGCGCGTCACTGGCGTTGGCTATGCCGCATCGGGCGGCATCGACCACTTCATTACGCGCTGGTTGGCATGTATACGCGCTGCTGGTTGTGCGGCGCATGGCTGACTGTGGATGACCGGATCGAGCGGATCGTCCGTGACGAACGGGCGCGCGACATCGATCGGAGAGAGATCGGGCGATGATTGGCTGGCTTACCCCGGGCGAGTGGGAGTGGCGAGCGTTCCTCGCAGAGGTCGAGGCGCGGAGTTGGCACGAGCGCAGTCCGCTGGATGATCTGGTCGACGCGATCGCTGATGTGGCAGTGGAGTTCGGCCGGCTGGGCGTGGCGTTGACGGAGGCGTTCCGGGCTGACCCGGCAGTCATTGGCCGTGACTCGTGATTGCAGTGCAGGAGGTGATCGTGGACGAGTCGTACTACACGCCGGATCGGATCAGGGCGCTGCTCCGGCTCTACCCGTACCTCACCGACGCCAAGCCGCCGACCGACCCGGAGCTGGCCGGCATCGCCCGCAGGGTCTTCGGTCCCGGTGGCTGGTGCGAGGAAGCGGCGGCGAAGCGGGCCGATATCTGGAACGCGGTGGTCTACCTCGAGCAGGTGGACTGGCGTGCAGCCTATGCGGTGCGCGCGTACTACTGTGTCGGCCTGCCGTTCACCGACGTTGCCGCCGACCTCGCCCGTCACGATGGCCACCAGTACCACCACGAGACGATCCGTCGCTGGACGGTCGATGGGCTTCAGCTCATGGCGCAACATCTCGGCTGGGCCGGCGCCGAGCGCTCGCCTTGCGCGAATGCGAAACTGCGAGGCCGGAATGGTAAAATATTGCCAGAGAAATGAGCAGCTCCGGCGGCGCTGTAACGCCCCGGAGCGTGACACCGGAAAGGGACTTCCGATGCCTCATGAGTCTAACACCTGTTCTGTTGAAGGCTGCGCCAACAGGCCCCGTTCGCGCGGAATGTGTGGCCCACACTATGACCGTTGGCGCCGATACGGCGATCCTCTCGGGGGGATGCTTTCACGGCATTACACCGATTGCAGAATCGAAGGTTGCGTCGAACGCGCGACACGAAGTGGCTATTGTCCTGCTCATCACCGAAAGTTCAAGCGTTACGGCGACCCGCAGGGCGGGAAGTGGGACGGAACGCTTTCGGGATTCTGGAAGCATGTTGACCGCTCGGGTAGCTGCTGGGAGTGGCAGCGCACGCGGTCAGCCGATGGCTATGGGCGACTCGGTAGTGGATACGCACATCGAACTATCTGGGAGATGCTGCACGGGCCAATCCCGGACGGCCTGTTTGTCTGCCATCACTGCGACAACCCATCGTGTGTGAGGCCGGATCACCTGTTCCTCGGCACCCCTGCTGACAACTCTCGTGATCGTGAAAGGAAAGGTCGCGGCAGGGGTCTTCCCAGGAATGCGAAATCTGTGCTATCCTAAGCTTAGGATCGAGATATTGCGCAGAGCCGTCCTTCGGGGCGGCTTTTCGTTTGCCCGGAGCGCGACCGATGCGACGCACCCCCAGGGGGGCTATCACCCGATGCGATGCGTGCGGAACGGCATTTACCCCTGCTCCGGTCGAGGAACCACGCGCTGGCGGCGGCGTGATCCTGCAGTTCTCCTGCCCGTCGTGCGGCGCTATCTATCCCGTGGCGGCGATTACCGGACAGGGACTTACCATGCGGGCGCGACTCCAGCAGATGGCCCGTATGGGGCAGGCGGGGAAGCCCCCGTACCGGCATCTCATGGCGCGCTACGAACGGCAGGTGACCCGCCTGTCGCCGCCGGCACAGCCCGCGCAGCCGAGCACGCAGGCTGAGCAGCCCGGCGCCGCGAGTGGTTCGTGATCGCGCGGCCCTGCCGGCAGCACGGCTGTCCGGCCATCGCCGTTGAGCGTGGCTACTGCACCGAGCACGCCGCGCCCGCCGAGGCGGCCCGGCGCCGGGAGCACGACGATCGGCGGGGTTCGTCGACGGCCCGTGGCTACGGCGCCCGCTGGCAGCGCGTGCGCGCCGCGGTGCTCGCCCGCCGGCCGCGCTGCGAGGACTGCGCGCGGCTCGGCCGCGTGACGCTCGCCTCCGAGGTCCATCACATCGACGGCGATACGCGCCACAACACGGATGACAACCTCATGCCCCTCTGTAAGGGCTGCCACTCTCGCCGGACGCTCGCCGGCCGGGGAGGGGGCGAACAGAAGTTCGAAAAGCACGTTCCCTAGAC
>WBZO01001065.1_pt4 | contig 38886 bp, 34 predicted proteins | sample 5204261 | NCBI WGS metagenome assembly WBZO01 (sample SAMN12412400, study PRJNA552823) | activated sludge metagenome | isolation source: activated sludge from anammox sidestream of wastewater treatment plant... | place: USA: North Carolina | collected 2017-09
CGAGGTCGAGCGCGATGGAGCGCTTGCCGCGGCTGGCAATGTCGAACTTCGAGCCGCCGCGCGTGCCCTTGCGATCGATGCGAACGACCTCCGCGCCCATATCCGCCAGAAGCATGCCGCAGAACGGGCCCGGCCCAATGCCTGCGAATTCGACGACCTTGATGCCTGACAGCGGCCCGCTACCCATTATCTCGCTCCCTTGGTTGGCTATTCGTAGTCCGTTCTTTTAGCCGCAGACGCGCGGGGCGTAAACGCCCGGCGGACTGACGTAGGGGCGGCCTTGAGGGGATATGCTTGCCTCCATCGGCGGCCGACCGTATGAAGACATTCATGTCCCATTCCGCTCCGAAACAGGCTCGCGGGTTCACCGGCGAGCAGCCGCCCCGGCACTTCAACATGGCGCGCTATTGCCTTGCGCGGAGCGCGGCCGAGCATCCGAACAAGATTGCGCTCGTCGTCGTTTCCGACGCGGATGCGCCGCTCGAGGGAGCCGAGCGCTGGACCTATGCCGCGCTTGACGATGCCGTTCGCCGGATTGCGGCCGGGCTCTTCGCCGAAGGATTTCTCCCCGGCGAGCGGTTGATGATCCGCATGCCGAATACGAGCGACTATGCGCTTCTCTTCTTCGGCGCCATAGCCGCGGGCCTCGTGCCGCTGCCTTCGTCTTCGCAACTGACCGAGGCGGAAGCGGAGTTTCTGCTGAAGGATTCGCGCGCGTCGGCCGTGGCGGTCGCAAGCGGCATGGCGGTCGCGCCCGGCGCCGCGCGCGTCATCGACGAGCGGATGGTCGAGCGCCTCAAATCGCACGCGCCGATGTCGGACTATGCCGATACGGAAGCGGACGATCCGGCCTTTCTCGTTTACACCTCCGGCACGAGCGGCCGGCCCAAGGGCGTGCTGCACGCGCAGCGAAGCGCCTGGGGACGCAGGCCCATGTATCGGGGCTGGTACGGCATGAGCGCCGACGACATCGTGCTTCATGCGGGCGCCTTCAACTGGACCTATACGCTCGGCGTCGGCCTCACCGATCCATGGGCGAACGGCGCGACGACGGTTCTCTATAACGGCCCGAAAGACGTGCAGGTCTGGCCGAAGCTTCTCGAACGCACAAGGGCGACGCTATTTGCCGCCGTGCCGACGCTCTACCGCCAGATCCTCAAATATTGCGATCTGTCAGCATACGACCTTTCAGTGCTGCGCCACGGGCTGACGGCGGGCGAGGCTCTTTCGCCCGCGCTACTCGACTTGTGGCGAAAGACGACCGGCAAGAACCTCTATGAAGCGCTCGGCATGAGCGAATGTTCGACCTACATCTCGACCGGGCCCGACATGGAGATACGCCCCGGCAGCCCCGGCAGGCCGCAGCCCGGCCGCTCTGTCGCCGCCCTGCCCCTCGAAGGCGGAACGGAACCCCTGCCCGCCGGAGAAACAGGCCTCCTCGCTGTCCATCGCAGCGATCCCGGCCTCATGCTCGGCTACTGGCAGCGCCCGGAGGAAGAAGGCGAGGTCTATCGTGGCGACTGGTTCATCGGCGGCGATCTCGTCTCTTTCGATGAGGACGGATATCTCTGGTACCATGGCCGCGCCGACGATGTGATGAACGCGATGGGCTATCGCGTCTCGCCAGCGGAGGTCGAGGCGGCGCTTTCCGATCATCCGGATGTTGCTGAAGTTGCGGTGACGGAGATGCGCGTGCGCGACGATGTGAGCGTCATCGCCGCCTTCATCGTGCCGAAGGATGCCTCCGAGCCGGATGCGGCGTCCATTCTCGCCCATGCGGAGAGGAAGCTCGCCGCCTATAAACGGCCGCGAGAAGTCATCTTCGTCGATGGGCTTCCACGCACGGCAAACGGCAAGGTCATGCGCCGCGCCTTGAGCGCCGGAAATCCTCAGCGATAGATCGCGGGGTCGGCCCTCGGCTCGGCAGGAAGAAGCAAGGGATGCGTCCCTTGCCGCTCATCCTGCGTAGCTGACTTCATCGCATCATAAGCCTGGTTGGCCGCCGCGCTCATCGCCTGCACACGCTCGAGCTTCGTCCACAGCGCCGAAAACGCGGCATTGGGCGTCGTATCGACCGCCCACACGCAGATCAGAAACCCGACGATGGCGCCAATCACAAAATTGGTCATGCCACTCAACCCAAGAACTCACGGACGAAACAACGTTTCCAGTCTGCGGCTGGGGCGCGGAAATAACAAGCAAGCGATTGTGTAGTTTGTATTTCCCCGTATCAAACTGAAACAAAAACGCGCTTTTTACTTGGGTATTGGTCACATGACCTTACGCGGGCCGCAAGGACTGCCCGTCATCCACGGTAAAAAGCGATCCCGTGATGAATTTCGAATGGTCGGAAGCGAGCAGAAGCAGTGTTCCGTCGAGGTCCGATTCGACGCCGAGGCGGCGGCGCGGGAACGACTTGATCTGCTTCTGGCCGCCCTCGGAATGGAACCAGTCGGAATTGAGTTCCGTCTCGATGAAGCCGGGGCACATGGCATTGACGTTGATGTTCGCCCGCGCCCATTCCCGCGCCAGCGATTTCGTCATCATCGCGACCGCCGCCTTAGTCATGCAGTAAATGGTGAGGCCCGGCAGAACCGTGTGCGCGCCGATGGACGCGATATTGATGATCCGTCCGCCCGCGCCTCGCTCGATCATCCGTACACCGACCGCCTGCGCCATGAAGAAAGCGCCGCGGACATTGGTGTCGAACATGGTGTCGAAACCTTCCGGCGTCACCTGATGCGGGAGCGCCTCCACATTCATGCCGGCATTGTTGACAAGAATGTCCACCGGCCCGAGGTCGCGCTCGCAAGCCTCGACGCATTGCGAAATGCTTTTTGCATCGGTCACATCGAGCGCCAGTGAGAGCGCCCGCCCGCCATTGGCCTCGATCTCGTCTTTCAGCGCCGCAAGCCTTTCGACGCGACGGCCCGTAATGGCGACCTGAGCGCCGGCCTTGGCCAGAACCAGCGCGAAGCGCCGCCCCAGCCCGCTTGTCGCGCCGGTGACAAGGGCCGTCTTGCCGCTGAGATTGAACGAGGGAAGTGCGATTTCGCTGGCGTCGCTCATGGGGTCTTCCGATGTTGCTTCGATGTGACAATTCCGAGGTTGAGCGCATCCTAGAAGCGAACTCGTCCGGGTCAAGCGGACGGCACTCTTGCGCCCTGCCCGGTGCGGCGCATAATCGGGCCAACGATAATCAAAGAAGGGAGCGGCCCCATGCAGCTTGACGTCGTATCGGACACGGTTTGTCCCTGGTGCTACATCGGCAAGAAGCGGCTCGATCAGGCTCTGGCGCTGCATGGCGGCGAAGGAATTACGCTGCGCTGGCGCCCGTTCCAGCTCGATGCCTCCATTCCCGACGGGGGCGTCAACCGCAAGGCCTATATGGAGAAGAAGTTCGGCTCCGATCCCGACCGCGCGAAGGGCGTCGCCAAGGCGATCCGCGAATATGGCGACGCGCTCGGCATCACCTTCAACTTCGACCGGATCGAAATTTCTCCGAACACGCTCGACAGCCACCGCCTGATCCGCTGGGCCGGCACGGCCGGCTGCCAGAGCGAGATGGTCGATATCCTCTTCCGCCGCTACTTCACCGATGCCGAAGACATCGGACGGCGTGACGTGCTCATCGACGCCGCCGCCGAAGCGGGCATGGACACAGACATCGTCAACGACCTGCTCGAGCAAGGCGCCGATCGCGAACTCATTCAGCGTGAAGACGCCATGGCCCGGCAGATGGGTATTCAGGGCGTGCCGAGCTTCGTCATCAACTCGAAATGGGTGATGGTCGGCGCGCAGGAAACGCAGGCGCTCGTCCGCATGTTCGAGAAGCTCCTCGCGAAGGAAGCCGAGGACGCCGCGCAATAGCGGGCATCACGCGCTGGCGCGCATCGCCTTCCGCTGCGGAATGGCATTGTAGGCGCGCCAGCCCAGAGCCGCCGCGAGGATCGCGCCATAGATGAGCGGCCAGGTGACATCGAGCTTCACCAGCAGATAGTAGTGAACGACGCCGAGCGTCGCGGCCAGATAGACCGCGCGGTGGAGCCGCCGCCACCTTCTCGGCCCAAGGCGCGCGACCATGCCCTTCGTCGATGTGATGGCGAGCGGGACGAGCAGCACGAAGGCGCTCATGCCGACGGTGATATAGGGCCGCTTGAGAACGTCCTTGATGATCGCGGAAAGATCGAGCCCCTGATCGACGCCGAGATAGAGCGTCAGGTGCAGGCAGACATAGAAGAACGCATAGAGGCCGATCATGCGCCGGAAGCGCACCGGCAGCGGATTCTTCAGAATGCGTGTCAGCGGCGTCAGCAGAAGCCCCGCCACAAGGAGTTTGATCGCCCAGTCGCCGGTCGTGCGGATCAGCGTCTCGACCGGATCGGCGCCGAGATCGCCGGCAATGAGGCGCCACAGCAGATCCGCTGCCGGCAACAGGCATCCGACGAAGATCGTAAACCAGAGTATGCGGCGGTTTCTCTCGGTCACTGTCAAAAGAAGACCTTGAGGTCCATTCCCTTGTAAAGGCTCGCCACCTCGTCGCCATAGCCGTTGAACATCAGCGTCGGGCGACGGAAGAAGTCGCCGATGCGGCGCTCCTTGGCCTGCGTCCAGCGGGGATGATCGACTTCCGGGTTGACGTTGGAATAGAAGCCATACTCGCGCGGGTTTGCCGTGTTCCACGCTGTGGCCGGCTGCTCGCTGACGAACCTGATCCGAACGATCGACTTCGCGCCCTTGAAGCCATATTTCCACGGCACGACGAGGCGCAGCGGCGCGCCGTTCTGATTGAGAAGCGTCTTGTCATAAAGACCGACGGCGAGAATGGTCAGCGGATGCATCGCCTCGTCCATGCGCAGCCCCTCGCGATAGGGCCAGTCGAGATAGGAATAGGCAAGACCCGGCATCGTTTCGCGGTCGGCAAGGCTGGTGAACTCGACGAATTTCGCTTTCGAGGTCGGTTCGGCGCGCTTGATGAGCGCCGAAAGCGGAAAGCCGTTCCAGGGCACCACCATCGACCAGGCTTCCACGCAGCGATGGCGATAGATGCGTTCCTCGATCGTCGCGAGTTTCAATATGTCCTCGATGCCGAGCGTCATCGGCTTCATGACTTCGCCCGAAATCTCGACCGTCCAAGGCCGCGTCTTCATCGCGCCCGCATAGGCAGCCGGGTCGCCCTTGTCCGGGCCGAACTCATAGAAATTGTTGTAACCGGTCACGTCCTTGAAGGGCGTCAGCTCTTCGCCTTGCGTCGAAAGCGGGCTCTTCATCGCTTTGAGCCGCGCGGCATTCGCCCCGCCGCGAGGAATGACGAGCCCCGCGCCGAGCGCCGCGGCGCCCGCGATGAAGCGGCGGCGATCGAGCCAGAGAGATTTCGGCGTAATCTCCGAAGAGGCGATGTTAGGCTTCTTTCCGATCAACATGCGAAACGCTCCTTCACCCGCAAGTATCGCAGAAAGCCGCGGCTCACGACAAATCGCGTTCGCGTGAAGAGAGATGCCGTTTCAGGCTGCCTTGGCAGGCTGGGCGAGCGTCGCCAGCGTTTTCATGAGGCGATAGGTGCCTGAAAGCCGCTCCACGGCCGTCTCCCAATCGCGCTTGAAGACGAGCTTGTGATCGGGACGCAGCTTTGCATTGCCGCGCTCGTCATTGATGAGTTCGACCAGCGCGCCGGGATTGGGGAAGCTGTTGCCGCGGAATGTGAGCACGATGCCCTTCGGCCCCGCATCGATCTTCTCCACATTGGCCGCGCGGCACATGCCCTTGATCTCGACGATCTTCAGCAGGAACTCCACTTCCTCCGGCAGCTTGCCGAAGCGGTCGATGAGTTCGGCGGCGAAGCCGTCGATCTCGGTCCTCGTCTCGACATCGGAGAGGCGGCGATAAAGCGCCATGCGGGCATCGAGATCGGGCACGTAACTCTCGGGGATGAGAACCGGCGCGCCGACATTGATCTGCGGCGACCACTGGCCTTCCTCGTCGGCCGCCGTTCCGCCGCCGCGAAGCGCGGCAACGGCCTCCTCGAGCATTTCCTGATAAAGTTCGAAGCCGACTTCCTTGATATGGCCTGATTGCTCGTCGCCAAGGAGATTGCCCGCGCCGCGAATGTCGAGATCGTGGCTTGCGAGCGTGAACCCCGCGCCGAGAGAGTCGAGCGATTGCAGCACCTTGAGGCGCCGCTCGGCGGTCGACGTCATTGTCCGGTTCTGCGGCACGGTGAGATAGGCATAGGCGCGCGCCTTGGAGCGGCCGACGCGACCGCGAAGCTGATAGAGCTGCGCGAGGCCGAACATATCCGCCCGATGCACGACGAGCGTGTTCGCGGTCGGGATATCGAGGCCGGATTCGACGATGGTGGTCGAGAGCAGCACGTCGTACTTGCCGTCATAGAATGCCGTCATCTTGTCTTCGATCTCGCCAGCCGCCATCTGCCCATGCGCGGTCACGGTCTTGACCTCCGGCACATAGGCCGAAAGGAACTCTTCCGCCTCCTGAAGATCGGCGATGCGCGGCACGACATAGAAGCTCTGGCCGCCACGATAATGCTCGCGCAGCAGCGCCTCGCGAATGACCACGGCATCGAAGGGCGAAACATAGGTGCGGACGGCGAGCCGGTCGACCGGCGGCGTCGCGATGATCGAAAGCTCGCGTACGCCGGAAAGAGCAAGCTGCAGCGTGCGCGGAATAGGCGTCGCGGTCAGCGTCAGCACATGCACCTCGGCGCGCATCTGCTTCAGCCGCTCCTTGTGGCCGACGCCGAAATGCTGCTCCTCGTCGACGATCATCAGACCGAGATTCCTGAACTTGATCGTCTTGCCGAGAAGCGCATGCGTGCCGATGACAATGTCGATATCGCCGCTCGCAAGCCCGGCCTTGGTTTCCGACATCTCCTTGGAGGAAACGAGCCGCGACATCTGCCGGATCTTGAGCGGGAAGCCCTGAAAGCGCTGGGCGAAGGTCCTGAAATGCTGCCGCGCCAGCAGCGTCGTCGGCACGACGACGGCAACCTGATAGCCCGACATGGCGGCGACGAAGGCGGTGCGCAACGCAACCTCGGTCTTGCCGAAGCCCACATCGCCGCAGACGAGCCGGTCCATCGGCCGCCCCTTTCCGACATCCTCCAGAACGGCGGCGATCGCCTGTTCCTGATCTTCCGTCTCCTGGAAGGGAAAGCGCGCGCAGAATTCGTCGTAAACGCCGGGCTGCGGCTCCATGACCGGCGCGGTTTTCAGCTCGCGCGCCGCCGCGATCTTGATGAGCTCCTGCGCCATCTCGCGGATGCGGCTCTTGAGCTTCGCCTTGCGCGCCTGCCAGCCGGTGCCGCCGAGGCGGTCGAGCTGCGCATTCGTTTCGTCGGAGCCGTAGCGCGACAGAAGCTCGATATTCTCGACCGGCAGATAGAGCTTGTCGCCCCCGTGATAGAGGAGCAGCAGGCAGTCATGCGGCGCGCCCATGACCTCGATCGTCTGCAATCCGTCGAAACGGCCGATGCCGTGATCGACATGGACGACGAGGTCGCCGGGATTGAGGCTCGACGCCTCGGTGAGAAAACTCTCCGCTCTCTTCTTGCGCCGCTGGCGGACCAGCCGGTCGCCCAGCACGTCCTGTTCGCTGATGAGCGCGAGATCGTCCGTTTCGAAGCCGGCCTCAAGACCGAGAACAATCAGCGAAACGGTCGCCTTGTTAACAGTGTGTACATCGCTCCAGCTATCGGCGATCGCAACATGTTTGATGCCGTGATCGCCGAGCACATGGGAAAGCCGGTCGCGCGCGCCCTCGCTCCAGCTCGCAATGGCGATGCGCTTGTTCGCCTGACGAAGCCCGGCAATATGCGCGCCGAGCGCAGCGAAAATGTTGACGCCCTCCTGGGCGCGCTCGGGCGCGAAATTACGACCCTGCCGACCGCCGAGATTGACGGCATCCTGCGCGGGCACGGAGAAGCCCGAGAAAAGCCGGACCGGATGGCTTTCGAGCGCGGCTGCCCAATCGTCATCGGCGAGATAAAGCGCCTCCGGCTTCAGCGGCTTGTAGGAACTGGCCTCCAGCGTCTTGACCTCGCGCGCGGCGACACGCGCCTCGTAATAGTCGCGGATGAGGTCCCATCGCGCGGCGCGGGATTCTTCCGCGAGGCTGTCGAGCGCGATGAGCGCGCCGGGCACATAGTCGAAGATCGTTTCCAGCGTCTCGTGGAAAAGCGGCAGCCAGTGCTCCATGCCCTGTTGCTTGCGGCCTTCGCTCACCGCCGCATAGAGCGGATCATTGTCGGTGACGGCGCCGAATGTCGCGACATAGGCGGCGCGGAAGCGGCGGATGACTTCGGCATCGAGATGGATTTCGCTCGCAGGCACGAGTTCGATCCCGTGCAGCGTCCCGGTCGTGCGCTGGCTCTCGGGATCGAAGGTGCGGACCGCCTCGAGCGTATCGCCGAACATGTCGAGCCGGACGGGCGCCTCGAAACCCGGCGGGAATATGTCGACGATGCCGCCACGCACGGCGAATTCGCCGCGCTCGCGCACAGTGCCCGTCCGTTCATAACCGTTGGCGGCGAGATAGGCCGTCAACGCCTCAAGGTCGATGCGATTGCCCGCCCGGGCCGACCAAGCGCAGGTCTTGACGGTCTGGCGCGCCGGCACGCGCTGGAGAGTTGCGTTGACGGTTGCGAGCAGGATGAGCGGGCGCGAACTCTCCTTCCGGTTTGCAAGCCTGGAGAGCGTCGCCATGCGACGGCTGGCAATCTCCGAATTCGGCGAAACGCGGTCGTAGGGAAGGCAGTCCCAGGCCGGAAAGGATGCCGTCTCCACATCGGGCGCGAAGAAGGCCAGCGCCTCCTCCATCGCTGCGAGCCGCGCGTCGTCCCGCGCGATATGAAACACGATCCCGTCGCCCGCCTCGGCGCGCGCGCGTGCCATATCGGCGAGCACAAGCGCGTCGAACCCTTCAGGCGCTTCGCCAAGCGTAAGCCGCCCGGGCGCGGTCGTGATCCTGTTCAGTTCTCGCAAATGGGTGACGCTCAGCTCTTCGGCTGCCAGAGCGCCCCTTCCAGATGATTGAAGGTTCGGATGCGTTCAAGCAGGGCCGTGTCGTATTCAGGGGGTGTTTTTTCGCGTCCCGTGATCCAGTTGTAAAGGCTTGTGTCCTCGACCTCGATGAGATGCTCGTAGAGATCGAGATCTTCGGGCGAAAGCCCCGCCAGCTCGCCATCGGCAAAATGGCCGAGGATCAGGTCCATTTCCTTGATGCCGCGATGCCATGAACGGAACTTGAGGCGGCGCAGGCGAATTTCACGATCATCCAATGCGTTGTCGGTCATTTCCACATATCCCCGTTTGACAGGGGATATAGACCGGTGGGCTCCTTCTGTCAGCCCACCCTCGGCACTTAATCTCAATTCTCATAAAATTGTATTTATTTCTTTTAACTCAATGGCTTGTCACATTTTTCTAATCTTCACCCATCACGAGGGGGCCCTGATCGCGCGGCTCGAAGGATCGCGGCGGGCGCGATAGACTGATTTCATGCGCGAATCCCTCTTCCCGGCCGCATCCGCCGCCCTCACTTGCCGCCCGCCCCAAGGCCGTGGTCCGTGGCGGCTCCGTCGCGCTTCGGATTTCTTCAGCGCGCGAGTACGAAGACCCGATGCGCCCTGAATTCCTTTTCCCCCTTTTCGCCCCCGCCCGCACGCTGCCCGGCATCGGCCCGCGCATAGAGACGCTGGTGGCGAAACTCGTCGGCGCGAAGCCGGGCGAAACGAAGGTCGTCGATCTCTGCTGGCATGTGCCGGCCGGCCTCGTCGATCGCCGCCAGCGGCCGAAGATCGCCGAGGCGCGCGACGGCGAGATCGCGACGATCGAGGTCAAGGTGGGGCTGCACGTCGCGCCGCGCAGCAAGCGGCTCCCCTATCGCGTCCATGTGCATGACGAAACCGGCGAGATGCAGATCGTCTTCTTCAGCGTGCATGGCGACTATCCGGCGAAGGCCCTGCCGGAAGGCTCGACGCGCATCGTGAGCGGCAAGGTCGAGTTCTATCAGGGCGAGCCGCAGATGACGCATCCCGACCACATCGTCGCGCCGGAAGACCTGTCCTCGCTGCCGCTCCTCGAACCGATCTATCCGCTGACGGCGGGCCTGCCGCTCAAGGTTCTGCAAAAGGCGGCACGGGCGGCGGTGGAGCGCGCGCCCGACCTCCCCGAATGGCAGGACGGCCCCTGGCTGAAGGCGCGCGGCTTTGCGCCATGGCGCGCGGCGCTAAAGGCAGCTCACGAACCGCAATCCGATGCCGACCTCTCGCCGGATTGCCCGGCGCGGGCGCGCCTCGCCTTTGACGAGCTGCTGGCCAATCAGCTTGCCCTCGGCCTCGTCCGTCTCCGCATGCGGAAGCTGCCCGGCCGCCCGGTCAAGGGCGACGGCCGTCTCCGCGCCAAGGTGATCGCCGCCCTTCCCTTCGCGCTCACAGGCGCTCAGGAACAGGCGCTGCGCGAGATCGACGCCGATATGGCGTCCGACCGGCGCATGCTCCGGCTCCTCCAGGGCGATGTCGGCAGCGGCAAGACGGTGGTGGCGCTCCTCGCCATGCTGTCGGCCGTCGAGGCCGGTTTTCAGACTGCAATGATGGCGCCGACGGAAATCCTCGCCCGCCAGCATCACGCCTCGCTGGAACCTCTTTGTGAGGCCGCGGGCGTCCGGCTCGCCCTTCTCAGCGGCCGCGAAAAGGGAAAGCGCCGCACGGAAATTCTGGACGCGCTGGCGAATGGCGAGATCGACATTCTCGTCGGCACCCATGCACTCTTTCAGGAGGATGTGGCTTTCAAGGCGCTCGCGCTCGCCATCGTCGATGAGCAGCACCGCTTCGGCGTCCATCAGCGCCTACAGCTCCAGTCGAAGGGCGGCACCGGCACGGACATTCTCGTAATGACCGCGACCCCGATCCCGCGCACGCTGACCCTCACCGCCTATGGCGACATGGACGTATCGCGCCTCACCGAAAAGCCGCCCGGCCGCAAGCCTGTCGACACCCGCGCCCTGCCGCTCGAACGCATCGACGAGGTCGTGGACGGGCTTCACCGCGCTCTCGCCCGCGGCGCCCAGGTCTATTGGGTCTGCCCGCTCGTGGAAGAATCCGAGGAACTTGACGTGACCGCCGCGGAGGAGCGCCACCGCCACCTCCAGACCGTCTTCGGCAACTCGGTGGGTCTCGTGCATGGACGGATGAAGGCGGCCGAGAAGGACGCGGCCATGGCCCGCTTCGAGGCGGGCGAGACGCGCATCCTCGTCGCGACGACGGTGATCGAGGTGGGCGTCAACGTGCCGAGTGCGACGGTCATGATCATCGAGCATGCCGAGCGCTTCGGCCTCGCCCAGCTTCATCAGTTGCGTGGCCGCGTGGGGCGCGGGCTCGACAAATCGAGCTGCCTCCTCCTCTACCAGTCGCCGCTCGGGGAGACCGCTTCGGCGCGGCTCAAGATCATGCGCGAGACGGAGGACGGGTTCCGCATCGCCGAGGAGGATCTGCGGCTGCGCGGCGCGGGCGAGCTGCTCGGCACGCGGCAAAGCGGCCTGCCGAGCTTTCGCCTCGCCGATCTCGAGCGCCACGGAGAACTTCTCTCGGCTGCCTATGACGATGCGCGACTCATTCTCGAGCGCGATCCGGAACTAGAGAGCCCGCGCGGCAAGGCACTGCGCGTCCTGCTCTATCTTTTCGAGCGCGACGAGGCGATCAGATATCTGCGTTCCGGATAGGCCCGGCGTCTCCATGGTCCTTCCTTGGCGGCTCGACAAGACCCGCCGAGATAATGAGCTTCGCTCCCTCCTCGATCGTCATGTCGAGAATTGTCACGTCCTCGCGCGGCACATAGAGCAGGAACCCCGATGTCGGATTGGGCGTCGTCGGCAGGAAGACGCTGATGAGATCCTTGTCGAGTTGTTCGCCCACCTGCGCCTTCGCCTGCGAGGTCACGAAGACCAGCGTGTAAATTCCCTTGCGCGGATATTCGATGATGCCGACATCGCGGAACGATGTGTTCGATTGGGAGATGACGGTTTCGAATATCTGCTTGATCGCGCCATAGATAGAGCGGACGACGGGCATGCGATCGACGAGCCGCTCCGCATAGCCGAGGATCGCCCGGCCGAAAATATTTGCGGTCAGCGCCCCGAGCACTGTCAGCAGCACGAAGGCGATGATGAGACCGAGGCCCGGGATCTCGAATGGAAGATAGTGATCCGGCTGATAAGGCGCGGGGATGAGCGGCACGAACCATGTGTCGACGAGATCGATGAACCATCTCGTGATGTAGACGGTGAGCCCGATCGGCGCGGCGACGACGAGGCCCGTCAGAAAATAGTTCCTCACGCGGAACATGAGGCCGTGCTTGCGCGGCGGCAGAATCAGCGGCGCCTCGCCGCCGCCTTGGCCTTGTTCCTCAGGCGATGGGCTGCTCGGTTCGGTCATGTTCGGCCACGGTCCATGATTGACGTTACGGCACGCTGCGTAAGACGCGCGCGCCAGAGGTTTCCCTTACTATCATGCTTCACTCATGGCAGGATTAGTAACCGGTATTTATCATTTCAGGCGGACCGGCCAGACAAGGCCCGCGCGAAGCAGGATCAGGAAGGACAACCATGGCCAAGGCCCCGGCAGGCTTCAAGATCAGACTTGCTCCCGAAGACGAGTACACGCACACGCCCGACGCCGCGACGAACTATAACGAGAGCATGTATTTCAACATGTTCGATCCGGCGCGAAAGATCGGCGGCTGGTTCCGCATCGGCAACCGGCCGAATGAAGGCTATGCCGAAATGTCCGTCTGCCTTTATCTGCCGGATGGGCGTGTCGCCTTCATGTATGCGAAGCCTGCGATCACGCATAACCGCGAACTCAATGCCGGTGGTCTGCGCGTCGAGGTGATCGAACCCTTCAAGCGCCTCCGCGTGACCTATGACGGCAAGGTCGTCGTGCTCTCGAATCCGAACGATATGGCAGAACCTTCGCGCGCTTTCAGGAACAATCCCGTCGTCGCCTGCAAGGTCGAGCTCGATTATGAGGGCGTCTCGCCCATGTTCGGCGGCGAGACCGTGAAGGAAGACGGCTCCGCGCTCGACATCGACCCGGAAAAATCCTTCGCCAAGGCGCATTACGAGCAGCATGTGGCGGCAACCGGTCGCTTCGTCATCGGCGATGAGACATTCGATGTCTCGGGCTACGGGCTTAGGGACAAGAGCTGGGGACCGCGCTACTGGCAGGCGATCCATTGGTATCGCTGGTGTCCGATGAATTTCGGCCGCGACTTCGGCATGATGCTTTCGATCGTCGCCGGAGAAAAAGGCGAGCCGCGCCAGGGTGGCATGGTGCTCAAGGACGGAAAATACGATCTCATCAAGCAAGTCTCGATCGACAGCGACTGGGACGAGAACTGGTATCAGACTGCCTTGCGCGCCCATGTCGTTACCGAGTCGGGCGCGAGCTATGACGTCGAGGGCAAGGTCCTGTCACTCATCCCGCTTCGCAATCGCCGTCAGGCGCCGGATGGGAGCGAGCTTCACACCCGCATCACCGAAGGGATGACCGAATATCGCTGCAACGGCATGGTGGGATACGGTCTTTCCGAGTATCTCGACCAGATCGTCGACGGCAAGCCGGTGAGCATCGGGGGTTGAGATGAGTGCAGAGACAAATCCGATCGCGGCCCCTCTCGCGGACGCCGTGCGCAGAAGGATTCCAGGCGCCACAGGCATAGCCGGATTGCGCCGGCTCTCCGGCGGCGCGAGCCAGGAGACATGGTCTTTCGACGCGACAACCGAAGGCGCGCCGATCCCCCTCATTCTGCGCCGCGCGCCCGGCGGCGGCCAGACGCAAGGTCGCTCCGGCACGGCGGCGGGGCTCGAAACGGAAGCTGAACTCATCCGGCTTGCCGGTGAGGCAGGCGTCGCCGTGCCGCCGGTGCGCCTCGTCCTCGACGACAAGGATGCCATGGGCCATGGCTTCGTCATGGACCGGATCGAGGGCGAAACCATCGCCCGCAAGATCCTCCGCGATCCCGAATTCGCCGAAGCGCGGCCGAAGCTCGCCCGCCAATGCGGTGAAATCCTCGCCCGCCTCCACAAGGTCGACAAGTCGAAGCTGCCGCCGCTCCGCGTCTCCCCGGCTCGCGCGGAAATCGACCAGTACTTCCAGACCTACAAGACCCACAACCATCCGCATCCCGTCTTCGAGCTGGCCTTCCGCTGGCTGAAGGAGCGTGTGCCGCCGGAGACGACCGAACTGACGCTCGTCCATGGCGACTTTCGCCACGGCAATCTGATGATCGGTCCCGACGGCGTGCGCGCCGTTCTCGACTGGGAACTCGCCCATATCGGCGATCCCATGGAGGATCTGGGCTGGATCTGCGTCAACTCCTGGCGCTTCGGCAATATCGACAATCCGGTCGGCGGCTTCGGCCGGCGCGAGGATCTCTACGAAGGCTATGAAGCCGCGGGAGGCCACAAGGTCGATCCCGAGCGCGTCAAGTTCTGGGAGGTGCTCGGAACGCTCAAATGGGGCGTCATGTGCACGACCATGGTGATGGCCTTCAAGGCCGGCGACCGGTCGGTCGAACGCGCCACCATCGGGCGACGCGCCTCCGAAACCGAAGTCGATCTGATGCGCCTTCTCGCGCCGCTCGGAAAGGAATGAGCCATGCAGGATCAGCCGACAGCAGCCGAACTCATCGACATCGTCGCCGATTTCATTCGCAACCATGCGATGCCCCAGCTTCAGGGCCATGCGGCCTTTCACGCGCGGGTCGCCGCCAATGCGCTCGACATCGTGAAGCGTGAGTTGCAGGTCGCACCCAAGGCCAATGCCGAAGAGCACGAAAGGCTGAAGGCGCTCCTCGGCCATGACGGCTCGCTCGAGGAGCTTAATCGCGAACTCTGTGCACGGATCGAATCCGGCGAAATCACGCTGGCAACGCCCGGCCTTGCCGATCATCTCTGGGCGATCACCATGACGAAGCTCGCCATCGACCAGCCGAACTATTCCGGCTATCGCCGCGCGCTCGAGGAAATGGCGAATTGAAGGCCCAGGCAGGGGCGCAGGCGACTGCCTTCTGCCCCTCCGCTTTCCTCCTGCCCACCCCCGTCATCGGACGCCGATTTTGTTAAAACTTGAAGGGTTTGCAGGCGATAGTTGGTAAGGCTTTTCACCTAGGCTCATCCCGAATTACGTCCAGCAGCCGGGTGAGCCGACCGTGCCATATTGCCAACTCTCCGCAATCGACATTCCCGAAAGCCACCCTGTTGCCCTGTTCGGCCGATACTGGAACAGCCGGAAGCAGGAAACCGGCGCGCTGCCCCTTCGGTCCGATTTCGGCCCGTCCAGCATCCCCGACCTTGTGCCCTGGCTGCTGCTTCTCGAGCCCTTGCGCCTCGATGGCCGCACCGAGTTTCGCTACCGCCTCGCGGGCACCGGCTGCCGCGAGATCTTCGGCGTCGACTATACGGGGAAGCTTCTCGGCGAAGCGCTCACGGCCGAAGGCGCCGAGATCAGGCGGAATGAATTTCTGCAAGTCATGGCAAGCGGCGAACCGATCTATTCCTGGACCGAGGTTCCCATTCAGGGGCGCGACTTCATCCACATCTATCGCGGCGTCTTCCCGGTGACGACCGCCGGCGGAGAGGCCGATCGCATCTTCGTCGTCGCCGCGCATGAGGCGCAGCGCCGGAAGGAAAGCGCGCTCATGGCTGCGCTTCCTCTGCGAGCCTGAGCGCCGGAGCAAGCACCGCCAGCCGCTCGCGATAGATGGCGAGCATCTCCTTCGCCGTCACCTGCTTGAGGTCGATGACACCGCCCTGCTGCGCAAGCAGGGACGCGGCGATCTCCTCATTCGCCCTCTCCGAATAATGCGTCCCGTCATAGGTCTGGGAAGCATCGGCCGTCATGGGCGACGGCGCGCTAAAATCCAGAAACCGATCGAACGGCTCTGCGGCATCATGGAGCGCGGCGGTGTAGCTTTGGAGCCAGCCGATCCGCGCGTAAGTCGCGATGGCCCAGGCCGAGATGGGCGGCGCATAGCCCACGAACCACGCCTCGGGAAAGACCGCCCGCAATTTTCCGTAGAGATCGACAGGGGCGCGCTCGTCGAACCGCCCCTTGAGCAGATCGCGGACAGGAACTTGTGGATCGTAGCGAAGAGCCGGAAAGGCCGCATGGCAGCGGAACTCCCGATCATAGACGCGATCGACCGGGGAGCGTCCGAAGAGCGAGCGAAGCGACATGCCCGCCACGTCGAGCGAGAGATAGGAGACGGCCGCAGATGGCGGCGCGCGCCCTTCGCGCACGAAGTCCGGCGTATTGCGCGGCGATACATACACGCGAAAATCGGTCGCGCTCAAGCCGACGATGACGAGCCTTGGTGAAAAGCCGCGCCCGCGGAGCCAGTTTGCGTAGTCCACGAATTCGCTGACCGTGCCGGACGAGAAGGCCATGTTGTAACAGCGATAGCCTTCGATCAGACGCTCCGGCAGCAGCGTCACGCGGCTGTCGCCGAAGATGATGCAGTCATAGTCCCTTTCATGGCCGGCGATGCGGTTCGCCTTCGAGATACGTTCGTTGAAGGCGAAATTGACCGATCCGAGCCTGTTGCCGCCGAAATACCAGAGCGGATCGACCAAGGCGTTGAGCGCGAGGACAGCGCCAAGAGTAAGCGCGATCACGCTGCCAAGCATGAGAAGATAGGATCTGGCGTCGAGCGGCAACTTCGTCATCGTTCAGAACTGGAAATAGAGGAACTCACTGACACGCTGGAGGCTGAGAAAGGACGCCGCCGCACAAAGGCCAACGGCGGCGGCATAGGCAGCGCCCGGCCGCCAATAGGTGAGACGCCGCGCAACGGCACCCTTCAACGGCAGCAACAGCGGGTCGCTGCGCCCTTCCTTCAGCGAATAGTTGAAGGCAGGCCGCGCCATGGCCATCCATTGCTGCGTATTGGGCCAGAACCAGGCGACGCTCACCCAGAACATGAGCCAGAAGAGATCGCCTCCGAGCGCCTGAAACGACGCGTCCGGCGACCATGTGACTAGGCCGCGATAGATAGAGATTGCCGCATCGAGGTCAGGTGCGCGAAAGGGAACCCATGCCAGCGCAACGAAGAGCAGAGTGATCGCGCGCGCGATGCCCCGCGACCACCATTTGTCGATGGGCTTCGTCCAGATCGCGCGCCAGCCATGATTGACTATGAGCATGAGGCCGTGCATCGCGCCCCAGAGGACGAAGGTCCATGCCGCGCCGTGCCAGAGCCCGCCGATCGCCATCGTCAGGAAGAGATTGAGATAGCGCCGCGCCTTGCCGCGCCTGTTGCCGCCAAGCGGGATATAGAGATAGTCGCGCAGGAACCTTGACAGCGTCATATGCCAGCGCCGCCAGAACTCGGTGATGTTCACGGCCTGATAGGGCGAATTGAAATTGAGCGGCAGCTTGATACCGAAGATGCGGGCCGCGCCTATGGCCATGTCCGAATAGCCTGAAAAATCGAAATAGAGCTGGAAAGTGTAGGCGAACATTCCCTCCCAGGCGCGGAGGAACGAGATTTCGTGGCCGCTTCCGGCATCGCCGAATACGGCACTGGCGAGCGGCGCCAGATTGTCCGCGATGACGACCTTCTTGAAGAGCCCCATGAAGAAGATCGTGAGGCCGACGGCGAGGTTCATTCGGTCGAAGCGAAAGCTCCGCTCCCGCTTCGTCTGGCTGAAGATCTCGTGATGGTGAACGATGGGTCCGGCGATGAGCTGGGGGAAGAACATCACGAAGAAGCAATATTCGAGAAAGCTGTGCTTCTCCACCCGGCCGCGCCCGGCATCGACGAGATAGGCGATTTTCTGAAAGGTAAAGAAGGATATCGCGAGCGGCAGGACGATGTGCTGGAGCGGAAATTCCGTCCACGCCATATCTTTCAGCGTATCAATGAAGAAATCCGTATATTTGAAATAGGCGAGTGCAGCGAGATCGACCGTCACACCGAAGGCCACGAGAGCGGCCGCACGCCCGCCTTCCGGCTTTATCCGCTCGGCGAGAATGAAACGCGCCAGAACGAAATTGAAGATCGCGAGGACGATCAGAAGCGGCAGATAGACCGGGTTCCACCAGCCGTAGAAAAAGAGGGATGCAAGGACGAGAAAGCCGAGCGCCGCCTCCCGGCCGAGACGGGAGCGGATGAAAAAGCAGAGCAGCATCACCGCCGGCAGGAAGGCGAAGAGAAAGACAGGCGAATTGAAAAGCATTCGTCCCCGCAACAAAAAAGGGCCGGGATTTCTCCCGGCCCTCGCGCATCACGCAATCATGCGATCACGCACCATAGGCGCCGATGATCGTCACCGAGCACACATTCGACGACGGCGCGCCGCCGAGATTGTGCGTGAGGCCGATCCGCGGATTCCTGAGCTGCCGCTCGCCCGCCCGACCGAGGATCTGAAGATACATCTCATAGGCCATGCGCAGGCCCGAAGCGCCGATCGGGTGGCCGAAGCACTTGAGGCCGCCGTCGATCTGGCAAGGCACCTTGCCATCGGCATCGTAGAAGCCGTCCATGACGTCCTTCACCGCGCCGCCTTCCGGCGAGATGAAGAGGTCTTCCATGGTGACGAGTTCGGTGATCGAGAAGCAGTCATGCACTTCCATCATGCTGACTTCCTCGCGCGGCTTCTGGATGCCTGCCTCGTTATAGGCTTTCCGTGCCGCGATCCGCGCCGTGTGGAAATAGCTGCCATCCCAGGAATTGTGCTGGGACTCAAGCCCGTTCGACACCGCAAGCTGCATCGCCTTCACCGTGACGATGTCCTTCTTGCCGAGCGCCTTGGCGATTTCCGGCGTCGTGACGATGGCCGCCGCCGCGCCGTCGGAGACGCCGCAGCAGTCGAAGAGGCCGAGCGGCTCGGCGATCATCGGCGCGTTCATGACCTGCTCTTCGGTCACGACGTTGCGCAGATGCGCCTTCGGATTCTTGGCGCCATTGGCATGGCTCTTGACCGAGACATGCGCAATGGCGCGCTTGAGGTCTTCCTTGGCGACGCCGTGCTTCGCGCGATAGGCGGAGGCGAGCTGGGCGAAGTTGCCCGGCGCCGATCCCGAAGGCGCCCATTGCGGAATGAGCGTGCCGGCGGCACCCACCGGCAGGCCGCCATAGCCGGTATCCTTGAGCTTCTCGACGCCGAGCGCGAGAGCGATGTCGGCCGCGCCCGATGCGACGGCATAGACGGCGCCGCGCAGCGCTTCCGATCCGCCAGCGCAGAAATTCTCGACGCGCGTCACCGCGATGTTCGGCAGGCGCAGCGCGAGCGAGAGCGGCGTGCCGCCCTTGCCGGTGCCGACCTCGTCGATATGCGTCGAGAACCATGCCGCATCGATCTGCGTCGGCTCGATGCCCGCATCCTGCATCGCCTCGAGATAGGCCTCGACCATCAGTTCCTCGGGGCCCGCGTCCCAGCGCTCGCCGAATTTCGAGCAGCCCATGCCGAGGATCGCAACCTTGTCCTTGATACCTGAAGCCATGATTTTGTCCTTCCCTGATCGCTTCGGCTGCGCCTATTCGGCGGCCTGCCCTGATTTCGCTGACGATTTGCTGCCGGTAACCGGAACGGCCTTCCAGAAATAACGGCGGAAGCCGCGCTTCTCATCGAAGTCCTTGATGCGGAAGGCGAGGCGCACATCCATGCCGCTATCGACACTGCCCTGCTCCACATCGGTGAAGTCCATCATGATCCGGCCGCCCTCGTCGAAAACGACCATGCCGTAATGATTGGGCGGGTTCATGCTGAACGAAAGGAAGTCCGCTGACCAGGACAGGATCTTGGCCTTGCGCTCGGCAAACTTGTAAGGCTCCTGCGTGTCCACGGTGTGATTGTTCGGGTTGACCGAAATGCGCGAGCGCGGGAACTGCACAACACCCGTTTCCTTGCAGCGCCCGCCGACGAGACCCATGATCATGTCCTCGTTGCGGTAGAGCGTGGTGAGCGCGGTCTTCTTGTCCTGCTCGCCGCGCATGCCGCGCTCCCACTCGATCAGGCCGTTGAAGGTGAGGAACTTGAGATAGTTCGTCTCCTCCTTGCGGTTCGCAAGCGACCCGACGATACCGCGCTTGTCGGCCATGCTCGAGAGCTTGTCGGTCGCCTCGAAGACGAGCGCGTCGCAGCCGCCGCCGAAATGGACGAGGAGAACCTTCTCGCCCGGCTTCACATCCTTCTGCAAGGCATGCACGAGCATGACGAGAGAATGTGCGGTGCCCGTCTCGCCGCAATTCGCCGCCAGCGTGTCGCGGGCCGCTTCCGGCGCAATGCCGCAGCGCTTGGCGAGCTGCTGCACGAACTTGTCGCCGAACATGCAGGGCAGGACGAAATGCTTGATGTCCTCGGCCTTGACGCCCGCATTCTCGAGCGCCGCCTTCACCGCCCGCGGCACGATCTTCGAGTAGCCCTCGTCGCGAATCCAGCGCTCCTCCCAGTTGTAGTCGAAGTCCTCGCCCTGGCCGCGATAGTGATCGACGAAATCGACCGTCAGGCTCGTGCCCCCGAGATAGGTGGCGATGACATTCTCGCTGCCGATGGAAACCGCCGCCGCGCCGTCGCCGAAGTCGAGCTCCTGCGCGCTTGCCGCCCGCGCCTTGCGATGATCGGAGGCGAGGACGAGCGCGTGCTTCGCCTCTCCAGCCTTCACCGCCGTCAGCGCCTGAAGCAACGCCGATGTGCCAGCGCGCTGCGTCGATGCCACATCGACCGCGCGCACATTCTCGTCGAGCGTCAGCGCGGCTGCCACGATGCCGGCATTGAGACGGTCCACGAACGGAAATGTCGTCGAGCCAAAATAAAGCGCATCGACATGCGAGCGATCGTCATCCGGTCCGAGCAGGTCGCGCGCTGCTTCCACCGCCATGGTGATCGCGTCTTCGTCCCAGTTCGCCATGGAACGCTCGCCCTTCCCCTTGCCGAGAAAGTTCGGAGCGATCCAGGCATTGGCCTGCGCGATTGCCTTGCGTTGCAGACGAAGCCGCGGAACGTAACCGCCAAAGGCTGTAAGCCCGATTGACTGCTGGGCCATCATTTCCCCTTGCTGCGAAGTGTTGTTGTTGGCCCGAGTTTAGCGACCAAAAGCCATGCGGGACAACAGCCCGTCTGCGCGAGGGGCTTTAGCCGCCTGGCCGCTACGTCAATTCTGGCTCACCCGCCCGCGACGAGGCAATCGAGGCGCTTTGCCTTGAGTCTCTCGCAATAGGCGCGGGCCTCGGCGCGGGTTTTGAAACTGCCCGCCTGAAGCCGGAAAAAGACGCCCTTGTCGCCGAGATCGGCTTCCTCGATCCGATGATCGAGCGGCGCGAGGATGGGATGGCGGGCCAGCATGTCGTTCCACGCCTTGCTGGCGTCGCCTTGCGCGCGGAAGGCGCCGAGCTGGATGCGATAAGTTCCCTTCCCGCTCGCCGCCGCTTGCCGCGCCACGGGCTCCGCCGGCGGAAGGGAGGCGAGACGCCGGGGCTTCTCCGTCTCCGTTTCAGCCACTGGTTCCGCCCCGTAGCGGCGCGCTTGCGTGGTCCAGCCGTTTTTCGGTGCCACCTCGATCACCTGTCGGGAGACTGGCACCTGCCGGGAGGCTGGCGCCATTTCGCCCGAGCCGATCGAGCCGGTGGCGAGATTCTCCTGCCCCTCCGCACCCGCTTCTGCCTCCGCCAGCATCGGTTCGAATTCATCGAGCTTCGCCTGCGCCAGCTGAAACTGCGGATCGATGGCCAGCGCCTCCCTCAGATCGGCCACGGCCGCGGGCAGATTTCCGCTCCGCTCATAGGCGAGAGCGCGGCCGAGCAACGGAAATTTGCGCTTGTCGCCATCGAGCCTTGCCATGGCCTCGCCGTAATCGCGGATCGCCGTCGGATAGTCGTGGCGCTCGCGTTCGAGATTGGCGCGGTTGTGCCAGGCGGGCGCGTAGCTCGGCGCAAGTTCGATGGCGCGCGAATAATCGAGTTCGGCCGCCATCTTGTTTCCCGTTGCCGCTTCCGCCAGCGCGCGGTTGTAGTGGACCCGCACCTTCATCTCTTCGGGTAGCGTGCCGAGATCGATCGCCTTCGTGTAATCGGCGATCGCCGCCGTGCCGTCGCCGGTCTTCTGATGGGCCATGCCGCGATGATGATAGGCGACGGCCAATGGCATGCCTGTGAGCTTGTGGCCATTAATGGCGGCATCGAGCGCCGCTATCGCTTCCTCATGTCGTCCCGCCGCAATCGCCTCGGCGGCTTCGTCGACAATGCGGAGAGCTTCGGCATCCGCGGCGGTCGACGCGGGCGGTGTGTCGGGGGGAGCCGAAATGACCGAGCCGGGCAGAAACGTCAGCATGGCGAGCGCCGCGCCGACCGTCAGCCGTCTGAGATAACCTCGCCGCATGCCCTGTCCTCCCCGCGGACAAGTTTACCACGGGGCCGGGGGAAGCAAGCCATACATCTCCAAAATGATGTAAAAATCAGGCACTTGAGCGCCTGAATTCAACCTCTGATCAAGCTGATCGCGCTCGAATCGCCTATTCGACCGTCACCGACTTGGCGAGGTTGCGCGGCTGGTCGACATCCGTGCCCTTGGAGACGGCTGCGTGATAGGCGAGAAGCTGGATCGGCACCGCCGCCACGATGGGCGCGATGAGCGCGGGCACGGCCGGCACTTCGATGGTCGCCCAGGCTTCTTTCCCCGCCCGTGAAATCCCCTCCGCATCCGAGATCAGCACGACCTTGCCACCGCGTGCAATGACCTCCTGCATGTTGGAGGCCGTCTTTTCAAAAAGCGCATCCACCGGCGCGATCACGATGACGGGCACCGCCTCGTCGATGAGCGCGATGGGCCCATGCTTCAGCTCGCCCGCCGCATAGCCCTCGGCATGGATGTAGGAAATCTCCTTGAGCTTCAGCGCGCCTTCGAGCGCCAGCGGATAGAAATGGCCGCGCCCGAGATAGAGCACGTCGCGTACCTTCGCGATCTCCGCCGCGAGGGTGAGAATATCGCTGTTCTTCGACAGCGTGTCCGCGACCTGCCGCGGCGTTTCGAGAAGTGCCCGCACGAGGCGCGGCTCGTCTTCCGCCGCGATCGCGCCGCGCGCGAGCCCGGTTCTGATGGCGAGCGCCGCGAGAGCGATGAGCTGGCAGGTGAACGCCTTGGTCGAGGCGACGCCGATTTCCGGCCCGGCATAGGTCGGCATGATGACGTCGGACTCGCGCGCGATAGAGGACTCGGTCACGTTGACAATCGAGAGGATCGTCTGCCCTTCCGCCTTGCAGTAGCGCAGCGCGGCCAGCGTGTCCGCCGTCTCACCCGATTGCGAAATGAAGACGGCAAGCCCGCCCTTTGGCAGCGGCGCCTCGCGATAGCGGAATTCCGATGCGATATCGACATCGACCGAAATGCGCGCAAGCCGCTCGAACCAGTATTTCGCCACCGAGGCCGCGTAATAGGCCGTTCCGCATCCGATGATGGTGATGCGCGGAACCGATGCGAGATCGATCGGCAGTGCGGGAAGGCGCAGCGTCTCGTCCACCGCATTCACATATTCGGCGAGCGTGTGCCCGATCACTTCGGGCTGCTCGAAAATCTCCTTCGCCATGAAGTGGCGGTGGTTGCCCTTGTCGACGAGCGCGGTCGAAACATCGGTGATGCGGATGGGGCGATCCACCACGCGGCCCTGCGCGTCATGGAAGACCGCGCCCTCCCGCGTGATCTCGACCCAGTCGCCTTCCTCGAGAAACGAGACGCGGTTCGTCATCGGCGCCAGCGCGAAGGCGTCGGAGCCGAGATACATCGCATTGTCGCCATGGCCCACGGCAAGCGGGCTGCCGCGCCGGGCGCCGATGATGAGATTTTCGTCGCGGCGGAAAATGATCCCGAGCGCGAACGCGCCTTCAAGCTCCCTGAGCGCGGCAGCGGCGGCGGCGCGCGGCTCGAGTCCCTTGTCGAGATAGCTGGTCACGAGATGCGCGACCACTTCCGAGTCCGTCTCCGTCTCGAACTTCGCTCCCTCGGCCGTCAGCCTGTCGCGCAGGCTGCGGAAATTCTCGATGATGCCGTTATGCACGATAGCGACGCGCTCCGTCGCATGGGGATGCGCGTTTCGTTCGGTCGGCGCGCCATGTGTCGCCCAACGGGTATGGCCGATGCCGATCGTGCCGTCGAGCGGCGCGCCGTCGAGCGATTTCTCCAGATTGAAGAGCTTGCCTTCGGCGCGGCGGCGCAGGATGGCGCCATCCGCGAGCGTCGCGATGCCCGCTGAATCATAGCCGCGATATTCGAGCCGCTTCAGCGCTTCGAGAATGATCGGGGCGGCCGGCCTGGAGCCGATGACGCCGACAATGCCGCACATATCTATTCGCCTGCCTTCTTCTGTCCGCCTTGCCTGGCGCGGAACGCCGCCGCCCAGCCAGGCTTTTCAAACTGCTTGCCGCGCTCGACCGCGAGCGCATCCGCGGCCACGTCCTTCGTGATGACGCTGCCCGAGCCCGTATAGGCCCCGTCGCCGATCTTCACCGGCGCGACGAGCGACGAATTGGAGCCGATGAAGGCGCCCGCGCCTATATCCGTGAAATGCTTGCCGAACCCGTCATAATTGCAGGTGATGGTGCCCGCGCCGATATTCGCTTTCGCGCCGACGCGCGCATCGCCGATATAGGAGAGGTGATTGATCTTCGCACCCTCCTCCACCTTGGCCTTCTTCGTCTCCACGAAATTGCCGATATGCACGTCGCGCCCGATTTCCGAACCCGGCCGGATACGCGCGAAAGGACCGATCTGCGCGCCATCTTCGATCCGCCCGCCTTCGATATGGCAGAAGGGCTTGATCGTGACATTGCTGCCGATGGTGACGCCGGGGCCGAAGACGACATTCTGCCCCACGGTCACGTCCTGCCCGAAGGACGTATCGAAGGAGAGATAGACGGTCTCGGGATCGGAGAACGTCACGCCCTTCTCCATCGCCGCGCGACGCAGCCTGCGCTGCATCACCGCCTCGGCGGAGGCAAGCTCCATCCGGCTGTTGACGCCCTGAATATCCTCTTCCGGTGCGCGGATGACGGCGCAGCGCAAATTCTCGGCGCGGGCGAGCTTCACGACATCAGGCAGATAATATTCGCCGCTGGCATTCTCATTGGTGACGCGAGCGAGAAGGCGGAAGAGATGTTCCGTCCGCACCGCCATGGCGCCGCCATTGCACAGATGGATCCGCAGTTCGTTCGCGCTCGCATCCTTGCGCTCCACGATCCGCGTCAGCGCGCCATGGGCGTCGAGGATGAGACGGCCGTAGGGCGTGGGGTCGGACGCCTCAAAGCCCAGCACGACCACATCGGCTCCGCCTTGCGCGCCGCCGCTGCATGCTTCGATCATCTGTGAAAGCGTCTCGCTGCGGACGAGCGGCGTATCGCCGAAAATGACGAGCACGACGCCTGTCTTCTCGACGACGAGCGGCTCGGCGGCGCGAACGGCATGGCCCGTTCCAAGCGCACGCTCCTGAATGGCGATGTCGAGCGCGGGATAAAACCGTCGCGCGAACTCCGCCACATCGTCCATGCCCGGCGCAAGGACGAGGACGGCGCGCCCGCCTTCGATGGCGGCGACTGTCGACAACACGTGGCCGAGCATCGGCCGGCCGGCGATCGGATGGAGAGCCTTGGGCAGGCTCGATTTCATGCGCGTGCTCTTGCCTGCGGCAAGAATGACGGTCGTTACTGCGTCTGACATCAGGCTCTTGGTTTCGCTCATGTCGGTTACGGTGTGCCGGGCGAGGCGGCTTGCCTATTCTGCCGCTGGGAACTTGGCACGTCGCGTGCCAAGTGCAGAAATGAATTTATATTTCAGTATGTTGCGCCACACCGCCTAGCGATTGCGCTCCTTCAGCTTCTTCTCCCAGGCCAGCGCATGGCCGACGATCGTGTCGAGATCGTCATGGACGGGCGTCCAGCCGAGCCTCGCCTTGATCCGGGCCGGATCGGAAACGACCGAAGCCGGATCGCCGGGCCTGCGCGGCGCGCTGCGCACCTCTATGGCGCGGCCCGCCACCCGTTGGACCGAGTCGAGAACCTGACGCACCGAGAAGCCATGCCCATAACCGCAATTCGCGACCATGCTCTCGCCGCCGTCGCGGAGATAGTTGAGCGCCGCGGAATGAGCCGCCGCAAGGTCGCTCACATGGATATAGTCGCGCATGCAGGTACCGTCCGGCGTCGGATAATCCTCGCCGAAGATTTCGACATAGGGGCGCGCGCCGAGCGCGGCCTGGCAGGCCACCTTTATGAGATGGGTGGCATTGGCGGTGGACTGACCCGTGCGCCCTTTCGGATCGCCGCCCGCGACGTTGAAATAGCGAAGCGCCACATAGGTCATGTCATGCGCGGCCGCCACATCGCGCAGCATCCACTCGGTCATCAGCTTCGAGCGGCCATAGGGCGAGATCGGATTGAGCGGCACATCCTCACTCACCGCCTCGCTGCCTGTCATTCCGTAAACGGCGGCCGTGGACGAGAAGATGAAATGGCGAACCCCGCCCTTCACACAGCGTTCGATGAGCGTGCGCGATTTGGCCGTGTTGTTGAAATAATATTTAAGCGGGTCCGCAACCGATTCAGGCACGACCACCGATCCGGCAAAATGAATGACGGACTCGACGCGATGTTCACGGATGATCCTGTCGATGAGCGCCTCATCGGCAATGTCGCCGACATGAAGGTTCTCCGGCACCTGCACGGCCCAGTCGAAGCCGGTCGAAAGGTCATCGACGACGAAGACCTCCTCTCCCGCATTGACGAGATCGATCACCATATGGCTGCCGATATAGCCGGCACCGCCGGTGACGAGAACGCTCATGTCGAACTCCAGGAATCGTGCGGAGAATCAGGCCCTTCTTATAGCCCGAAGCCGCCACCCTCATAACCGCAAGCCGTACCCGGATGGAGCTGGGCCGGCAAGGCCGAATATGACGCCTGACAGGTAAAAAACCCGAAAATCCCACGGGTTTTTACCATGATTTAGCGGCCCGCCGGGTTTCGCAGCGGGCGGCGCGGGCACCATCGGGCGAACCCGAAACAGCCGGCATTTCGTATTTATGGGATGTTTAGCCGATTGAATTCAGGCAGACTCACCCATAGATCGAAGTCAGGTGAGTCGGCTCGCCCGGCCCGCCGCAAGAGGGGCTCCATCTGTAGGGAGCTTGCATCACATGGCGTTTGAGACTGGATTCGACCTACTCCGCCTGCAGGGCGACGTGCTCTGGGCCAGCGGCGAATTCGCGGCGAAGATCTTCACCGAGCCCTATCTGAAGCTCATAGCGCGCAAGGGCGACGGCAATACACCCGTCATGACCCTGCCCGGTTTCACTGGGCCGGAATTCTCGCTTCAGCCGCTCAATCAGTTTCTGCGAGCCAACGGTTACGTCGCGCAATCCTGGGGCCTCGGCACCAATCGCGGCATCCGCGACATGGAGCATATGGAGGAGATCGCCGCATCCCTCGGCGACCGCATCCGGTCGATCGCCGACGAGCACGGACGAGCCGTTTCGCTGGTCGGCCAGAGCCTTGGCGGCGTCTTCGCGCGCGAGCTTGCGCGCCGCTTCCCCGATGAGGTCGATCGCGTCATCACGCTCGGCAGCCCCGCCCATTTCGGCGAAGCGCCGAAGCATGTGAACGCCATGGTCGCGCGCGTGATGACCTATTACACGGGCCGCACGGTGGACGAGCATCTGCGCGAGGTCCGCGACCGCAATTTCAATATTTCGGAGCCGCCGCCCGGCGTGCCTCTCGTCTCAATCTACAGCCTCTATGACGGCATTGCTCCGGCTCCGACAACGCGAATTCCGAACCGTTTCCTCAACGTCAAGGGCGACGTGCCGCGCGAGAACATCGAGATCGTCTGTTCACATTGCGGCATGGGCGTGAACCCTCTTGTCCTCCTTGCGGTAGCAGACAGGCTTGCGGAAGACAGGGAAGAATGGATACCTTTCGACCCATCGCAATATGCAGCCGGACCGGCAAAGCATGCCTCCCGATGGTTCTACCCGTCCCGCCTCTATCCGAAGACGGAACGCGGTTTGCGGGCCTGAAGCGTAGTCATTAAGAGCACAAATGGACGCCATCCAAAGCCTCATCAAAGGCTATAGGGACTTTCACACGGGTCTCTATCGCCAGAACGAAGCTCGCTACCGTGAGCTTGGCACCCACAGTCAGCAGCCGAAGGCGATGATCATTGCCTGCTGCGACAGCCGCGCCGATCCGGCCATGATCTTTTCGGCCGACCCCGGCGAGCTTTTCGTGGTCCGCAACGTCGCCAATCTCGTCCCTCCCTACCAGCCCGACGCCTATCTCCACGGTACCAGCGCCGCCATCGAGTTCGCGGTCAAGGGTTTGAACATCGCCGACATCATCATCATGGGGCATGCGCGCTGCGGCGGCATCCAGGCCCTTTATGAGAACGGCAACGGCAAGGTCAATGAAGGCGACTTCATCGCCGGGTGGATGTCGCTTGTTCGCGACGTGGCCGACGACGTCCGCAAGACGCACGCACATCTCGACCGCGACGCCGTGCTCCGGCAGATGGAGCAGCGTGCCGTTCTCCGCTCGATCGAAATGCTTCGTACATTCCCCTTCGTGAGCGAACGCGAAAAGGCGGGCAAGCTCCGGCTGCATGGCTGGTTCTACGGCATCGCCACCGGCGTGCTCTCGATCTACGAGCCGAAGCTCGATCGCTTCGTCGACGTGCCCGACGAGGAGCCCTGAAGCTCAGGCCGTCTTCCGCCAGTAGAAAACGAGCGCCCCGCTCAAGGCGAGATGAATGAGGGCGGGCACGAGCGATCCCGGCGCAATGGTCGATGCCTGATAAATCAGGTTGAGCGTTGCCAGCACATTGTAGGCGAGCAGCGCGCCGAGAACGGGCCGCAAGGTGGCGGGGTCGCTCATATTCCGCGCGAGCCAGGCAAGGACGCCGAGCGAGACGAGCGCCGTGCCGGCCGTGCGCGCCATCGCCACGCCATCGACCCCGGCTGCGATGCCGGGAATGCTCCCCGCGATGACCTCCGCCGGGGCCACGATCAGCAATATGCCGACGATCCCCTCCAGAAGGGCGATGAGGATCAACAGAAGTTTCGGGCTGTTCGGCATGGTGTTCCCCCTTGAACGCTGTCACGGGGTCATTCTGAACGGATTCGTGGCGCGCCGCACGGCGCCCACCCGCATCCCGTCGAGCCTTCCCCTTGGTTGACAAAACGGGAACAAACGGTATCATCCAGCTACCATGAGCACGCATCACGCGCCCTATTTCCGAATTCCCGGCACGTTGCTCGCAGGAGTCTAGCCCCGAGCCCGGCACAGTTACGCCTGGAGGTTCGGGGGACCTACCTCACCAATTCGGTTGTGATTCAGTTGGCTGGCGCAAGCCGGGCCACGGAGATGAGGTGTGCCATGTCTACGAGCAATCGCGACGAGCGGAACAGCGCGGCCGAAGCGCGGTCAAATGGTGAGCATGCGACCGCTACCTTGCTGGCGTCTTCCGATTTCGCCAGACTGGAAATCATCGGTTTCCAGGAAAGCGGCCCCACACGCCAGGCTATCCTGGCCAAACTGGCGCTTGCCCATATCAAGGATAGCGCCCAGATGCCGCCCGACGTGGCCACCATCGGCAGTGTCGTACGCTACAGCATTGCGGATGGCGCCATCGAGCGGCGCACTCTGTCGCTGCCGGAAAATTCGCGGCCGACAGGCCAGTTTATCAGTGTACTGACGCCCGTGGGCCTTGCGCTTCTCGGAAGACGGGCAGGTGAAAAATTCAATGTCGAACTCGCCGATGGCGGTTCGCTCAAAATCAATCTGGTTGCAGTCGAGTTCCAACCTGAGGCGGAAGCCCGCAAGAGAACGATTGAACCGCCACATGACGACGGCCCGGAGGCAGCGTGAAATGAACACACAGATTCAGCAGATCGACCAGGATGAGCGTCCGCCGATTGTCGTGGCGGAAGAGGATTTCGACGCCCTGTCGGATGTCGCGGAGCGCCTGCGCACCGTGATGCCCGAGGTCGCGGACTTCCTCGACGAGGAACTCACGCGCGCCGACATCCTGCCGCTGAAGCGGGTCCCGTCCGATGTCGTAACCATGAACTCGGAGGTCGAATTCCTCATGGGTCCGCGCGGTCGCGTCGACAGGCTCCGCCTCGTCTATCCCGGCGACCACACGGTCGATGCAGGTTGCGTTTCGATCGCGTCGCCCGTCGGCGTCGCCCTTCTGGGCCTGAAGCCGGGGCAGACCATTTCCTGGTCTTCGCGCCATGGCGACTTGCGCTCGGTCAAGGTGCTGAAGCTCATCTCGCGGCAGGCGCCGGAAGCCTGAGAGGGCCCCGCGCGCAGCGCCCGGAGACCCCGGACCCGATCCATCCAAAGCCTGACGCTCTCATGAAGCGTCAGGCTTTTTCGTTTGTGCCATTGCGCGGGCATACAGGCACCCCACCACAGGACGTGCATGTGACTCGCGCGAGATCGTGACTGATTTGAAGGAGATGGTGAGCCCGCTGGGACTCGAACCCAGGACAACTCGATTAAAAGTCGAGTGCTCTACCAGCTGAGCTACGGGCTCCCGGAATGCGATTCCCTTTTATTCCGGCGCGGTATCTGCGGCAAACCGTTTGTTGCCTCGCTGGTGTCCGCTCCGGGGCCGGATGCTGTGGTCCGGCGGAAGTGGCGGGAACCTAACGGCGCGCGCTCTCCGGGTCAACCATGCCGCGCCGCCCAGACGAAAAACTCATTTTCCGTCGTCGAATGGCGCAATATCCCCGCTCGCCTGATCGACCTTGAACTGCTCCACGAATGCCTCGAAGCGCCCCTCGGCGATCGCCGCGCGAATCCCCGTCATCAGCTCCTCGTAATAGGCGACGTTGATCCAGCTCACTAGCATCGAGCCTAGTATTTCTCCCGATTTGATGAGGTGGTGGAGGTAGGCGCGGCTGTAGTCACGCGCGGCCGGGCACGAGCTTTCCGGATCGAGCGGACGCGGATCCGCCGCATGCCGCGCATTGCGCAGGTTGACGCGCCCGCGCCGCGTGAAGGCAAGGCCGTGCCGCCCATTTCGCGTTGGCATCACGCAATCGAACATGTCGATGCCGCGCCGCACCGCCTCGACGATATCGTCCGGCGTGCCGACGCCCATGAGGTAGCGCGGCCGATCCTGCGGCAGCAGCGGCACGGTGAAATCGAGAACGCGGAGCATCTCGACCTGCCCCTCGCCGACGGCAAGCCCGCCGACCGCGTAGCCGTCGAAGCCGATCTCAAGGAGGCCCGCCGCCGACTGCGCGCGAAGATACTCATAGGTGCTTCCCTGCACGATGCCGAAAAGCGCCTGCCCTTCCTTGCGGTGAGGCTGCGCCTCGAAGGCCGCCCTGGAGCGCTTCGCCCAGCGCATCGAGAGTTCCATCGACTTCCTCGCCTGATCCTCGGTCGCGGGGAACGGCGTGCATTCGTCGAGCACCATCTGGATGTCCGAGCCGAGCAGGAACTGGATCTCGATCGACCGCTCAGGCGTCAGCAGGTGCCGCGATCCGTCGAGATGCGAGGAAAAGGTAACGCCCTCCTCCGTCATCTTGCGCAGCTTCGTCAGCGACATGACCTGAAAGCCGCCGCTGTCCGTCAGGATCGGATGAGGCCAGTTCGCGAAGCGATGGAGCCCGCCAAGCGCCGCGATCTCCTCCGCACCCGGACGAAGCATGAGATGATAGGTATTGCCGAGAATGATATCGGCGCCCGCCGCATGCACCTGATCGGGATAGAGCGCCTTCACCGTGCCCGCCGTGCCGACCGGCATGAAGGCCGGCGTGCGGATCTGCCCGCGCGGTGTGTGAATGAGGCCGGTGCGCGCCGCGCCGTCCCGCCCCTTCAGCTCAAAGCGAAATTGGCTCATGCGGCATCCATTCGATAAATGAGGCAGGCATCGCCGTAGGAATAAAAACGGTAGCGCTCCGCCACAGCATGGGCATAGGCGCGCTTCATCTCATCAAGGCCGCGGAGCGCCGAGACGAGCATGAAAAGCGTCGAGCGCGGCAGGTGGAAATTCGTCATCAGCATGTCGACCGCCCGGAACCTGTAGCCGGGCGTGATGAAGATATCCGTCTCGCTGCGAAAGGCGCGGACACGGCCATTGGGTCCGGCTGCCGATTCCAGCAGCCTGAGCGATGTTGTTCCCACGGCGACGATGCGCCCGCCCTTGGCGCGTGCCGCATTGATGGCGTCGGCCTCATCCGGCGTGATCTCGCCCCATTCGGCGTGCATCTTGTGGGCCTCGGTCGTCTCGGCGGCCACGGGCAGAAAGGTGCCCGCCCCGACATGGAGCGTGAGGCGCACCGTGCCGACGCCCTTCGCCTCGACGGCGGCAAGAAGCTCCGGCGTGAAATGAAGCCCCGCGGTCGGGGCCGCCACCGCCCCCGGTTCCCGCGCAAAGAGCGTCTGGTAATCGGTGAGATCGGCCTCGTCGGCAGGGCGCTTTCGCGCGATATAAGGCGGCAGCGGCATTTCGCCCGCGCGCGCGATCGCGTCGTCGAGAGCGGCGCCCGCCGCCGAAAAGCTGAGCAGCACCTCGCCGCCCTCGCAGCGCTCCGCGACCATTGCCGAAAGGCCCTCGGCGAACTCCACCGTCTCGCCGATCCTCAGGCGCTTGGCGGGACGTACAAAGGCGCGCCACTGGTCCGCCGCCTCACGCTTGTGAAGGAGCGCCTCGATCCGCGCCTCCGCCTCGCCGCGCAGCCGCCGTCCGAAGAGTCGCGCCGGGATGACCCGCGTGTCGTTGAAGACGAGAAGATCGCCCTCCCTGAGATAATCCGGCAGATCACGAACACCGCGATCGGCAAGCGCCAGAGGCCCGGGCCCGACCACAAGCATGCGGGCGCTGTCGCGCGGCCGCGCGGGGCGCAGCGCAATCAGCTCCTCGGGTAGCTCGAAGTCGAATTCGTCGACGCGCATCGGGGTGCCCTCTAACGCTCATGCCCCGCTTGTGGGCGGGGCATGAATGGCGCTTGCATGTGCCTTCGGGATCAGGCCGCGTCGGCCGCCACCTGCATCTTCACGATGCGATCAGGATCGCGCACGGGCTCGCCCCGCTTGATCTTGTCCACGAACTCCATGCCCGACGTCACCTTGCCCCAGACCGTGTATTGCCGGTCGAGGAAGCGCGCATCGTCGAAGCAGATGAAGAACTGGCTGTCGGCGCTGTTCGGGTCCTGCGCGCGGGCCATGGAGCACACGCCCCGCACATGCGGCTCGATCGAGAACTCGGCCGGCAGCTTCTTGCCAGAGCCGCCCGCGCCCGTGCCCGTCGGGTCGCCGCCCTGCGCCATGAAGCCGTCGATGACGCGATGGAACGCGACGCCGTCATAGAAACCCTGACGCGCAAGCTCCTTGATCCGCGCGACGTGCTTCGGCGCGAGATCGGGCCGAAGCTCGATCACGACGCGGCCGTCCTTCAAGTCCAGATAAAGCGTGTTTTCGAGATCCGTCATCTCATGCCTCAATTGTGTTCGACGTCAGCGGCAACGTCCATCCGAATGATCTTGTCCGGATTTGCCGGCGGCTCGCCGCGCCTGATGTAATCGACATAATCCATGCCCTCGACGACACGGCCGAAGAGTGTGTACTTGCCATCGAGGAAGCTTGCATCATCAAAGCAGATGAAGAACTGGCTGTTGCCGCTGTTGACGCTCTGTGCGCGCGCCATGCCGACCGCACCGCGCGTGAAGGACTCACTCGTCGTGAACTCGGCTGGCAGGTCCGGAAGATCGGAGCCGCCCATGCCCGTGCCCGTCGGATCGCCGGTCTGCGCCATGAAGCCGTCGATCACGCGATGGAAGGTGAGCCCGTTATAGAAGCCCTTGCGCGTCAGCACCTTGATGCGCTCGACCGTTTTCGGCGCGAGCTGGGGCAGAAGCTCGATGACCACCCGGCCATCCTTGAGTTCCATATAGATCGTGTTTTCGGGATCAAGCGCCATAGCGGTGCGCGACATCGCGACGAGGGCGACAAACGCGAAGGCAAGGCTGATCAGACGGCGCATGGGGCAACTCCCTGAATGGCGACCGGTTTATTTGCGCGGCTTTCGGCTGCGCGCCAAGACTTTTTTCTCGACCCGCTTGGGCACGAACTGTGAAATATCGCCGCCCATGCTCGCGATCTGCCGAACGAGCGTCGACGAGATGAACTGGGTTTCGGGCGAGGCCGTCAGAAACACCGTCTCGACGCGCGGGTTCATGGTCCGGTTCATGCCGACCATCTGCACTTCGTACTCGTAATCGACGGCGCCGCGCAGGCCCCTGATGATCACATTGGCGTCGTGCTCGTCGGCGGCATCGACCACCAGGCCCGAGAACGATGCCGTCGTGATCGTCGCGCCAAGCCGCTTCGCGATCGGCCTTGCCTCCGCCTCGATCAGCGCCGCCCTCTCCTCGAAGGTCAGCATCGGCGCCTTGGACGCGTTGATGCCGATGGCGACGACAAGATGGTCCACCAGCGTCAGCGCGCGGCGGATGATGTCGAGATGCCCGTTGGTCATCGGGTCGAAGGTGCCCGAATAGAGCCCCACACGCTTCCTTCTGGGCGCCATGTCTCCCCCTATTCCTCGCTCTCGCCGGAATCGCCGTTCTCGCCCGCCTCGTCGACGCGCTCGACCGAGACGACGCGCTCATCCTCCATGGTGCGGAAGATGGTGACGCCCTGCGTCGCGCGCCCGGCCACGCGCACATCGTCCACCGGGCAACGGATGAGCTGGCCCTGGTCGGTCACGAGCATGATCTGATCCTGATCCTCGACCGGGAAGGAGGCGACTAGCTTTCCGTTCCTCTCGGTCACGGTCATGGCGATGATGCCTTTGCCGCCACGCCCCGATGTCCGGTAATCGTAGGAGGAGCTGCGCTTGCCGAAACCGTTTTCGCTGACCGTCAGCACGAACTGCTCGCGCGCGCCAAGCTCGGCATAACGCTCCGGCGAGAGGGTCAGCTCGTCGGTCGTCTCCTCCTCGCCCTCTTCGACCTCGACGGTCTCCGGCTCCTCGGCCTCGCCCGAGGCCGCGCGACGCATGGCGCTCGCCTGCTTGAGATAGGCTCGCGCCTCAGCCGGCAGCACATCCACATGCCGCAGGATGCTCATGGCGATAAGCCTGTCGCCATCCTCGAGCCTGATGCCGCGCACGCCGGTCGAATTGCGCCCGGAGAAAACGCGAACGTCGGTCACGGGGAAGCGGATGCAGCGTCCGTTGGCCACTGTCAGCAGAACGTCGTCATCCTCTGTGCAGATCTGCACGCCGACGATCTCATCGCCCGCATTGGCGCCCTCGAACTTCATGGCGATCTTGCCGTTGCGGTTGATCTGCACGAAATCCGAAAGCTCGTTGCGGCGCACATGGCCGTTGCGCGTGGCGAACATCACGTGAAGTTTCGCCCAGCTCTCCTCGTCCTCGGGAAGCGGCATGACGGTGGTGATCGTCTCGCCCTGCTTCAGCGGCAGAAGGTTGATCATGGCCTTGCCGCGCGACTGCGGCGTCGAGAGCGGTAGGCGCCAGACCTTGAGCTTGTAGACCATGCCGATCGAGGAGAAGAACAGCATCGGCGTATGCGTGTTCGCCACGAAGAGCCGGGTGACGAAATCCTCATCCTTCGTCGCCATGCCGGAGCGGCCGCGCCCGCCGCGGCGCTGGGCGCGATAAGCCGAAAGCGGCACCCGCTTGATGTAGCCCTGGTGGCTGACGGTGACGACCATGTCCTCGCGCTGGATGAGGTCCTCATCCTCGAAGTCGCCTTCCGCTTCCGCGATCTCGGTGCGGCGCGGCGTCGCGAACTCGGACTTGATCGCGGAAAGCTCGTTGCGAATGATCTCGAGCACGCGCGCACGCGAGCGAAGGATTTCGAGATAGTCCGCGATCTTCTTTCCAAGCTGGGTCAGCTCGTCGCCGATCTCGTCGCGGCCAAGCGCGGTGAGGCGCTGCAGGCGCAGATCGAGGATCGCCTTCGCCTGCGCTTCGGAAAGCCGGTACGTACCTTCAGGAGACAGCGTGTGACGCGGATCGGCGATGAGTTCGACAAGCGGCGCGATGTCGCCCGCCGGCCAGTCGCGCGCCATCAGGCGTTCCCGCGCCGTGCCGGGATCCGGCGCCGTGCGGATGAGTTGGATCACCTCGTCGATATTGGCGACCGCGATGGCAAGCCCCACCAACACATGCGCGCGGTCGCGCGCCTTGCCGAGTTCGAACTTCGTCCGCCGCGTCACCACTTCCTCGCGGAAGCTCGTGAAGGCGTGGAGAAGCTGCTTGAGATTCATCAGCTCCGGCCGGCCGTGATCGAGCGCCAGCATGTTGGCGCCGAAGGTCGATTGCAGCGGAGAGAAGCGATAAAGCTGGTTCAGCACGACATCGGGAACCGCATCGCGCTTGAGCTCGACGACGACGCGCATGCCATCACGATCGGACTCGTCGCGAAGGTCCGAGATCCCGTCGACCTTCTTCTCGCGCACCAGCTCCGCGAAGCGCTCGATCATGGTGGTCTTGTTGACCTGATAGGGGATCTCGGTGATGACGAGCGCGGTCCTGTCGCGCTTCACCTCCTCGATCTCCACACGGCCGCGGACCGTGATGGAGCCGCGCCCCGTATGGTAAGCCGAGCGCGCGCCCGCCCGGCCGAGCATGATGCCGCCGGTCGGAAAGTCCGGCGCGGGGACGTATTCGATCAGCTCGTCGACGGTAATCGCCGGATTGTCGATGAGCGCGATGCAGGCGTCGATGACCTCGCCGAGATTGTGCGGCGGCACGTTGGTCGCCATGCCGACGGCGATGCCGTTCGCGCCATTGACGAGCAGGTTCGGCAATTCGGCGGGAAGAACCGATGGCTCCCTCTCCGAATTGTCGTAGTTGTCCTGAAAATCGACCGTGTCCTTGTCGATGTCGTTGAGCAGCGCATGCGCCGCCTTCGCCATGCGGACTTCGGTGTAGCGCATGGCCGCAGCGCGGTCGCCGTCGATCGAGCCGAAATTGCCCTGCCCGTCAACGAGCGGCAGCCGCATCGAGAAGTCCTGCGCCAGACGCACGAGAGCGTCGTAAATCGACTGGTCGCCGTGCGGATGGTATTTACCGATGACGTCGCCGACGACGCGGGCGGACTTGCGATAAGGCTTGTTCCACTCGTAGCCGTTCTCGTTCATCGAGAAGAGGATGCGCCGGTGCACCGGCTTCAGGCCGTCTCGCGCATCGGGCAGCGCGCGGCTCACGATCACGCTCATCGCGTAGTCGAGATAGGAGCGCCGCATCTCGTCTTCGATGGTGATCGGTGCGACGTCGCGCTCCGGCGGGCCACCGGCGCCGCCTGCGGGCGGCACAGAACCGCCCAAACCGTCTCCGCTGCCCGGGATCGGCTCTTCTCCCGGAATGTCGCTGTCTGGCGTGTCGGACAAGTGTTTTTCTAACGCTGGAGGACGCTGGCAAACGAGTGTCGCGGGGCGCCCGAACGGACCAAAAATGGGTGGAACGGCAGCCGCCGAATCTCCTCATTCAACTGTCGCGCAGACTACCAGTTCCGTCCCGAAACGGCAACATGAAACGCACTATGGGTCGCCCAATAACCCATTGTAACAAAACGACAATTTGGAGCGGGCGATGTGAGCCTCAGGGACCGTGCGACGTCGCCTCGAAATGGATGGCGGCCGCCCCGCCGGACGGTCCGTCACAGGCTCCGTGCGCGCGCACTTCCTGCGCCGCATGAGGCCAGCGGCGCCGAGATCGCGACCGCGCACCGGACAGCCACCTTCCGCATCCTGACGATCACGCGCGGCGTGGCGGGGATATGGACCATACCCTCCGCACGGATGCCTGGCCGCTATGCGCGCCTCAGAAGGGGATCTCGTCGTCGAGATCCTGCGAGAAGCTGCCCCTGGAGCCGCCGGAACTCCGGCCGCCGCCGAAATCCTCGTCGCCATAGTCGCCGCCACCGCCGCCCGCCGAGCCGCCGCCACCGCTCCTGCCGTCCAGCATGGTCAGCACGGAATTGAAGCCCTGCAGCACGACTTCCGTCGAATAGCGCTCCTGGCCGGACTGATCGGTCCATTTGCGGGTCTGAAGCGCGCCCTCGATGTAAACCTTGGCGCCCTTCTTCAGGTACTGCTCGGCGACGCGGCAGAGCCCCTCGTTGAAAATGACCACGCGATGCCACTCGGTCTTTTCGCGGCGCTCGCCGGTGTTCTTGTCGCGCCAGCTTTCGGAGGTTGCGACGCGCAGATTGGCGATCGGCCGGCCGTCCTGCGTCCGGCGGATTTCCGGATCGGCGCCCAGATTGCCCACCAGAATGACCTTGTTGACGCTGCCTGCCATGAGTTCGCTCCAAATCTCCGCATCGGCGCCTGCGCGCCCATGCCGCTTTCCAAATCGACTATACCGCGCAACATAGCCCGGCCGGACGGGATTCGCTGTTCGCGTATGCCCATGGCGGCCGAATATCCACAGAAAAGCACCCTGGGGACCGCATCTGCCATCGCGGGCTTTGTTCTATTTTCGTTCTAGACATGGCGCCCGCCAATGTCAAAATACGAATCGCGCATTGGCTCGCCGTCTGCCGTCTCTCCCGGAAAGCCGTGGAACCGGCAAAGCAGACTGCTTGTCTGCCGCGCGTGATAACATACATTGCAGGTCGAATGCCTTCCCCTCGCACGTCAACGAGAACACGCTCAATGGCCGAAGCGGCGCGTCCGGTTTCCCCGGCGTCTTCAAAGGTGCTCGCCGTGCGCGGCGCGCGCGAGCACAACCTGAAAAACATCTCGCTCGAACTCCCGCGCGACAAGCTCATCGTCATCACCGGGCTTTCCGGCTCGGGCAAGTCCTCGCTCGCTTTCGACACGATCTATGCCGAGGGGCAGC
>WBZO01001352.1_pt1 | contig 38862 bp, 33 predicted proteins | sample 5204261 | NCBI WGS metagenome assembly WBZO01 (sample SAMN12412400, study PRJNA552823) | activated sludge metagenome | isolation source: activated sludge from anammox sidestream of wastewater treatment plant... | place: USA: North Carolina | collected 2017-09
GCCACCGAAACGCTCCGCGCCCACCTTCGTCAGCGCCGCCGTCAGCGTCGTCTTGCCGTGGTCCACGTGACCGATCGTGCCCACGTTCACGTGGGGCTTGGTGCGCTCGAACTTACCCTTTGCCATGGCTGCAATCTCGCTGCGTGATTTGGTGATTGGTGCTTTGGTTGGACGCCGGCCGCAACCGGCCGGTGCTTGCGGGCATCCCCGCGAAGATGGTGCTCACGACAGGAATCGAACCTGTGACCTCCTCCTTACCAAGGAGGTGCTCTACCGACTGAGCTACGTGAGCAGGTTTTGGAACAGGCCGCGCAATGCAATGGTGGAGCGGGAGACGGGAATCGAACCCGCACTAGTAGCTTGGAAGGCTACAGTTCTACCATTGAACTACTCCCGCATCGGGAGGCCTGTCTTGTCGCGCCGCAGGTTGGTAAGACCCGCGGATGAAGCGTTGGATTTTTCAACTCGAAACTGGTGGAGGGAGGTGGATTCGAACCACCGAAGGCGTAAGCCAGCAGATTTACAGTCTGCCCCCGTTGGCCGCTTGGGTATCCCTCCTTGCCACTCCCTGACCGGCGTTGCCGCCTTCCAAAGAGCCCGTAATTTTGGCGGCCGCGCGCGCGGCTGTCAATGTCCACTCGCAATATTGTCCGCAGTCCGGCGTGCGGCGTGCCTGTCGGGTGCGGCAAGGCATCGCCCGCACCCGACAGGTCCTTCTCCCATCTGCGGGAGATTCGCACGGTCACTCTAGCGGACTCGCCGTGCTGCATCCCCCCGGGGGTGGGTTGCGGCTGCAGGTGCGTGCACGTCGGAGCTCGAAGGCGGGTCGGGAACACGGGCCCTTGGGTGCGAATGTCCCCCGGCGCCGGCCGGTGGCCGTCGCCTCCTCCTTGATTTCGCACCCAAGGGCCCGTGTCCCCGGCTTCGTGATGCGTGAAAAGCGTCAAGCGGCCTCCGGTGCCGGATGCTCGATATGCGGATGACTCGCCGCCCTGGTGGGGTCGGTTGCCCTGCGCGGCGAAATCAAGGAGGAGGCCTCCGCCTAGGCGGAGGCCGGGGGGCATTCGCCGCGCAGGGCAACCGACCCCATCAGGGCCCGACAACCCGCGCCACCGCGGGAACGCATGCAATCGATCACGCCCCCAATCCCCTCAGTTGGGAGAAGAATCACTCGAAAGCGGGTCAGACGTTGAAGCGGAAGTGCAGCACGTCGCCTTCCTGCACCCGGTACTCCTTGCCTTCCAGCCGCAGGCGGCCGGCTTCACGGGCGCCGGCTTCGCCGCGGTACTTGATGAAGTCCTCATAGCCAATCGTTTCGGCGCGGATGAAGCCTTTTTCGAAGTCGGTGTGGATCACGGCGGCGGCCTGCGGCGCGGTGGATCCGGCCTTGACCGTCCATGCCCGCACTTCCTTCACGCCGGCCGTGAAATAGGTCTGCAACCCGAGCAGCAGATAGGCGGCGCGGATCACGCGGTTCAGGCCGGGCTCGTCCAGCCCCATGTCGGCCAGGAAGACGTCGCGCTCGTCGGCGTCGAGCTGGCTGAGTTCCTCCTCGATCGCCGCGCACACCGGCACCACCTGCGCGCCTTCCGCCTCCGCCCGCGCGCGCACGGCGTCCAGATGCGGATTGCCTTCGAAACCGTCTTCCAGCACGTTGGCGACGTACATCACCGGCTTGAGGGTGAGCAGGAACAGGTCGCGGATCGCGACTTTTTCCTCCTCGTCCAGCGCCACCGAGCGCGCCGACTGGCCCTGGTCCAGCGCGGCGCGCAGCTTGCCCAGCACGTCGATCTTCGCCTTGGCGTCCTTGTCGCCGCTCTTGGCGACGCGCTCGAAGCGGGCGATGGCCTTGTCCACCGACTCCAGATCGGCCAGCGCCAGCTCGGTGTCGATGGTCTCGATGTCGGCGATCGGATCGACCCGGTTGGCGACGTGGATCACGTCCGGGTGCTCGAAGCAGCGCACCACGTGGCAGATCGCGTCGACCTCGCGGATGTGCGCCAGGAACTTGTTGCCCAGGCCCTCGCCGCTGGCCGCACCGGCCACCAGCCCGGCGATGTCGACGAATTCGACCGCCGTCGGCACCAGCTTCTGCGGCTTGACGATCTCGGCCAGCGCATTCAGCCGCGGGTCCGGCACCGGCACCACGCCGACGTTCGGCTCGATCGTGCAGAAGGGAAAGTTGGCCGCCGCGATGCCGGCCTTGGTCAGCGCGTTGAACAGGGTGGACTTGCCGACGTTCGGCAGCCCGACGATGCCGCATTTGATGCCCATGGGGTTTCCGTAAGACGTGAGACGCAAGACGTGAGCCGCATTGGTTTCACGTCTTGCGTCCGGCGTCTTGCCTATTTCGAGGTATGCAACCGCTTCATCGCTTCGTTGAAATCGCCCGCCACCGCCAGCGGCAGCACATCCAGCGCATCGCCGATGACGTCCAGGATCAGCGCTTCGTCGCTGCCGCTCGGACGGCCGAGCACCCACGGCACCACCAGTTCCTGCCGCCCCGGCCCCGGATGACCGATGCCGATCCGCAGCCGGTGGAAACGGCCGTGGCCGAGCAGGCGCAGGGTGTCGCGCAGGCCGTTCTGGCCGCCGTGGCCGCCGTCGAACTTGAGTCTGGCCACGCCGGGCGCCAGATCGAGGTCGTCGTGGGCGACCAGCATCTCCTCCGGTTCGATCTTCCAGAACCGCAGCGCGGCGGTGATCGATTTGCCGGACAGGTTCATGAAGGTCGTCGGTTTGAGCAGCCGCACCGGCTGGCCGTCGATGGTCGCCTGCGCCACCGCGCCGAACAGCTTGCCATCGGCCGTGAAGCCCGCGCCCAGCCGCATCGCCAGCGCATCGATGAACCAGAACCCGGCGTTGTGCCGGGACCTGAGGTGTTCCGCCCCGGGATTGCCGAGGCCGACGATCAGTCGCAGTCCTGCCATGTGACGCGATCACGCGTGCCGTCCCGGCGCGGGCGAACCGGCGATGGCGCCTGGGCGCCATGCCGGATCCGGACTCCCGCGCCGGAACCGCGTTGCGGGATTACTTGGCGTCGTCCTTCTTGGCCGCCTTGGTGGCCGGCACTTCGGCAGCGGCCGGAGCCGCCGTATCCTCGGCCGCCTCTTCCTTGGCGTGCTTGGCCACGACCACGGCGACGTCGTACTCCTTGCCCAGCTTGAGCGCGGGAATCTCGACGCCGGCCGGCAGCTTGAGCCCGGACAGGTGCACCACGCCGCCCACGGCCAGATCCGACAGATCGACCGTGATCGCTTCCGGGAGGTTCCTGGGCAGGCAGGAGATTTCGACTTCGGTCAGCTCGTGCATGACGACCACGCCACCGGTCTTGCCTGCCGGGGACTTCTCCTGGTTGACGAAGCGCAGCTGCACCTTGGTGCGCAGGGTCTCGTTGGCGTCCACGCGCTGGAAGTCCAGGTGCATGATCAGCTGCTTGTACGGATGGCGCTGCATGTCGCGCAGGAGGACCTGCTCGACCTTGCCGTCGATGTCCAGATCCAGCAGCGAAGCGTAGAACCACTCCTGCTGGCTGGCCAGCCAGATCTGCTCATGCTCGATCTGGATCGGCTGCGGGGCGGACTTGCCGCCATAGACGATGGCAGGAAGCTGGGCCGCACGACGCAGGCGGCGGCTCGCACCCTTCCCCTCGACGTTGCGGCTGGAAGCCTTGATGACGTGTTGTGACATGGTTTGACTCACTCTCGTTGCAATGAAACCGCCTCGCGGCGGCGATGACACTCACCCGCGACCAGGTGAGTGGGGTGCGATGCCGGCAGGCCGGCACCGCGGGTTCACGAAGCCTCAATCAACGTACAGGGAACTGACAGACTCTCCGAACGCCATGCGGCGGATGGTTTCGGCCAGCAATTCGGCCACGCTGAGCTGGCGGATCTTGCCGCAGGCCAGCGCCGCGGCCGACAGCCGGATGGTGTCGGTGACGACCAGTTCGTCGAGCGAGGACTTTCCCAGGTTGTCCAGCGCCGCACCCGACAGCACCGGGTGCACGCAGTAGGCCACCACCTTGCGCGCGCCGCGCTCCTTGAGCGCATTGGCGGCGGCGCACAGGGTGCCGGCGGTGTCGACGATATCGTCGACCAGAACGCAGGTCTTGCCCTCGACGTCGCCGATGATGTTCATCACCGTCGCCACGTTGGCCTTCGGGCGGCGCTTGTCGATGATCGCCAGTTCGGCGTCGTCGAGGCGCTTGGCGATCGCCCGCGCGCGCACCACGCCGCCGACGTCGGGCGAGACCACGATCACGCCGTCGGTGCCGTGCACGCGCCAGATGTCGGCCAGCAGCAGCGGCGAGGCGTAGACGTTGTCGACCGGGATGTCGAAGAAGCCCTGGATCTGGTCGGCGTGCAGATCGACCGTCAGCACCCGGTCGGTATCGACCGCGCTGAACATCTTGGCCGCCACCTTGGCGGTGATCGGCACCCGCGAGGAACGCGGGCGGCGATCCTGGCGGGCGTAGCCGAAATACGGCACCACCGCCGTCACGCTGGCCGCCGAGGCGCGCTTGAGCGCGTCGATCAGCACCAGCAGTTCCATGAAATTCTCGGCGGTCGGCGCGCTGGTCGGCTGGATGACGTACACCTCCTGCCGGCGCACGCTTTCCTCGATTTCGACCTGTACCTCGCCGTCGGAGAAACGGCTGATCAGGGCCTTGCCCGGGCGCACGCCCAGCTCGCGGCAGACCGCATCGGCCAGCGGCCGATTGGCGTTGCCCGAGAACACCAGCAGATTGGGGCTGTCTTGCATGGTAGCGGCCTGATTCAAACGGCGAAGGTCAGGGAAAAGCCAAACGGGATTGCGGCGTACTTGCTTGTCGTTGCACCCACGAAACGCTTGGCAGGGGCGGCAGGATTCGAACCTGCGCATGCCAGGATCAAAACCTGGTGCCTTAACCGCTTGGCGACGCCCCTGTGTCGTATCGCGCCACCGCATCCAGCAGCGGCGACCTGTCCGCGCCGCGCGCCAGCCAGACGGTCGTGCCCGAGGAGAGCAGGCCCGCCGGCAGCGCCGCCAGCGCCCGTTGCGCGGAGTGCCGCTCGGCAAACTCCACGAAACAGCCGCTGCCCGAACCCGTCAAACGCGGGCGGCCGATGCTCGAGAGCGCCGCGAACAGGGCCTCGACGGCCGGTTCGCGACGACGCAGCACCGGCTCGAACGCATTGCCGAGCGCGGTTCCGGAAAGGAAGCCCGCTATTGTCGCGGGCGGCGCATCGCGCGTCAAATCAGCGGCCTGGAACAATTCGGCGGTTCCGGCATGCACGCCGGGGCTGGCAAGCAGGTACCAGGCCGGCGGCAGTTCCAGCGGCTGCAGCCGTTCGCCAATGCCCTCGGCCCAGGCGTTGAAGCCGCGCACGAACACCGGCACGTCGGCCCCCAGGGTTTGCCCCAACGCGGCGAGCTGATCCTCGCCCAGCCCCAACCGCCAGAGCCGATTGAGCGCGACCAGAACCGTGGCCGCATTCGACGAGCCGCCGCCGAAGCCGCCGCCCATCGGAATGCGCTTTTCGATGCCGATATCGACACCAGACCGCACGTTGAACGACGTTTGCAGCATTTTTGCCGCACGTACCGTCAAATCCCCGGCCTCGTCGATGCCCTCGATCAAGCCACCGAGGCGGCCGATCCGGCCATCCTCCCGCAGGCGCAGAAACACGGAATCGCCCCAGTCGAGCAGCCGGAACACGGTCTGGAGTTCGTGGTAGCCGTCCGCGCGCCGGCCGGTGATGTGCAGGAACAGGTTGAGCTTGGCCGGCGCCGGCCAGGCGGTCCAGCCCTCGGCGGGAGGAAACGCGCTCATTCCGCCGTCCAGCGATCCACCGCCAGCCGCACGCGGTCGTCGCCGCGGCTGGCGAACACCCGCGACGGCATGGGCTGCCCGCTGGCGGGATCGGGCTGCCAGCCCTCGAAATCGATCGTCCAGCCGCCCTGGAGAATGCGTCGTGGCAAACCATCGCCGCCGAATTCGGTCTGCGCGCTGCCGAACGCCTCCGGCGCCGCCGCCACCGCCCGCAGCCAACAGCCCAGCGCCGCGATCGGCACGTCCCAGCCGGTGCTTGCGCGCACCAGCCCGGCCGCATCCGCACCGCGCAGCGGTTCGCCGGAGGCGCCCTGCAGCCGCGCGCCGTCGGCGTCCACGTCCAGCGTCCAGCTCTGGCGGGTGACCGGCGCCGACAGTTCCAGATGCAGCGTCCCGCCGCCCTGCGACCAGACGATCCGGCCGCTGCCGCCATCGCGCCCGTTGGACAGCGCCACCCGCCCGCTCAGGCCCCAGCGCGGGATGCCGCAGCGGCCGTCCGCCAATCCGAGCGCGGCCGCGCGCGCCTGCTGCGCCACCACCGGATCGCCCGCAGGCGCACGCACGCCCGACGGCGGCGGCAGGGTGCTGCAGCCGGTCATCAGGATCGCGGCGAACGCCAGCGCGCCCGCCGGTCTCACGCGCCGGTCTCCTGCAGCGCGCGCTGCAGCGAACGGTTGTCGGCGTCGAGCTTGCGGGCTTCGTCGAAATACTTGCGCGCCTCGTCCTTCTGGCCCAGCACCCACAGCACCTGTCCCAGATGGCTGGCGATGTCCGGATCCTTCTGCAGCGCGTAGGCGCGGCGCAGGTAGTCCAGCGCCTCGGTTGTGCGGCCCAGCTTGAACAGCACCCAGCCGTAGCTGTCGGTGATCGCCGCGTTGCCGGGGTCGGCCACCCGCGCGCGGTCGATCAGCTCCAGCGCCTCGCGGTAGCGAGTGGTGCGGTCGGCCAGGGTGTAGCCCAGCGCGTTGAGGGTGGCGACGTTGTCCGGTTCGATCACGAGGATGCGGCGGAAATCGGCCTCGGCCCTGGCGATGTCGTCCTGGCGCTCCCACATGATGGCGCGGGCGTAGAGCAGGTCGAGATTGTCCGGAAATGCGGCCAGCGCCCGCGCGAAGGCATCGCGCTCGCCGGCCACGTCCTTGTCCTTGCTGCGCAGTTCGGCTTCCAGCTGGTAGCCGCTGCGGCGGGCGTCCTCGTCCAGCGCAGCGTCCGCTTCGATCGCGTGCAGGGCCGCATAGGCCGCCTTGCCGTCGCCCTTCGCGTGCAGGACGCTGGCGCGGCGCAGCCGGACCTGGGGCTGCAGGCGCTCGCCCGGCACGCTGGCGTACCAGGACAGCGCCTCGTCATAGCGCTTGAGCAGTTCGGCGATCTGGCCCAGCAGGAGCCGCCGCAGCGGATTGGGATTGGTCGCGTCGCGCTTGAGCTCGTCGTACAGCGCGCCCAGCGCCTCCGTGTCGTGGGCCTTGTCGAGCAGGATCGCGCGCTGCGCATAGCTGGATTCGTCCTGATCGCCAGCGGCCAGCACCGCCGCCGCCCTGGCCGGATCGCCCAATGCATCGTATTCGCCGGCCAGCGACCAGCGCAGGTTCGCCGGCAGCCGCGCCGACGCCTCCAGCGGCGCCAGCGCCGCGCGCGCCTCGTCCAGCTTCCCGGACTGGCGCAGCAGCTGCGCCCGCAGCAGGGCCACCCGGGAATCGTCGGGGAAACGCGCCACCACCTGCGCAACGATCCGATCGACCAGCGGCTGCTGGTCCAGCCGTTCCGCCAGCCCGCCGTAGCCAAGCCAGGCGTTCAGCGCGTTGGGCAGCACGTTGCCGTCGATGGCTTCGCCCAGCAGCTTGACCACCAGCCCGGGCTGCTTGCCCACCGCGCCCGCCAGCGCCGCCAGCGCCATCTGCCAGTCGCCGCCGGCATACAGCGCGGCCAGTTCATTGCGTGCAGCCGCCTGCCGGCCCGCGCGCAGCGCCAGACTGGCCGCCAGCATGTGCTGGTCGCGGCTGGACTGCGGCGCCAGCGCATGCCAGGTGTCCCAGGCCTGCCGCGCCAGTGCGTCCTGATCCGCAAGCAGGGCGATCCGGGTCGCACGTTCCGCCAGCACCGGATCCTGTGCGGCGCGCGCGGCATCGAGGTAATGCCGCGCCGCTTCGGGAAGTTGCCCGCCCTGCAGCGCGAACTCGCCGGCCATGGCGGCTTCCATCGGATCCACGCCGGCCGCTGCGGCGGGCCGGGCCAACCCCGCGTCCTGCGCGCAGGCCGACAGCAGCGCCAGCGCCATCGCCAGCAGGACGAACCGCAGGAGCGGGCGCAGGCCGAAGCGCGACGGGATAGGCATGGGTTCGACGGTACAATGCGCGGTTGGACTGTCAGCTTAACCCACGCCTCCGCACGGATCCGCGCAACACCCGCGAACGGCACGCCCACCGAGCCATGAGCCTGTACCTTCTCGGCATCAACCACCAGACCGCGCCGGTCGCCCTGCGCGAGAAGGTGGCGTTCGCGCCGGAAACGCTGGAGCCGGCGCTGGCGTCGCTGCGCGCCCTGCCGGACGTGAGCGAGGTGGTGCTGCTGTCCACCTGCAACCGCACCGAGGTGTACGCGCAGGCCAACGGCAGCGACGCGGCACTGGTCGACTGGCTGTCCACGCATCCCGGCAATGCCGCCGACGCCCCGCCCGGCCCGGAACTGCGCAATTACCTGTACCGCCACCGCGACGCCGACGCCGTGCGGCACCTGTTCCGGGTCGCCAGCGGGCTGGATTCGCTGGTGCTGGGCGAACCGCAGATCCTGGGCCAGGTCAAGCAGGCCTGGGCCAGCGCGCGCGCCGCCGGCGCGCTGGGCGGATCGCTCGACCGCCTGTTCCAGCAGGCCTTCGCCACCGCCAAGCACGCCCGCACCGACACCCGGATCGGCGCCCATCCGGTGTCGGTGGCGTCCACCGCCGTCCATCTGGCCCAGCGCAATTTCGCGCGGATGGACGAATCCACGGTGCTGCTGATCGGCGCCGGCGAAACCATCGAACTGGCCGCGCGCCACCTCACCGAAGCGCGCACCCGGCGGCTGCTGGTCGCCAATCGCACCCTCGCCCACGCGCAGGATCTGGCCAGTCGCCACGGCGGCTTCGCACTGCCGCTGGAGGAGCTGGAACGGCACCTCGCCGAGGCCGACGTGGTGATCTCCGCCACCGCCAGCCGCACGCCCGTCCTGCAGCGCGGCCTGGTCGAACGCGCCCTGCAGGCGCGCCGCCACCGCCCGATGCTGCTGCTCGACCTGGCCGTCCCGCGCGACATCGACAGCGACGTCGGCGCCCTGCGCGACGTGTTCCTCTACACCGTCGACGACCTCGAACACGTCATCGAGGACAACCGCCGCAGCCGCCGCGAGGCCGCCGAACAGGCCGAGGTCATCATCGACCTGCACGCCGCGCGCTTCATCGAACAGTTCCAGGCCAGCAGCCGCAGGCAGCCGCTGCTGCAGCTGCGCGCCCACGGCGAAGCCGCCCGCGCCGAAGCGCTGGCCAAGGTCCGGCGCCAGCTGGCCGCGGGCCTGCCGGCCGAACAGGCGCTGGAACTGCTGGCGCACACCCTCACCAACCGGCTGCTGCACGCGCCCACCGTCGCGCTGCGCGAGGCCGCCCTGCAGGGCGACGCCGAACTGGCGCGGGCGGCGGAAAAGCTGTTCCCGGAACCGGCGCCGCCCGAAGCGTCCGACGACCCGCCGCCCCATGCTTGATTCCCTGCGCCGCAAGCTCGAGGCGCTGCGCGAGCGGCGCGAGGAACTCGAACGCCTGCTCGCCGAACCCGGTCTGGGCGACAGCCCCGACCGCCTGCGCGACCTCTCCCGCGAATTCTCCGCACTGCAGCCGCTGGCCGACGCGCTGGCCGCCGAAGCGAAAGCGCGCGCCGACCTCGCCTCCGCCGAGGCGATGCGCGACGACCCGGAGCTGCGCGAACTGGCCGAGGAAGACATCGACGCGGCGCAGCGGCGGCTGCAATCGCTGGAAACCGAATTGCTGGCGCAGCTGGTGCCCAGGGACGCCCGCGACGACGGCGGGCTGTACCTGGAAATCCGCGCCGGCACCGGCGGCGACGAGGCGGCGCTGTTCGCCGGCGACCTGTTCCGGATGTATTCCCGCTACGCCGAACGCAACGGCTGGCGGATCGAAGTCGAATCCGCCAACCCCGGCGAGCACGGCGGCTACAAGGAAATCGTGGCCCGGATCGAAGGCCGCGGCGCCTATGCCCACCTGAAGTACGAATCCGGCACCCACCGCGTCCAGCGCGTGCCGGCCACCGAATCGCAGGGCCGCATCCACACCTCGGCCGCCACCGTCGCCGTGTTCGCGCTGGAAACCGAAACGGGTGACATCGCCATATCGCCGGCCGACCTGAGGATCGACACCTACCGCTCGTCCGGCGCCGGCGGCCAGCACGTCAACAAGACCGAATCGGCGATCCGCATCACCCACCTGCCCACCGGGCTGGTGGTGGAATCGCAGACCGAGCGCAGCCAGCACGCCAACCGTGAAACCGCGATGAAGCGCCTGCACGCGATGCTGGCAGAAGCCGAGCTCGAACGCCGCACCCGGGCCACCGCCGCCGACCGCAAACTGCAGGTCGGCAGCGGCGACCGCAGCCAGCGCATTCGCACCTACAACTACCCGCAGGGCCGCATCACCGACCACCGCGTCGAGGGCCTGACCCTGTACGACCTGCAAGGCGTGCTCGAAGGCGACCTCGGCCCGCTGGTCGCCCGCCTGCAGCAGGAACAGCAGGCCGACGCCCTGGCGCAGCTGGCGCGGGAAGGGTGAAGACCGACTGTCGCGCGCAGGGCGCGCTCCCACGACTCGCCCCCCCTGTTGGAGCGGCCCATGGCCGCGACGGGCATCAACTCGTATTGACATTGTAAATACTAGACAGTACCTTGCTACACATTGCCGTGATCGGTCACGACACCGCAGGGCGCTTGCTGTTCGTGGTTCACATCGCTTTCGAGGGCGAAACCATCCGCCTCATCTCGGCCCGCAAGGCCAAACCGCAGGAGCGCCGCGACCATGATTCCTGACAAACTGAAGACCCGACTCAAGAAAGACCGGGAAATGACCACCATCACGCTGCGGATTCCCGTTGACGTGGTGGATTCGCTCAAGACGATTGCACCGCTCAAGGGCATGAGCGGATATCAGGCATTGCTCAAGGCATACGTTGGTGAAGGCCTGCGCCGGGATGAGGCCGCGCATGTGTTCGGCCCGGCAGCGCGTCTGGCCGAGGCGCTGCGCAAGCGCGGCGTGCCTGCCGAGGTGATCGAGGCGGCCGTGCTGGAGGCGGCTGCATAGGCGGTGGGCGACCTGATCCGACCTGTGGAAGCAGCCCCTGGCCGCGACAACACCTCCTGTCGCGCGCAGAGCGCGCTCCTGCGGGCAGGCTGCGTCAAATGCCGCAAAACGTCACAAACTGACGCAAACTCGCAGACCTTTCCCGGGCGGTCCTGCACCAAACCGTGACGCAAGATTCAATTTCGCCACAAGCCCATGCCTGTCCGCCATTGGCACGATTTCTGCGTTATTGTATCGGCACGCGCCACGATGCCCGTGCTGGGACCGGTACCAGAGGCACCACCGGCGCGTGAACCACCCAACCAACCCTAGGGGATCCACCTATGAACAAGCAGCAAGGCTTCACCCTGATCGAACTGATGATCGTGGTCGCGATCATCGGCATTCTGGCCGCCATCGCACTGCCGGCCTACCGTGACTACATGCAGCGTTCGGCCAACTCGGCCTGCGAAGCGGAAGCCAAGGCCTACGTCAACACCGCCGTGGCCGACGCCGCCGACAACCGCGCTCCGACCGCCCCGCAGAACATCGCCTGCTCTGCCGGCCCGACGATGACCACGGGCAACTACACTAGCGGCGCCACCCTGACCTTCACCCCGCGGACCCGCGGCACCCCCGGCCTGGTCAAGAACACGACCTGCAACGCCGGTTCCGGCACCTGCAGCCTGCAGCCGTAATTTCCATTCGCAACAGGCTTCAAGCGAAAGGCGCCGCAAGGCGCCTTTCGTGTTTCTGCATGCCGGCACCCGCCCACACCTTGCCCTTTCCAGAGATTGACCAAGCGAATAGCCACGGCGATCCGACCCAATGAAATCACCCGCTACACTTGGGATTCTTAACCAACACACCGATGAACCCCTTGCCAGTCCGCAGTTCCGCCGCACGCGTATTCCTGATGGCCAGCCTGTGCCTCGCCCTGCTGGCCGGCGCGCTGTTCCTGCCGGGATTGCCGGGAGCCCTCGTGTTCGACGACATCCCCAATCTCGTCAACAACGCCAGCATCCACCTGTCCAGCCCAACCCCGGGCCGGCTGTACGCGATTCTCGCCACCCCGCAGCCCTCGGGCAGCATGCGCGGACTGCCCACGCTGACGTTTGCGCTGGACTACTGGCGCGCCGGCGGGATGGCCGACCCCTCCACCTTCAAGACCACCAACATCGTCATCCACGCGCTGACCGCCTTCGCGCTGGCATGGCTGTATCGAAGCCTGCTGCTGGCGGCGCGGATCCCGGCGCGGCGAGCCGCGTGGATCGCTCCCCTGCTGGCGCTGGCCTGGGCCGCGCACCCTCTGCAGGTGTCCGCCGTGCTGTACGCAGTGCAGCGCCTGCAGACCCTGGGAACGCTGTTCCTTGTCCTGGCGCTGCTGGCCTATCTGCGGGCACGGCGGGCCCAGATCGATGGGCGCCCGGCACGCGGCAGTTTCCTGCTGATGGCGCTGCTGTGGGCGCTGGCACTCAACTGCAAGGAAGACAGCGCGCTGTTGCCGGCCTATGCGCTGGCACTGGAATTGACCGTGCTGCGGTTTGCCGCCGCCGACCCGCGCACCGGCTTCCGCCTGCGGCGCGCCTGGCTGGCGGCAGCCCTGCTCGGCGCCGGATTGTACGTCCTGTGGGTCGTCCCGCACTTCTGGAGCACCGCGCCCTATCCCGGCCGCGACTTCAATTCCGCCGAACGACTGCTGACGCAGGCGCGGGTGCTGTGCCTGTACCTGTGGGAAATCGTGCTGCCGTTGCCGGGCCACATGCCGTTCTATTACGACTGGATCGTTCCGTCCCGGGGCCTGCTGCACCCGTGGACCACACTGCCGGCCATCGCGCTGATCGGCGGCCTGCTGGCCCTTGCCTGGCGGCTGCGCCACAGGATGCCGCTGTTCGCCCTGGGCGTCTTCCTGTTTTTCTCGGCCCACTTCGTCACCAGCAACGTGATCGGACTGGAACTGGCCTACGAGCACCGCAACCACTTTGCATTGATCGGCGCGGTGCTGGCGGTCTATGACGCGCTGGCCTGGGCGGGGCATCGCCTGAAAGTTTCCCCGCGCGCGCAAGCCGCAATGGGCGTGGCACTGCTGCTCGGGCTGAGTGGGGCCACCCTGTCGCGCGCCGACGATTGGCGCGGAGCGGTGCCGCTGGCACGCGCCGCCACGCAGGCGGCCCCAAGCTCGCCGCGCGCGTGGATCGACCTGTGCGTGGGCACCCTGAAAGCGGGCGGCGGCATCGAGGCCGCGCACAACCCCCTGATCGATGAAGCCATCACCGCCTGTGCGAGCGGTGCCGATGCCGATCCGGACTCACTCAACAATCTGGCGGTGCTGCTGGCGCTGAAATCCGCCCGCGGCGACATCAGCACGAAGGACTGGCAGCGATTCCAACACAGGCTTGGCACCGCACCGATGACCTGGGACAACGCCCGCGCACCCTTCGTCCTGAGCTACTACGCAGGGATGGGGGTTGCCATGGACAAGCGACAGATCCGCCAGTCGCTGGATTTGTTGCTGCAAAGAGCTGGAGCCAGTCAAGAGCGATTGATCCAGGCTGGATATGCCGTGCTGGACGAGCTGAAACAGCCCGAAGAAGCCATGCCGTACTTCGTCCGCGCCATCGAAGCCACGCCACCCGACGACCCTCTCGCCCTGGATCTGGCCGCGGAACTGCAGGCGAACGGTTATGGAACGACCGCCGCGCGCCTGCGCGCGCTGGCGCGCGGGCGTCGCAATCTGGTGCCGGACCCATCCAGACGGGAACCGCAACCATAGCTCGCCGCTCTGGCGCATTGACTCTGATGCCAAGCCCTCAATCTGAACCGACGACTCTCCACTGATTCCACTGTTTTGCAACCTCGGCACGGCAAGAGCCTGATCGAAGTCATCTTTTTTGGCACGTTCTTTGCTTCTTCATTTTAATGGGAAGCAATGGAGGGGGGGCGCGAACCCAAATGAGACGGCACAACACAGGCTTCACCCTGATCGAGCTGATGATCGTCGGGGCAATCATCGGCATTCTGGCCTCGATTGCACTGCCGGCCTATCGCGACTACATGCAGCGATCTTCCAATGCAGCCTGCCTGCAGGAGGCGAGTGCGTTCATGCACACAGCCTCGGCCGACATTTCGAACAACCGCAACAGCAGCACCTTCGTTCCCAGCGCTTGCGTCAGCGGCACACCAGCACAACTGACCACGACCGACTGGAACGTTGGAACCGTGGTGATTTTCGTTCCCACAACCCGCGGCAATCCGATCGTCCTGAAGAATGCCAGTTGCAACGCAGGCAATGCCACTTGTGCTTTGGCGCCGTAAAGCCGTCGCCTGAGCCCGCTCCATTGCAGCTACTCGGCATTGCTTCCCGCCACACAAAGCCATTGCGTGACTGGCGCGGCCCCTGCGCCGGTCGATTCAGGTAGCATGACCGCTGGCCTGCACCGGGCTGCGCGATGCAGCCTCCCGTCCCCCGCGTGAACGCTCCGCTCCGAAGGTTCTTTTCCGTCCTGCTGATCGGCTGCGCCTGCGCCCTGCTGATCGCGCTGTGCTTCCGGCCCGGCCTGAGCGGCGGCTTCCTCCTCGACGATGGAGACAACATCCAAGAAAACGCCGCGATCCACGTCGAGCGCCTGGACGCCTCCGCCCTTAAGCAGGCGGCCTACAGCTTCGTCGCACGCGGCGGCTTGCGCATCCTCCCCGAGTTGAGCTTCGCCCTCGATTACTACGCCTGGGGGCTGGATCCGTTCGCGTTCAAGGCCACCAACCTGGCCATCCACGTGCTGACGGCGCTGGCGCTGGCGGGCCTGTTCCGCAGCCTGCTCGGCGCCGCCGGATGGCCGGCGCGCAAGGCGGGTCTCGCCGCAGCGGGCATGGCGCTGGCCTGGGCGCTGCATCCGCTGCAGGTCTCGACCGTCCTGTACGTGGTGCAGCGGATGCAGACGCTGTGCACGCTGTTCCTGGTGCTGACGCTGTGGTCCTGGGTGCGGATGCGGCTGGCGCTGATCGACGGCCGGCCGGCCCGAACGCCGGCAATGCTGGCCCTGCTGTGCTGGCTGCTGGCGCTGGCCTCCAAGGAAGACGCGGCCCTGTTCCCGCTGTACGCGCTCCTGCTGGAAGGGACGCTGCTGCGCTTTGGCGCCCGCAACCCGCGGACGCAAAGGCTGCTGCGGCGGGGATGCCAGGGGTTCTTCCTCGCCGGCGTGCTGCTGTACCTGCTCTGGGTCGTTCCGCATTACTGGCGTTGGGACGCCTATCCCGGGCGGGACTTCTCCACCCCGGAACGGCTGTTGACCGAGGGCCGGGTGCTGGTCATGTATCTCGGCCAGATCCTGTGGCCGGTTCCGGGCCGGATGCCCTTTTTTTACGACAATTTCGAGGTTTCCCGCGGCCTGCTGCAGCCGTGGTCCACGCTGCCGTCGCTGCTTCTGGTTGCCGCATCGCTGGCGCTCGCCTGGCGGTTGCGAGCGCGGCGTCCGCTGTTCGCCTTCGGGGTCCTGCTCTTCTTCGGTGGTCATTTCATGACCAGCAACTTGATCGGCCTGGAACTGGTTTTCGAGCATCGCAACCAGCTGCCGCTGGCCGGGATCGTGCTGGCCGCGGCGGACCTGGCCGACGCGTCGGCCCGACGCCTGCGCCTGCGGAAGACCACGGTCTGCGCGGCGGTCGCGCTGGTGCTCGTCGGGCTTGGCGCCGGTACCTTTGCCCGCGCTTCGGTGTGGGGCAATCCGGCGTCGTTCGCCGAAACCGCGCCCCGGCTGGCGCCGCAATCCCCGCGCGCCTGGATGACGCTATGCCTGCACGATCACGGCTTGAGCAACGACGATCCCTCCAGCCCGTACTTCGGCAAGGCCATCGCCGCCTGCGAACGCGGCGGGGCGGTCGGCAAGGCGGCGGCGCCGCTGGCGCTGGTCGTACGGTTCAAGACGCGCAACGGCACGGTGACGGAGGCCGATTGGGACGCCTATCTGCAACGGATGGCCCGCGGCCCGATGTCCATCGAAGACCGCCGCTCCGCCTGGATCCTGCTGTCGCGCGCGCTCGCCGGCGAGCGCCTGGAGCCGGGCCGCGTCATCCAGGCCGTGAACATCGTCAGCTCCCGCGCCGGCTATACGCCGGACGAATTCATCATCATCGGCTATTTCGTCCTCGGCAACGCGGCTTATGCCGAAGATGCCTGCCAGTATTTCGAACAGGCGATCGGCAATCTTCCATCCGACGTCCGACGCATCACCGAACTTCCGCAGGACCTGCGAAGCCGAGGCCAGGCAGAGTGCGCCGACCGGCTCGTGCTGGTGCGCGACCACGCCGGCCCTGCAAGACCGGCCACCCCATGAAGCCATTCCGGCATTGCGCGCCCGCAAGGCAGCAACCATGATGTCGCCGGTCGACCCAAGGATCTCCATGCATGGCTGACCGATCACCGTCCGCGCGCCCCTGGCTGCTTGCCATCTTCGTGCTGTCGGGCTTTGCCGGACTGATCTACCAGTCGGTGTGGTCCCACTACCTCGGGCTGTTCCTCGGGCATGCCGCCTATGCCCAGGCCCTGGTGCTGGCGCTGTTCATGGGCGGCATGGCCGTCGGCTCGGCGTGGATCGCGCGCGTGGGCACGCGCTGGCGCAACCTGCTGCGCGGCTACGCCTGGGTCGAGCTGGCGATCGGGCTGTTCGGCCTGAGCTTCCACTGGGTCTTCACCCACGCCACCGCGCTGGGATACGACACGCTGATCCCGATGCTGGAGTCCGTCCAGGCCGTCTCCGTCCTGAAATGGGGGCTGGCGGCGCTGCTGATCCTGCCGCAAACCATCCTCCTGGGCATGACCTTCCCGCTGATGAGCGGCGGGCTGATCCGGCGCTTTCCCGGCCAGGACGGCGACGCGCTGGGCGGCCTGTATTTCACCAACAGCATCGGCGCGGCGATCGGGGCTCTGGCCAGCGTTTTCATCCTGATCCCCGCCGTGGGACTGCCGGGGACCACCGCAACGGCGGGCCTCCTCAACTTCGTGGTGGCGGGCCTTGCCCTGCGGCTTGCGCGGGCGCCGGAGCCCCTGCCTAATCCACCGACGTCACGACAGCCGGGCGACGGCATCGGCTCGCGCCTGCTGCTGGTCGTGCTGGCGGCAACGGCGCTTTCCGGCGCCGCGTCGTTCGTTTACGAGATCGCGTGGATCCGGATGCTGAGCCTGGTGGTCGGGAGCACCCAGCATGCTTTCGAGCTCATGCTGGCCTCGTTCATTGCGGGCATTGCGCTGGGCGGGCTCTGGGTTCGCAAGCGCGCCGACCGCTCGCCGATTCCGCTGCGCCTGGCCGGCTGGATGCAGCTGGCCATGGGGCTGGCGGCGCTGTCGTCGCTGGCGCTGTACGCCAATTCGTTCGAATGGGTCGGCTGGCTGCTGAAAGCCCTGACGCCCAGCGAAGGCGGCTACGCCCTGTTCAATCTCGGCACCGCGGCAGTCGCGATCGCGATCATGCTGCCTGCGGCTTTCTTTGCCGGCACCACCCTGCCCCTGTTCACCGTGGCGCTGCTGCGCGCCGGCTTTGGCGAGCGCTCCATCGGCCGGGTGTATGCGTGGAACACGCTGGGCTCGATCCTCGGCGTATTCGTCGCGATCCACCTTCTCATCCCCACGCTGGGCCTGAAACTGACCCTTGCCACGGGCGCCTTGGCGGACATGGCCATCGGCCTGGCGTTGTTGCGGCGCTGCGTCGATTCGCGCAGCCAGATGTTGCGGTTCGCCTTCGCGGGACTCACCGCAGCGCTGGCGCTGGGCCTGGCCATTACCCGGGTTCCCTTCGACCCGATGCGACTGGCGTCCGGCGTGTTCCGCCACGGCCAGGTGCAGCTCGATCCATCGGATCGGGTGGTGTTCTACCGCGACGGCAAGACCGCCAGCGTTTCGGTCATCGCCGCGCCCGACGGTCAGGCCGCGATCGCCACCAACGGCAAGGTGGACGCGGGTCTCGCCCTGGCACCGAACGCGCGACCGGTCAGCGACGAGCTGACGATGCGGCTGGCCGCCGCACTGCCGCTGGCCCTGCATCCGGCGCCGCGCGACATCGGCATCATCGGTTTTGGTTCGGGCATGACGACCCATACGGCCCTGGGCGACCCGCGCGTACGCCGCGTGGAGACCGTGGAAATCGAACCGGCCATGGTGCAGGGCGCGATGATCTTCGCCCCGCAGGTGGGCCGCGCCTACACCGATCCACGCTCGCGGATCGTGATCGACGACGCCAAGTCGTGGTTCGCCGGCCGCCGGAACAAGTACGACGTCATCATTTCCGAACCGTCCAACCCGTGGGTCAGTGGCGTGGCCTCGCTGTTCTCCAGGGAGTTCTACCGCTTCATTCCGCACCAGCTCCAGCCCGATGGCCTGTTCGTGCAATGGATCCAGCTCTACGAGATCGATGACCGCCTCGTCAGCTCGATCCTGAGCGCGCTCACGCCCGAATTCGGCGACTATGCCGCGTGGCTGAGCAACGACGTCGACCTGATCATCGTCGCCACGCCGGCACGCCGGCTTCCGCCAGCGGATTACCGACGCATCCTCACCGGTGTCCTGGGCTCCGAGATGTCCCGGCTGGGGATCAACAGCCCCGAACAGCTGGCCTTCCACAAGGTCGCCGATGCGCGCCTGCTGCGCGCACTGGCACACCAATACGGCGGCCCGGCCAATTCCGACTACTACCCGCTGCTCAGCCTGAGGGCGCCGCGCGCGCGCTTCATGCACCGGGCGGCGGGCGGCTTCACGGGTCTGACGGTTCTCAACCAACCGATCCTGGAAATGCTGGGCCTCCGCCGCGCCCTTCCGGCCGCCCTGCCGCTGCCATTGAGCGACCTGTTCACCGCCGAACAGCGCACCGTCGAAGCACGCCAGAAGGCGGACTTCCTGCTCGATCCGGCAAGCGCGAGCACCCTGGCCCTGGACACGCGCGCCCGGCTCTCCCAGTTCCTGACCCTGGCGGAACGCTGTCCCGACGCCGGCGCCGGGATGCAGGGATTGCTCGAACGGCTGGACGAGATCGCCGGCGACACCCTGCCCTACCTGCCCGCGGATGCGCTCGCACGGCTCTGGAACCTGCCGGCGCTGGCGGCCTGCAGGCAGGCGAACACCGTCTTCGACAGCGCGCTCGCCGTGGTCGAGGGCACTTCCCACCGCGATGCCGACGCCATGCGCGCGACCGGACAGGCCTGGTTCGCCCTGCGGGAAGCGGACAAGCATCCGGAAGCCCGGGGCTTCGACGGCACCGCCCTGCTCGCGCTGCTCGCCGCCGACGCGGCGCAAGACCGCTGGAAGGACATCTGCGCCCGCTACAGTCGCCTGGGCACGCGGATCCCGCTGGACGAGAACGACGCACGGGCCCGCAACCTGCTGCTCTCCATGGCGGCAGGGCAACTACCGTCCAGCGAGGCGAATCGCTGCACCCAAGTCAATCATTGAACAACCGATCAGGCAATCCCGAAGGCAGGGCAAACTACGCAGCGCACAGCCGATCAGGCCCGTCCAACAAATGAACAGCAAGACCATGAAAACATGGCTGGTCACCGGCGGCGCCGGGTTCATCGGCGGAAATTTCGTGCTCGACACCATCAAGCAGGGTGTGCGCGTCATCAATCTGGATGCGCTCACCTATGCCGGCAACCTGGACACGCTGGCAGCCGTTGCAGGCAACCCCAACCACGTTTTCGTGCACGGCAGGATTGACGACCGCGTGCTTGTCGCGCGCCTGCTCGCCGAGCATCGGCCGCAGGCCGTGCTGAACTTCGCCGCCGAAAGCCATGTCGACCGTTCGATCGACGGCCCGGCTGCCTTCATCCAGACCAATGTCGTGGGTACGCTGGCGCTGCTGGAGGCGGCACGCGATTACTGGAAGGCGCTCGACCCCCCGGCAAAAGATGCATTCCGCTTCCTGCACGTCTCCACCGACGAGGTGTACGGAGCGCTGGGCGCAACCGGCAAATTCACCGAAACCAGCCCGTATGCGCCGAATTCGCCGTATTCCGCATCGAAGGCCGCCTCGGACCACCTGGTGCGCGCCTTTCACCACACCTACGGGTTGCCGGTGCTGACCACCCACTGCGGCAACAACTACGGCCCGTACCAGTTCCCGGAAAAGCTCATTCCACTGGCCATCGCCAAGGCGCTGGCAGGCGAGCCTGTACCCGTCTATGGTGACGGCAGGCAGGTGCGAGACTGGCTCCACGTCAGCGACCACTGCCAGGCAATCCGCACGGTGCTGGCCAAGGGGCGCGTCGGGGACACCTACAACATCGGCGGCAACGCGGAAAGGGAGAACATCGAAGTGGTGAAGGCCATCTGCGCCCTGCTGGACCAGCACCGCCCCCGCGCAGACGGGCGCCCGCGGGAGTCCCAGATCACCTTCGTCCAAGACCGCCCGGGCCACGACCGCCGCTATGCCATCGACGCCGGAAAACTGCGGCGTGAACTGGGCTGGTCGCCCGCCTACACGTTCGAACGCGGCATCGCCGAGACCGTGGACTGGTATCTGGCGCACCAGGACTGGGTGCAGCGCGTGCTGGACGGCAGCTACCGCCTGGATCGGATCGGAGCCAACGCATGAAGCGCAAGGGCATCATCCTTGCCGGCGGCTCCGGCACGCGGCTGTACCCGATCACCCAGGCCATCAGCAAGCAGCTGCTGCCGGTGTACGACAAGCCAATGATCTACTACCCGCTCAGCGTGCTGATGCTGGCGGGGATCCGTGAAGTGCTCATCATCAACACCCCCCACGAACAAGCCCTGTTCCAGCGCCTGCTGGGCGATGGTTCACAATGGGGGATGCGGATCGAATACGCGGTGCAGCCGAGTCCGGACGGGCTGGCGCAAGCGTTCCTGATTGGCCGGGAATTCCTTGCGGGCGACCCATGCTGCCTTGTTCTTGGAGACAACATCTTCTATGGGCAGGGACTGACCGATCTATTGAGAGCGACCAGCGCACGCGACACCGGCGCCACCATCTTCGGCTACTGGGTCAAGAACCCCGAACACTACGGCGTCGCCGAATTCGATTCCGAAGGAAAAGTAACCGGGATCGTGGAAAAACCGGAGTCGCCAAGATCAAACTATGCCGTGACCGGGCTATATTTCTTTGATCACAATGCCTGCGATTTCTCCGAAAGATTGGTTCCTTCGGAGCGCGGCGAACTCGAGGTCACCGATCTCATCCGATGCTATCTTGACGCAGGGACATTGCACTTCGAGAGGCTGGGACGTGGTTATGCCTGGCTGGACACGGGGACGCATGAGTCCCTGATCGAGGCATCGACATTCATCGAAACTATCCAGACAAGGCAGGGACTGAGGATTTGCTGCCCGGAGGAGATCGCCCTCAACAATGGATGGATCGATGCCAGGCAACTCCTCGAACTTGCTTCGGCACTCGGCAAGAATGATTACGGGCGCTACCTGATGGGCCTGTCACGGACAGGCTGATCCTCCATCCCCATTCCGCCAAATTCCGGCACGATCCAGGGACCTTCAACACGCGATGAACACGCCAGGCAGCGATGAAACCCCGTTCCTCGTTTTTGGCGCGCCTGCCATTGAAGAAGAGGAAATCGCCGAAGTCGTTGCCTGCCTGCGTTCGGGCTGGATCGGAACCGGACCACGGGTCACGCGGTTCGAAGCGGATTTCGCCGCATACAAGGGAGTTGGCGCAAGTCAGGTTGCGGCCGTGAACTCCTGTACGGCGGCACTGCACGTCAGCATGGTGGCGACAAACCTGGAACCCGGTGCTGAGGTCATCACCACGCCCCTTACGTTCTGCGCCACCGTGAACGCCATCGTCCACGCCGGCTTGACACCCGTGCTCGCAGACGTGGATCCACTGACGCAGTGCATACTGCCTGAGGCCATTGAGGCGGCCATCACGCCACGCACCCGAGCGATCCTGCCCGTGCATTTCGCCGGCAGGCCTTGCGAGATGGACGCCATCATGCAAATCGCCCGCAAACACGACTTGCGGGTAATCGAAGATTGTGCCCACGCCATCGAAACCGAATACCAAGGCCAGAAGGCGGGCACGTTCGGGGATTTCGGCTGCTTCAGTTTCTACTCTACCAAGAACGTCACCACGGGCGAAGGCGGCATGATCATCGGCCGCGATGAAACCCTTGTTGCACGTGCGCGCATGCTGGCGCTGCACGGCATGAGCAAGGATGCCTGGCACCGCTTCGGCGACAAGGGCTACAAGCACTATCAGGTGGTCGAATGCGGCTTCAAGTACAACATGATGGATCTGCAGGCGGCGATTGGCATACATCAACTTGCACGGGTAGAATCCAACTGGCAGCGTCGCGCCGCCATCTGGCAGCGCTACAACGCGGCATTTGCCGACCTGCCGGTTGACCTGCCGGCACCGTTCGAGCCGGATACCCGCCACGGCCACCACCTCTACACCCTGCACATCGACCAAGCCCGCTGCGGCATTTCCCGTGACGACTTCCTGGATGCCATGAACCAGCGCCGCATCGGCACCGGCGTGCACTATCTGTCCGTACCCGAGCACCGCCATTACCGCGAACGCTTCGGCTGGAACCCGAACGCCTGGCCGAACGCGATGCGCATCGGCCGGCAGACGGTGAGCCTGCCGCTGTCGGCGAAGCTGAGTGATGCGGATGTTGAGCGGGTGATTTCTGCGGTGAAATCCTGTTTAACCGACTAGTCGTGAAACGGCAGTATCTGCAGAGCAGTGAACGGAGCGCCGAATGACGGCTCGTCGATTCCTTTGGGATACCGGCAGTCTCGGCGCCTCAAATCTCGCCGGCAAGCTGTTATGGGCATTGTCGCTATCCATTGCCATGCGCGTACTTGGCCCGAATGAATACGGTCGACTGGTCGTCATTTGGTCGATCGCCGGTATCCTTGTTCCGCTGACCGACTTCGGACTTTCAGCATTATTGTTGCGAGACGGCGCTCGCCGCAGCGAGATGATTGCTCCACTCGCAATCGCTGCCACCGTTACACGCTTCGTGCTCGGGCTGATAATAATCATCCTGCTTGTCACGACCATGACACTTGGCGGTTTCGACAATGGGCCACCAACAACCATTGCATTGGCCGCTCTTGGTCCATTGGTCGACGCAGGATTCCTGACCGCAACTGCTCTGGCGCAAGTCAAACACAGGGTACGCGCGCTTGCAGTATGGCGCATTATCGGAATGGCCACGTTGCCTCTACTGCTACTATGCGCAGGCCAGACATTGGACACTGTTGGTATTGCAAGTAGTTGGGTGACTGCATCCGCTATCGGATTAGCGGGTTTTCTGGCAACACTGTACGCAAGCAGGTCGGACAAGGAAATTGCCAAAACAGCAAACTGGACTGTTGATGTGCGACAACTACTCCGCGCAGGGCTCCCATTTCTCCTTGTTGGTCTGGCATCAATCAGCTACGGCAAAGCGGAAGTGGCCATACTGGGAACGCTGACTGGATCAGAACAAGGCGGGCTATATCACGCCGCATATCAGGTGATTTTGCTTGTATTTTCAATTGGAGAAATCCTCTTTGCGGCATTGAATGCCAATCTTTTCCGTGCCAACGCAAACGCCAGTCTGCTCGCACAAAAATGGCCGACCATTGCCCGGATCCTATGTACAGTCGCCGTCGTCTTTGCGCCAATCCTGTGGATGCACTCCACCCCCTTGATGCAATTGATTGGAGGTCGCGATTTCCACAACGCGGGGCCGGTTTTGCGTGCGCTCGTGCCAATGATACTGGCTCTTCCAATCGCAGCCGCCCTGAATTTTCTCGTACTGCTGGACCGCCCGCTTTTGCGAGCATCGCTTGATGCTGTTTGTGTTGTTGCCACCGCCATTGCCACAGCACTCACGACTCCTTTCGCAATTGGCGCTGTTGGTGTGGCATGGATCGCAAGCGTCATTTATGCCGGAACTTGCTTCATTGCGCTATGGAAAGCTCATCGTCTTGGTCTGCGCATGCCGTGGGTATCCGATTTCGGGAAGGCCGCACTCGCTGGCCTTGCAGCAATTGGCCTTCTATGGATACCAGTGCATTGGCTATTGACATCCGCTGCCTATGCTTTGACCGTACTCACTTTGCTTTTCGTTTCCCGCTTTCTGGCTTTAGCCGATTTTGGAAAACTCATGTCAATAGCCGAAGGGAATCTTCATGACCGTTAACACGCATACAGCCGGCGTCGCTCAACTCTATGATGAGCTCGCCGCAAACGGGCCATTCGGCACCTTGGCTCCGTCCAACCGTGGTGGACGCAAAAGCCGATATGTGGCCGAAGTGTTCGATGCCGCCCTGCTGAAGGAACTCGAAGTAGCAACGCCGAATGACGTGCTACTCGACTATGGTTGCGGCACCGGCATATTTTCCATCCGTGCCGCACGGGTCGTTGGACAGGTTATCGGCCTGGATATATCGGAGAAAATGCTGGATTGGTGTCGGCGTCTGGCGGGCGAAGATTCCAGCATCAACTGGCTCCTGGGAGATGGCGAATCCATCGCCCTTGACGATGACACTGTGGACTGGGTGATCGCACGTGAATCACTCTGCTATGTCCAAACAGAAAAGCTTCCGACCATGATTACCGAAATTCACCGCGTGCTGCGCCCCGGCGGCCATTTTCTCTGGCTGGAACAGACTTCGGACGATCCGTCATTCCAGCGGCATCCCCAGGCACCCCTTCTGGAAAAGAGACCGGTTCAGGAGCTTATAGGAATCGCACGGACAGCCGGATTCACGTTGCAATCCGCACACTGCGTGCGCACACCCCGTTTCCCATGGATATTTCCCGTATGGTTCGGCCTGGTGCCGAAACAATGGATATCGACACTGGCACGCGCCGAAGTGAAATGGCAACGCCGCTTCGGAAAACTGCAGGGGCGACGCTGGCGCGATGTACTTCTGATGCTTCGCAAATCGGAAGGATCCTGATGCAGGAAAATGACTCATCACCAATTTTCCAATCTGAAGCATGGCTTGCGGCATGCGCACGCGCAACCCATGGGCGCGTGCGCTCCGTGCCAGGTATCGATGGACTTCGCCTGCTGGAGCGTCGTATTGGGCCGTTCAAGGTGGCCGGGGCCCCTCTGCCAAAATCGGCCACGCCGATGACTGCCGGACTTCATGGCAACCAAGATGAAGTTGCCATGCACTTGGCCGCACTTGCCTCCTGGTTTCCCACGAGTGGCCTCTCATTGCTGCAGGTGACATCGCCATGGCCACCACCCGACAATATTCAGGCCTCGCGTGTCGAACATCTTCGCAACATGGAGATAGATCTTACAGGCGATTGCTCAGAGATATGGTCCAGAGTCTCGACGCTACCACGAAGAATGATCCGCAAGGCAGTCAAGGCGGGGATTCGAGTGCACTGCGCTGATCTAGAAGGATCACAGCTGGCGATTCATCGCGAGATTTCAACGCAACTGTTTTCTGCGCAGGGAGAAGCTCCCATTGTGCGACCTACCCAATACGATGCAATCAGCACACCGCCGCTCAAAAACTGCAGTCGATTGTTCATCGCATCCAAGGACAGTCATATTCTCGGCGGTTTGATAACACTATTCGATGACGCTCAGGCCTGCTATTGGGACGTGGCAATACGCCCTGAGGCGCGTGCGATCGGCGTCGGTCACTTGCTGTTCTGGATATGGCTGCGCTGGTGTAAGCGAAACGGCATCAGCAAATTGGATCTCATGGGGCCTCCGGAAGGTGGGCGTGCAGGCGGGCGCACCGGCATCGGCAGATTCAAGGCATCCTTCGGCGCCATACCAGTGGACTATTACGTTATCTATTGGCATTCCGCAGCCGCTGGGCACGCTCTCAACTTGAGCCGCTGGCTCGCGGAACGAAGACGCTCCTCGAAATCGACCTCGTGATCCAGATGCAGGGTTAACAATCAAGCTGCCGCTATGGCAAGATCTCCGCGCACCATCCAGCCACGATCACTACAAGACCGCCTCCGTGGTGTGCCATCGGAAGAATCAACGGGATATGAGTCGATGTAATGCACGCTCCGCCCGCATTGCAACCGCGATCCCACGCGCACGCCACGGATTGAGTGCTACATCGCTGACCACCAACGGCTCGTCCACACCACCCCACGCATGCTTGTAGGCACTCAAGCTGGCTTGCCCGAGAGGGGTTGGCAGAAAGTCGAATGAGCGAAGACCTGCATCGTGGGCCTCACGCAGCATTGACAGAAACAACTGGTCGGACGGATACAGGCCACGTGCTTCCGGATCATGTGCTCCGTGCAAGTAGTAGCCGCGTGCCCCCCGGAACCCGACGCAAACGAACCCGCAGATTGCCCCTTCATGCTCGGCAACGATGGACGCATAGGGCGCGATCAGTTCGAAATAGCGTTCGGTATATCGTGCTGCACCGCCATGCCTTAGCACAGTGGCGAGATACAGCGCATGCAAACGACGCCCGTCACCACTGACTCCCTTTCGAATAGAAAGCTCAGATCGTCTCTCACGGTTGGCTGCTCGACGCGGCTTTTCCCGCTGCCGCTCATTCCATCCCTGAAAATCTCCTATGACAATCGTGCCCAATGGGTGTACGGCGCGCGTTCGCGAATCTTCGCATGCGCATGGGGACTGCAGGCGAAGCATGTCGGCACGAAGATCTTTTGCGGCATGGATCACCGCGTCCAGATCCCGATTGCAATCACTACTGCCGATCGCGAAATCAGGGTAGGCAATGCGAAACGGCCCTGCCCGGAAACAGGCAATCGAACCCCCTCCAGGCATATGCGATACGGTCGCACCAAGCCCTTCAACCAGAGCACGATTCCAATGACTGGAAGACAGGTCAAGCATGGCCACTGACATCAGTCAAGAGCATTGAAACCATACCTTGCAAGGAAAAACGCTCGGCCATCTCCCGCAAACGAGTGGATTCGACGCGGGTTGCCAATCCTGTGCGAATCGCGTCGGCATATTTGGCAGCATTTACTGACTGCGCCAACGTGCCGGTTCCTTGCGCGATCAGCGATGGTAGATCCCCCACCGGCATGGCAACCACCGGCCGCCCCAGCTTGATCGCATCCGAAAACACCACTGGGATGCTTTCGATCCGCGATGGGATCAGCACCCAGTCCGCGCGCACGATGGCCGCCTCGGCATCGGGCTTGGCAAGGTAGCCGCCCAGTTCGACAGGGCGACCTGCCGCCTGCAGGGAGGCCACGCGCTCCCGCACCAGCCCCTCCATGGGGCCGCCGCCCCGGATCTCGACCGCTTCGATGCGCTGCCAATCCGCATCGGTCAGCATGGCCAATGCCTCCAGCAGCAGGTCGATCCCCTTGTTGGGGTGCCAGCGACCGAGGAACAGCAGCCGATACGGCGGCTGGTTTCTGGGCGGAGGTGGATTGCGCAGGGTGATCTTGCGCGTGCTGGGCAGGAACGCCACCGGCCTGCCCGCGATCCGCCGCGTGTCTTCCGCAAGCTTCAAACCGTCCGAATAGCAGGCGTCGGCATCGCGCAGGACGCGCCGCAACACCGCGCGCACCAGCGGGATGCGACCCAGCGACCAGATATCGCTGCCCAGCGTCCACACCGCGTAGGGCAGCCCGCTGCGCTGCGCCGCGCGCCTTGCCCACAGCCCCGGTGGCAGCGCCCACAGGGCGAGAATCTGCTGGCTCGGCCCGGCAGCAACCGCCGCATCGACCGCACGCTGCCCGCCCCGCAGCACTTTCCAGATCCAGCGCAGGTCGGACGGCCGCCACGGCTTCAAGGTGGACAGCGGGCGCTCGGGGGCCACATAGCGATGGATGGCGATGCATTCCGACCGCCACTCCACGGCATCCGCCGGCCCCGGTGCCACCACCCGGACCGGCAGGTGCAGGGCAAGCTCATCCACCAGATCGGAAACAAACGAACCCGCCGCTTCGCTACCATCGCCAACGGCAGGGAACGAGGTCGAAATCAGGATCAACGCAGCCTTGGTCATGCGCGTTCCAGCTCCACGCAATGCCCCGCCGTCAGATGCGTCCAATCCGGCCAGAGACAGCCCAGCAGCCAAGCCGAAAGATTGATCGCCGGGATCGCCAGCGCCACGACCGGCAACCAGAGCCACCGGATGCGGGAATGGCCCGCAACGACGCCCCCCGCCAGAGCGAGGCAAAGCAGCAGCCCTGCGGTCCGCACCGCATGCAATGAACGCTGCAGCTTGACGACCCGCAGGCCGGCGCGTTTGGCATCGCGCGCAAGCCCGAACTCGGTATAGCGCTGGAAGTCGTAGGGTGCGTCATGCAGTGGATACAGGAAAGACATCGAAACCCAGGTTCTACCGCCAGGCTTCAATACCCGCGCGATCTCGCACAGAACCTGCTGCGGGTCCGGCACATGCTCGATGACTTCAAGGCAGGCCACCCCGTCAAACACCGCATCCGGAAACGGCAGCGCGGCGGCATCGGCAAACACCGATGGACGCGCGCCGTAGAGCACACCGCCGGTCTGCGGATAGTCCAGCGCGACATAGCGCACGTCGTCCGTCAGCCGCCCTTCCAGCCAGCGGTCGGCCGCACAGACATCAAGCAGCATTCCCCGCGCCTGTGCAAGACCTTGCGGCACTGCACGCGCACCCAGCAGCCACTGCGGGTGCAAGGGCGTGCGGCGCAACAGGGCCGCAATGCAACGGATATGGCGCCTCATTCGTCGCGCCGATAGGTCAGATTGGTGATCTGTTCCGACACCAGCCCGATCAGGAAAATAATCACCGCGGCGCTGAACAGCAGCGTGCTCATGTTGGTCAGCCTCCCTGCATGGACATATGTCCAGCCGTACCAACCAATCGCTGCAAGAAAGAACGCAACCGCGGCGGGCGCAAACAACTTCAACGGCGAATACAGCGTGGCGATCTTGAAGATGATCAGCAGGAAGCGGATTCCATCTTTCAGCGGTCGGATATGGCTGCTGGTGCCGACACGCCTGGCCACCGGAATCGGCACATAGGCAACCGGGTAGGCGCTGCGGAAAAACGCCATGGTGCTGGTGGTGGGGTAGGAAAACCCGTTCGGCAGCAGGTACAGGAATTCCTTGAACCTGTCGGCGCGGACGGCGCGGAAGCCGGAGGTCAGGTCTTCCACCTTGTGTCCGGTCATCCAACTGGCCAGCTTGTTGTAGAAGCCGTTGGCAATGCCACGGGCAAAGGTCGCCTGACCGCTGGCGTTGCGCGCACCGACGACCATGTCGTACCCCTCGTCGAGCTTGTCGAGCAACTGCTGGACATGCTCGGCGCCGTGCTGGCCGTCGGCATCCATGAAAACCAGCACCTGACCCGAGGCAGCGCGGGCGCCTCGCTTGATGGAGGCGCCGTTACCCATCGAATAAGGGTTGCGGAGCACCTGTACGCCATGTCCGGCAGCGATCTCGGCTGTCGCGTCGCCGGAGCCGTCATCCACGACGATGATCTGGGCTTCGGGAAAACGCTGCCGCAGTTCGGGCAAAATCCGCCGCAGGCCTTCCGCCTCGTTCTTTGCGGGGAGGACGATACTCAGCGACGTGGACGAGGTCATTCAGGGAAGGTAGCCCGAACTGGATGCGGTGTGAAGAGCGGTTTGCATGGCCAGGGCCTGATGCGCAGGAGTTCGCATCCCGCCGCGATTGCGCTAAAGTCGGCAACAAGCAAAGGAGCGCCTGAAACAATGGCTACAGCCACCCCCGCCGCCAATCTGATGGGAATCACCGGCATCGCCCGCCGGCTGGTGCTGGATGGTGCCCTCGACGAGGCCGCCGCGCGCAAGGCCATGGACGCGGCCACGGCCGAGAAACTCCCCTTGACCACCTACCTGACCGAGCACCGGCTGGTCTCATCCGCTGCCATCGCGGCCGCCAATTCGGTGGAGTTCGGAATGCCGCTGGTGGATGCGCTGGCGATCGACCCGGCGCAATCGGGCATGGCGCTGGTCAAGGAGGACCTGCTGCGCAAGCACAACGTGCTTCCGCTGTACAAGCGCGGCGGGCGCCTGTTCGTCGGCACCGCCGACCCGACCAACAACCACGCGCTGGAAGAACTGAAGTTCCACACCAACCTGACCGTCGAGCCTTTGCTGGTCGATGCCGACCAGATCAAGCGCTGCCTCGACCTGTGGCTGGAAGCGGCCGATGCGATGGCCGGCGATCTCGATGACGCGGAAGGGCTCGAAAACCTCGACGTCGGCAGCGGGGACGACGACCTCAGCAACGAATCGGGAGCGGACACCGGCAGCGACGACACCCCGATCGTCAAATTCGTCAACAAGGCGCTGGTGGATGCGATCAAGAAAGGCGCGTCCGACATCCACTTCGAGCCCTACGAAACCGATTATCGCGTTCGCTATCGCATCGACGGCATCCTGCGGGTCGCCAAGAAGGCCCCCGTCAAGCTGAACGCCCGTATCGCCGCGCGCCTGAAGGTGATGTCGCAGCTCGACATCGCCGAGAAGCGCATCCCGCAGGACGGTCGCATCAAGCTCAACCTCAGCAAGACCAAGCAGGTCGACTTCCGCGTCAGCACCCTGCCCACCCTGTTCGGCGAGAAGATCGTGCTGCGCATCCTCGACGGCAGTGCCGCCAAGATGGGCATCGAGAAGCTCGGCTACGAGCCCGACCAGCAGAAACTCTTTCTGGACGCCATCCACAAGCCCTACGGCATGGTGCTGGTCACCGGTCCGACCGGCTCCGGCAAGACCGTGAGCCTGTACACCGCGCTGGGCATCCTGAACGACGAGACCCGCAACATCAGCACGGTCGAGGATCCGGTGGAAATCCGCCTGCCCGGCGTCAACCAGGTGCAGCAGAACGCCAAGCGCGGCATGACCTTCGCCGCCGCCCTGCGCAGCTTCCTGCGCCAGGATCCGGACGTGATCATGGTGGGCGAAATCCGCGACCTGGAAACTGCGGAAATCGCCGTGAAGGCGGCCCAGACCGGCCACATGGTGCTGTCCACCCTGCACACCAACGATGCGCCGCAGACCATCGCGCGCATGATGAACATGGGCATCGCGCCCTACAACATCACCAGTTCGGTGAACCTGGTCATCGCCCAGCGCCTGGTGCGCCGCCTGCACGACGGCTGCAAGCGCGCGGTGCCGCTGCCGGAGAACGCGCTGCTGGCCGAGGGCTTCACCGCCGACGAGGTCCACGAAGGCTTCACCGTGTACGAAGCCGTGGGCTGCCCCGACTGTACGGGCGGCTACAAGGGCCGGGCCGGCATCTACCAGGTGATGCCGATGACCGACGAAATCCAGCAAATCATCCTCGCTGGTGGTAATGTCCAGCAATTGACCGAGGCGTCCCTGCGCAGCGGTGTCCGCGATTTGCGGCGCTCTGCGCTCGACAAGGTGAAACAGGGGATCACCAGCCTCATCGAGATCAATCGCGTCACCAAGGACTGAAGGGGAACGCCATGTCCGCAGCACGCAGAGCCGCCGTCGCCAAATCCAGGGGCCGGGCCGAAGCCCGCCAGACGAACCAGGCCCAGGAGTTCGTATGGGTCGGCCGCGACAAGCGCGGGAAGGAAATGAAGGGCGAACAGCTCTCCCGCAGCGCCAACCTCTTGCGCGCTGAGTTGCGCAAGCAGGGCATCACGCCGACTTCAGTCAAGGCCAAGCCCAAGCCCCTGTTCGGCGGCAGCGGCAAGAAGATCGCGGCGCGCGACATCGCGATCTTCAGCCGCCAGATCGCCACCATGATGAAATCCGGCGTGCCAATCGTGCAGGCGCTGGAAATCATCGCCCAGGGCAACAAGAACCCGAACATGAAGAAGATGGTCAACAGCCTTCGCAACGACATCGAAGGCGGCGCGTCCATTTACGAGGCCATGAGCCAGTTCCCGGTGCAATTCGACGACCTCTACCGCAACCTCGTGCGCGCCGGCGAAGCCTCCGGCGTGCTCGAAACCGTGCTGGAGACGATCGCCAACTACAAGGAAAACATCGAAAGCATCAAGGGCAAGGTCAAGAAGGCGCTTTTTTACCCGGCCGCGGTGATTGCGGTGGCGATCATCATCAGCGCGGTGCTGATGATCTTCGTGGTCCCGATGTTCAAGGAGGCCTTCTCGAGTTTCGGCGCCGACCTGCCCGCGTTCACCAATCTGGTGTTCGGCATCTCCGATTACGTGGTCAAGTATTTCTGGTTGATCGGCATCGTTCTTTTCGCGGCCGCTGCCGGTTTCATCTATGTCTACAAGCGCTCGGACAATCTGCGGCAGGCGGTTGACCGGACGATGCTGAAGATCCCCGTCATCGGCGAGCTCCTGCACAAATCCGCCATCGCGCGCTTTGCCCGCACCCTGGCCGTCACCTTCAAGGCCGGCGTGCCGCTGGTGGAAGCCCTCGACAGCGTGGCGGGCGCCACCGGCAGCCGCGTCTACGAAGTGGCCGTCCGCAAGATGCAGGAGGATGTCGCGGTCGGCTATCCCGTCAATGTGGCCATGAAGCAGGTCGGCCTGTTCCCGCACATGGTGGTGCAGATGACGGCGATCGGCGAGGAAGCCGGCGCGCTCGACACCATGCTGTTCAAGATCGCCGAGTTCTACGAGGAAGAGGTCAACAACACCGTGGACTCGCTGTCCAGCCTGATCGAACCGATGGTGATGGTGATCATCGGCGGCCTGGTGGGCTCGATCATCGTCGCGATGTACCTGCCGATCTTCAAGCTTGCCGCGACCGTGATGTAAGGGCGGAGCCGTTTCCTAAATGGCCTACCTCGACGCGCATCCCGGCCTCGGCTATCCCGCCGTGGCCGGGTTGGGTCTGCTGATCGGAAGTTTCCTCAACGTCGTCATCCTGCGTCTGCCGCCGCGGCTGGAATGGGGCTGGCGACGCGATGCGCGCGACATCCTCGAACAGACCGACCTCTACGAGCCGCCGCCGCCGGGGATCGTGGTCGAGCGCTCGCACTGCCCGCGCTGCAACCACCAGCTGGCCTGGTTCGAGAACATTCCGCTGCTGAGCTGGCTGGCCCTGCGCGGCAAGTGCCGTAGCTGCGGCAAGCCCATCTCGTTCCAATACCCGCTGGTCGAACTGATCACCGGCCTGCTGTTCCTGGCCTGCGCCTGGCGCTTCGGGTTCGGCTGGAAGTGCTTTGGTGCGCTGATCTTCACCAGCGTCCTGATCGCCCTGTCGGGCATCGACCTGCGCACCAAGCTGCTCCCGGACCAGCTGACCCTGCCCTTGATGTGGCTGGGGCTGGTGGCCGCCAGCGACAATCTCTACATGCCGGCCAAACCGGCGCTGCTGGGCGCGATGGCCGGCTACATGAGCCTGTGGTCGGTGTACTGGGTGTTCAAGCAGCTCACCGGCAAGGAAGGCATGGGTCACGGCGACTTCAAGCTGCTGGCCGCGATCGGCGCCTGGGCCGGGTTGGCGGGCATCCTGCCCACGATCCTGCTGTCGTCCTTCCTCGGCGCGGTGATCGGCTCGATCTGGCTGCTGGCCAAGGGCCGCGACAAGGCCACGCCGATTCCGTTTGGCCCGTATCTGGCGGTCGCCGGCTGGATCAGCTTCATGTGGGGCCCGAATCTGGTGGGATGGTATTTGCGGGTGTCGGGAATGGCCTGAAGCCGCTCCGCCCGGCAGCAAAGGGTTCGACTGCATCCATCCCGCGTGACACACAAAAAAACGGCGACCTTGCGGTCGCCGTTTTCATGACTCGATGCCCTCCGACGATCACTCGCCAGTCGGGCTCTCGTGTCCGGCTTGCCCGGCGGTATCCTCGCCCCCGGCCGAAGCCGCGTTCGGCGCCGCCTCTGCCGCAGGCGCCTCGTCCATCGCAACATCGGTGGCATCGACGTTCGCGGCTTCCGCCTGATCCGCCGGCGCCACGGCAGCGACCGGCGCACCGGCCGCCGGGGCTTCGATCGCCATCGGCTCGGTCGTCGCCGTGGTGTTGGCGACGTTGACCGGCAGCAGCGGCACGATCAGCAGTGCCACGATGTTGATGATCTTGATCAGCGGGTTCACGGCGGGGCCGGCGGTGTCCTTGTAGGGGTCGCCCACGGTGTCGCCGGTGACGGCGGCTTTGTGCGCCTCGCTGCCCTTGCCGCCGAAGTTGCCGTCCTCGATGTACTTCTTGGCGTTGTCCCAGGCGCCGCCGCCGGTAGTCATCGAAATGGCCACGAAGATGCCCGTCACAATGGTGCCGATCAGCAAGCCGCCCAGCGCCTGCGGGCCCAGCGCCAGACCGACGATCACCGGCACCGCGACCGGCAACAGCGACGGCACGATCATTTCCTTGATCGCCGACCTGGTCAGCATGTCCACCGCCTTGTCGTACTGCGGCTTGCCGGTGCCGTCCATGATGCCCTTGATCTCGCGGAACTGGCGGCGCACTTCCTCCACCACCGCGCCGGCCGCGCGGCCCACGGCTTCCATCGCCATCGCGCCGAACAGGTACGGGATCAGGCCGCCGATCAGCAGGCCGATGATGACCATGTGGTTGGACAGGTCGAAGGTGAACTGCACGTCCGGATGCGCGGTCTGCAGGTTGTGCGTGTAGTCGGCGAACAGGACGAGCGCGGCCAGCGCCGCCGAGCCGATGGCATAGCCCTTGGTGACGGCCTTGGTGGTATTGCCCACGGCGTCCAGAGGGTCCGTCACGTTGCGCACGTCGGCCGGCAGCTCGGACATTTCGGCGATGCCGCCGGCGTTGTCGGTGATCGGGCCGTAGGCGTCCAGCGCCACGATCATGCCGGCCATCGACAGCATCGAGGTCGCGGCGATGGCGATGCCGTAAAGGCCGCCGAGCTTGTAGGCGCCGAGGATCGAGGCGCACACCGCCAGCACCGGCAGCGCGGTGGACTTCATCGACACGCCGAGGCCGGCGATGATGTTGGTGCCGTGGCCGGTGGTGGAGGCCTGCGCGACGTGCTTGACCGGCGCGTACTGGGTGCCGGTGTAGTACTCGGTGATCCACACGATCACGCCGGTCAGCACCAGGCCGATCAGCGCGCAGCCGTACAGGTTCATCGCGCCAAAGGACGAGTCGCCCATCAGCGCGGTGGTGATCGGGTAGAACGCCGCCGCCGCCAGCACCGCCGACACGATCACGCCGCGGTACAGCGCGCCCATGATGTTCGGGTTGCTGCCGGAGACCTTCACGAAGAAGGCGCCGATGATCGAGGCGATGATGGACGCGCCGCCCAGCACCAGCGGGTACAGCACCGCGTGCTGGCCGACGGTGGCGACCATCAGCCCGCCCAGCAGCATGGTCGCGATGACCGTCACCGCGTAGGTTTCGAACAGGTCGGCGGCCATGCCGGCGCAGTCGCCGACGTTGTCGCCCACGTTGTCGGCGATCACCGCCGGGTTGCGGGGGTCGTCCTCGGGGATGCCGGCTTCGACCTTGCCCACCAGGTCGGCGCCGACGTCGGCGCCCTTGGTGAAGATGCCGCCGCCGAGGCGCGCGAAGATCGAGATCAGCGAGGAACCGAAGGCCAGGCCGACCAGCGCATGCAGCGCCTGCTCTTGCGCCACACCCATCGGGCCGGTGAGCACGTACCAGTAGCCGGCCACGCCCAGCAGGCCCAGGCCGACCACCAGCATGCCGGTGATCGCGCCACCCTTGAAGGCAACGTTCATCGCCGGGCCCATGCCGCTGCGCGCGGCTTCGGCGGTGCGCACGTTGGCGCGCACCGACACGTTCATGCCGATGTAGCCGGCGGCGCCGGACAGCACGGCGCCGATCAGGAAGCCGATCGCGGTATGCCAGCTCAGGAACAGGCCGATCAGCACCAGCAGCACGACGCCGGCGATGGCGATCGTCGAATACTGGCGGTTGAGGTAGGCGCGCGCGCCTTCCTGGATCGCGCCGGCGATTTCCTGCATCCGCTCGTTGCCGGCGGGCTGCCTGTTGATCCACGCGGCCGACCACAGGCCGTAGAGGATCGCGATACCGGCGCAGACCAGCGCCAGCACTAAACCGTATTGCTCCAGCATGGAACTCTCCCCGGAGGTATCTGAATTTGCAGGTGGTAGACGTGCCCGCGTCCGGGGCAACCGTGCAATTATCGCGCAGTTGCGGCGCAATCGGAACGGCTTTGCGTCGAAAAACCGGCCATTGCTCCCGATTCAGGCAGTCCGTGGCAATCTGAACCGCCTGTCCTTCCTGGTTGTCGGCAGGCTCGTCCGGATCTGCCCCATCCATTCGGAGGCCATATGCCATCCACTCGCCCCGCCTCACGACTGGCCTGCGCGCTGACTCTGGGCCTGTCCGGCCTGCTCGGGACTGCGTTTGCCGCCGATCCGACGCCGGAGATCCGCCGCGAGCCCCTGCCGGCACAAGCCGATGGCGTGACCCTCACCCTGCGCGTGATTCCGGAGGCCTGCGTTCGACTGGAAGGACGTTTCACCGGCGACAAGGCCAGGCCCTTCGCGCTGGCCGCCGAACCCTCGCGTACTCGCTGCCTGCCGCATGCGCAACTGGTCGAAGCCGCCAGCGCACGGCCAAGCGCGCAGCGCGGCTGGATACTCAATGACGAACTTCGGGTGCCCAGCGCCCGCTGCCAGGCTCAGCAAGCGGTGGTCAGGATCTGGCGCGAACGCGGCCCGGATGCGACGCCCAAGCTCGATGCCCAGGGCCGTGTAAGGATCTATCTGCGTGAGGATCTGGCGCCGGCCAACGCCGTCCAGCATCAGGCCATCCCGCGCTATGCGGTGCAACTGGCCGTGCGCGGGCCGGAGTGCCGCTGAGATATCCGATCCAGTCCTTCAATCCGGGATCGTCACTCGCTTGAAGCGCCCGCCGGCGCCGGATTTGATCGCCACCTCGGATTTTGCGCAACGGAAGGTCCGCGCCACCAGTTCGATCAATTCGGCATTGGCCTTGCCATCCACCGGCGGCGATTTCAGTTGCGCCAGCCAGGTGCCGTCGTCCTGACGTGCCAGCGTCGAAACGCGGGCACTGGGTTTGACCTTGACCTGCAGGATCGGCATCGGAGCCGGCTCACACCTTCGCGTCAGGCAGAAATGCCGAGTGCCCGGCAAACCAGACACTCGTTATTGCGCGCCGGTCGGGCTCAGTTGCCAACCGGCAGGTTCCCGCCGCGACCGAGGCCGCCATCGACTTCCTGCGCCTGGTACTCGCGCAGGGACACGACCAGATTGTTGAAGGCATTGGCGAACGCTGCCGCCAGCGCCTTGCCTTCCGGCGTGCTGGTGTAGCCGCCGAGGCCACCGAAGCCCGAGCCGCCGCCACCGCCGAAGCCGAGCGCGAAGTCGGTCTTGGTCGCGTTGCCCTGCGCGATCCCGAGCTGCACGCCGGAACGGTTGTCGATCAAGGTCAGCATGGTCTCGGCTTTCTTGAACTTCAGGCCACCGATCAGCGCGCCCGCCGCGCCCCACTTGCCGCCGAACGAGCCGAGCACGCCGCCGATCCCGCCGGCATCGCTTTGCGAGAAGGTGATGCTGGGGTTGATGGTGTAATCGGCGGCGACCATCTGGCCGCGCCCGAAGTTGCTGCCCTCGCGCAGTTCGCCGCTGTTCATCAGCTCGCGCTCCTGCATCATGTTGCGCATCGCCCGGCCACGCTCGACCACCACGAAACAGTTGGACTGCTGGATCAGCATCCGGATCACCGGGATGGTCGAGGGCAGGCGCAGATCGGAGGTGAGGTAGCGATACCAATCGCCTTCCTGTTCCTCCACCACGGCCACCGTGCCGAGCGGACGCTCGCAGTGCTCCAGGGTCGGATTGGCGCCGCGGGCGTTGCTGCCCGCAGCGGAGCCGCGTGGGTCGTTCTTGCCAGCCATGGCCGGGCTGCTGGCAAGGGCGACGGTCAGGGCAAGCGCAAGAACCGAAAGGGCAGATTTCATGGATATCCTCAAAATGAAGTTCGACGGCGAGCGGCAGTGGAGCGCGACGGTGAGGTCGCGGAGTCCGTAGACGGGGTTCAATATGGCATTAACGGAATTCGGCCGTCCATCCCGGACATGCGGGAGTACCGGGGCGGGATGACGCTCAGCTTGCGGGTCGGGGATTCAGCCGTTCCACCGCCCCAGCTTGCGCGCCACCGTGGACAATTTCGGGGTGACGTAGACCGGCAGGCCGTCCGCAGCGTAAGGTGGGAAGGCCTCGCCGGCGATCAACGGGCCCAGGTAGCGCCGCGCGGCCGCGGTGATGCCGTAGCCGTCGGAGCGAATGAAATTTCCGGGCAGCTTCTTTTCGCGGTTGGCGATACGGTCCAGCGGCGCGATGTCGATGTGCCAGCGGTACGGCGTATTGCTGTCGCGCACGATCACCGGCATCACTCCGTTTTGCCCGTTCAAGGCGCAGTCGACAGCGGCGCGGCCGACTGCCTGCGCCTGTTCGAGGTCGGTACGGCTGGCGATGTGGCGCGCCGAGCGCTGCAGGTAGTCGGGCATCGCCCAGTGGGTCTTCAGTTTCAGCGCGTGCTGCACCCGGGCGGCGAGATACGAGGCGGCGCCGCCGAGTTGGACGTGGCCGAAGGCGTCCTTCAGTCCGCCGGCATCGGCAACGAAGCGGCCCTGCGCGTCGCGGATGCCTTCGCTGGCAACCACGACGCAGTGGCCCACGCGGCGCACCGTGGCTTCCACACGGGCAAGGAAATCGGCTTCGTCGAAGACGCGTTCGGGGAACAGGATCAGATGCGGCGCCTCGTTCCGGCCGCCTCCCGCCAGTCCCGCCGCCGCCGCAAGCCAGCCGGCATGGCGACCCATCGCCTCGTAGATGAAGACCTTGGTCGAGGATTCCGCCATCGCCATGACGTCCAGCGCACATTCGCGCACCGAAACGGCGGTGTACTTGGC